>Ga0302320_10000139_pt1 | contig 154734 bp, 127 predicted proteins | sample Bog_T0_3_FD_202130 | JGI IMG/M metagenome (GOLD analysis project Ga0302320, IMG submission 202130) | Peat permafrost microbial communities from Stordalen Mire near Abisko, Sweden - Bog_T0_3 | ecosystem: Environmental > Terrestrial > Soil > Wetlands > Peat | place: Sweden: Abisko, Stordalen... | reverse complement strand
GAAGCACTTCGTCCCAGTCTTCGGCACTGTGCACGTTGCCGGGTCGCAGCTTCGCTCCCAGACAGTCTCCTTCCCCGTTGAACAGCAACAGCGGGTGATAGCAGGTTGATTCAAAATGCCCGTTGTAGGCACTCTGTTCCTGTTCTCCGTAAACCGGGATCTCTGTGCTGTCCATATCCAGCACCACCCTCTGGGGTGAATCCATAGCCTCCGCCTTGGCAATCAGTTCCCGATTGATTCGGCCCAGACCTTCCAGATTTTCGGCTTGGCTCAGCACCTCGGTCTCAAACCAATGGAGGCGCGAAGGCAACGCTGCTCCGCGATCCCAGATCTTCTCCGAACCAATCAGGCGGAAGGTCGGATCTTGCGATAGCCGCTCCGCATCGTTCAGGTCCTCGTATCCTGCCAAGCGACTGTAGATGGACTGTCGCAGCAGATCGGGGAGCGGCAACTGCGTGTTCTTTCCCCGCCGACGGTCCATGATGTTTTCGGCAATGAGCGCACTCAATCCCAACCGCTCATCCAACTCGCGGACCAACAGCAGACCACCGTCGGAGGTGACGCGAGAACCTTGGAAATCCACTTTCAAACAGGGGTTAAACGAGAGCTGAAATGGCTGATTTTGTTTCTCACCCACCAAGTTGAGCCTCCGTAGAGTTCGTTTTGCTCTCAAAGCCGCATGAATACTGGCGTTGGGCCGATCATACAACCACTTACTTAGAGTTCAAAAAGGAAATGTGGGTTAAGATTTCCCCAAGCAGGGCTTGACAAACTGATCGGGACGAAACGGGGGTCCAACAACAAGAAACGGGTCGAAAACCCGTAAGTCCTTATTTCGGAATACTTTGATATAAGTCCTTATGTTTCAAAGACCAAGTCCAAAACTCGCCCGTAACCTCATGATTCTTATAGACCAGGGGGGAGGGGGGTACCCGGTACCAACCAGTAAACATCGGCCATTTCCGGAGCGGCGTTGACCCGATAACGACCGACTAGGAAAAATTTATTTTCGAGGAAAATGTTACTCCCACTCAATCGTCCCCGGCGGCTTCGAAGTAATGTCATAAACCACCCGGTTCACGCCGCGCACCTCATTCACGATCCGATTGGAAATCGTCTTCAGCACTTCATAAGGCAGTGGAACCCAATCGGCCGTCATGCCATCTTCCGAATGCACGGCGCGGACGGCGCAGGTGTAAGCGTAAGTCCGCTGGTCGCCCATCACGCCGACCGACATCACCGGCAAGAGCACGGCGAACGACTGCCAGATCTTCTGATACAGCCCAGCCTCCTTGATTTCGCCCACCACAATCTCATCGCACTCGCGCAGCAGGTCGGCGCGCTCCTTGGTCACTTCGCCCAAAATGCGCACCGCCAGACCAGGACCAGGAAAAGGCTGCCGCTGCAAAATGTCTTCCGGCATGCCGAGGTCGCGCCCAATCCGTCGGACCTCATCTTTGAATAGATCTTTCAGCGGCTCGATCAGCTTGAGTTTCATTTTATCGGGAAGCCCGCCGACGTTGTGATGCGACTTGATAACCTGCGACGGCCCGCGCACCGAGCGCGATTCGATGACGTCAGGATAGAGCGTGCCCTGCACCAGCCACTTGACGTGACCTTCCTCTTTTTCGATGCGGCGCGCCTCTTTTTCGAAGACCTTGATGAACTCGTTGCCGATGATCTTGCGCTTGGTTTCGGGATCGATCACTCCCGCCAGCTTCTTCATGAAGCGGTCGGTGGCGTCGACTGCAACCAGATGCAGTCCGAGATTGTCGCGCAGATTTTGCTGCACTTTTTCAAACTCGTTCTTGCGCAGCACTCCGTTGTTGACGAAGACGCAGGTGAGGCGCGTTTTCCCGGAGTCGTTGCGCATGGCGCGATCGACCAGCACCGCCGCGACGGAAGAATCCACTCCACCGGAAAGCGCGCAGATGGCCCGCCCGTTGCCGACTTGCTGCCTGACCTGCGCCACGGTCGCGTCGATGAAATGCTGCGGTGTCCAGCTTGGCCTCGCTCCGCAGATATTGACCGCGAAGTTGCGCAGAATGTCCGAGCCAAGCGGAGTGTGGTGCACCTCGGGATGAAACTGCACCGCCCACATCTTTCTTTCAGCGTTCTCGATGGCAGCAACTGCATCCGGAGTTCTTGCCGTCAGCCGAAAGCCCGCAGGCAGCTCTTCGGCCGAGTCGCCATGCGACATCCAGACAGCGAGCAGTTTGGGCAGTCCCTGAAAAAGCTGCGAATCTCGTTGCTGGATCTCAACTTTCGCGTGTCCGTATTCGCGCTTGGCCGCAGGACGCACTTTGCCGCCGAGGGCATAGACCATGAACTGCAAGCCGTAGCAGATGCCGAGCACAGGGATGCCGAGTTCGAAGACTTTCTTGTTGGCCAAAGGCGCGTCTTTGTCGTAGACCGAAGACGGACCGCCCGACAGGATGATCCCCACCGGAGAATAGCTGCGAATCTCTTCCAAACTGGCGTTGAAAGGCAGAACTACCGAGAAAATTTTCTGTTCGCGGATGCGGCGCGCGATCAGTTGCGAATACTGCGCGCCAAAGTCGAGGACTACGATTGCCTGATTAAGCGGGGATTGGGTTTCCACGGATGAGTGTCTCAAATCACTGTCGCACTTGCAACCGAAAGCAAAACCTTATAACCACCGGGGACACAGAGAACACGGGGCAAAGCGAAAGTCCGCCGTGCCCTGTGCACCCCGTGGTGATCGCTTTTTATCGAACGACGATATTCACCAGCTTCTTGGGCACGGCAATGACCTTTACCAGTTGCTTGCCGGCAATCGCCGCGCGCACTTTTTCATCGGCGAGCGCAGCCTCTTTGATTTGGTCTTCGGTCGCGGCCGCTGGCACGACTACCAGGCCGCGCAGCTTCCCGTTGACCTGCACGGGAATCTCGATCTCGTCCTCGGCCGCGAGCGCCGGGTCGTACTTCGGCCACGGAGCTTTCAGCAGATTGCACGTCTCTCCGGTCATCTCCCACAATTCGTGCGCTAGATAAGGCGCCATGGGAGCCAGCAGCAGCGCGATGTTGCGCTGCAACTCAGCGAGCAAGGACGCGGGAATTCTCCCGGCAGCAATCGCCTCTTCCGCGCCATAGATCTCGTTGACGAGTTCCATGACGGCCGCGATGCAGGTATTGAAATGCCAGCGCCCCTGGAAATCGTGGGTGACACGCTTGATGGTCTGGTGCAGTTTGCGCTGCACGGCGCGAGCCTCGGATGACAGCATTACCAACTGTTCAGCGTGTTCTGGATCACTGGACTTCTTTGCGGGATTCCGCAGATAGAAGCGATATACGCGCCCGAAGAAGCGCTGAATCCCCTCAATGCCCGACTCCTGCCAGTCGAGATCGCGATCGGGAGGCGCTGCAAACAAGCTATACATGCGCGTGGCGTCCGCTCCATAGCGCGCGACCATCTCATCGGGAGAAACCACGTTGCCGAGGTTCTTCGACATCTTGGCGCCGTCTTTGATCACCATGCCTTGCGTGAACAGACGCTGCACGGGTTCGTCATTCTTCACGAGCCCCATGTCGCGCATAAACTTGGTCCAGAAACGCGAATAAATAAGGTGAAGAATGGCATGCTCGACGCCGCCGATGTATTGATCGATGGGAAACCAGTAGGCGATCTTCGCCGGGTCGAACGGAGCGCTGGCATTTTGCGCATCGGCGTAGCGGTAGAAATACCACGACGAATCGACGAACGTATCCATCGTGTCGGTCTCGCGCCGAGCCGGGCCGCCACACTTCGGACACGTTGTATTCAAGAATGACGGCACACTTGCCAGCGGAGACCCCCCAGCCAGAGTAATCGGCACGTTGTCCGGCAAGATGATCGGCAGATCTTTTTCGGCCACGGGCACGACGCCATCTTTTTCGCAGTACACCATTGGAATTGGAGTACCCCAATAGCGCTGCCGCGAGATGCCCCAGTCCTTCAAGCGAAAAGTCACGGTCGCCTTGCCGAATTTCTGTTCTTCGGCGCGCGCCGACATCTGGGCGATGGCATCGGCGCAGCCCAGTCCGCTGAACTCGCCGGAGTTCACCAGAATTCCGTCGGCGGTCGTGAAGGGCAGCTCCGGTTCCGCCATGGTTTCTTCCGGATCGCTGTTGGCGGGCAGGATCACCAGCCGGATTTCCAGTTTGTACTTCTGCGCAAACTCGTAATCGCGCTCATCGTGGGCCGGGACGCTCATGATCGCGCCCGTGCCGTAGTCCATCAGGATGTAGTTCGCCACCCAAACGGGCACGGCTTCGCCGTTATAAGGATTCTTGGCGTAGCGTCCGGTGAAAACGCCATGCTTCTCGATAGTGCCGATGTCGCCCGTTTCTTTGGCGCGGCGCTGCTCGGCAATCATCTTTTCCACTTGCGGACGCAGTTCGGCGTTACGGGCCATCATGTCGCTGACCAGCGGATGCTCGGGCGCCAGTTGCACGGAAGTGGCGCCATAGATCGTGTCTACGCGCGTGGTGAACACGGTGATGGTCGATCCTGCCGGCCCTACCGTTCCGCCCAGAGCGAAATCGACCAGCGTGCCTTCGCTGCGTCCAATCCAGTTCTGCTGCATGATGCGGACTTTTTCCGGCCATCCCGAAAGCTTATCCAAATCGCGCAGCAATTCGTCGGCGTATTTTGTGATGCGCAAGAACCACTGTTCCAGTTCGCGCTGCTCGACGGGCTGATTCTCATGCCGCCAACACATCCCGCCCACGACCTGCTCGTTCGCCAGCACGGTCGCGCATTGCGGACACCAGTTCACCCTGCTCTTTTTGCGATACGCCAATCCCGACTCATACAGCTTCAGAAAAAACCACTGATTCCAGCGATAGTAGTCGGGCAGGCAGGTCGTAACCTCGCGCGACCAGTCGTAAGCGAACCCGAGGCGCTTCATCTGGACCTTCATGGCCGCGATGTTCGAAAGCGTCCACTCTCTAGGCGGAGTGTTATTTTTGATGGCCGCATTCTCCGCGGGCAAGCCGAACGAATCCCAGCCCATGGGATGGAGCACGTTGTAGCCGTTCATCCACATGTAGCGAGCCAGGGCATCGCCAATGGCATAGTTACGCACGTGTCCCATGTGGAGCGCGCCCGAGGGGTAGGGAAGCATCTCCAGAACGTAATACTTCGGCTTGGTGGAGTTGGGTTCGGCGGCGTAGAGGGCGGCATCGTTTTGCCAACGCCCAGTCCACTTCTGCTCGATGCGCTGCGCGTCGTAACGGTCGTTGGAACGGCCATCCGAACGGTCATCGTTACGCTCGGGGCGCGCGGTGGGGATGGATTTGTCTTCCTGTGGCATAGATAAAAGGATAGCCGGTAACGGTAATGCATGATTTTACAACGGGCCGATCTCCAATACCCGCGGGTCTCGTTACGGCCTTGCCGACCGGAGGACGTGAGGTCGTGCAATAGCCCTGCGGAACCGGCCGCTGACGGCAGTTCGGCAGCTAACGGCCTTACTTTCGTAACTCTTTCTAAGGAGTTTCTTAGGCTAGCATACGGAGAGGGTGAGGGTGTATTCGTTGGAGCATGGCATGAATCGGCAGGCAATCCCACCGGTGAACCAGCACGACTCCTCGGCGTCTCCGGCCGATATGCGCCGGATCGAGGGTCGGGAGTGGTGGCTGTGGGGATTCGCCGTCACGGTGACGCTCGCGCTAACCGTGGGAATCGTCTCCTTCACTTTCCCTTGGTTCAATCTGCAACGGGATTTTTCTTACTGGTCCGATCTCAGGGAATGGGTCCGCGGGCTGGCCGCGCTGGTAGTGCTGTTCGACGTTTACGCGATCTGGCAGCATCTTCAACTGCAAAGCGTTCGCCGGCAACTGCAGGAACAGCAAGCGCTTCGGCACGCGGAAGAAAAGTACCGGGCGATCTTCGAAGATGCGGTCGTGGGAATTTTTCAGACCACTCCGGAAGGTCGTCCGCTCAGTATCAACCGCGCGCTGGCGCAAATGCACGGCTACGATTCTCCAGAACAACTGCTGGCTGAAGTCTCGAACATGACCCACCAGCTATTCGTCGATCCGGGCCGGATGGACGAACTGACGAGGGCGTTGAACGAGAATGGCGTAGTGCGATCCGCCGAAGTGGAAGTCTATCGCAGAGACCGCGCGAAAAAGTGGCTCTTGGTGAATCTGCGCGCGGTGCGCGATGAAGACGGCAATGTAAGACTCCACGAAGGCACGGTGGAGGACATCACGGACCGCAAAGTGGCGGAGGAGCGGGTCCAGTACCTGGCTTACTATGACGCTCTAACCGGGCTGCCGAATCGGACGCTGCTGCAAGACCGATTGTCAAAGGCGCTGGCCAGCGCCCGCCGGCAAAAGGACAAAGTTGCGCTTCTGTTCGTCGACCTTGACCGCTTCAAGAACATCAACGACTCGCTCGGGCACGCCGGCGGCGACCTGCTCTTGCAGGAAGTTGCAGAACGGCTCAAGACGCGGGCTCGGGAACAAGACACCGTGGCCCGGCTGGCCGGCGACGAATTTCTCATCGTACTGACCGACCTGAAGGACATCCCCGACGCAGCCGTGGCGGCGGAGCGCTTCATGGACGCAATGACCCCGCAATTCATCGTTCAGGGTCAGCCACTCAACGTGAGTTGCAGTCTCGGCATCAGCATTTTCCCAGAACACGGTGCGGACGGCGAAACCCTGATCAAGAACGCCGATGCGGCTATGTATACCGCGAAAGATTACGGCGGCGACAACTTCCGGTTCTTTACCGACGAGATGAACGCTCAGGTCGTGGAGCGATTGACCCTGGAAAACAGCTTACGGCTGGCGCTCGACAGAAAAGAACTCTTCCTCGTCTATCAACCGCAGATGGATATTGGTACGGGAAAGATCACTGGGTTGGAAGCGCTGCTCCGCTGGCAACACCCGGAATTGGGTCTTGTGCCGCCCGACAAGTTCATCAAAATTGCTGAGAACAGCGGTCTGATCATGTCCATCGGCGAATGGGTGCTCCGGACGGCCTGCTTGCAGGCGCGAAAATGGCAGGACGAGGGGCTTCCCGCAGTGCCGGTGGCAGTGAATGTGTCCGCCGTGCAGTTTCGTCATGATGGCTTCCGCGATCTCATCCGCAGAGTGCTCCACGAGACCGGGATTGCTCCCGGATACGTCGAACTGGAACTCACCGAAAGCCTCCTGCTATCGAATGCAGATGTCACCTTCTCGGTTCTGCAGGCGTTAAAGGCGATGGGATTGAAGTTGGCGATTGACGACTTTGGCACCGGCTATTCCAGTCTCAGCTATTTGAAACATTTTCCCGTGAGCAAGCTCAAGATCGACCGTTCGTTTGTTCGCGATGTTGCCGTGAATCTCGATGACGCTGCGATCACCACCGCCATCATCAGCATGGCAAAAAGCCTGAACCTCAAGGTGATTGCGGAAGGCGTCGAGACCGAAGAGCAAATGTCGTTCCTGCGGGCCCGTCATTGCGACGAAATTCAAGGCTACTATTTCAGCAAACCTCTATCGCCCGAAGATGTTGTGGTCGCGTTGCGGGGCGCGGCGGGGAGCCTCGATCACGCCCCCGGTAACCCGCGCAGCAAGGCCCAAAAGGCTTCGGGCGACTAACAGACCGCTGGCCCTGCTTTCCAAGAACATGTTGTGCTGAAAGAAAATCACCGCCCTGCTTTCCGCCGCCATAATTGCCCAGGCAATCCCCGTGCACCAAAGCTCGTCCCGCGGTCCCTGATCTTCCGTGACCTCGGAAGCTAGTCCGCCAATTGCTATGCTCCGATTGAGTTTCAGGAGGGTTCCTTGCCCGCAACCGCACAGAAGTCCGCCTACCAATCTGCTCGCCAACAAACGATCAAGATTCTCTACGGCGAGTCCGACCAAGCTACGCTTTCCGCCCAAGCCGCCGAGATCGGCAAAGCCGGATATCAAGTGACCACCGCCCTCAACCGCCAAGTCGTTTTGGAAGCCCTGCGCGCCCAAGCCTTCGACCTGGTCATCCTCGGTTCCACGCTTTCCAAGGACGATCGCCATCACCTGCCCTACATGGTGAAGAAGGCGCACGCTGGAACCAGGGTTCTGGTCCTGCACGCCGGCACGCATCATCACGAAGTGGATGCGGCCGTGGATCCGACCATGAGCATGCACCGGATCATCGAGAAGATTACCGCTTTGGTTCAGCCCATGCTCGTGGCATAGAAGCACGCAGCGCAAGCGCAAAACTAAAATGGGCCGCCAGCCAAGAAGCGGTGACTCTTCCTTGGATATCGGCCCATTCGATCCGGACTGGGATCGGAGGTAATACTTTCATCCTAGTCCCTGCATTTCGATTGTCAAGGATCAACCTCGCGCCCACCCGAGTTTCCAAGCAAAAAATCCCGTCAGAAATGCGTTGCCGTCATTGACAGTGCCTCTCCGCGGTGTTAGTTTTATGGGTTTTGGAAGCGGCTCTTCTTCTACCGTAGCAGCCCGCGAATCAACTAAGGAAGCGATCATCAGTTCGATCAACGGAAAATGGACCAGATCCTCCGTCAACTAGGCGAATTACTGCTCGGAGCCGTGCCCACCGTCATCCTTTTGGGGACGCTATACATCCTTTATACGTTCCTCGTCCATCGGCCGCTTGTCGCGGTTCTTGCCGAACGCCGCAGCCGCACCCAGGGAGCGATGGAAAAAGCGCGCGCCGACATCGCCGCGGCCGAAGCCCGCACTGCCGATTACGAGCAACGCCTCCGCGAAGCCCGCCAGAAAATCTTCAAGAGCCAGGAAGCCCGGCGCCAGCAAGCCAGCCAGTCTCGCGCCCAAGCCGTCCAACAAGCCCGCACCCGAGCTCAGGAACAGGTCAAGCAGGCCCGCGCCGCGCTGGAAGGCGATAAACAGCAGGCGATGGCGGGGCTCGAATCCGGCGCATCCCGGCTGGCGACCGAAATCGTGCGCACAGTGTTGCGCCCCATGGCCTCCCCCAGCCAGGTCGGTGGCCAATGAAGACGAGAACGCGCACAAAGCGCCTGCCGGGAAGGCTTGCGTGGATCGCACTCCTCGGAATCGCTGTGCTCACGGCCATTCCCGCGCCAGCCTCCGCCCACGCGCAAGCACAGACTGCTTCCACTTCGGCCCAGCAGGAATCCTCGCAGCCCAAGAACGAGGCCGCTCCCGCCCACCAGAGTATCGGCGGCGAGCTTGTCAAGGAAACCCGCGAGGCCGCCGGAGAAGACCAGGAAGAGAACGCAAATTTGAAGCACGCAGCTCCGATTCAATGGGTCGCCCGCAAGATCGGCTGGAGTGTGCATAGCGCGCACCTGCTCCTGACCTGCATCAATTTCGCCATTATCGCGATCGTAATCTTCTGGGCCGCGCGCAAGTCGCTGCCCGGGATGTTCCACAACCGCACCGCCTCCATCCAGCAAGCTTTACAGGAAGCGCGCGCCGCCAGCCAGGATGCCAATCGCCGCTTGGCCGATATCGAGACCCGTTTGCGACAACTCGACGTGGAAATCGGACGCATGCAGTCCACCGCCGAAAGCGAAGCCGCCGGCGAGGAAGCCCGCATCCAGAAGGCAGCCGAAGACGATGTTCGCAAAGTCGTTGCAGCCGCGGAACAGGAAATCGCAGCCGCCGCCAAGCAGGCCCGCCGCGAACTGAGCAATCACACCGCCAGCCTGGCCGTTGCCCTGGCGAGTAAGCAGATCACCGTCGATTCCAACACCGACCAGGTTCTGGTTCGTACCTTCGCCGCGAAGCTCGCCGGTAAAAGCGACGGCGGAAAGGACGGCCGCTAGACATGGCTTCCGTGATTGGAACCTACGCCCGCGCCTTCGCCGAGGTGGTGATGGGCAATGTGGGCAAGTCGGGGAAGGGTCCGCTGGACGCGGTGCGCGCCCTGCAAGAGCTGCACGACATCAAGGCGCTGCTCCAGGAAAGCGATCAGTTGCGCCGGGTGTTGGAAAATCCGTCCATCCCCGGAGACCGCAAACGCGCCGTACTGGATGCCATCACCGGCAGGCTCGGAACGACCCGGCAAGTCCGGAATTTCATGGCGGTTTTAACCGATCACCGCAGGCTGCCGTTGTTCAGCGAAATCCTGAAACAGCTCGAGCAGGAATTGGACGAGCGGCAGGGCTTTGCGGAAGCCCAAGTGAGCACCGCTCGCCAGCTCAGCGAACCGGAAAAGCAGATGCTCGAAGCCGAGATCGCCAAGCTCACCGGCAAGAAAGTACGAGCAAAGTACGAGCAGGACGCAACGCTGCTGGGCGGAGCTGTAGTACAAGTAGGCAGCACGATCTACGATGGCTCGGTAAAAGGCCAGCTGGAAAAAATCAGGGAGCAACTGGTGGAAGGCTAACGAGCGACCAACGACTGACGACCAATGACTTACGACTTTTATGGCACAAATCAAAGCAGACGAAATCACCCAATTAATCCGCGAGCAGATCGATAACTACGAATCGAAAATCGCGGTCGACGAAGTCGGCACCGTCATCACCCTCGGCGATGGCATCGCCCGTGTCTACGGCCTCGACAAGGTCATGGCCGGAGAACTACTGGCATTCCCGCACGGCGTGTCCGGAATCGCCATGAATCTCGAAGAAGATCAGGTCGGCGTCGTTATCCTCGGCGAGTACACCGAGATCGAAGAAGGCGACGAAGTCAAGCGCACCGGCCGCATCATGAGCGTGCCCGTGGGTGACGCTCTGATCGGCCGTGTCGTCAACTCGCTCGGCCTGCCCATCGACGACAAGGGCCCCATCGCGACCGACAAATTCATCCCCATCGAGCGCATCGCCCCCGGTGTCATCGCCCGCCAGCCCGTGCGCGAGCCCATGGCCACCGGACTGAAGGCCATCGACTCGATGATCCCCATCGGGCGGGGCCAGCGCGAACTCATCATCGGCGATCGCCAAACCGGCAAGACCGCCGTCGTCCTCGACGCCATCATCAACAGCAAAGGTAACAATTTAATCTGCATCTATAACGCGATCGGCCAGAAGCGCTCGTCCATCGCGCAGGTGGTGAAGATTCTCGAAGACGCCGGCGCAATGGAATACACCATCGTCGTCGCCGCGTCCGCTTCCGAACCCGCTCCCATGCAGTACATTTCGCCCTACGCCGCTTGCGCCATGGGCGAGTTCTTCCGCGACAATGGACGTCACGCCCTCTGCATCTACGACGATCTTTCCAAGCACGCCGCTTCCTATCGCGAAATTTCGCTCCTCCTGCGCCGTCCGCCGGGCCGCGAAGCGTATCCCGGAGACGTTTTTTATCTCCACTCGCGTCTATTAGAGCGTGCCGCCAAACTGAGCGACGCAAACGGAGGAGGATCGCTCACCGCGCTGCCCGTAATCGAGACTCAGGCAGGCGACGTTTCGGCCTACATTCCGACCAACGTAATTTCAATTACCGACGGCCAGATTTATCTCGAAACCGATTTGTTCAACCAAGGCGTCCGTCCCGCTGTGAACGTCGGACTTTCCGTAAGCCGCGTCGGTGGCAGCGCCCAGATCAAGGCCATGCGGCAGGTGGCTGGAACGCTGAAACTCGAACTCGCGCAGTACCGCGAATTGGCCGCTTTCGCCCAGTTCGGCAGCGACCTCGACAAAGCCACGCAACAGCAGTTAAGTCGCGGCCAAAGGCTGGTGGAACTTCTGAAGCAGGGCCAATTCAGCCCGCTCCCGTTCTCGAAACAGATCCTGATCATCTTCGCTGGCACCAGCGGAGCGCTGGACGATATGCCAGTAGATCAGGTGAGAGACTTCGAGGCATCGCTTTATAAATACGTGGACACGACCAATCCGGGCTTACTGAACACGATCATGGAAAAGAAGATTCTGGACGACAATCTAAAGGCAGAAATGTCCAGAGTGATCAAAGAAGCCAAACAGCAATTTATGGATTCAAGGCAAGCAGTGACGAAATAGCGGTGGTTTGAAGCGGCGCGGCTTCAGTCGCGCTGTAAGCGCCCTGTTAGGGGCAGGGAAGAGCAAAACGCGAACGACGAATAGCGAACGACCAACGACTAGCGACTAGAAAATGGCAAACGTTCTCGACATCCGGCGCCGCATCCGCAGCGTGGTCAACACGCGGCAGATTACCAAGGCCATGAAGACGGTCTCGGCGGCCAAGTTGCGCCGCGCGCAGGAAGGCGCCATGGCCGCGCGTCCTTACGCGCAGATGCTGACCAACGTTCTCAAGTCGCTGGTTTCGCGCGCCAACATCTACGACCCCGTTTCCGGGGAGCCGCTGCATCCGCTGCTGGCTGAGCGCCCGGAAAAAACGGTCTTGCTGATCGTGGTCACCGGAGACAAGGGCCTGGCTGGCGCCTTCAACACCAACATCCTGAAGATGGCATCCAAGTTCATATCGTCGACTATCGAGTCCAAGCCGGACGTGAATATCGACATTGAATGCATCGGCCGCAAGGGCCGCGATTTCATGCGCCGCCGATATCCGATGGCGCCGCCGAGACCCGCCGATGAAACAGTTGCCGATGGAGCGACGGGCGTCTCGCCCGTCCAGCCCGATGCCGCGCCCAAGCGAGCCGGACGAGTGCAGATCGTGGGCGAATACGTCGGTGTTCTCGGCAAGCTCGACTACAATTTTGCGAACACGCTCAGCGAAAAAGTGGTCGCCAGCTACTCCCGCGGCGAGATTGACGGCGTCTATATTCTGTTCAACGAATTCAAGTCGGTAATCGCGCAGCGCCTGGTGGCCGAGCGTGTGCTGCCCATCAAGGAAATCGGCGAAGTCGATATCCACATGGCGGAGGAAGCTTCGGAAGAGGAGCGCAAGCAGAGACTGGAAGCAGCCAAGACGGCGGGCGTCAGCGTCCGGCCATCCGACACCACTGCCGTCGACGAGGCAGCCGCCAAGTTCGGGACCGCGCAAGTCGATTACATCTACGAGCAGCCGCCGGCCGAATTGTTCCGCGGAATTTTGCCCAAATATATCGGCATCCAGATTTTCCATGCGTTATTAGAATCGGTAGCCGCCGAACACGCCGCGCGCATGACGGCCATGGACGCGGCCACCATTAACGCCAGCGACATGATCGATTCGCTGACCTTGATCATGAACCGGGCGCGCCAGGCCAAGATCACCAAAGAGATTATCGAAATCGTAAGCGGAGCAGCAGCACAGTAGAGACCGATTAAGAGCGAACGACGAAAAGAAACGACCAACGACCAACGACCAACGACTGAGACCTTATATTTATGGCAGAAAATATCGGACACGTAATCCAAATCGCCGGCCCCGCCGTCGACGTGCAATTTGTCGAAGGCTCCATGCCCCCCATCTACGAAGCGCTTCGCGTTGTCAGCGACGGCTTCACCGTCCCTTCCCCCATCAACGTCATCCTCGAAGTACAACAGCACATCGGCGAAGGCCGTGTACGCTGCGTTGCCATGGAAGCGACCGACGGCATGGTGCGGGGCATGAAAGCGATTGATCAAGGCGGACCCATTTCCGCTCCCGTGGGCCGTGGTACGCTCGGCCGCGTAATGAACGTAATCGGCGAACCCGTGGACAATCTCGGCCCGATTGCCTTTGAGAAAAGAATGCCCATCCACCGCCTCGCTCCGGCCTTCGACGAACAATCGACGACCGCCGAAATGTTCGAGACGGGAGTGAAAGTCGTCGACCTGATTCAGCCTTTTTTGAAAGGCGGAAAGATCGGCCTCTTCGGCGGCGCTGGAGTAGGCAAAACCGTCGTCATCATGGAGTTGATCAACAACGTCGCCAAGCAGCATGGAGGATTTTCCGTGTTTGCGGGAGTCGGCGAGCGCACCAGAGAAGGCAACGATCTCTGGCTGGAAATGACCGAGTCGGGAGTGATCAAGCCCGGCGTACCCGCCGAGTCGAAAGCGGCACTGATTTACGGCCAAATGACCGAACCTCCTGGAGCCCGCTTGAGAGTGGCCCTAACTGCGCTCACCGTCGCCGAATTTTTCCGCGACGAAGAGGGCAGCGACACGCTGTTATTCATCGATAACATCTTCCGTTTCACCCAGGCGGGCAGCGAAGTTTCGGCGCTGTTAGGCCGCATGCCCAGCGCCGTCGGATATCAGCCGAACTTGGCTACAGAAATGGGCGAGTTACAAGAGCGAATTACCTCCACGAAGAAAGGGTCGGTAACCTCGGTGCAAGCAATTTACGTGCCCGCCGACGATTTGACCGATCCCGCCCCGGCGACGACGTTTGCTCACCTCGACGCCACCACCGTTCTTTCCCGTGCCCTTACCGAGATCGGAATCTATCCTGCTGTCGATCCTCTGGCTTCCACCTCGCGCATTCTCGACCCAAGAATTGTTGGTCAGGATCATTACGATGTGGCCCAGATGGTCAAAAAGACCTTGCAGACTTATAAAGATCTGCAAGACATCATCGCGATTCTCGGCATCGACGAACTAAGCGAAGATCAGAAGGTAACCGTCGCCCGCGCGAGAAAGATTCAGAAGTTCCTCTCGCAGCCCTTCTTTGTGGCCGAGCAGTTCACCGGCACTCCGGGACGCTACGTGAAGATCGCCGACACGGTGAAGGGTTTCCGCGGTATCGTGGAGGGAAAGTACGACGACATTCCCGAGCAGGCGTTCTATATGAAGGGGACGATCGACGAAGTCATCGAGACTGCCGAAAAGATGAAAGGCGCGGCAGCGTAAGGCATTGCCTGAGAACTGACAGCTGAGAACTGAGAACTGTGCCAGACACATTCCAACTCGAAATCGTTACGCCTTCCCGGCTCCTGGTAAAGGAACCGGCAGAGGAAGCGCAGATCCCCGGCGTCAGCGGGTATCTGGGAATTCTTCCTGGTCACGCTCCTTTGATTAGCGAACTTGGCGTGGGCGAAATTACTTATAAAGCCAGCGGCGCGTCGCACACGCTCTCGGTGGCTTGGGGATTTGTCGAAGTGCTGCCGGACAAGGTGACGATCCTGGCGGAGGCCGCCGAGCGTCCGCCGGAAATCGATATCGCGCGCGCGCAAAAAGCCAAAGAACGGGCTGAGCAGCGCCTGAAGAGCAGCGATCCTCAAGTGGATTACACGCGCGCAGAAGACGCGTTGCAGCGCGCGGAAGCCCGTCTCAGCGTAGCGAAGGAAAAATAGTTCTCGCCGGTCCAAGAACCCCGCCCCGGAGAGCCTGCCCTGAGCGAAGTTCCGAAGGGGACGACCCGGTTCTCACGCACGCCCAGAGGCGCTCGCCTAGGTCTCCCTCATTCCATCCTGCCGCTCTAACCGCTTACAATCGCGAGGCGTGCGCGTGCTGGCACTTTATCGGCGGCGGGAAATGCGGTAGCTTATCAGCGTGGCTTGCAACCGGATCGGGCGCATTCGTGCACTAACCGTCGTGGCGGTTATTGTCGACCTCCGTGGAGGGACACTCGGTGTCTGATGCTACTTCCACTTTGTCCGCGGGAGATTTCGTCGGTAACTATAAAATCCTGGGCCTCGCCGGTGCCGGGGGCATGGGCGTGGTATATCGCGCGCTCGATACCAAGCTGCAACGCACGGTCGCGTTGAAATTCCTTCCTGAGCACGTGGCTTCCAGCAGCGAAGATCGAGAACGGTTTCTGCGCGAGGCCCGCACCGCTTCTTCGCTCGACCATCCCAACATCGGCGCCATTTACGGCCTCGAGGAATCCGCCTCCGGGCGCAGCTTCATCGTCATGGCCTACTACGCGGGGGAAACGCTGGCCGCGAGGATTGGCCGCGGTCCCATTCCCCTGGCGGAAGTGGTCGACATCGGCATCCAGATGGCGGAGGGCCTGGCGGCGGCTCATGCCGGCACGGTCGTGCATCGCGACATCAAGCCTTCCAATGTCATCCTGACCCAGAACGGAGTGGCCAAGATCGTGGACTTCGGGTTGGCGCGCCTGGCCTCCACCACGGGCAGCACGCAGACCATGGGTACGGCGGGAACGCTCGGCTACATGTCGCCGGAGCAGACATTTGGCAGGAGTGTCGATCAGCGAACCGACATCTGGTCGTTGGGAATCGTGCTGGCCGAGATGGTTACGCGGAAGAATCCGTTTCAGCGGGAGACGCCGGCAGCCACGGTGTTTGCGATTTTGAACGAGCCGCCGCGTGCAATGGATGATGTGCCGCTCGATCTGCTGCGGGTAATCTATCGCGCGCTGTCGAAAGATCAGGCGACTCGCTACCAGAGTTGCCGCGAGATGGCGGCCGATCTCAAGGACTTCCGCAGCCATCTCGACCCAGCCGCGCTGGCGGCGCCAGTCGGCAGTCAGCCGTCATCCCGGCTGTCGTCTTCATCGACAGCGGACCTCAGGAAGCAGATTGAGCAAGCCACGCGTCCCGTGTGGGGAGCGACTGCCGCTCAGGCGCCGCAGTGGCCGCGCTGGCTGGCTGGAGTCGGCGTGGTGGCGGCCGTGCTGGCGGTCCTTTCGTTCCTGCCTCCGGTGCGCGACCGGGTGACCACGTGGTTTGGGCGAACGGAAGAGCACATTGCGGTCCTGCCATTTGAGAATGTAGGCAACGATCCAGCAAACGAAGCGGTTTCCGCCGGACTCATGGACAGCCTGGCCAGCCGCCTCACCAATCTCGAAGCGGGCAAGCAGTCGCTATGGGTGGTGCCGACGAGCGAGGTTCGCCGGCGCAAAATCACCGACCCCTCGTCGGCGCTGCGCGAACTGGGAGCGACGGTCGCCGTCGAAGGCAGCCTGCAGCGCGACGGCCAGACCATCCACCTGATGGTGAATCTGGTCAACACCAAGACCCTGCGCCAGATTGGCTCGGTGACGCTCGAAGACCGCGCCGGCGACTTCTCCACGCTCGAAGACGAAGCCGTGGCGCGCTTGGCCAAGCTGATGCGCATCGAGGTCACGCCCGAAATGCTGCGTGCCGGCGGTGGCGCGGTTAATGCCGGAGCCTATGAATCCTACCTGAAAGCGCTCGGCTATATCCAGCGCTACGACAAGGCGGGGAACCTCGACCTGGCCATCGCGTCGCTCGACAGTGCGGTGAAGGCCGATCCGCGCTTTGCCCTGGGATTTGCCCAGCTCGGCGAAGCCCACCGCCTGAAATATCAACTCGACAAAGATACCAAATGGATCGATGAAGCGCTGGCCAATTGCCAGAAAGCGCAGCAATTGAACGATCGCCTGCCGGTCGTCTATGTCACCCTGGGGCACATCCACCGCAACACGGGGCAATACGATCTCGCCTTGCAGGAGTACCAGCGCGCGCTACAGCTCGATCCGCGCAGCGCCGACGCGGTCATCGGCCTTGCTGAATCCTACGAAAGTGCGGGACGCAACGCCGATGCCGAGGCTGCCTACCGGAAGGCGATCGCGCTTCGCCCCGATTCGTGGTCAGGGTACAACAACCTCGGGGCATTCCTGTATGCACAACAGCGCTATGACGAGGCTATTGCGCAGTTTCGTCATGCCATTGCGCTCACTCCAGACAACGCGGCGCTCTACTCCAACTTAGCCGGAGCCTACAGCGACATGGGCGAGAAGCACTATTCCGAGGCCGAGGAGAACTATCGAAAGTCAATCGCCCTTGAACCCAGCTACCCCGCCTACTCCAATCTCGGCTATCTCTACATCAAGGAACAGAAGTATGCCGAAGCTGCCGCTGCGGTGGAAAAGGCGCTGCAACTGAACGACAAGGATTACATGGTGTGGGGCAATCTGGCGTTTGCCTACGAAGGCCTCAAAGACAAGGAAAAAGCGGACAAAGCGCACGACCGTGAAATCGCCCTGCTGGAAGAGGGGGTTCAGGGCAACCCGCGCGACGCCGTGGCGCAGTCGAACCTGGGTCTGCTCTACGCCAAGAAAAAGTTGCGCGAACAAGCCATTTCCAGGATACAATCTGCCCTCGCTCTTTCGCCCGATGACACCACCGTGCTGGAAGCGGTCGGCCAAGCCTACGAAGACCTGGGAGATCGCGCCGAGGCGTTGCAGTACATCGAAAAGAGCGTACAAAAAGGTTACGCCCTTGCGGATCTGAAAACGATTCCAGACCTGCAAGCCTTGCTGTCGGATCCAAAGTTTCGGCCCAGTGCTAAGTAGCCTTCTCAGCCTGAGCGATCTAGGGGGGAACGTCTCTAAATCCAATTTGAAAAAGGAGCCACCCATGGCTGCAGCACGCCACATTCCAAGAACAGAACTGACCTCTAAAATCACCTTTACCAACAACGTCCCGTCGCCGCAAGCCGTCATCGTCGGGTCGGGGGCGCAAGTGGAATTCGCCCTGGCGCCGGGTTCCACGGAAACCATTCAGCTCGTGTTTAACCCCAATCCCCTCGTTCAAAAACCTCCAGTGCCCCCACCTCCGTTTGTCAATGTCACTCTTGTCCCCGGGGCCCCGCCGGACACGCAAGATCCGCCCAACTGTAGCGTCAACTACAATGTAAAAGACGCGAACGGGAATCAACTCGGTGGGCCCTATGCTATCCAGGTGGGCGCGAGCAACCCGCTCATTATCCAGCTCACCTACAGTGGCGGCTCGGGGGATTGCCAACCGGCCTCGGTGATGGTTCCGCTGAATGGCAAGCTCCAGCTCCAAACCACCGACGACAATTCCTACAACGTTATGGGATTAGGAAACCCGCCGTTTAACCCCCCGATCAGCACCGTCGGTGCCATGTCGGGGAGTATTATCACCGCAGCCATCGGGCCCGCTTCGCCGACGCCCTATACCTACACAGTTATCGGGCCCGCCGACCAAGGCAACGGCGGGGGCAACGTGATCATTAGGAGCTCGTAACGGCGCGCTGGGAAGGCCGCGAAGAAACGCCGAACTATGCCGCAGGCGTTTCTCGCGGCCAAAGATTCGTGGAAGAGCCGGCCTTCAGGCCGGCGCTAAAGGCAAAAATGAAGAGGGCTTTAGCCCCCGTGGAGCGCGACAGGGGCCTAAAGTCCATTTCGTCCACCCCATCCCCGCTCTGCTAAACTTTCCTGTTCCTTCTTTCATAAGCGAGGCAATCATGGCGATTCAGCGCGTAGGAGTAATCGGTGCGGGCACTATGGGCAACGGAATCGCCCATGTCTTTTCTCGGTGCGGATTCAATGTCGTCCTTTGCGATGTGGAGCGACGATTTCTGGATCGCGGACTGGCGACGATTGCCAAAAACCTCGACCGCGAAGTGGCGAAGAACAAAATTGCCGACAGCGACAAGGCAGCCACGCTGGCGCGGATCACGCCGGTAGTGGATCGCGCTCGGCTGGCCGACTGCGATCTGGTGATCGAGGCAGCCACCGAGAAGTTCGAGATCAAGGCGGAGATTTTCCGCGACCTCGACCGCATGATGAAGCCGAACCCGGAGGTGATTCTGGCGACGAATACTTCTTCGATTTCGATTACGAAAATTGGAGCGCTGACCGGGCGCGCCGACAAAGTAATTGGGATGCATTTTTTTAACCCCGTACCGGTAATGAAGCTGGTAGAAGTGATCCGTGGTTTGGCAACTTCGCAGGCTACGTTTGACACGGTGCGCGACCTGGCCGTGAAACTCGAGAAGACGCCGGTGGAGGTGAACGACGCTCCGGGATTTGTTTCGAACCGGGTGCTGATGCCGCTGCTGAACGAGGCGATGTACGCTGTCATGGAAGGCGTGGCCACGGCGGCGGCGGTGGATGATGTGTTCAAGCTGGGGATGGCGCATCCCATGGGGCCGCTTACTTTGGCGGATTTCATCGGACTCGACGTATGTCTCGACATCATGCGCGTGATGCAGGATGGGTTGGGTGATCCCAAATACCGGCCTTGTCCGCTGCTGATCAAGATGGTCGATGCGGGCTGGCTGGGACGCAAGAGCGGCCGCGGCTTCTACAGCTACTCGTAGTTTCTTGATTTTTGTCATCCTGAGCGAAGCGAAGGACCCGCTTTTGCTCGCAGTGATCCCGCTTCTTGGGTCGCTTGCTTTTTACGAAACCGTGAACCACCAATTTTCCGCAGAAACACGAAGGAAACGCCCGACACCAAAGTCTTCGTGCTGCTTCGTGTCCTTGGTGGTTCAGAGTCTTGTGGTCGTATAAGAATATGCAAACTGGCCTCAATGAGTTTTTTCCGGAGCGCAAAGCGGGCGGCGACGGCATTTACTATTTGCTGGCGGTGCTGTCCGGAGTGGCGTCGGGATGGCTAGACATAAAAGTTGGCGACCTGCTGCTAACGGCGACAGCGGTACTGACGGCGAACATGATCCTTGGATTCATGAGCCCACGCAGCCCCTGGCGCTGGGTGGTCATCGTCGGAGTGTTCGTGCCAGTGGTCGAGTGGCTGGCCTATTGGTTCCTCACCCAAAAGCCGGAGCGGGCGCAGATCTACGAGTCCTTCCTCGCATTCCTGCCTGGCATTGCGGGCGCGTTCGGAGGGTCGATCAGTCGCGGCGTGGTGGACAATTTGTTTGGGAAAAAGTGAGCAGAAGCGAATTGGGATAAGAGTCTCGGCGACGGGCCGGGATCTGGGCAACTCGGGAGGATAACGATGATGAACGATGGAACGAATCTGCAAGCGCTGGCCACTGGGCCCGCGCGGAGGCAAGTGATCGCCGGGGTTGCAATGGCATTATTCGGCGGCTTAACTCTGGGCTCGTCTAAGTCGTGGGCGGCTGCCGAGGAGGAAATTTCTCACACGGCGGAAGCGATTCACCAAGAGCCTGTTTTCAAAGCCAGCCGGAAGCGCGTCTACGAAGTGCTTACCGATGCCAAGCAATTCGACAAGGTCATTGAGCTGAGCGGGGCCATGCAGTCCATGCACATTGCAGACAAGCCGACGGAGATCAGCCGCGAAGTGGGCGGCTCATTCGCGCTCTTCGGCGGCTACATTACCGGACGGCACATCGAACTTGTGCCGAACGAGCGCATCGTCCAAGCCTGGCGAGTGAGCAACTGGGATGCTGGTGTCTACTCGATTGCAAGGTTTGAGCTCGTCGAGCAGGGAAGTGGGACCCGGATCGTTTTCGACCACACCGGATTTCCCAAGGGCACGGGGGAACATCTGGCTTCAGGATGGAAGTCGAACTATTGGGAGCCGCTGGCGAAATTCCTGGCGTAGCCACCCACAGATAGGATCTCAAAACAACGGCGTTCAGCAGTTCTGATATTTCCAATTGCGCTGCTTGCCTTCGGCGATCCATTCCAGCGCGGTCCCGATCCGCTTCTCCCGCGTCTCGGGCCGTTTGGCTTCGGCGATCCACTCCACATACTCGCGTTTGCAGCTGGGGCTGAACGCCGCAAACACGGCCGACGCTTTCTTGTTCTTCCGCAATGCAGCCGCGAACTCCGCCGACATCTTGACCGCCGGTTTAGCGGACTTTGGCACTTTGTTGCGCGCCGCGACCGGACTCGTGTACTGGCCACTCTCCACCAAGGCTGCGTTTCGCCGGATCCAACCTAGCAGTAGTTTGTCGGAGGGCAGGTCCTTCACGCTGGTGATGCGGCCAAGCGAACCCGCGCCATCCCTGCGCAGAACTTTGGCCGCGCGCAGCACCGCGCCGATCTCAACGCCCCAGAAGCCGAAGCTGCAATGCTCCTTGAACGCCGCCATGTAGCAGAGAACCGCGCCGCGATGCACGAAAAACGGCATGCCCCACTTGATGGTTTCCTCGACTTCCGGACAACCCTTGTGCACCAGTTCCCGCAGGTGGGTCATGATCGGCTGCGCGAACGGCCGTGCCTTCCCGAGATACGCGCCCACTTTCGAGCTAAAGTTCGAGCTAGAGTTTTGACTTGCCATTCCGTTCCGCTCCTGTTTTTCCAGAACCGCAGTCAGTGTATAACCACCGAGGGGTTCTCCTCAAAGGTACCGGCCACCGAAAAACTGTTGCCGTTTCCACAGCCGATAGGGGTAAGCTACGGCTATGGCAGTGTCGGTTTCGGTGCTGGCTAGCGGCAGTCGTGGGAACTGCTCCCTGGTAGCGACCAGTTCAACGCGCATTCTGGTGGATGCCGGTCTTTCCGGCCGCGAGACCTTCAAGCGCCTGAAGGCCCTCGATGATCGTAATGGCGATCGTAATGGTGATCGTAGTAACGAGCGCGTGGAAGAAATCTCCGCGATTCTGATCACCCATGAGCACTCCGACCACGTTGCCGGCCTGCAGCGCCTGGCGACCAAGCTGAATGTACCTGTGTTTTTGACCGCGCCCACGCATCATGCGTGGAGCCGCGCCGTGCGCGACGAAAAAGGCGCGATCCCCGACCTGCCGAAACTGGAACACTTCTCCGCCGGTCGCGGATTCCGCGTGGGCGATATCGAGGTCATGCCCTTCACCATTCCTCACGACGCCGCCGATCCTGTGGGCTTCACTTTCCGCGCCGAAGGCGTGAAAATCGGCTTCGCCACCGATCTCGGCTACATGCCCACGAACGTACGGGACCACCTGCGCGGTTGCAGCGTATTGGTCATGGAGTCGAACCACGACGTCGAGATGCTGCGTTCCGGACCCTATCCCTGGTCGGTGAAGCAGCGGGTGATGAGCCGCGTCGGGCATCTGTCCAATGACGCCCTCGCGGAATTCTTCTCCAGCGACTATGATGGAGGGGCAGAGTACGTCGTTTTGGCGCATTTATCTGAGCAAAATAATCATCCCGAAATCGCGCGGGCGGCGGCTGAACAGGCGCTCGGCGGACGTCAAGGGCTGTGGCACAACCGTGTGCTGTTGGCAACCCAGACGGAAGTTCTCGAATCCATCCGGTTATAGCCCTTTATGAGCGAGTGCGTGGAACCGATGGTAGGGAAGATCCTTGCGGGGTGGCGCTACGATATTTCCGGGCTGGCCCCGGAGATGCGCGGAGACTACGAATCGCATTTTGCCAATTGCGAGCATTGCCGCAGCCGCCAGAAGATTCACCGCATCATCGACATTTCGCTGATTGCCCTGGCATCGGCCTCCGGAGCGGCGTTTTTGTTGGCGTTTGCCGCCGTCCGCTATTTTGAGCCGCGCCACGCCTTCTGGCTGGAACTGGCCGCGCTGTCGGGCTTCGCCTTGTCTGCGCTAATCTGGCTGATCGTGGCCGTGGCGACTCCCGCCCCCACCGTGATGGTCGATGTGGCCAAGCTCGGCGCGCGCCACGTGCACGACCGCCTGCCCGCCGAGATTCGCGAGCGGCTCCCGGAAGAGATACGGGTGAAGCTCACCGGGTCGTAAGCATAACTGCCCCTTTGGATAACCGCAGTATGCGCCCCGCAGTGGCGAGACTATTGCCCTCGCCCGTCCGGTCGTGAATCCCGTGATAGCTCTCACCCTACCTATACCAAACGCCCCCGAGTGCGGTAGCTTCTATTCATGATCCCGTCATGAAGGGAGCCGACTTTGAGCATTCAGGATGAGCAGGAACTGGTTTCTTTAAGAGCCGCCGGAGGCATCGCCCGCATGGTGCTCGATGCGATGAAGGCTGAGGTGCGTCCGGGCGTCACCACACGCCATCTGGATGAAGTCGGCGCGCGAGTCATGCGGGAGCAAGGGGCGCGTTCGGCTCCTTCGATGGTCTACAAGTTTCCGGGCGCGAGTTGCATCAGTTTGAACGATGAAGCGGTGCACGGCATTCCGAGCGCTCGGGAACTCGCGGAAGGCGACCTGGTGAAGCTGGATGTGACCGTCGAGAAGGACGGCTACATGGCCGACACCGCCATCACCGTTCCAGTGGGCCGTGTGAGCAAGCAAGCGGAGCAATTGATGGCATGCGCCGAACGGGCTTTTCACAAGGCGATGCTGGTGGCGCGGGCCGGGTTCCGCATATTTGAAATTGGAAAGACGGTCGAGCGCGAAGTACGCAAGTCGGGCTTCTCGGTGATTCGCGAACTTGGAGGACACGGCATTGGGCGCACCATCCACGAAGCCCCGCATGTGCCGAATTATGCCGACCTGCAAGCGCGGCAGATCATGAACGATGGGCTCGTCATTACCGTGGAACCGATCATTTCCGCCGGCTCGGGGCGCGTATTTACGGACAAAGACGGCTGGACGGTGCGAACGGGAGATCGCGCGCTCTCGGCCCATTTTGAGCATACTTTGGTCGTCACTTCGGGTGCACCCATCCTGCTCACCGCGGGGTAGACTAACCAACGCCGGGATCATCCGTCTGTATATGCAACGGGACGTGTACATGGAAACGATCGCTAAGCAAGGCAGGTTGTTATTTGCTATCGCCATCGCCGCCCTGGGCGCGGAAAACGTGATCTGCGCTCACGTTTCGCAAATCGTGTTCGAAGGGAATCCTAACGGGGTTCCGGTGCTTCCTTATGCCACAAGCCCGTTCATCGCATATCTTGTAGGGATCATTCTTCTCGCCGTCGGCGTGAGTGTGGCGGCCAGCATCCGGCCAGAATTCGCGGCAACCTTCCTGGGGCTCTTCTTTGGCGTATATACGCTGGTCCATCTGCTGCCCATAATCGTCGCCCGTCCCCGCGATCTGAATGCCAGGACAGGAGTATTCGAGGTCTTGGCACTGTGCGCCTCGGCTTTGACACTGTCCGCTTGTCTGAAGCAAAAACGTGCTTCTGCACCGCGTTCCCTAGGCGGATCCCTGGTTGCATTAGAGGTCAAAGCGATCAACACCCTGACCGCCTCGGGCCCTTATCTTTTCGCGATTTGCTCGGTTGTTTTCGGCATCACGCATTTGCTCATTCCCCGCGCCATCGCCAGCCTCGTGCCCGCCTGGATTCCCGGGGGCTTGTTCTGGGCATACTTTACGGGCGCCGCGTTCATCGCCGCTGGGATCAGCATCGTCACCGGAGTGCTCGCCCGCTGGGGCGCGTTTTGGCAGGGCGTGATGCTCCTCTTGTGGTTCCTGATGCTGCATGCTCCCAGGGTCGCATTGCATCCGCGAATTCCCGCCGAGTGGTCGAGTCTGTTCGAGGTGTTGGGCATGAGTGGAGGAGCTTGGATTGTGGCCAGTTATGTCATGCAGAACAGCCGCCGGAATGAGCGATAGCAGCAACCCTGCCTGAGATCAGCCATCTATTTTGTTGGTACCTCTGTCATCCTGACCCTGAGCGGAGCCGAAGGGGAAGGATCTCTGCATTTTGTTGGCCCCACGAAGCTCTTTGCAGGGTCCGCACGTCCGTGGCAAAAGCTTCACTACCCGTGCCATCAGCCGGTTGCTCTTGGCCATTTCATCCTTCTATACTTGCGGGTCGCGGCTGACGAAGGATAATCCGGGTCATCATCTAGAAACCATGAAAATTGAATCGGTAACACTGCGTGAAATTCAAATGCCGCTCGTGCATTTTTTTGAGACGAGCTTCGGGCGCATCTATAGCCGCCGCATTCTGCTGGTGAGCGTGGAAGCCGATGGCGTGCGCGGCTGGGGTGAGTGTGTCGCCGGGGAAGACCCGTATTACAGCCCGGAATGGACGGAGACCGCCTGGCCTACGATCAAGCATTATCTGGCTCCGCTCCTGATGCAGGGCGAATTGGATGCGGGCCGGGATTGCGCGGCGCGCTTTGCGCGGGTGCGCGGCCATCGCATGTCCAAAGCGGCCCTGGAAAACGCGGTCTGGGACGCCGAGGCACGGCAGAAGCAGATCCCCCTCTGGAAGTTGCTGGGCGGTACGCGACGTGAGATCGCGTGCGGAGTTTCGATCGGCATTCAGGATTCGCCGGAACAGCTACTGGGGAAGATCGAAACCGAACTGGCGGCGGGATACCGCCGGATCAAGATCAAAGTCAAGCCGGGATGGGATTTGAACGTCCTGGAGACGATTCGCGCCCGCTGGGCCGATATTGTTCTCAGCGTGGACGCGAATTCGGCCTACACGCTGGACGAGATTGAGCACCTGCGCAAATTCGATGCCTTCAATTTGCTCATGATCGAGCAGCCCTTGTGGAACGACGAAATCTATCTGCATTCTCGGCTGCAGAAATCCCTTCGGACGGCGATTTGCCTGGACGAATCGATTTTGAACGCGCGCGATGCCGATTTTGCGCTGGAGATTGGCGCCTGCAAGATCATCAACATCAAGGTGGGCCGCGTGGGCGGCTTTAGCGAAGCGAAAAAAGTTCACGATGTGACGGCGCGGCACAAGATTCCGGTATGGTGCGGCGGAATGCTGGAATCGGGGATTGGCCGGGCGCACAACATCGCGCTGTCGACGCTCGAAAATTTCCGCCTGCCCGGAGATGTGTCGGCGTCGAAGCGCTATTGGAAAGAAGACATCATCGATCCGGAAGTGGAAGTGCGGGCCGATGGAATGATCGCGATCAGCGATGCGCCGGGAACGGGGTATCATGTGCGGGAAGACTTGGTGAAGAAATTCACCGTGCGGGAAGAGACGTTTCGAGCCGGAAAAGCCTAGTCGGATACAGACTTTTCTGATCAATGGTTTTCGGCTGCCGCCGATCCCTCTTTCTTCAGCAGTTCCACGGCCTGGGCGAACGACAGGTCTGCCGGTACCCGTTTGAAGCCTTCGAAAACCTCCGTCGATTCAATGTTTAGGTTCTTAAATAGCAGTATCTTGCCAGTGAATCGTAACGTCATGCTTGATACTTCCCAGAAATTGTCGCCGGCCTCTTGCTGCTGAACCAGAAAACGGCCGCCCCGGTCGAGGTGCCCTAGAATCCCCCACCCGAAACCGACTTCCTTAAACAGCGTGCCGTCAATGCTGGCGATGCGGTAGCGGACGGCATCGATGAGCACGTAACCCTGCATGCCCGCCAAGACTTCCTCCACATGCGACGGCGGTTGGTAGCCCGGCTTCGGCCGGAAGTTCACTTTGACCAGCGTGTCGCCGGCCCGGCCAATGCCCGCGGAGCCTTTTTCTTCACCCGCGTATTCAAACAGAAAAGCCTCGGGCATGGCGCGTACGATCCGCAGCGTGCGCTCGGCCTCCGCGTGCTCCTGGTCGCGCTTCCTTCTGAGTTCTTCTGGATCAGTCACGAAACGCTCGACGCGCGCCTCTTCGTCCCGCCGCTGTTCCGGCGTCAGAGATTTGCCGTTGTAGGCGATGACCAGGCCGGCCGTGGCGTCGTTGGTCTCGACATACATCTTTGTCGTGGACCCTTTCGGCGTGGTCTTGGTGCCGCGGAACAGGAAATGGGCGCTGTCGTCGTTGGACGCCTTGATTTCATTCTGCACCGCCTTGCGCACCAGATCCACGGGATCGCGATATGCAGACACAGACTGACCGGATAAGCCTGCTGTGAGCAGCAGCACGCATGCCGCTTGTTTGATCGCTCGGGCCCGGTTGCGCTTGATCGCGATCGGCGCAAGGGAACTGGCAGTCGCCCTGACTGGAATGAGCATAAGAACCAGTTTCGATGTTAGCAAAACGCGCTGCGATCCGATCCTCACTTTCCGCTCAGTGCCCTAAGTTACTGCCGCAGCGTGATTTCCGCCTGCGCCGGCGGTGCTTTCCAGTCCGAATGATTTACAATCGGTTCATTCGCGGCGAACAGAGCGCGAGCCAGACGGAGGCCACAAGCATGGATGTTCCGCAGACCTCAGAAGTCGCCCATATCGGCAAGTCGGTCGTCATTAAAGGAGAGCTGTCGGGCTCCGAAGACCTGTACGTGGACGGCAAGGTGGAAGGAAAAATCGAACTCCGCAGCCACAGTCTGACCGTGGGCCCGAACGGAATCGTCAAAGCCGACGTGATCGCCAAGGCGGTCGTGATCCAGGGCAAGTTGGATGGCAGCATCAACGCCTCCGATCGCGTGGAGTTACGGAAGACGGCAATCGTGACGGGCGACGTGACCACGCAACGCGTTGCCGTCGAAGAGGGCGCGTTTCTGAAAGGGAAGGTCGAGATTCAAAAAGAGGCCGGAAAGGCAGCGCCCGCCTCTTCCTGAGAGAACGGGCTGATTGCGGCTGGCGCATTTGCAAATGGCATCTGTCACTGACAACGTAATGAGATTCTTTCGCAGTTCCTCGAACCCGGCGGATGATCCCGCAGCGTCTCGCAAGATCACCCGGCGTTCCAGCGGCATGGGCGAAGTCCTGCGCCTGCTGAAATCGCAGGAGGGTCTGTGCGTGCTCGATATGGGTTCCACTTCTCCCGGCAACATCGCGTTTTTCACCGGCCACGGACACAAAAATTACAGCGAAGATCTGCTGCGCTCCTCGCTCGACCCAGCTTTGCGCAAGCAGAATGACGCGGGAAATTCGGTGATCGACAGCAAGAAGTTTCTCGACGAGAACCTACTGTACCCCAACGCTCACTTCGATGTCGTGCTCTGCTGGAACCTGCCCGACTACATGGAAGAGAGCCTGGTGAAGCCGACCATCGACCGTCTCTGGTCGGTGCTGAAGCCGGGAGGATTTCTGCTGGCCTTCTTTCACACCCGCGAAGCCGGCCCCGACTCAACCTGCTATCGCTATCACGTCACCGACACCGACATGCTGGAGATGCAGGAAGTGAAGTTCGCCCCGCCCGGGCGTCCCGCCTCGGAGAAGCAGTCGCCGCGCCTGCAGCGGGTATTCAACAACCGCCACATCGAAACCCTGTTCCGCGACTTCGCTTCGATCAAGTTCTTCCTGGCCCGCGATTCCATTCGCGAAGTGCTGGTCGTGCGCTAAGGCTTCAACCACAAGGACACGAAGCTGCACGAAAGGAAGATAATTCCAGAAGCCTTCCTTGGTGTTCCTTCGTGTCCTTTGTGGTTGAAGCCTTGAATTTCAGCTCGCGCTGATTTCCTTACAGACTGGACACGTTTTCGCATGCGTCAACCGCGCTTTGTGTGCCTTCTGATACGCTTCCATTTCTTCCTTCTGATGCTTTCGCTTTGCCTTGGCCGAAAGCCTGGGCTTGACCTCGTTGCGAAAAAGAAAGGAAGTCCATACCGAGTGGGCACGGGTCTCGCGTTCCTTGAGCTTCTTGTAGACGGCGCATTCGGACTCAGCCATGGTGAGTTGATGATAGTCGAAAGTCTGCGCGGGCATTCCTGTTTTCGCCAATCTCTTGCTAAGATGGAGAGTCAGGCATCGGCTCCGCGCGACGTTTTCCCGCCAACCCCGCCAGGTCCGGAAGGAAGCAACGGTAACGGGCTCTTTCGTGTGCAGTGGAGCGCCGGTGCCTGACTTTTTGTTTGTGTGGGGATGGGCGTCTTGCCCGGCTCCCCAACAAGTATTCATCGCGACTCTTTCATCATGACCAAGCGCCTCTATTACGACAGCTCTGAAATCCACGAATTCGATTCCGTGATCGAGGCGGTCACGCCCGCTTCGCCCGAGCAATCACGCCCATCAATTATCCTCAGGGAGACGGCGTTTTATCCCACGAGCGGCGGCCAGGTCCATGACACCGGATGGCTGACGATTGGCGGGACCGGTCAAGACGACGCCCGCCTGCGCGTCACCGAAGTTGGCGATGCCGAAGACGGCCGCATCGTCCACTACCTGGAAGCACCGCCCAAGCTGCCGCTCGCGGGCGCGCCCGTCCACGGCAGTATCGATGCCGACCGTCGCCGCGATCACATGCAGCAGCACACCGGTCAGCATGTTCTCTCCGCCGCTTTTCTGGAGCTTTACCAGATGCCCACCGTTTCGTTCCACATGGGCGACGACTATTGCTCGATCGATCTGGCGACTTCCTCCGTAAGTTCGAAGCAGATTGAAGCCGCCGAGAAGCGGTCGAACCAGGTTGTGTTCGAGAATCGTCCCGTACGCGTCCGCTACGTTTCGCGCGCCGAAGCGGAGAAGCTTGGCCTGCGCAAACTGCCTCCCGCCGAGCGCGACGAGTTGCGCTTGATCGAGGTCGCGGATTTCGACTTGTCGGCGTGCGGTGGAACTCACGTCGGATCGAGCGGGCAGATCGGATCGATTGCGCTGCGAAAGACTGAGAAAGTGCGGCAGGGAACGCGCGTGGAATTTGTTTGCGGATGGCGCGTGGTGTGCATGGCCCGGCGCGACTACACTGCGCTCAGTGACGCGGCCGCGCTCTTCTCCGCGCAACTCTGGGATGTGCCCGAGCAGATTCGCAAAAGCGCCGAAGACAGCAAGCTGTTGCGCAAGCAAAAAGACGATGCGCTGGAGGAACTTGCCGGGCTGATTGCTTCAGCCGATCTCGAGGCGCAGCCGGAGACGAACGGGCGGAAGATTGTGGTGCGGACTTTTTCCGACCGCGACATCAATTTCGCCAAGTTGTTTGCCCAGAAGCTGACGCGAGCGGGAACTCCCGCGATTGCGCTGGTGGCAAGCACGGTCGACGCCATAGGCCTGGTATTCGCACAGTCGGCCGGCGGCTCCGCCGATATGGGAGCGTTGCTCAAGCAAGTGTTGTCGTCAGTCGGCGGCCGCGGCGGCGGTACCCGCGATTTCGCTCAAGGCGGAGTTCCAGCGGGCTCACCTGTCAACGTCGAGCAGCTTTTGCGCGACGCAGCAGTTACAATCGGAGCCTGAACTCATACGATGGAGGGACGCCCGGCTCTCCACGAGCAATTCTTTCAATGTTGGAACCACGCCTCATTCTCGTCAATCTCCTCATCAAGCTCGGCGTGGCCGCCGCCTTGTCGAGCGCGCTCGTCCGCTCCAAGGAGTTCAAGAGGCTCATCTTTCGCGAACATCGCGACACCAGGCACAAGATCTATCTGGCGCTGTGGATGGCGGTCCCCATCGCGATCGGCGTCTGGATTCGCTTCAACGCCCGAAGTTTTCTCGCCGGCGACTTGTCGCTTGAAACCGCTCTGTTGCTGGGCGTGATCGGCGGACGCTTGGCGGGAGGCGTCGGCGGAGCGCTCATGGCGCTGCCAGCCGTGTTGCACGGCGAGTGGGCGAGCATGCCGCTGAATGTGTTTGCCGGAATTATCGCCGGACAATTGCGCCGCTTTGCGCCGGAACAGGAAGACATCTGGTCGTTTTCGCCCTTCATCGATCTCACCCTTTATCGCATGATCCGCCGCAATCTGCCGCGGCCGCGTGTGTTCGATTGGCAGATCGCTTTTTTTGCCACCATCGTTGGCCTGCGCTTTCTACAGACCGAGATCTGGCGCTTTTGGCCGAGTTCGATCTTCAGCCTGGAAAGCCCCGAGCTGTGGGGAAGTGGCGTCACTCTGAACGGCTATCTGGTCGAGAGCGCGATCTATCTCACTGTGGTCATGGTCGTGGGCACGGAACTGAAAATCTTCAACAGCGTACGCATTCAGATCAAGCTCGAAGAACAAGAGCGGCTGCTGCTTCAGGCGCGCATGGCGGCCTTGCAGAATCAGATCAATCCGCACTTCTTGTTCAACACGCTGAACTCGATTTCGTCGCTGGTGCGTTTCGATCCCGACACGGCGCGGGAGATGATCCTGAAGCTGGCAACGATTCTGCGGCGTTTGCTGCACAGCTCGGATTCATTTGTCGCCCTGCGCGAGGAAGTCGAGTTCATCGACAATTATCTGGACATTGAAGTGGTGCGCTTTGGGCGCGACAAGCTCAAGGTTGTCAAAGATCTCGATCCGGCGTCGCTGGAAGCCATGGTTCCGAGCATGCTGCTTCAGCCGCTGGTCGAGAACTGCATCAAGCACGGGCTCGCCCCCAAGGTCGAAGGTGGCAGCATTACGTTGCGGAGCCGGGTCATCAAGTCGCGGCTGGTGGTGGAAGTGGAAGACGACGGCGTGGGCATGGGCGCCGCTCAGTTAGTTACTCAGCCCGAGGGTTTTGGCAGCGGGGGCATCGGCATGGCAAATGTCGCGGAACGTCTGAAGGTGCTCTACGGCGACGCGGCTCGTATGATCATCGAAAATCGCGAGGGCGGAGGCACGCTCATCCGGTTGCGCCTGCCGATTCTGCCTAACCCCGAAGAGCTAATGACGGCTGCGCCAACTGCGCTGACCGCTCCAACACCTTTCGGTAAAAATCTTCGTAAAGCGGAATAATCTTGCTGGAGCAGAATTTCAACTGGGCGGCGGCGCGGGCGCGTTTTCCCATGGCGCGCAGAGCGGATTCGTCGCTCAGCAGATCGATGGCGTAGCGCGCCATGGTGTCCACGTCGCCGACGTCGGCCAGAAATCCGCTGACGCCGTGCTCGATCACTTCCGGCACTCCTCCCGTGCGCGTGGCAATCGGCACCACTTCGCAGGCCATGCCTTCCAGTGCCGCCAGGCCGAAGGTTTCCAGTTCGCTCGGCATCAGCATCACATCGGAGATCGCCAGCTTTTCCCGGATCTGATCCTGCTTGCCGAGAAACAGTACGTGCTCGTGAATGCCCTTTTGCACGGCTAACCACTCGGCTTGCGAACGATCCGGGCCATCGCCAATCAGCAACAGCTTGGAAGGAATCTTCTTGCGCACGCGGTCGAAGATTTCGATCACGTCGAGAACGCGCTTCACCGGGCGGAAGTTCGAGAGGTGTACCAGAAGCCGCTCGTCGTTGGAGACGTATTCGCTGCGCTTTTCCATCCATTCCGGCTTGCGCTCATAGTCGTCGCAGTTCACGAAGTTGGGAATGACTTCGATGTGGTTCTTGATGTCGAAGACTTTCAGCGTGCGGGTGCGCAGGTATTGCGAGATGGCGGTGACGCCGTCGCTCTGCTCGATGGAAAAACGGGTGATCGGAAGATAGGCGCGGTCCAGTCCGACCAGCGTGATGTCGGTGCCGTGCAGCGTGGTGACAAACGGCAAATTGCGGCGCGGCGGAGTGGCCGCCAGCATCTGCTTGGCGAGCATCGCGCTCACCGAATGCGGGATGGCGTAATGGACGTGCAGCAAATCGAGTTCGTAGAGCTGCGAAACCTCGGCCATGCGCGTGGCCAGCGCCAGATCGTACGGAGGATATTCGAACAGCGGGTACCGCGTGACCTCGACCTCGTGATAGTGAATATTAGGCTCGGGGCCGGTCAGACGGATGGGCTGCGAATAGGAGATGAAATGAATCTCATGGCCGCGGCGGGCCAGTTCCAGTCCGAGTTCGGTGGCCACGACTCCGCTGCCGCCGTAAGTTGGATAACAGGTGATCCCGATCTTCATGCGCCTCCCACAATATCACTGTTGGATTCGCGGGAGGAGCTGGGGATGCAGGGACGATGATGAGATCGACGAGGACGAAGCCTGGCGGCGGGCGACGGTGGAAGTCGAGGCTTGGAAGGGATGGAGGGTGAGGCTGGATGTTTACTAGTTAGTAATAGTCGCCGGGCTTCGTGAAAAAAATAAATTTGCAGTTCTTTAGAATCATGGATTTAGCGAAAAATTCCCGCTAGATCTTTGAGTTTTAAGGACTTATTCGTAAAATGTTCCGGAATAAGGACTTTGTGGAACAGGTCTTAGGTCTCGGGTATCAGGTGGCAGGAAGGGCTCTCACGCGTACTGGTGCCCCCCCCTCTAGCACGGTCTTTTGCAATCAAAGACTTAGCGCTTGGCACTGTCCAGGTCTTTGAGGAATAAGGACTTATCGGTAAAGTATTTGTAGATCAATAACTTAGCTTGCGAAGGTCAAGGTTGATCTTCGCGGGGGCGCTCCGACACAAAGGGTTGCGTGCGAAACGGCCGGACAATTACCGAGTTTCAATTGTCAAAGAACTGGGTGCTTCCTGAGCAACATTTTGGTTGCTATGAGTCTATTTTAGCAGGTGGTGTCAAGAGTAAATTTGGTAGTGTCCTAATTTGAAATTAGGACGCTACCTGGATTTGCGAGGGCTTGATCGGCGGGACTGAAAAAGTCTGTTCATTAAGCCCGTTCCACGATCGGTAACGGAGGTCACACGACTTTATGAAAATCGATAAATTGCTCAAACGTTATCGCATTGAAGACGGGAAGCACTTTCGCCTCAAAGATCACGATCCGGCGGACACGCACGGGTTGAAGTCGGAGTTGAAGCCGCAGGCGAAGGAATTGCTGGCGGACGGTGTAAAGGAACTGAGCGGGTTGCAGAACATTCTCGCGGCGCAGGACCGGTGGGGACTGCTGCTAATTTTTCAGGCCATGGACGCGGCGGGGAAAGATGGCACGATCAAGCACGTCATGTCGGGGGTGAATCCGGAGGGCGTGGATGTGTGGTCGTTCAAGGCGCCGTCGGCGGAGGAGTTGCGCCACGGGTTTTTGTGGCGAACGACCAAGGCGATGCCGGGGAGGGGACAGATCGGCATTTTCAACCGTTCGTATTACGAGGAGGTGCTGGTGGTGCGGGTGCATCCGCAGATTCTAGAGACCCAGAAACTTCCCAAGCGACTGGTCACGAAGCACATCTGGCAGGAGCGCTTTGAAGACATCAACAACTTCGAGCGCTACGCGGCACGGAATGGGATTGCGGTGGTGAAATTCTTTCTACATCTTTCCAAGGAAGAGCAGAAGCGCCGGTTTCTGGCACGGCTGGAGACTCCGGAAAAGAATTGGAAGTTTTCTTCAGCGGACGTCAAGGAACGCGGATTTTGGGATGCGTATCAGGACGCTTACGAGGAGACGATCCGGCACACGGCGAGCGAGTTTGCGCCCTGGTATGTTGTGCCGGCGGATAACAAATGGTTTACGCGACTGGTGGTTTCATACGCGGTGGTGGAGGCGTTGCAGGGGATGAAGTTGAAGTATCCTGAGGTTAGCGGGGCGGAGAAGGCGGCGTTGGGGGCCGCGCGGAAACAACTGGCGAAGGAGTGAAGGTGGCTGGCTTCCGTGGTGGCCGGGCTAGGCGCCCAGCGCTCCATCCTAAATTGCGCATCATTTCAATACCACGGGCAAGACCTGGTCGTAGGGTTGGATGGTTACGGTCAGGGACTTGCGCTTCTCGAACGCTTCTTTGGTTACCTTAAAGCCAACAATGATGGTTCCTTTCCGTGCGGTTCCGGCCAGCAGCTTGGCTTCTGGGGAGAGCGCGGGCTCGGAACTTTCCTTCAAAGCCGGGAATGCCTGGTAATAGCGATCGAGGTCAACGGCAGACGCGGCTTCATCCTCGAACGTCTTGTCGTCGGCGGTAGTGAGCTGCGCCTTGAGGGTGTGAATCCATAGCGGGTTGGCAGCGGTGTTGCGCAGCGTCATGGTGACGGCAGCGAGGATCATGTCCTGGCCGGGGACTTCAGCGGCGGTCACAAAATCAATCGAACCCGCGCCCTGCGGTTTCGGCCTTTGCTGGAAGGCAAAAATTCCCACAATGATGGCGACGGCTGCAATGCAGATTAGGACAATGCCGGCGGGGGGGAGGCTGCGTTTGGCGGTTCCGAACTCGTCGCCGATGTGAAAGTGGGTGGGCTGTGGCGGAGCACTGGGCTGAAACGGCATGGGATCGGGGGTGGGATCGGGCATTTGGTGATTGTAGACGACAAAGGGCTCTGGTTATGGGGCTTCCGCAGTCTTCGGGCCGGGCAGGAGCGGCTGCGGATGCGCGGCAGGACAGGGGTTTCCGCGGGTGTGGTGCAGTGACTTTGGTTACCTTGCCTGCTGTACCGGATGCTGCGACGATGCAGAAGATTTTCTTTTGGAGGTACTTGGCGGTGAATCGTAAAAATCTCTTTGCCCCGTTGGCTTGCGCGCTGCTGGTCTTCAGCATGTTGGGTTGCGGAGTCACCGACCACTTGCAGTCCATTACGCTGTCAAACTCGAACACGGTCCCGACCTCGGGCAACGGTTTCGTCTTGTATACCAACGGGCCGGTGCAAATGTATGTATGGGGAACCTACAGCAGCGGGAAGCAAGTTCTTCTCTACGGGAATCACCTGGCCTTTCAGATCGTAAGCACGCCCGATGGGAGCCCTGGCTTCGGGTTCGGCAACCCGAACGCTACGCCGCCGCAGACCGTGCAGTTGAGTTCCGACGGACTGCTTACGCCCGTCGATCCCGCTGCCTGCTCCTTTGTGAATGTCGCGCTGCCCACCGCTACCAGCCCGGCCTTTGAATCGGTCACTTGGTACACGGTTACATCTACCTATCTTGGGTTCACCACGCCGCCGGGTTCGGTTTACTTGGCAACTGCGGGCGGCGTCGTCAGTACCAGCAACCCGAGTGGAGAATGCTATTATCCGGCAGTGACTCCGTAATTCAGTTTTTTGAGTGTGCTCCGCGAGGACGTCAGCTTGGCTGGCGTCCTCGTCTCCTTTTGGAGCGGGCCATCTCGTGGATACCGACTCCGAGTGGCCGGGCGAGAGCGCCCGACGCTCCATTCGGCTCGTCCTCGTCGACATTTTAGATTTTAGAAGATGCGTACCGACGTGGGTTGGGTTGCCGGGATGGTGGCGGCCTGGCAGGCGGCGCAGAGGGAGCGCTCCTTGAGGTCGATCCATTCCACGGCGTGGGAGGGGGCCATGGCGCAACTGTAGTCCTGGCAGTGGGTCAGACTCACGGTGTGGCCCAGTTCGTGGACGGCTTCTTTAATCACGCGCTGGCGATAGAGTTCGGGGTCGGGCGGGAGGCCGTAGAACTCCTGGCGCAGGCGGTGGGCGGAGACAACGGCGCAGGGGCCACCCATTTGCGCCTCGCCGAAAACGAAAGTAAGAATCGGAATGTAGAGATCGACGGCGGTTACTCCGAGCATTCGCCAGGAGTCGCCGGTAAGAAAAGTCTGCATCCGGTGCAGGAGTTCAGACGAGTGATACTGCTGGCGCTCGCCGTGGAAGGCGAACTCGGGATCGAGCCGGACCGGGAGCACCTTGCAGGGGACGCGGAAGGTTTCTTCGACGGCGGGGCGCAGGTCCTTCATCAGCCCGTCATCCACATTCCCGATCGGCAGCAGGTGCAGCAGTTTCATCAAATCAGCTCTCGGCTCTCAGCTCTCAGCTCTCAGTAAACCCGAATTTAGGATGGGAACTGAAAGCTGAAAACCGAGAACCAGAATTCAGCTTCAATGCGTTTCGACGGGAGTGCGCGTCCAGCCGTATTTCTTCAGCTTGTGATAGAGAGTGACTCGGTCGATGTCGAGCATATCCGCAGCGTGGCTCTGATTGCCTCCGCATTCCTCGACCACTCGCAGGATGTGGGCTCGTTCCATATCTTCGAGAGTCTTGCTTGCGCCGTTGGCGGCGGTTGGGGTTTTGAAGATGAAGTCCCGTTCCTGAAGCTCGGGTTCCTGACCCACGACCATGGCGCGCTCGACAGCATTCTCGAGTTCGCGAACATTGCCCATCCAGGGTTGCAGCTGCAACTGGTTCATGGCCGCGGGCGCAACGCGGTTGACGCGCTTGTTCATCGCCTGGGAGAACTTCTGCACGAAGTGGTTCACGAGCACAGGAATATCGTCGGGGCGCTCGCGCAGCGGGGGCAGTTCGATGCGGAAAACATTGAGGCGGTAGAAAAGATCGGGACGGAACTTGCCTTCCTCGATGAGTTTTTCGAGATCTTTGTTGGTGGCGGCGATGCAGCGGAAGTCGACCTTGATGGTCTGGTTGCCGCCGACGCGGGTGATTTCGCGCTCCTGGAGTACGCGGAGGAGGTCGGTCTGGGTCTTGAGGCTGATGTCGCCGATTTCGTCGAGGAAAACCGTTCCGCCCTCGGCAATTTCGAATTTGCCTTTCTTGCGGTACTGCGCGCCGGTGAAGGCGCCTTTTTCATGTCCGAAGAGTTCGCTTTCGAGAAGGGTCTCGGTGAGAGCGCCGCAGTGAATGGCGACCAGGGGGTGAAATTTGCGGGGGCTGGCGTGATGGATGGCGCGGGCGACGAGTTCTTTGCCGGTGCCGCTCTCGCCGGTGATTAACACGGTCGCATCGGTAGGGCCAACGGTCTCGATGGCCTCGAAGATCTTGCGCATCGGGCCGCTCTGACCGACCATGTCTTCGGGGCGGGCGACTTCGGCGACGGTCTCGCGCAGCAGGACGTTCTCCTGCTCGGTGCGCTTATGGGCAAGAGCCTTCTTTACCAGGTGGGCGATCTCGTCGGGGTCGAGGGGTTTGGTTACGTAGTCATAGGCGCCGTTTTTCAGCGCCATGACGGCGGTCTCGACGGAGGCGTAGCCGGTCATGATGATGACGATGAGCTCGGGGTCGATCTCGTGCATGCGGCGCTGGAGTTCGATGCCATCGGTGCCGTGCATTTTGATATCGACCAAAGCTGCATCCCAGCGCTGTTCGGCGAGTTGAGTCAGCGCGTCGGTGGCGTTTTCGAGGGTGGTGACGTCGTAGCCTTCTTCGCGGAACCATTTGCCGAGTGAATCGCGCACGCTCAGTTCGTCGTCCACGATCAGCAGTTTTCCCTGTGTACTCACTTCAGTTACCTCCCGTGCATGGTGCTATTGCTGGATCCAACGCCCGCCAACTCAGGGTCGGGGGCTTGCGTGGGCAGGGTCACGTTGAAGGTGGTACCCCGGCCCAGTTCGGATTCGACCTCGATGCGGCCTTTATGGCGCTCGACGACACCTCGAGCAATGGCCAAGCCCAACCCGGTTCCGTGCCCGCTTTCTTTGGTCGTGAGAAAAGGCTCGAAGATATGAGGCAGGACGTCGGGAGCGATGCCCGAGCCGTCGTCGCGAACTTGAATCACGATTTCCGTTGGCACGCTGGTCCGCCTGCTCTCGACCCAGAGATTGCCGCCTCGGGGCATGGCGTCGATAGCATTCATGATCAAGGCGAGGAGAACCTGCTCGATTTGTGCGGGATCGCAGGGCACATGCGGCAGGTCTTCGGCAATCTTCAATTGCAACTCGATTCCGCCTTGTTGCAGTTGAGGGCGCACCAGCATGAGACAACGATCGATCACGGTGCGCAGGTCGGTGGACTGCACATTCATGGGCGAGGTTCGCGAGAGGCTGAGCAAGTTCTTGATGAGATCGCCACAGCGGCGGCTTTCGGAAGCGATCAGGTCGAGACATTGCATCGCCTCTTCGTGTTTCTCGTGTTCGGTTTGACCCGACGCGATCCACCTTCGGATCAGCTTGGAGTAAGTAAGAATCCCAAAGAGCGGGTTGTTTACCTCGTGCGCCACCACCGCCGCCATCTTGCCGATGGAAGCCATCTTTTCCACGTGCAGCACGTGATCGTGGGCGCGATTGAGTTCATTTGTCTTCTGCTCGACGCGATCTTCGAGCGTTTTGGCCCAGGTGACGATTTCTTCGTTGGCCGAGCGCAACTGGAGGCTCATGCCGTTGAAGGAACGAGCCAGGTCGCCAACTTCGTCCTGGGAGCGCACTTCGATCTGGTACCCAAGTTCGCCTTCGGAAAGATGTTCGGTGCCATTCTTAAGCGCTTTGATGGGCTGGCCGACCTCTCGCCAGACGAATAACCAGCACATCAGCGCGACAATCAGCATGGCCCCGGCGGTGTAATACAGCATGCGGGCGCTGCTGACTTTGAGTTGGGCGTCGGTTTTTGCCAGCGAGAGATTCGTGTCCAGCACGCCCAGAACCTGCTGACTGGCGGGATGGGCGTGGCACTCGGCGTTGGAGCAACTGGGCTGATTTTCGATGGGGGTGATGATTCCCAGGACATGCTGGCTGCTGGCGTCGCGATAAATGCGAAAGCGATCGGGGCGATTCAGCCGGGCGAGCGGCTGCGATTGGTTATGGCAGCCGTAGCAGGCCTCGGCGGACTTGTCGAGGACGTGGCTGACTTCGGCGGGGTCGGTGGAGTAGCTGATTCGGCCCTCGCGATCGAGGATGCGCACCTTGGTGACGCCGGGCTCTTTGGCGATGGATTGAATGGAGTGGTAAAGTCCCTCGCGATCGTTGTGCAGCATGTAGTACGTGGTGCTGCTTCGGATCACGTCGCTGACCCGTTCGGCGCTGGCCAGGGTGGCGGCTTCGAGGTGCTGGCGATGCAGTCGGATATTGAGGTATCCGAGAACTGCGAAGACGACGAGCATGACGGCGAGCAGGGAACCGATCAACTTCGCGCTGATGCTGTGAGTCAGGCGCTGGGATCGGCGAGCGCCGCGAATTGGGTCAGTCTCCGGCATTGTGTAACACCGGTGCGGCGCGCATGGATCCGATTTCAGCTGGGGTCCGAATGCGTTCTTTCACGGGAGCGTGGGCCTCCGGGAAAATCGGCAGGTACTTCACCGCCAATCCGAAGAGGGCGAAGCCGGCCGCGATGATCATGAGGGTGACGGAGAACTCGGTCCACTTCGGCGTGTAATGGTGCCCGACATAGGTCTCAAAGCCAATGAGCGCGATATTGAGGCGGTTGGTGATGAATCCGAGCACGGCGAAGACGGAGGCGAGATACAAGCCGCCCGGGGACAGCCGAATCTTCTTAAAGCTGAGCATGGTGATGGGGATCACGAAGGCCAGCGCCAGTTCGAGCCAGAGAAAATAGGCTTCATAGCTGGGCGTGACGATCTGTTTGAGCAGGCCGCGGTGGAAGAAATCCTCGAAACGGAGGAGGGCGTTGACCCAGAGAGCCACCAGCAAGGCTCCGCCGAGGGTGACCAGAACCGGAAGTTCCAGATGACGGCCGAAGGCTCGTGCACTCTGGGTCGACTCGAAGATAGTCATGGCTAGGCCGACGGCCACCGCCGAAGCAAAGAAGAAGAAGGGGAGCGCGGGCGTGTACCAGAAGGGATGCAGTTTGCTCGGCATGATCAGATAAAGAGAACCGAGAGAACTCTGGTGGAGTGTGGAGAGCAGGATTCCGAGGACGATGAGGATCGGGTAAATCTTGTTAATCCACTTGATGGGAGACTTCCAATTGAGGCGTTCGAAAACGTTGGGAAGGAATTCGAAGAAGAGGACCGTGGTGTAGATCATGACGCACATACCCACCTCGAACATGACGGAGTGGGGGTTGCGGTAGATGAGTTGATGCCAGATGTACCAGGGGCGGCCCAAGTCGAACATCAGTCCGACGATGAAGAGCAGATAGCCCAGAAACGCGGTCAACACGGCGGGACGGACGACACTGTGCAGACTCTCGACGTTAAACAGGTAGACGGCGCCGACCATGCAGAAACCGCCGGCGGCGAGCATGACTCCGCAGAGGCAGTCGAAGCCGATCCAGAGGCCCCAGGGGAACTGGTCGGACATGTTGGAAACGGCGCCCAGGCCGCGGAAATAACGAATGAAGGAGGAGTAGATGCCCAGGGCCATGATCACGAAGAATACGACTTTCCAAAAGGTCAGCTTGATCTTCATTTGCTACTCCCGTTCTGCTTTTTTGCTTCCGCTTCGGCTTCGGCTACTTCGTCACGACGGTGAGAAACCCAATAAATGCCGCCCAATACCAGCGTCCACACGGGGATAAAGTCTGGGATTCTCTCCATCACGCGCCCGGTGTACTCCGGCATGGGAGTGTCGCCGATTTTGGCGGAGGCGGGATAGCCGTATTCCTCTACATTCTTGTCCGCAATAATGAAGACCGAGGTTCCGCCAACTTCATTCAGGCCATAGATGCGATTCAGGTAGTTAGAGGGATTTTGGCGGATACGATCCTTGGCCTCGTTGATAAGATCGTCGCGCTCGCCGAACTTGGTGGCGCCGGTGGGACAGATTTCGGCGCACGCGGTCGGTTTGCCGGCGACGACGCGGTCGGGGCACATGATGCACTTTCGTACGCGCGGATTCAGCGACTGCCATTCGTACTTGGGTTGGGCAAACACGCAAGCCACCATGCAATAGCGGCAGCCGATGCACTTCCAGACGTCGTAGACGACCGGGCCTTCGATTGTCTTATGGAAGGCGCCAACGGGACAGACCGATGCGCACGCGGGCTTCTCGCAGTGCATGCAGAGGCGCCGCATGAACTTGTCGTCCTTGGACATGACGACGGTGTATTTATGTGCCGATTGGATCGACTCGGCGGCTACTGCGTCGTTGTACGGCAACTTGTTCTGTTGCGCACAAGCGCCTTCGCACTGCTTGCACCCGATGCACATGGTTGCGTCATAGAGGATCGCTTTGCTCATGAGAATTGCTCCTGGTTGTTCCCAGGCAAGACTTCCATTCCGATCGATATAAGAAATTAGGAGTGCGGGTTAACGGAATAGACTTGGGAACTGAATCAAACAGCGTAGGCCAGCCAACTGCAAAAAATAACCGAGTCCGGAGAGGTGTAGACCCGGACCCGGGGGAGGTTGCTCTCTCTGGGAACGCGAACGGGGAAGATGGTCTTTGGCTGGTTACGAATCGGCCAAGTGTTTTCGTCCGCCGAATTGAGCCGGACACCGCCATACTCACCCTAACGCCTTCCAGGTCGCTGCTCGCGACGCTGCGCAAAGAGGAACAGCCGAAACCAAGAATGAATGCTTACTTCTGCAAGCTACGAATGTAGGCGACAACCGCTTTCACGTCGTCGGCAGCCAGAGCCTTCACTGCGGGCGTGTGTTTTGCGGTCTCTGTCACAGCCTTGGTCAGGTCGGCATCGGACTTCTTTTTTGCTTCGTCGGAAATGAGGCTCGGAGCTTTCATGGCAGGCTTACCCGCCGCGTCGGCGCCGTGGCACATCGCGCATTTTGCCTTGAAAATAGCTGCGCCGTCCTCAGCCCAGGACAGATTGGGGATCAGGACGAACATGGCTACCGCGATTATCATTACCAGCATCACCAGCTTTGTAGTCTTCATGATGTCGTTTCTTCTCCTTGTTAAGTTTTGCAACTCGTGCAACTGGGGTCTTCCGTCGCAATCGTGCGTATGTTGCGAAAGTAACCACCTTTACGGCTTTCTAAGATAAAAACGTAACAAAACTCAGCAACTTCATCGCTGCTAGTTGTGAGTTTCAACGTAGCCGGGAACAGGCGCAGTGACCCGTGTCACCGGCAGTGGTGACTTGTCTCGATTGGGGAGGCACTTGCTAAGCGAACGGGGACGGGTTGTCACCTTAATAGGTGACTTCAGTCACAGCCTCTTGCGTGGCAGGGAGAGACAATCTGAGACATCAGCGAGGTGTAGCTATGCCGATCCTCTTTATGGCTCTGCTCGCAATGTTGGTATTCGGTCTGATTGGGATTCTGCTGACCGTCGCGGTAGTGCTGGAGCATTCCAAGCGCACACGATTGGCAAGAAGCCATGCAGAACACGCCGCGCCGGCTGGCGCGGTCCCTTCTTTTCATCCCAAACCCTGATTTTAGCTAGACCGCGCGGCGACGGCTCTACCACACCATTCGTCCGCAAAGGAGAAACCTCGTGAGTACGCTCGTACTGGATAAAGAACTGAATAAGAAAGCCGACTTGGCGGGCCCGGGCATTGGCGATTACAAGGAGTTGGAAAAGATATTGCCGCAAACCTACCGCTCATTGTTAACCCCGAAGGAGACGCAGCAGGCTATTTTCCAGGTGAAACGCTATATCGCGGACAACCTGTGCAAGGAACTGAGCCTGATGATGGTCGAAGTGCCGCTGATCGTGGATGTAGAGAGCGGCGTGAATGACATGCTCGATCGCGACGGGTCGCGCACGCCGGTGCAGTTCCATATCTCGAACGATCGCAATCTGCATCCCGTCGACGCGCAGGTGGTGCAGGCGGCGACCAAGTGGAAACGGGTCGCGCTCAAGCAATTCGATTGCAAAGTTGGCGAGGGTATTTGCACCGACATGCGCGCGGTTCGAAAGGACTACTTTCTGGATCACGACCATTCCGCGTATGTCGATCAGTGGGATTGGGAGCGTGTGATCACCGCCGAGCAGCGCAAACTGGAGTTTCTCAAAGGGATCGTCGGCAAGATCTGGAAGGTGATCGTCGGGGCGGAAAAGTTTGCGCAATCGCTGTTTCCGCAATTGAAGGACCCACGCTATCCGAATCTGCCGGAGGAGTTGAAATTTCTGCACGCCGAGGAAATTCTCGACATGTATCCCGACTTGCCGCGGAAGCAGCGCGAGACGGCGGTGCTACAGAAGTATCCGGCGGTATTTATTGTGGGAATAGGATGGCCGCTGAAGGATGGCTATCCGCACGAGATGCGCGCTGCCGATTACGACGACTGGGTCACCGACACGCGCAATCAGACCGGCAAAGACACGCATGGGCTGAATGGCGACATTCTGGTATGGAACTCCGTTACCAAGCGGCGGCATGAGCTGACATCGATGGGCATACGAGTCACGGCGGAGACGCTATTGACGCAGCTTACGATGGCAAATCAACTGGACTTTACGCAACTGCCATATCACCAGGCGATCCTGAACAATAAGATTCCGCTCTCGATCGGTGGGGGGATTGGGCAGTCACGTACGTTGATGCTCTTGCTGCGCAAGGCGCATCTTGGAGAAGTCAGCGTTACGGTGTGGCCGAAAGTGCTGAAGGAAATGTGCGCGGGGAAGAATATATTCGTGCTGGAGTAGGCTGGTAGTGAGGAACTGCGAGGGGGTAGTCGAATCGACTACCCCCTTGTATCTTCGCTAGCTCGAGGTTGCCAATTGCGACCTACTTGCTCATCTTGTCCATTGTTTCCATTCCCATCGAATACGTGCCGGTGCACCGCAAGTCGTTGGACTCGTCTGCGGTCACTTTTCCGGAGCAAGTTCCGGAACCCTTGATGCCTTTGTACTTGCCGGTGCCGCCCACAATCTTCCATTTGTTCGAGACTGGCTTGGCCATGTCGGTGGAGGCAGATCCTTCATAGGTGTAGTGAACCTTGTCGCCGTTGTCCATGTTCACGGTGTAGTAGCCGTGAAAGTTGAAGGACGCTTTCCATACATCTCTGAATTCCGTCCATGCGCCGGATTTTTCCTTGAAGGGGCCTTCGCTTGCCGTCGCTTCGCATGCGCCCTGTCCGATCCAATAGCTGTGATCCGGCGCGTCGCCGACGTCGAGTTTGTGTTCCGTGGTTGCCTTGGGACAGTGCCACTTGGTATCGATCTTGCTCTGGGCCATCGCAACGGAACAAAAAACAGCCAGAGACAACACAACCAGCATTAGCTTGCGCATCTTTGAGTTCTCCTTTTGTGGTTGGGGGTGAAAGTCGACGCTACTATACTGCACACGCCCCGCTAGGGCAAGGACGAGGCAGGTGCTGGCGAGGTCAACCCGAGCGCAGTGACCCTACACTTCAAGCGGCAGTTCGGATCGAAGCGCCGTGGTTGACAGATGGCTTTTCACGGCCGCGGCCAAACGGCGTATGCCTTCCCGTATCTGCTCGGGAGCGGCGTTGGAAAAATTCAAGCGCATATGGCGAGAGCCTTCGCGGCTTTCATTGCCGTGAACATCATGGGCGTAGAAGGAATTGCCAGGGACGAACGCCACGTTCTGCTCGATGGCGGAGTTGAAGATGGCTTTCATGTCGAGCCCTTGGGGCAGAGTTACCCAGAGGAACAGGCCGCCTTTGGGACGGGTCCAGGTTACTTCGGCAGGGAAGAACTCTTCGAGTGACTGGAGCATTACGTCGCGGCGCTCGCGATAGATCTGGCGGATGAGCTTTACGTGCTTGTCGAGAAAGCCATCGCGGGCTACTTCATAGGCGACGAATTGGGTGAAGGTCGAGGTGTGCAGATCGGTGCCCTGCTTCAGTTGGGTCAGCTTGCCGATGACATCGGGCGGGGCGACGATCCATCCCAGGCGAAGGCCGGGAGCCAGCGTCTTCGAGAATGTGCTCAGGTAAATGACGTTGCCGATGGAATACCCCTGGTCGCGGCGCAGGTTCTCGCGATCAATCACGACCAGGGGAGGGAGATGTTCGCCTTCATAGCGGAGTTGGCCGTAAGGATCATCTTCGACAATTGGAATGCCGTAGCGGTCGGCCAGCAAGACGAGTTCGTGGCGACGGCCTTCGGACAATGTGGTTCCGGCGGGGTTCTGGAAGTTGGGCAGCACGTACATGAACTTGGGGCCGGAACGCAGAGGCTTCTCCAGCAACTCGGTGCGTAGACCGTTATCGTCGCTGGGGACCGAGAGATACTCCGCGCCATAGATGTTGAACGCCTGCAGCGCGCCCAGGTAGGTGGGAGCTTCCACCAGTACGCGATCTCCGCGATTGATAAAAAGCTTGCCGATCAGGTCGAGCGCCTGCTGAGAGCCAGAGGTGATCAGGACGTTCTCGATCTGCGCCTTGATGCCGTAGCGCGCCATGTTGTCGGCAATCAGTTCGCGCAGGGGTTCGTAACCTTCGGTGGCTCCGTACTGCAGGGCGGAGGATGCCTGTTCGGTCAGTACCTTGTGGCAGGCTTCTTCAAAGCGTTGGACGGGGAAGACATCGGGAGCGGGCAGGCCGCCGCCGAAGGAGATCATTCCGGGCTTTTGGGTGAATTTCAGCAACTCGCGGATTTGAGAACTGGTGACGCCTTTGGTGCGTAGCGCGTAACGGGATGTCCAGGCAGTCGACATGATCGGGCCTCCGCGAAATTTGAACTGCCGGGCGAGGACGCCCGGCTCTCCACACCTCTCTTTAAGCGAAGCCGTCGGGCTGGTTTACCGCTCCAATGTGCGCTTGTTCATCGATGAAGAGGCGGCCGGCGGTGAGTGCTTTGCGGTCGATTTCCAGCAGGTCGAGTTTCTTCACCTTGTCTTCGAGAACGCTGAGTGCGGTTCCAGGAGCGAGACATTCGGTTTCTTCGAGCAGCGCGCCCATCATTACAATGTTGGTGACCTTGGTCGAGCCCAGTTTGTCAGCGATTTCGGACGCCGGAATCGCTACCACCTGCACCTCGGGCGCACTAAAGTCGGCAGGAAGGCTTGCGCCGTTATAAAGGATGACTCCACCGCTTGCGACCTCGTGGGCAAACTTGCGCAGGGAGAACTCGTTCATGGCGACGAGCACATCGGGATGCGAGATCAGGGGAGTGCCGATTCGTTCTCTGGACAAGCAGACGTGACAGTGTGCGCTGCCGGAGCGCATCTCAGGGCCGTAGGACGGCAGCCAACTGACTTCCAAACCTTCGCGCATGCCCATCTCGATGAGGAGTTGCCCCAGGAGCAGCACGCCTTGTCCGCCGAAACCCGCGATCTTGATCTTCGCGCCTCTGTGATGGTTGCGCTTATTCGTCGATGGATCGGGCGCTCCGGCTTTGGGAGTGATCCCAAGCACGTCGGCTACGGAGCGGTGCGGGGGCTCAATCTCCTTAACCAACGGGGCGTCGTGGCGGTGGTCGCGGAAGACGTTGAGGGGGAAGGTTGGGATCATGGCATCGGCAATCCAGTGGCGCGCAGCCACCGGATCTTTGCCCCAGATGGTCGGGCAGGGCGACAGGATCTCGACAAACGTGAAGCCTGCGCCATCACGCTGCAGTTCGAGCGCCTTTTTGACGGCGCGGCGCGCTTTCATGATGTTCTTGTTGTCCGAGAGCGCCACACGCTCGATGTAGACCGGCGCTTCGAGCGTGGCCAGGAGTTCGGCCATGTGGAGAGGGTAGCCTTCGTTGGAAGGCCTGCGTCCCCAGGGAGAGGTGGTGCTCTTTTCTCCGACCATGGTGGTGGGCGCCATCTGGCCGCCGGTCATGCCGTAGATTCCGTTGTTCACGAAAAAGACAGTGATGTTTTCGCCGCGGTTGGCGGCGTGCACGATTTCGGCGGTGCCGATGGCTGCGAGATCGCCGTCTCCCTGATAGGAGATGACGATTCTTCCGGGACAGGAGCGTTTGATGGCGGTTGCCGAGGCCGGGGCGCGACCGTGAGCGACCTGGACGTTACCCACGTCAAAGTAGTAATACGCAAAGACCGAGCAGCCGACGGGACTGACGAAGATCGTTTTGTCCTGCACCCCCAGTTCCTGGAGCGCTTCGGCAATCAGCTTGTGGGCGACGCCGTGGCCGCAACCGGGGCAGTAGTGGGTCTGATGCTTCAGTTCCGACTTGCGCTCGTAGAGGTCATAGAACAGGGGCGAGCGGGAGTGGATTTCTTCGTATGCGTCGGGGTTGGTTTTGGGATCGACTATGGGTTTCGCTTCCGGCGTGAGGTCAACTTCCACTTTAAGTGTCACTTTTTGATCGGCCACGCTGATGACGCTTTCGTTTGCCATTTTCGTTGTCCTCTTCCAACCGGATCGACGTGGAACTGGTCTCAGACCGCCACGGCCATGCGTGACAACACCTGTTGTTGCAACTCTCGGACCGAGGGCACGTTGCCGCCCACCCGGCCATAGAACTCGACTGGCACTTTGCCGTTCAGTGACAGGCGCACATCTTCTACCATTTGCCCGTTACTCAATTCGACGACCAGCACTTTTTCAACTTTGGAAGCCGCTTCCACCAGCGCCTTCGATGGATAGGGCCACAAAGTGATAGGTCGGAACAGTCCCGCCTTCACGCCGTCTTTGCGCAGGGCCTCTACCGTCGAAAGCAAAACACGGGAGACAATGCCGTACCCGACCAACAGAATCTCGGCGTCGTCGGTGTAGCAGAGCTCGCAGCGCTGCTCAGCTTTTTGCGCGCGGATGTATTTCGCTTCCATCCTGATCTGGTGGGCTTCCAATTCATCGGATTCGAGGAAGATGGAACTTATTAAGTTGGCGCGCGTCTCGGGCGTTCCCTTGACTGCCCAGGGTTTGTCGGGAGCTTGAATTTCAATGTCTTCGAGATCGAGCGGTTCCATCATCTGGCCGACGAAGCCGTCAGTCAGAATCACTGCCGGATTGCGGTACTTATCGGCGAGTTCGAAGGCGAGCATGGTGAAGTCGGCCATCTCTTGCACGGATGCGGGGGCGAGTACGAGGTTGCGGTAGTTGCCGTGGCCTCCGCCTTTGACCATGGCGAAGTAGTCGCTCTGCTCGGGAGCGATGTTGCCGAGGCCGGGACCGCCGCGCATTACGTCGACGATCACGCAGGGCAACTCGGCGCCGGCCAGATACGACATTCCTTCCTGCATCAGGCTTAGGCCGGGTCCGGAAGATCCGCTCATGGCGCGCATGCCGGCGGCGGCGGCGCCGTAGACCATGTTGATAGCGGCGGTTTCGCTTTCAGCTTGCAGAAAAGTTCCGCCGACCTGCGGGAAGTAGAGCGCCGCGGCCTCGGCGATTTCGCTGGCGGGAGTGATGGGATATCCGTAATAGCCGCGACAGCCCGCGAGGATGGCGCCCTTGATGACTGCCACGTTACCTTTACAGAGCTGGCGCATATTCGCCTCCTGGCACGGGTGCAACGGCCTTGGCTTTCGGTTTTGCGCGGTAGACGGTGATGGCGCCCGGCTCGGGGCAGCAATAGAAACAGATTCCGCAGCCGGTGCAAGCCTCGCCGGTGTAGTGCGCGGGATGAGCGCCGTAGGCGTTCAACTCCGGCCCCAGTTCGAGGCACTTGGGCGGACAAGAATCCACGCATAGCCCGCATCCCTTGCATTCTTCAACATCGATTGTGACCTTACCGTGCGGTTGACCTGCCATGGTTCACCTCGTCGCCGGCACTCTGGGGCATCGGTTTTCAGGCGGAGAGGTGCGCAGACTGCGTTCTCGGAATCTGCGTTGTCCACCCCACCACACTCGATTAGAGTCTTCGTCTTTTATTAGGGCGGTGATTGTGGGCACCCGCTATTGTGAGGTGCGTCACATTGGGACAATTTGGCTCACGCGGGCGTGGCGTCGGCGGTTTTACACGGAGGGGCGGTCAACGAGAAATCAGGATCGAGTCAGCAACCGATCCAACGCACGTACGCAATATCTCAACCTCTGGGAGGGAGCACTTTGATAAGATTTCCCCCGTGCTTCTCTGTGTACCCTGTGGTTGAGCTTTTAGCGGCTGCCCTGGAGCACGTGCTGCAATCCCTTTACCGCCCGCATGTATTGGGCGCGTTCGAAAGCTCTGGGATCGGGGCAGCGGAGTTGGCTCATGCTGCCTTGCATCTGTTGCACGGATTCGTATTCGTGTTTGTCCATCCACTCCAAAACGCCTTGTTCCACCTGTCGAATGTGCCCGATGCCATGAAACAATAAAGCAGAGCACAGCATCGTCACATCGGCGCCCACCATGAGCAGTTTGATCACGTCTTCGGGACCATGCACGCCGCTGGTTCCCGCCATGCTGGCGCGGATGTGGCCATAAAGAATGCCAATCCAAGTGAGGGGCAGGCGCAAGTCTTGCGGGGTGCTGAGCAGCACGTTCGGTTTGATTTCCAGTTCTTCCAAGTCGATATCGGGCTGATAGAAGCGGTTGAACAGAACCAGGCCATTGGTGCCGATCTGATCGAGGCGCTTTGCAAAATTGGCCAGGTTGCTGAAAAAAGGACTCAGCTTGGCCGAAACCGGAATGTGAACCGCAGTCTTTACTTCGCGGAGTATGTCGGCATAGTTCGTTTCCAGCTCGGAGCCAAGAACCTCGGTGTTCGTCGGAATCGAGTAGATGTTGCACTCGATTGCGTCAGCCCCGGCTTGCTCAATGTGCTTGGCGTACTTTGCCCAACCGCCGAGAGTGGAGCCGTTGAGGCTGGCGATGATGGGAATGTCGACGGCGGCTTTGGCTTTGCGAATGTGCTCCAGATACTGCTCGGGTCCGGTGTGGAATTCGCTGGAATGAGGAAAGTAAGTGACGGACTCGGCGAAGCTCTCGGTGCCGGCGTTGAGATGGAGTTCGAGCTCGAGAGCCTCCTTGTGCAGTTGTTCTTCGAAGAGGGAATAGAGCACAACGGCAGACGCGCCCGCATCTTCCAAGTGGCGGATGGCGCCGATTTCCTGGGAGAGTGGGGATGCGGAGGCGACCAGCGGTGTGCGCAGCTGCATGCCGAGATATTTGGTGGTTAGATCCATGACGTTTCCCTCTTCTTAGGCTCTTTTGCTGGATGTTGCGATTGCGTCTGTCGCCTCATGCGATTTGCTATTTCACGGTTACCAACGGTGAGGGCGGAGCGGGTGGCGTCTCCGCCGGAGCCGGGAACGAAACCGATTTGCGCTGCGCCAGATACTCGTATAAGCGGAAGCGAGTGTCCGCATCCTGTTGCGCCTCCTGCCAAAGAATTTTGGCGTGTTCCGGGTTGCTCTTCTGGAGCATCTTGAAGCGCGTCTGCTGCAGCAGGAAGTCTTTGACTTTGCGGTTGGGGGCGCGGGAATCGAGCAACAGCGGATTCTCGCCTGCGAGGGCGCGCTCGGGATGGTAGCGATAGAGCAGCCATTGACCGGAGTCGACCATGACTTTCTGGTCCGACATCGCCGTGGTCATGTCGATGCCGTGCGCGATGCAATGCGAGTAAGCGATGATGAGGCTGGGGCCGTCGTAGGCCTCGGCTTCGAGGAACGCCTTGAGCGTGTGTTCGTCTTTCGCGCCCATGGCGACGCTGGCCACGTAGACGTTCCCGTAGCTCATGGCGATCAGGCCGAGATCCTTCTTGGCTCCGGGTTTGCCGCCCGCAGCGAACTTGGCTACGGCCGCGCGCGGCGTGGCTTTGGAGGCTTGGCCTCCGGTGTTGGAATAGACCTCGGTGTCGAGCACCAGGACGTTGACGTTGCGGCCGCTGGCGAGGACGTGATCGAGGCCGCCGTAGCCGATGTCGTAGGCCCAGCCGTCGCCGCCGACGATCCAGACGCTCTTCTTGACCAGCATGTCGGCGACGGAGAGCAGTTGTTTGGCGTCCGGCGAGTTCAGCTTGCGCAGTTTTTCTTTCAACAGATCGACGCGCTGACGCTGCTCGAAAATGTCGGACTCGTCTTTCTGTTCTTGCGTGAGCAAGGCGGTGACAAGTTCTTCTCCGACGGATCCCGACAGACGGCGCAGCAGTTCGCGGGCGAATTCCGTCTGCTTGTCGATCGACAGCCGAAAACCGAGGCCGAATTCCGCATTATCTTCGAAGAGGGAATTGGACCATGCCGGGCCGCGGCCGTCGGCGTTCTTTGACCACGGCGTTGTCGGCAGGTTGCCGCCGTAGATGGAAGAGCAGCCGGTCGCATTGGCGATCACCGAACGATCTCCAAATAGCTGCGAAACGAGTTTGAGATAGGGCGTCTCGCCGCAACCGGAACACGCTCCCGAAAATTCGAATAGCGGCTCTTGCACCTGCTGCTGACGGATATTCGACACTTTGATCTTACGGCGATCAAGCTCGGGGATCTTGAGGAAGAAATCCCAGTTCTCGCGCTCAGGCTCGCGCAGCGGCGGTTGCGCCACCATGTTGATGGCCTTCAGGCGCGTCTCGCTCTTGTTTTTCGCGGGACAGATATCGACGCAGATGCCGCATCCAGTACAGTCCTCAGGCGCAACCTGGATGGTGTACTTGAGACCGGCCCAGTCTTTGTCTTTTGGGTCGGAAGACTTGAAGGTCGCGGGCGCACCGGCAAGCTCTTTCGAGTCGTAAACCTTGATGCGGAGCACGGCGTGTGGGCATACATACGCGCACTTGCCGCATTGGATGCAGGTTTTGGTATCCCACGCAGGAATCTCGAGCGCGATGTTGCGCTTTTCCCATTTTGCCGTGCCAGTGGGGAAGGTGCCGTCGACCGGGAAGGCGCTCACAGGGATTTCATCGCCGTGGCCGGCGTAGATTACGCCGAGCACATCGCGCTCGAACTTGGGGGCCCCGGCAGCGAAGGCAGCCGGCATTTCGGTGTGGCTCGTGACTTTATCGGGAACGGTGACTTCGAACAGGTGGGCCAGGGTTTCATCCACGGCGCGCAGGTTCTGCTGCACGACCTCGTCGCCCTTTTTACCGTACGTGTAGCGGATCGATTCACGAATGGCCTCAATGGCCTCGTCACGCGGCAGCACTTTGGAGATCGCAAAGAAGCACGCTTGCAGAATGGTGTTCATGCGCGAGCCCATGCCGGTGTCGCGAGCAACCTGATAAGCGTCAATGATGAAGAATCGAGCTTTCTTGGCGATCAACTGGGTTTGGACTTCGCGCGGCAGGTGGTCCCAGATTTCGTCTTTGTTGAAAGGACTATTGAGCAGGAAGACGCCGCCGGGAACCAGGGTGCCGAGCATGTCGTAGCGTTCGAGGAAGATCCATTGGTGGCAGGCGACGAAGTTGGCTTTGGAAATTAGGTAGCTGGAGCGGATGGGCTGCGGGCCGAAGCGCAAGTGCGAAACCGTCATCGCGCCCGACTTTTTGGAGTCGTAGACGAAGTATCCCTGACCGTAGTTGGCGGTGTTTTCGCCGATGATCTTGATGGAGTTCTTGTTTGCGCCCACGGTGCCATCCGCGCCGAGGCCGTAGAACATGGCTCGCACGACGTTGTCGGGCTCGATGGAAAACTCGGCATCGTAGTCGAGACTGGTGTGGCTTACGTCGTCCTGAATGCCGACCGTAAAGTGGTCTTTGGCAGCTGGCTTTTTCAGGTTGTCGTAAACGGCTTTGACCATGGCGGGCGTAAATTCCTTGGACGACAGGCCGTAACGCCCGCCGATGATTTCGGGCGCGACTTTCAGCTTCCCGTAGCCCAGTTTGATTCCCTCGTGGATGCCGTTGACGATGTCGAGATAGAGCGGCTCTCTGCCAGCTCCGGATTCCTTGGTGCGGTCGAGAACAGCGATCTTCTTAACGGTTGCCGGAAGAGCTTCGATGAAGCGCCGCACGGAGAACGGGCGGTACAACCTGACTTTCAGCAGCCCAACCTTTTCGCCCTTCTGGTTGAGATAGTCGGCGGTTTCGTGCGCGGTCTCCGCGCCGGAACCCATCATGACGATTACGCGATCGGCGTCGGGCGCGCCCACGTAGTCGAACAGGTGATAAGAACGGCCGACGACCTGGGCAAACTTGTCCATCACCGCCTGAACTTTGTCGGGGCAAACGTCGTAGTAGGGATTGCCAGCTTCACGCGCTTGAAAATAGACATCGGGATTCTGTGCCGTGCCGCGTAACACTGGATGGTCGGGAGATAGCGCGCGCTGGCGATGCTCGGCGACGCGATCCATGTTGATCAGAGCGCGCATGTCGTCTTCGGTGAGCATTTCGATCTTGTTGACTTCGTGCGAAGTGCGGAAGCCATCGAAGAAATGCAGGAAGGGAATTCGGGTTTCGAGAGTCGCGGCATGCGCGACCAGCGCCAGGTCCATGGCCTCCTGCACGGAGTTGGACGACAGCATGGCGAAGCCGGTGGTGCGGCAGAACATCACGTCCGAGTGGTCGCCAAAGATCGAGAGGGCGTGGGCGGCTACGGTGCGGGCGCTGACGTGGAACGCCGTCGGCGTGAGCTCTCCCGCGATCTTGTTCATGTTCGGGATCATCAGCAGCAGGCCTTGCGACGCCGTAAAAGTCGTGGATAGGGCTCCGGTCTGGAGCGCGCCGTGGACTGCTCCGGCGGCTCCGCCTTCGCTTTGCATTTCAGTCACATGCGGCACGGAACCCCAGATGTTCGGCACGCCCTCGGACGACCATTGATCCGCCCATTCGCCCATGTTCGACGACGGCGTGATGGGATAGATGGCGATGACTTCATTGAGTCGGTAGGCGACATAAGCCACCGCTTCGTTGCCGTCCATGGTCTTGAACTTGCGTTTCATGGAAATCCCTCTCTGAATTTCTTGTGCGACCCCTGGTTGTTGGAACTGTCAGGTTAAGGATGACGGAACGAAGCGATATTGTCGGGAACGGGGCGCACAGGAGCATGTGATCTGCGTCACAAGTGGAAAAACAAGAACAAAGAAGAAGAAGAAAGAAGAAGAAAGAAAAGAAGAGTCCGGTCACCGCAGCTTCCCTACATTCCTTGTCATCCTGAGCGCAGCGAAGGACCTCATGTTCCCCAGCTCCGTCATCCTAAGCGGAGTTCTCTCCAAGCCCCGTGTAGAGCGGACACTCCTGTCCGCTGCCCTTGACCTTGATTTTTTCGAACCAAGAGAAGGGGCGCATGATTGGGATCATCAGCGCGTCTACCCGTCAGCAGAGTTGTCATCCTGAGCGGAGTAGCCACTCCGCGAAGCAGCTACGCAGTCGAAGAGCCTGCGCTGAGCGAAGCCGAAGGGCCCCCTACATCTCCAACGCTCCCCGCGAAGTGTCAGGCGTTCTTTTCTGCGAACGCGCGTTCGAGAAGTTCCAACTGAGGTTCCGAAAAGTTATTTTCCAAAGTGAGCAATATTGACCATACTGCGCGCCGCCGAAAGTGTATCCCTCCTTGCGTGGGGTTGCTGTCTGGCAGCTGTACGCAGTTCCTTCCGCCAGCCGGAGACCAAGAATTTAGATTTCGCTTCTAAGAGCCGCCGAGGGAGCCCTGCTGTTCCCGTCTCGCTGTAGTTCAACGCATTCCAACCTAATACCGCACGCCGAGTCAGTTGCACGGAACTTCGGCCCGTTCGGCGCACGGCTAGCTACATTTTTCTTTTGCAATCAGGGATGGCAAGGGCAATGATCACGATCGTGACAGGCTTACGAAGGTCGGGAACCTCGATGGCTATGCAGATGCTCCACGCGGGCGGCCTGCCCTGCGTCCACGATGCGGAACGGATCCGTCCGGACGAAGACAACCCTCGTGGCTACTTCGAGATGGGAAAACAAGACGACGGAAAACAAGACGGCGACCAATTGCAGGGTGTTCTGCTGGCCGAGGGCAAGGCGATCAAGCGCCTATTGCCATCGGAGATACGGTGCACTCACAAGCTGCCTGCCGGCCCCGACTACCGCATCATCTTCATGCGTCGTCCCATGCCCGAGGTCGTGGCGTCGTGGAAGAAGTTCTATCACCGCCGCAAGGGAATCAACCAGGATGGCAAGCCTTTGCTCTACTTCGAGGAACCGATCCGGCGCAGCGCGAAAGAGATTGCCAAGGAGTTTGGCGTGAAACCGGCGCAAGTCTTGCGGGTGAAGTACCACGATGTAATCCGCGATCCAAAACTTGCGGCTGCGGCCATGGTGGAATTTCTCGGCGTGCCTCTCGACGTTGATGCCATGGCCGGTGCGGTCGACCCGTCGCTTTATCGTAACCGTCTTTGCCAGGAAGAAGTGGAAGCGGCTTCATAAATGGTTTTGGGTAGGGCACGGCTTTAGCCGTGCCGTTAAGGGCCAATAAAAATGCGGGCTTTAGCCCCTGAGGGCCGGGCAGTCTGCTCGGAGAACCATTTATGAAGCCAGTAACACCAGTTCTACGCACGTAAATCAGGACCGCTCTACCAGCAGGAAACATGCACGCAAAATCGCAACCGTCGTTACCAGGAGGAAATCTATGAAGATAAACGGCAAATCGTTTGACATCTGTATTCACGGCTTCCGCATCCGCAAGCACATGCGCTACGCGCTGGCGCTGTGGTTGCTGGGAGCAGGAGGGTACGCCTCGGCGCAGTCGCCGTGTGCTGGGGGCACGACCAGCCCCATGACTGTCTCGGGGGCGGGGGTCCATGCGCAAAGCTGCACGTGGACCGTTCCAGCGGGCGTGGCCATAGTGACACTCAGCTTGAAGGGTGCTGGAGGCGGAGGCGGTGGCGGTATTCCCGGTGCCAGCTCCTCGAGCTCCAGTGCCAGCGGCTCGGGCGCCTCCGGTTTCTCTGGCTCTGCTGCCTCAATTTCCTCACTGTCACTCCAAGCGACATTTGCGGAGGCTGCGGGCGGTGGGTCAGGTAGTGGCGGCAGTTGCCCAGGCGGCACAGGCGGCTCCTGTAGGGGCGGCCAGCCTGGAGGCAGTGGAGAGGGGCACGGTTCGGACATCTACGCAGGACTCACGTTGACTAGCGGAGGAGGCGGCGGTGGCGGGGCAGGAGGCCAGTTCTACCATGCAAATAGAGGAGCGCCAGGCGCCTACGGCGGCGACGGCGGTAATGGCGATCTGGTGGCTGGTCAAGTGTCGTCCAATCCCGGCGATGTATGGACGCTGGTTGTGGCTGCGCCGGGGCAGGGGGGGGCTGGAGCTAATGGTGGTTACGCTGGGCTTAACGGCGTTGCCGGCACGATTGAGCTTACGTGGGCGCCAGGCGTGACTGCCGCCCCGACCAACGTCAATTTCGGGAACGCCTGGGTCGGGCTTGGGAACCATCATGATGTAACCGTGACCAACAATAGCGTCACCGCTGTTACGATCGGTCCCATTACGTTCACCGACGTCACTGGGAATCCGGCCGATTTCATCGCTCACAACTACTGCACGAAGCCCCTCAAGCCAGGGAGGAGTTGCGAGGTCAATGCCAAGTTTGCGCCCTCCTCCACAGAGACGGAAACGGCGACGATGAATATCGATGTTGACGGCAGCCCGCTGCAAGTTTCCTTGACGGGCACGGGGAAGGTGCCGACAAAGAGGCCCTGAAAACAAAATGTAGAGATGCCGCTCCGTCTCGGGGCGGCTTTCTTTCTTGTTGCGCAAGGTGGAAGCGGCTAACTTCTGTTATCACGATAGCACTCAAAACGCCTGCCACAGGATCAATGAGCGATCTCGGGATAGTACGACGTCTCTAACGACAGGACTGCGTGATCATGTCCTGCTGTCCGCTCCCCCGGGGATAAAGCGTCAACAACCTGATCGATCGTCAAGATACCGGAAAGTCTGGCCTCCTAGTTCACTAGCCGGAAGTTTACAGCCACGGTAGTCTCAACGGTCGCCGGTTGACCATTCACAAGATAGGGTTCATAACGCCACCACCGCACTGCGTCCATGGCTGCTTGCGACAGCACGTCGGGACCGCTGACAAACTTCGTCTGTGTCACAGCACCCCCGGCACTCACGATGGTGTCCAGCACCACTGTGCCTTGCACTCCCGCCTGTCGTGCAAGCTTTGGATATTCGGGCATAACGCGATAGACGACCCGTTGCGCCATGGCGTCGGGTGGGACATGCAACTGTGGTTGCACTGCCAGGGTTTCTTTTGCCGGAAGCCGCGCTTCCAATTCCGCCCATCCCTGCTGCCAATGCCACCATCCCAGCGCAGCCGCAATCAGCGTAATGACAACGGCAAACGCAACCATGCGCTGGATGCCGGACTTGCGTGTCGAGTCCTCCAAGTCCGGGAGCAACTGGGGTTCTTCTGCCGCCTCTAATGCGCCATCTGTAGGGGCGGCCAATAAAAGATCGCCTTGGCGTCGAGTCCAGTAACGGACTATCGATTGCTGTTCGGCTGGCATACGGAGAAACTGGAGTCCGAAGCATCGTTCATGTTGATAGCGCACCACCGCCGTCGCCCGCAGCGGCAAGCTCATGTGCGGAACAAGAAACTCGACGCGGACGGACTCGCCGACCAGGAGTTGTGATGCTGGGACAACTCCGATTCCGCCCTCACCCATCTCAAGGGCACTTCCAGGGATATGGTTGGGAATGCCCGAGCGCAATACGGTGAGAGCCAAGGGTACCGTTAACTTGTAGCGAACGACATTCCGCGTGGAAGCAGTTCCTTTTGAGAATGCCGGACTCACTCCTGTATTCATCACTCAGCCTCGTGACGTTTGATTTCCTTCGCACGCACACGTCACGTCTCGGATGATTGCTTTCTAACACAGGGGAGCACCGTAATTGAGGTAACGGACGTAACCAGGCCATTTCACTCAGAACCCACTCCGGGCGTCCACCGCCCAGACCGCAGGGTTGCGGCCCATTCTCGATAGAGTTTTGCCTCTTCCCGTAATTCCGCTGCACGCGGTTGTGATTCGCTAGTCGCTTTTTCCTCAGCGTCCGCAGCTTTCCGTCCAAGCTCAGCGACAGTCGCCGGGTGCGCCACCTCTCACGCTTTTTGAGAAGCGGCGTACCCACGTCCGTGCTCGAAATTTATTGACTTACAAGCCGCCGAGGACGAAAATGGAAATCTAATTGGGGCAGTTTCGAAGCGTGTCCGCCAAAGGCGACGCACCTCGAATCTGCCCCAGAACCATTTTTGGCGCCGTTTTTGGTGCTAAGTCCTTATTGCTCAAGATTTTGACAATAAGTCCTTTAGGCTGAAGATCTTGGCGGGGAAAACCGCCTAACTATATGATTCTAATAGATCGAGATAGGGGGGGGGTACCCCCTGGGAGCAACCCTGACAAAACAGGCCAAGCGCATTCCTGGAGCTAAAGGTCCAGATAGGCGCGGAGCGAAGTCAGATCTTCATCCGCGACAATCCGAAATCCGAGGCGCCGGAAGACGGCTTGCATGCCATAGTTGTCGGGCAACATCTCCGCGGAGGCCAGGGCCAGCTTTTCATCGCGAGCAATGTCGACGATGCGTCGAAGCAACTCAAATCCCAGCCCTTGTTTTTGATATTGATCGGAGACCAGCGCGGCGACTTCGGCTTCATTGCCAACGTGAAGTTTGGTCATGCGGCCAACGCCGAAAATGCGGCGATCTCCCGTGGCGGCGTCGGTGTGCTCGGCAACCAGCACCATTTCACGGTCGTAATCTCCGAAGCAAATCCGCAATAGCCGTTCATGGGCCACGCGCCGGCTCAGGCTCAGGGAGCTGAAATACCGCAAATAGACGCTGCGATCGGAGAGCGTCTCGTGAAACTTGACCATCAACGGTTCGTCTTCGGGGCGGATGGGGCGAATGGTCACCACATTCCCATCCTTCATGGTCCAGTTCGAAACGTAGCGCAAGGGATAGGGACGAATCGCGGCCTTGGGCAACTGCTCCGGAGTTACGCCGGGCGCGTGCAAGACGATCCTGGCATCGAGAGCGATTAGGCGCTCCGGCGAAGCGAGCAGAGGATTGATGTCGATTTCCGCAATCCAGCGCTGTTCGAGCACGAGTTGACTGAAGCGGACGAGGAGGCCTTCGAGAGCAGCCAGGTTGACGGGCTTGCGTCCGCGGACTCCCCGGAGCGCGGTGTAGATTTTGGTTTGCTCCATCATGCGTTGCGCCAGCGTGGTGTTCAGCGGCGGAAGAGCGAGGGCATGGTCGCAGTAGACCTCGACGAGTTGGCCACCGGAACCGAACAGGATGACCGGTCCGAACTGCGGGTCCAGGCTGCTGCCGAGAATCAGTTCGTAGCCATCGAGCTTCACCATGGGCTGCACGGTTACGCCGGAGAATTGATCGGGGCCAGCTTTTTCGGCCACGGAAGACTGGATGTCGCGATAGGCGGAGCGAACGGCCGCTTCATCCTGTAGGTTGAGCTTGACTCCGCCGACGTCTGTCTTGTGGGTGATGGTTTCAGAGAGAACCTTCAGCACCACGGGAAAGCCGATTTCTGACGCGATGGTCGTGGCTTCGTCCTCGGTGGCGGCAGCGCGCGTTTCCACAGTGGGAATGCCATACAGTGACAACAAGTGCTTCGACTCTAGCTCTGTGAGCAGAGTACGGCCCTGGCTGCGCGCGTTCTGAATGATTTGCGCGACTTGAAGGCGGGATGCGTTTCCGACTTCCGATTGGTCGGTGAGCGCCGGTGTCTCGTAGAGTGCGCGCAGGTTGCAGGTGTAGCGCCACATATAGGTGAACGCGCGCGCGGCTGCGTCAGGGTAACGAAACGTAGGAATGCCCGCCGCATTCAGGGCAGCTTCGCCGGCAGTAACGCTGTGTCCGCCCATCCAACTGGCGAGGAGAGGCTTGACGCCCTTGGCATACGGTTTCATGCTTTCCGCAACCTCCAGGGGATCGGCCATGGCTTGCGGTGCGAGGATGACGAGGAGTCCGTCGCTGTTCGGGTCTTTCGAAGCAATGTCGAGGGCCCGAGCAAAGCGCTCGGAATCGGTGTCGGCGAGAACATCGATGGGATTGCCATGACTCCAGTGGGCAGGGAGAAACTCATCGAGGCTGTGCACGCTCTCGGGAGAAAGCTCGGCCAGTTCGCCGCCGCTGGCCACCAGCGCGTCGGTGGCCAGGACGGCGGGACCGCCGGCGTTGGTCAGAATGGTAAGCCTTGGACCTCTGGGACGAGGCTGCCGGCTGAGCACTTCCGCCATATAGAAGAGATCGGCGATATTGTGAACGCGCAGAACTCCTGAGCGGCGGAAGGCGGCTTCCAGCACCTCGTCGCTGCCGGTGAGAGCGCCGGTGTGGGAAGCGGCAGCTCGCGAGGCGGCTTCCGAGCGGCCGGCTTTGATGACGATGATCGGTTTGGAAAGCGCGACTTCGCGGGCGGCAGACAAGAACGATCGCGCGTCACCCACGGATTCCATGTAGATGAGGATGCTCTTGGTGTGCGGGTCGTCGCCAAAGTAGTAGATCAAATCGCCCCAATCGACATCAAGCATCGAGCCGGTGGAAACGATGGCGCTGAAGCCAACCTGTTCGCGGTCGCTCCAGTCGAGAATAGCGACTTGCAGAGCTCCACTTTGACTCAGGAACGCAACGTTGCCGGGCTTGGCAGCTTCTTTGACGAACGTGGCGTTCAGACCGATCGCTGAGTTCATGATGCCGAGACAGTTGGGGCCCATCAAGCGCATGGAGCCGCGGCGCAACTGCTCCTGAATTTGCGCTTCCAGGGCGGCGCCAGCGGCGCCACGCTCGCGGAAGCCCGCCGAGATCACAATCGCGGCTTTGACGCCGGCATCCACGCAGTCTCCAATGAGCTGCGGGACGGTCGCTGCCGGGGTGGCCACGATCGCTAGATCCACGGGTCCGGGGACGTCGCGAATGCTGGCGTAGGTTTTGCGCCCCAGCACTTCCGGGTGCTTTGCATTGACGGCGTAAACTTTTCCTTGAAACTTGCCGCTCAGCAGGTTCTCGAGAACGGCGCGACCGACGGTGCTGGGTCGTTCCGAGGCGCCGAGTACGGCCACCGAAGCGGGAGCGAACATGGGATCGAGGCCGTAGATCTTGGCGGCGGTCGGCTTCTCTTGCAGCAGTTTTCCCACGACATTGGTCTCGGGCGAACTCATTGACGTCTCCTCAATTTCGATTCTAGCGCGGCGGAACCTGATCGCGACGAAGCGACGGTGTCTTCTTCGCCCAAAGGTGTGGCAGCAAGGCGAGGCGTGTGGCTTCCGCCAGAAAAGTTGGAGCGACATAGTACGGGTTCAATTCGCGCATTCGCCACGCACAGTGAGCACCGGGCACGCCGCCTGCGTCAGGATCTGGGCTGTGGTGCTGGAGAGGTGTGTCGTCAGCCCCAAGCTGCCATGCACGGGACGGACGCCTAAGACAATCAGGTCCGCCACCTGAGCTCTCACGATTTCAAGAATTCGCCGTGCCGGCGATGCGAACTGGCGGCCGAACTCAAGCAGGCATTTCGCATGACACCACGACTCGGCGGCGGCCGGAATCAGCTTGTGGAGACGCAGCATGAGCGCGGAGGTGACGGCATCGAGGTCCACAATGCCCGCCGCGGGCTGCTCGACAACGTGCAGGAAAGTGAGCTTCGCCTGATCTTCCTTAGCTAAAGAGACGGCATAGGGTAGCGCAGCCAACGAGTCTGGACTGAAATCTGTGGCGAACAGAATATGCTGAAAATGAATCTCGTTTTGCACTTTGGAGGACGCGTGTGGGCCAACTGTCATAACGGGACAAGACGCGCGGCGGAAAACTTCCTCGGCCACGGAACCGATGAGCAGTTTGCCCAAGCCGGCGCGGCCATGGGTGCCGAGAACGAGCAAATCAATCTTCCGGCTTTCAATGAGCGCGGTCAGTGCAGGAGCGATCTTGCCGATCGGCATGAGCACCTCGTGGGGGATTTCGCGCAACTGGCTCTCAAGCTGTTTGAAACTTGCCCGGGCCCACTTGTCTTCTTCGTCGGCCAGCGTCGGCCAGGTGTCCGGCGACAGCAGCACCAGTTCGGCCTTGGTGGGCATGACATGGGCAGCATAGAGAGTTGTCGCATAACAGCGCACCAAGGACAAGGCATAAGGCAGGGCTGCGTTCGAACAGGAGGAGAAATCGGTGGCAAACAAGATGTTCTTGAGGGCAATCCGCTTACCTGCTTCGACTGTATGCACAAGGCACCTCCACAGAAACGGTTCTGGAGAAGGCGACTGCATCGCGTGGGCTGTCACCTTCCCGGTGATGGCCAAGTCATGGAGCAAGCTCCGTTCAACACAACTACGTCCGAGTTCCGCAGGTCATCCGAAATACTCATTGCCAGAAATCGGCAGAGAGTGGCCTTCTCCGCTGTGCGCTTGACGCACCTGCACGCGCGGTTCAAATCGCTGCTCGACCGCAAGCGCGTGAGACACCATGCATAGCGCTTCGGCCCGCTGCAGGAGATCGAGGGCTCGGGCCTGTTCTTGTTTCTGCAAGATTATCAAATTCGCGCGGATGCGAACTTCGCCGAAGCGGTATCCCTTGTCAGTCTTAGCGATGGCGCCTTCCACTTCCACCTGCAGGTCGGTGTAATCAAATTTGGAATCCTCGGCGACTGCCCGGAAGGTGGTAGTGTAGCAACTGGCGACCGCGCAAAGGAGCAAGTCTTGCGGTGTCCATCTGCCGTCCACGCCGCCAAACGCGGGCGGCGAAGTGAAATGAATGGCATTGGGGGCGGACGTGGATTTTGCAATGCCAGTCCGGCCGGCGGCCCACCATGCCACTACTCGAAATCGATATCCGTCTTCCATGGCGTCATTACTCTTTCTTCGTACGCTCGGATTGAGAGTCAGAGATGGGACTGACCTCAACGGAAAAACTGGAAGTTTACGGTGATTGTCATTTCCACCTGCGGCTTCGGAGTCATCTTTTGCTGAGATTTTCGGCTCCGTGAACTTCCGGGGCCATACGTGGAGTCACAAGAGTGTGTGATTCTAGTCACGAGACGATCAGTGATACAATTTGCGCGGAACGCTTTGCCGAATGAAGGCTCCCTACGGGCTCAACATCCTCGATAACTGTCTCACCTGCCCGATGCGGGAAGAGCATCTGTTTTGCAACCTGCCGCCAGCCGCAGTGCAAAGGTTGAACGAGATCCGGTCCACTGCGATCTACCCAAAATCCGCGATGTTGTTCATCGAGGGACAGCAACCAAGAGGAGTGTTTGTGCTGTGCACGGGGAAAGCGAAGCTTTCCACGTCCTCGGTGGAGGGTAAGACCGTCATTACGAAGATTTCGGGCGCGGGAGACGTTTTGGGGCTGAGCGCGGCGATCTCGAATCGGCCCTATGAAGTGACCGCCGAAATGATCGAGCCGGGACAGGCGAATTTCATCACCCGGGATTCTTTACTGGCTTTCATGCGGGAGTACGGACAGGTGGCGGTGCGAGTGGCGGAGCAACTCAGCCGCAACTACTACACCGCGTATGAGGGGATTCGCACGCTGGGGCTGAGCAACTCGCCTTCCGAAAGATTCGCGAAATTGCTGTTGGGTTGGTGCAACGAGTCGTGCAAGGGTGAGTTGCCGAATGGCGAGCCGGTGCAGGTGAAACTGACGCTCACGCACGAGGAAATCGCCGAGATCATTGGGACGACTCGGGAGACGGTCAGCCGCTTGTTCTCGCAGTTCAAGAAGAAACAGCTCGTGCAGTTGAAGGGCGCGACCCTGATCATCCGCAACCCGGCGGCGCTGAAAAAAATGTTCAACTCGTAAAAGTGCTGGAGCCTTGCGCAAATCATCTGCCGCGCATGGCTTTGATTTGTCGTAGCGAAACCGTGCGATTTACTTTTTGGCCGCTGGAACAACTACCTCGGGCAACGCTAAGTTGAGGGATGCACGGATGTCGCCTGGGGGCCGGTGCAGCCATTTTGTCTTTTCACAATATTCGTAGAGTTCCTCACGGAAGCTGGGATGCGCGATTTCAATCAGCGCTTGCGCCCGTTCCCGGATGGTTTTTCCATGCAGGTACGCTACTCCGTACTCCGTCACCACGTAGCGGATCAAGCCGCGGGATGTGACCACCCCCGCACCGGGACTCAGCATGGGGACGATTCGTGAAATCTTGCCACTCTTAGCGGTCGAGGAGATGGCAATGATCGGTTTACCACCCTTCGAGCGGGAAGCGCCGCGCAGGAAGTCGACCTGGCCGCCGATCCCGCTATAGAAGTGGGTTCCGACCGAGTCCGAGCAAACCTGGCCGGTCAAATCGATCTGCAAAGCGGAGTTGATGGCCACCATCTTGTCGTTGCGGGCAATGAGCGCGGGATCGTTGGTATAGGCCGTGGGATGAAACTCGAAGATGGGATTGTTGTCGACAAAGTCAAACAGGTTTTTCGACCCCAGGGCAAAGCCGAGGATGATTTTGCGCGGTTTGAAGTTTTTGCGCGCGCCGGTGATCACGCCCGATTCGATCAGAGGAATTACTCCATCCGACACCAGTTCGCTGTGCACGGCGAGATCCTTGCGATCGTTGAGGAAGGGAAGCACGGCGTCGGGAATTCCGCCGATACCGGTCTGGAGCACGGCTCCGTCCTCGATCAGTCCGGCCACGTTGCGCGCGATGGCGACGTGCAAGTCGGTGATTTCCGGCTTCTTGAAGGCGCAGAGCGGCCGGGAGGAATTTACCACCGCATCGAGGTCGCTCACGTGGATGAAACTGTCGCCATAGGTTCGGGGCATTTGGTCATTGACCTGCGCCACCACCCAGCGAGCGCATTGGGCGGCAGTGAGCGTGGTATCGACGCCCACGCCGAAGCTGCAAAAGCCGCGCGAGTCCGGGGGGGAGACCTCGATGAGAGCGACGTCGAGCGGCATGGCGCCGCTTAAGAACAGATCTTCGATCTCGCTCAGGTAGATGGGGGTGTAGTCGGCGCGCCCGTCATTGATGGCGTCGCGTACATTGGCCCCGATGAAGACCGCGTTGTGCCGAAAATGGCCTTCCATTTCGGGAGCCACGTAGGGGGCACAGCCCATGGTCAACATGTGCACGATTTCGACGTTGTGGACTTGCGGACCGCGGCGTACCAGGGCTTCGACCAGAGTCTCGGGTTCGGCGCAGCCGGGCTGGATATAGACGCGCATGCCCGAGTCGACGCAGCGCAAGGCTTCGTCCGGTGTTTGCAGCTTTCTCTCGTATTCCCGTTCCCAAGACATCGCGGCCAATCTCCTATGATCTTTCGGATGGCGCGCCCGTTTGCTTTAATGATGGGTCTGCGACCTCCAGTTCGTAGCCGACCGAGGCATAGTAAATCGCTCGATCGAAGAACTGCTCCAGCAGTTGCAGCATTTCTAGTTCGCCGAAAACCTCGACGGGGCGTTCCAGAACCGACTCTTTCTTGATGAACTCCCAAAGGTTCTCTTTCGTCAAGACGATGACCCAAATCACTTCGCTGAGAGGCACGCGCTGGTGGGCCCGTCGCGCACCAATCTGCATGTAGCGCTGCTCAAGGTGAAACTCATCCTTGCCGATGAGCCACTCCCCCAGATGGTGGTAGATTCCGTACACCTTTTCTTTCAGTTCCTCGGGGGGCACGTTTTTCTTGTAACATGGGGTCAAAGCCGAGCTTTCTACTTGATCGAGAAGGCAGCTGGCCAACGCCTGGGAATGGGTTTCGATCAGCCGAACGAGCCGATAGAGCATCATCATGAGGGCCTCCCGTTCCGAACACGACCTCTAGGTACATTTTGTATGCCTGCACCATTCGCAGCCATGATAGCCGGTACAGTCGCGTGTGATACAGATCACAAGGCGTTTGAGCATAAGCTGGGGAATACTGCGCAAGGCGTATGGAAGGGGCTGCCGTTCATCGCGTCCAGGACTCCCATCCGTTGTCGTTGTGGACTATCGGCCGCAGCGGAGCGTGGACCAACTCGGGAACGGGAATCAACTCCAACGGGCTGGACGACACTCGCGGCTGCTACCAGGAGGCTTTGAGCATTTTTGTTAAGCTGTCACACGGTGACAACAAATATGCCGGGGCCGTTGCCAGAGTCGAGGCAAGCCTCCAGGCAGTAGACCAGAAGGGCCACTGCCAATGGGGCAGACAACAATGAGCCGCGCCAAGCCTCTCTCGAACAAACTCAAAGCAGGCCGCAACCGGTCGAAGGCAAGAGCGGGTGCGAGGAAAGACTCGTTCCTTGCCGACAAGAACCATAGGATCTTTTTCTGCGTTTTGCTGGCGGCGACGACCATCGCGCTCTATGTCCCTGTCATCGGACACTCGTTCATTGTGTTGGACGATCATGACTACGTCACCGCGAATCCGCACGTCCATGGTGGCTTGTCGTGGAGCACGATGCAGTGGGCGTTCACGTCCACTGCGGCGGCGAACTGGCATCCCGTGACCTGGCTATCGCACGCGTTCGACGATCAGCTCTTTGGGTTGAACCCGGCAGGCCATCATTTCGACAGCGTGCTGGTTCACGCTCTGAATGCGGTGCTGCTATTCCTGCTGCTGGCTTGGACTACAAAGCGCGTGGGCCCAAGCCTTTTGGTGGCGGGGCTATTCGCCCTCCATCCGATCAATGTTGAGTCGGTGGCGTGGGTGGCGGAGCGGAAGAATGTGTTGAGCACACTTTTCTTCTTTCTAGCGATTGGGGCTTACGTTTGGTATGCGCAGAAGCCGGATTGGCGTCGATACCTGCTGGTGGCGGTGCTGTTTGCCATGGGACTGATGGCCAAACCGATGGTCATTACGCTGCCTTTTGTACTGCTGCTGCTGGATTATTGGCCGCTTGGGAGAGTTGAGACAGGCCCGGCTTCCGACGCTGGCGCGGAGCACTCGGCTTGGTCACGGCTGGTGTTAGAGAAGGCGCCTCTGCTGTGTCTTTCGATGGCAAGTGCGGTTATCACCCTGAGGGTGCAAAAGGCGGGGATGGCGGTTCGAAGCCTGCACCAATTCCCGCTGGGTGTGCGAATCGAGAATGCTCTCGTTGCTTATGGGTTGTACTTGTGGAAGATGTTTTGGCCCGCGCGGCTTGCCCTCTATCCGCATTCTGCAATTGCTCTTCCGGCTTGGCAATGGATTCTATCGGCGCTGGTTTTAGTCGGCGTCACGGCGCTTGTAGTCTTGTTCCGAAACAAGCGCTACATGGTCGTGGGGTGGTGTTGGTTTCTGGGTACTTTGGTTCCGGTGATTGGGTTGGTGCAGGTGGGCGAGGCGAGCATGGCCGATCGCTATGCTTACATTCCGCTGATCGGAATCTTCGTGATGATCGCCTGGGGCCTTGACGATTTTGCGAAGGCGCGGGGAACGCGAGTCGTCTGGCGAGTTGTCCCGGCGGTGTGTGTGCTGGCAGCGCTGGGCTGCGTCACACATCGGCAGATGAGTTATTGGGACAGCGACTACGACTTGTGGGCACACACGCTGGCGGTCTCGGAAAATGCCTTTGCGCATGATGCGCTGGGGTCGGCTCTCCTCGACCCTGACATGACAGTAACACCGAATAGCGAGGAAACCCCGGACACGGAGTCGAAGCGGCTGGAAAAAGCTCGTCAGCACTTCGAGCGGGCGTTGGAATTGCGCCGACAAGGGGCGCAGCAGAATCCGTCGGCGTACCTGCCAGATATGGCGACGACGCTAAACAATCTAGGGAACCTGGATCGACTTGAGAACCGGCCGGGCGAAGCCCGTAAGCATTACGAAGAGGCCTTGGAGATTCACCGTCAATTGGCGCAGCAGAACGTGGAACCTTTTCCGCCCGATCTGGCAATGACGCTGAACAATCTCGCGTCTTTGGAAAAAAGCACGATGCGTCTGGAGGAAGCACGCCAGCACTACGAGGAGGCGCTAAGAATTTACCGCGAAATGGCGCAGCGAGCTCCGGACCAATACCTGCCGAAGGTTGCCGAGATGCTGAACAGTCTGGGATTCGTGGACAGAGCCGAGAGACGAATGGATGAGTCCCGACAGAATTATGAAGAAGCGCTGAAGATTCGGCGTCGACTGGCGCAGCAGGATTCGGATGCGTACCTGCCGTACCTCGCGACGACGCTGAACGACTTGGGAATCCTCGATGCGGCGGAGAACCGAATCGACGATGCACGTCAGCATTATGAGGAAGCGTTGCGGTCTTACCGCCGACTGGTGCAGCGGGATCCGGACACATACCTTCCCTTCCTGGCAGCGACGCTGAATAACCTGGCGCTGGCAGAGGAAAGCCAAGGCCGGATCGAAGACGCCAGCGCGCACTACAAAGAAGCCTTGAATGTCTATCAGAAGCTGTTCGATGGCGATCCCCGTAAATACGCGGGCGACGTTGGCAGAGTCACAGGGAGCCTGCGTCGACTCGAAGAGAAAACACAACCAAGCAGGACGACAAAGTGAGCCGCGCGAAGACGCTCTCGAAGGCGCGGCCGCAGGGCCGCCGCGCCAATTCGAACGAAGGCACGATTTCCGGAAGAGGGACATTTCTCGCCGGCAAGAGCCTGACTGCGGTTCTCTGCGTCTTGCTGGCGGTTGCGATCATGGCACTTTACAGTCCGGTGGCTGGCCATGCTTTTCTGAATTTCGACGATAGCGATTACGTCACTGGCAATGTGCACATCCACGGCGGCCTGCGATGGAGCACCTTTCGGTGGGCGTTTACATCCACCGACGCGGCGAATTGGCATCCGCTGACCTGGCTTTCGCATGCGCTTGACTATCAACTCTTCCGGCTGAACCCTGCGGGCCACCATTTAGACAGCGTTGTCATTCATGCCCTGAATGCGGTGGTGCTGTTTCTGCTGCTGGCTTGGATTACAAAGCGCGTCGGAGCCGGCTTGCTGGTAGCAGCGTTGTTCGCCTTTCATCCGATCAATGTTGAGTCGGTGGCGTGGGTGGCGGAGCGGAAAAATGTGTTGAGCACATTGTTCTTCTTCTTGGCGATAGGCGCGTACGCGTGGTATGCCCAGAAGCCTGGTTGGCGGCGATACCTGCTAGTGGCGGCGCTGTTTGTCATGGGTTTGATGGCCAAACCGATGGTCATCACGCTTCCGTTCGTTCTTTTGCTGCTGGATTATTGGCCTCTAGAGAGGATGTCGCTGTCGGGAACGAAGAACGGCGAACTCCTTACCGATGCGCCGCGCCTGGCGTTCTCACGCTTGGTGTTGGAGAAGGTGCCGCTGCTTTTTCTCTCGGTTCTGAGCGCATTGATCACTGTGAAAGCGCAACGATCTGGAATGGCGGTTCGCAGCTTGCAGCAGTTCCCACTCGGCGTGCGAATCGAAAACGCGATTGTGGCTTACGGGCTCTACCTGTGGAAGATGGTTTGGCCATCGCGGCTCGCCCCGCTTTACCCGCACCCAGGAAACACGTTGCCGGTCTGGCAGGTGAGCCTTTCGGCGCTCACCTTGGCGGGCGTCACCGGGTTCGTAATCGCTTTTCGCCGCAAGCGGTATTTGCCGGTGGGATGGTTCTGGTTCTTGGGTACTCTAGTCCCGGTCCTCGGCTTGGTGCAGGTGGGAGACGCTGCCATGGCGGATCGCTACGCCTACGTCCCGCTGATCGGAATCTTCGTAATGATTGCTTGGAGCCTGGACGACTGGGCGGACGAGAAAAACGTGGGTTCGGTTTGGCGGGTCGTCTCAGCGTTGGGCGTGTTAACGGCGCTTGGTATTGCCACCTCTCGCCAGCTAAGTTACTGGGAGAACGAATATACAGTGTGGGCGCACGCCGTATCGGTTACGGATCGGAATCCTTTTGCGCATGACGCTCTCGGCTCAGCTCTGGTGGAGCCTGATGAGGCCGCAGCATTGAACCGCATTGAGAGTTTGGATACGGAAGACAAGCGAATCGAGGAATCCCGCCGGCAATATGAGGTAGCGCTAGAGATTCGCCGGGAACTGACGCGGCAGAATCCGGCTTACCTGCCGACGATGGCCACCACGTTGAACAACCTAGGGAATCTTGATCGAATCCAGGGCAGGTTGGAGGAGGCCGGTCAGCGCTACGAGGAGGCTTTGGACATTCATCGGCAACTCCCGCAGCGAAACATCGAACCCGATCCACCGGAACTGGCCATGGTGCTGAACAACCTCGGGTTTCTGGAACGATTGCAAAAGCGAACGGATGAGGCGTATCCGCACTTTGAAGAAGCTCTGAAAATTTACCGTCAGTTGGTGCAAGAGAAACCCGAGCCGTACCTGCCGGATTTGGCCTTGACGCTGAACAACATGGCGATTTCAGAGAAAGACCAGAACCATCTGGATCTTGCCCGCCAGCACTACGAGGAGACTTTGAAGGTCCGCCGTGATCTCGTGCAGAACAACCCGGAAGGTTATTTGCCGGAACTAGCGATGACACTCAATGACTTGGGAAACTTGGATGGACTCCAGAATCAGGCCGAAGAAGCCCGCCAGCGCTATGAGGAATCTTTGAGAGTCTACCGGCAATTGGCGGAGCAAGAGCCGGACAAGTTTCTTCCTTATGTGGCAGGGACGCTCAACAACCTCGGATTTCTGGACAAGAATCAGGGCCGGATCGGAGAATCCCGGGCACACTACGCGGAGGCGATGACCATTTACCGTCGACTCGCGCAAAGCGACTCGGCGGCGTATGCCGGCGACATTGCCCGAGTCGACGCAAGCCTAAAGGAACTCGATAAGGTAGCATCCGTTAAATAGCTGGGCAACGAACTCATTTTTTTTGACTTGCTCCTGCGGCTAGCTGCCGGTCGCGGTCATTTGGCCACGCTGAAAGTCGTCCAGGCGTGCGAATCCATATCGCGCTGGAGATCTTTCTGCCAGGCGAACTCGGGGTGCGCGCGGAGATGTTCGGCGGCTTTGAAGTCCATTCCGCAGGCATGACCGGCGGCGGCACTAAAGCCCATCTGTGCAGCGAGATTTGCGTCAGTAGCCTTGTTTTGGACGGCGCCAGCCATTCCGAAAGGCGGTTCCCAAGTCCCGGAACCTCGCGGCGAAAGGTCGATGTGCCCGTCGAGCGTACGTTCGTCCGCGTCCTCTTTATTCTCGAACGTGTCGTAGTGGTCGGCCAGAAAGCGCTGCGCTGCCGCCAGATCGATTTTGCCTTTATTCTCGGCCATGAGTTGTTCCCAGCGCACATGGCGGGCGTTGGCGCTCGCGCTCATATCATGCGGGTCGAAGTCGGTCTCTTCGCGAATGAGCTTTTCGTTGATCGGGAAGTTCGATCCGACAAAATAGCCGTCTTTTTTCCGCTCCAAAGTGACGTTCTTCAATCCCAGTTCGAGCTGGCCGATTTCATTCTTGCCAATGTCGGCGATCAGCCAGGTGTTGGCATAGCCGCCGTTATTGCCCTCCTTCATGATGCGCGCAAAATCGTCGATGGAGGACGAATACTGCGCCGCCTTACGCGCACGCACGAATTCTGGAATGCCGGAGGTGTCGTATCCGAAAAAATACCCGATCGTGGTTTCCGTAATGACGATCCCGGCCGAATTCTCGACGAAATCGTCGGCACTGTGGATGACGCCGGGCAGGCCGTCCATGAGCATGCGATAGCCTTTGGCCGGCACGATGTCGTAGACGATGGTCCAGCGCTCGCCGTCCAGATACCCTGTCCAATTGTTGTGGGCGATGACGACCTTGCCGTCTTTGGTATAACTGCCGGTGGCAACAAAGGCGCTGCAATGCTCGGGAACGCCGAGCGAAGCCGTGGCTTTGATCCCGTGCAGCTTATCGTATTCCTTGACGTAGTACTCCCATTCCTCGGCGGCATTCAATGCCACCACATCCCACAGATCGATCTTCGTTCCTGCCGCGACGCCATGGGCATTGATGCCATCGGCGATGCCTTGCAACTCCTCCCGGTACTCCCCCTCAATGTGTGGCCACATCATGTTCTGCGCGGCATCGCGAAAGAACTGCCAGTCTTTCTTGCCTTCGTGTGTCTGTTCGAGGATGGTGACCTTCAGAGTGTCAGCAATCTCCGGCGCCAGCAGGTAGCCATTCTGAAAGCCGATTTGGTGCGGCGTGCCTTCCAGATGCACGAAGGTCCAGCCGTTATTCTCGGGTCGCCGGAAAGCGCCCTTCAACTCGCTGTCTAGTGTGGCGGCTCTTAGCGACGGCACTGGTGAGGACGAGATGACAATTCCTGTAAGGACGAGTCCAGCTACGACTACCAGTAATCGGCGCATGCGAGGCTCCATTCGGAAGATTGAATTCTGGGCATTCTAACAGAGTGCGACGGTTCCTCAGGACGCATCCAGTTCTGGGTAGCAACTCTACCGGCTGAATCCCTCGGGCCATTTGAACAACTCGCCGATCCAGGGTTTTAGAAACAAAGTTAGTTCGCAGTAGGCGGCTGATTTGTGCCGGAGTTGCGCAGCGCAATCCAAGTTGTGAAGTCAATGGGAAGTACGTGCTACCGCAACGTGGTCCTCCCGAGTACAACGAAGACGACGATTATTGATGAGGCGATCCCGGCTGGATGGAGGTTTGTTCTTTTTGCACGGAGATTCACCTCCAACGAGCAGAGCAATGAAGAGTGTGCGACCAGCGGCATGGGCCATGTTATTAGTGACTTCCAATAAGAAAGATAGATAGGTAGATGAGGAAATGCAGAGTGGTGCATATGTTATAACATCACTATATCCAAGGGTCACAACTGCAAACCTCGCGTCCAGCTTCAATTTTACTGTCTCAAATCAATATTTTAGTTGACAATGATTGCGTTCAAAGCTAAAACGTCATACACGTGTCGACGGGGCATTACGCGAGTGCCCTAGAGATAATCCTCGAACTGACTCGTTTACACGTGCCGTCGCGATCCAATTTTTCTACTCCCAGGAGATAGGCGCAACATGAAAACCACTGCTTCGTACATGCGGATATTCTGCTGTCTGGCTGTCCTTCTTTTCGTAGCTTCCGTTTCCACCGAGATGTTTGCGGCCAGCGCGAAAGCAGAAGCCCCCAAGGCGGCAGCGATTGCCAAATCAGGCGTTATTAAGACGGAAGCGATGCCTGCGATCCGCGTCACGAAACCTGTGGACGATACGAAGCGTTCGGCGATCTACGGCCACACGCCGAAGGGGCTACGCCACGCGACCAAACTGGGAAGGGTCGCTCCGAATACGCCGGCGCAGCATTTGATCCTGATGCTGAAGTCGAGCCCGGAGCAGGAGCGCGAAGCGCGCAAGGTGATTGACGAGCAGCAGGACAAGCGCACCGCGAACTACCATCAGTGGGCGACGCCGGAACAATTCGGCCAGCACTTCGGGGTACATGATAATGATATCGCCAAAGTGACCGCCTGGATGCAGAGCCACGGCTTGAAGGTCGAGAACGTTGCCAAGTCGAAGCGCGCGATCCAGTTCAGCGGCACCAGCGGACAGCTCGAAAAAGCGTTCCAGATGGAAATGCATTACTACCTGATGCCGAACGGCGAGACGCACGTGTCGAACGATCGCGACATCTCGGTTCCCCAAGCGCTCCGGCCGGTGATCTCGGGCGTTCCGACTTTGAATGACTTCTTCAAGAAGGGCCACCACACACCCCCGGCAAAGCTGAGCAAGCTGAAGCCCGGCCCGAAGTACACGGACGGATCCGGCAACAATTTTGTTGGCCCAGCAGACTTCGCAACGATCTACAACACTGCGCCCCTGTTGGCGAACGGAATCAATGGAACCGGCGTGACAATTGGCATCGCCGCCCGTTCCGATATTTTGCTGAGCGACGTGCAGACCTACCGTCAGATGTTCAACCTCCCGGTCAACGATCCCAACTTTATTAACACCGGCGACGACGCGGGCGTGGTGATTGGCGACGACTCGGAAACCGATCTGGATACTGAAATTTCCGGCGGCGTGGCTCCCAATGCCACCGTCGATGTGGTGATCGGAACTAACAACTGGCTGGTGGATGGCATTACGCTGTCCGAGATGTATCTGGTCGAAAGCAACATCGCCGACATCATCAGCATCAGCTACAGCACTTGCGAATCCTCGGAAGGCGCGGGCGGCAATTCTTTCAATAATCAGCTGTTCGAGCAGGCTGCGGCGCAGGGCATCAGCGTTTTCGTGGCCGCCGGCGACTCCGGTTCGGCCGAGTGCGATGGCGATCAACCTTTCGAAACCGGAGGTTATGCGACCAACGGCGAGTCCTCGACCTGGTACAGCGTGGCCGTGGGCGGCACCGAGTTCAATGAAACCGGCGGCAGCTACTGGACCACGAACAACGGCACCACGAAGCAGTCGGCCACGTCGTACATTCCCGAACTGCCGTGGAACGAAGCGGGCGGTTCCGATGAAGATTTTGCCAACTACTCCGGACTCACCGCGGCGGAACAGGACTGTGTATACGCTTCGCTCGGGTACTGGGTGCAGGACGATTGCATGGAGGGTCTGTGGGCTGGCGCAGGCGGTCCGAGCGCGTACTACCTGCAACCACCGTGGCAGACAGGATCGGGCGTACCGAATACCGACCCCACCCTTCCGGGCGGCAACTGGATTAACCTCAACCTTACCAATACCAACGCCAACGGCGCCTCCGGTGCCGGGTACACGGCTGTTCCGACTGTGACCCTCGCGGGTGAAACCTGCACGATTGCGCCATCGTCGTCATCGACACAAAACGACGGATCGATAGCGATCGTGAACGTCGCCTTGGGAGACGACGTAACCAGCGCCGACAACGGCTCCGTCACAGCGATTGGTGTGAACCAGTACGCGGCGACCCTCAACTCCAAAGGCACCGCCGTGACAGGTTTCGAGTACGGGCAAGGCTGGAACTGTACCGCGGCGGGCACCGCCACATTCACGGCAGCGCCGGCCGGTGGAACCACCGCGACCGCGTCGGCCACTCTCGGGCAGATGTACAACATGACTCCGCTGGTCACGGGAGTTCCACACCGCTACACGCCTGACATTTCGCTGAACGCGGCCGCCGAACATGACGGCACCGTGTATTGCGATGAAGGAGCTTGCGTCATCAATTCGGATGGCAGCATCGGCGAAGCCGACATCGTCGGCGGCACATCCGTAGCCGCGCCCAGCATGGCCGGCATCCAGGCCTTGATCAACCAGGCGAACGGTGGACGCCAAGGCATGCCGGGGTACATCTATTACGCACTGGCGAATGCTCAGTACACGGCCAGCCCCACGGCCTGCAACTCCTCTTCGATCAGTTCCGCGAATTGCCCGTTCCAGGACATCACGGCGGGGGACAACCTGGTCTGCGGCACGGTCAGCACCAACCAGTTCGGCACGGCAACACCTTTTGCCGCAACCTGTACGGCCAGCACGCCGGCGAACAAGATGGGGTTCACTTCGGCGCAAGGCTACGATATGGCGACCGGCCTGGGTTCGGTGAACGCCGCGAACCTTTCCAGCCAGTGGAGCAGCGTACATTTCAACAGCTCGAGCACCACGCTGGGTCTTTCCTCGACCAACTTCAATTTCGGCACGAACGTGACCCTGACGGGCACCGTGGCCGGCAGCGGAACGCCGACTGGCGACGTGGCTTTCATCGTCACCCAGGGCGTGATTGGCGACACCTATAACACGGAGACCGGAGCCCTCAACGGCTCGGTCGCCTTCGCCACTCTGAGCGGCGGATCCTACTCCGCCGTTCTGAACAACCTGCCGGGCGGAACTTACTACGTAACCGCGCGCTATGCGGGCGACGAAAACTTCGCCTCCAGCTTGTCGACACCGGTGCAGGTAACGGTCGGTCAGGATAGCGGCACCACGCTTACCGTGGTTCCACGCTATCTGCCGCAGGGCGACATTCCTTGCTATACCGATTTCTTCAGTCCGACGTTGCCGCCGATACCCGCCAGCTTGAGCGTGGAGTATCCGGCGCAGATTTGGTTTGACGTCCAGGTCGCCGGCGCTTCTGGCGCGGGCGCGCCCACGGGCACGGTGCAGTTGTTCGACGCCGGAAACCCAATCGCGACGCTGACGCTTGACCCCAACGGCTACGCCTACGGTCTGGAGGGAGAGTCGCCGGATTACTACTACAACAACTGCCTGGAGTATCAGGTTGAGTTGGCGAACATCCCGGTCTTTAACGCGGGAGCGCACACCATCACGGCGACGTATTCGGGCGACAACACGTTCCCGGCCACGAGCACGACGGTGTCTCCTTCTCCAATTAACGTCATTGCGAACGCCGATAAGACCGCTTTGACCATCAGTCCGACGACCGACATTCTCGCTGGCCAGGCCGTCCAACTCACGGCCGCTATCTCCGGCGACACGTCGACTGCGGTTGGCGCGCCGGGTGGACATAGCAGTTTCAACCTGACCGCGGCGGCGAATGCGGCCGCCTGTCCCGTAACCGCGATTGCGCCTTACGGGTTGTGTACGACCTACACCGGAACGTTCACGGGCGCAACCACAGGCAGCCTGGTGGGGTATTCGTTCGAGATCTCGGGCTTTAACAACGGCTACGACAACGGCGCCTTCACGGTCACGGCCAATACCGGGACCACGTCGATCACGGTCGCCAACCCCGGCGGCATCGCGCAGACTGGGTCGGGCGCTACGGCCGTGTTTTACGCGGGCAACGGTAATTTCAACGGCAACGCCACCGGAATCCTGGCCGTTGCGCAAAACATCGCGCCGGTTGGAACCATAACGTTCACCGACACGACGAACGCCAACACGGTTCTTTGCTCCGCCGTTCCGGTGGTTTCTGGCGCGGTCACCTACACTGCTTCGCACCAGACGTACTACTACCCAACCGCTTCGTGTAGCACCACGGGCATCACGGGCGCGACTGGGTCGCATACCATCTCGGCAGCCTTTACGTCGGGCAACGGCAACTACGCCAGCACCTCCGGGACCAAGGGCGTCACCATCCTGGCTGCGTCGGCGGCTGCGTCAACGTCGATCGCGGTATCGTCGAACTCGAACCCCAGCGTCCTTTATCCTCCGCCGTCCCTGACGGCCACGGTTACCGGCGCGCCCGGCGGCTCGACCCCGAGCGGCACGGTTACGTTCTTTGACGGCACCACGATTCTCGGAACGGCTTCGCTGAGCAGCGGCGCGGCAACGTTGAGCACGGCTTATTCATCGGGTGGATCAGGACTCGGTGTGAGCCGGACCTTCGGAGGCGGCACGCACAGCATCACCGCGACGTTTGCAGGCAGCGGCACATCCACGGGCACAGCCCTTGCCTTAACCAGCGCGGCTGCTACCTTGGACAACGTGACTACGGTCTATACCGGGAACATCCCCGGCGGCGCCGCATGCGTTGCGGGAGTGACGTATTACACAGTGGCCGGGTTCACTGCCACGGCGGACAATGGCCAGTTCACCTGCGCATCCATTGCCCCGGGCAACCCCGGAACAATCACGCTCAATAACGGTGTTGGAGTTGCATCAACGCCGACGGGGGGCACGACCACCCTGACGCTCACCGCGGCTGCTGCCGCGGTTGGCAGCAACACCACCTACACTGGCACGATCACCGGCGGAGGTACCAGTTGCTTCGGGAACGTGGGAGTACCCATCACGGTCGCGGGCTTTGCGACCGCGGCGAACAACGGTACCTTCAATTGCGTATCGAGCACAACAACGACCATCACTGTGGCGAACGCTGCTGGCGTTGCGCAGAGCATGGTTTCGACAATCACTGCGGCGGCTGCAGCCACGGGCTCGCCGAAGACCACCACCTATACCGGGACGATCCCTGGAGGCGCCACTGCGGGTCAGTACACGGGAGCGTCGTTCACGGTCGCAGGTTTTTCGACCAAGAGTCCGAACGATAGCGCGGATAACGGTACGTTCACCTACGCCTCCTCTACCGCCACGACGTTAACCCTGAATAACACGGCGGGCATAGCGGCGACAGGAGCCACGGCCACGGCGACTCCGAACAATGTCACGGCAAAGTACTCCGCGACGGCGACGGGCACCTACGGCGGCGGCACGTTTGTCGGCAGCACTTCACCGGTCTTCTCGCAGGTTGTCAACCTGGGAGCGACGGAAAACCTGCTCTCGGCGAAGACGGTCGGCGGATACGGCCAGAACTGGACCTTCACCTCGCAGATCCCGACTTGCGGCGCAGCCTTCTCTTCACTGGGTCCGCCGCCGGTCTGCCCCTTGGCTAATATCCTGCCCTATGGGCCTTCGGATACTGGTATCAACCAGTCGGCTGGAGGCGCGGTTATAGGAGCGGCGTACATCGATTACATCCCGTACGGAATCACGGGAAGCGTGCAGTTCTTCCTTGACGGCAACTCGATCGGCTATGCGCCGCTAACAGCACAGGCTGCATATCCGGACGGCGGCAGCCAGATTTACATGGCATCGCTGACCACAGAGACGGTGCCGGCGGGAAGTCACACCCTGACCTCGACGTATGCGAGCGACGGGAACTTCGCGACGGCAAACTCCAACTCGCAGTCGATCACCGTCGGTTCGACGGGGACGTCGATTGCGGTCACCAGCGTGAGCCCAGCCGCGGAAGACTACGGCTCGACGGTGCCGGTCACGGTCACGGCGACAGTGTCGTGGACGGGAACTGGTGCGGCACCGACGGCTGCCGATGTTTCCATCGGCCAAGTCGGGTTGAGCGGCAGCCTTGGTTCGCCGAGCTGCGCAGCGCCCGTTGGCACCACGATGGCCTGCTCGGCTAGCTATACCGGTGGCACCGATTTGCCGGGAAGCTACACCTTCACGGCGGCATTCTCGGGAGACGGGAATTACAGCAGTTCGGCCAGCTCGCAGTCGAACAACTTCACCATCAACTCGGCAACCTCGAGCACCAGCGTGAGCACCAGCGGCAGCCCGTCGATCTTCGGGGCGTCGGTGACGTTCACGGCGACGATCAGCGGCGAGAACGGCCTGGTTCGTGGAGGAGCGAAAGCCAACAACAAGAAACCGAACCTGGTAACTGGAAACGTGGCGTGGAGCGCGAATACGGGATGCGGCACGACGGCGGTAACGTCGGGCACTCCGGGAACCGCGACTTGCACAACCAGCAGCCTCCCAGTGGGAAGCGATGTGATTACGGCAACCTACTCGGGCGACAGCAACCATGGCGGGAGCAGCGGTACGCTGAGCCCGAACCAGCAGGTCAATGGTGCGCCGACGGCGATCAGCGTGACCAGCGTGACTCCTTCCTCGGAAGACTACGGCTCGGTTGTACCAGTGGCGATCACGGCGCAGTTGACGTGGACCGGCGCCCTTACGCCGCCCACGGCCAACTCGACCACCGTGAGCTTTGGCGGAGCCGGACTCGGCGGAACGTTTGGAGCGGCGAGTTGCGGAGCGCCGAGCGGCGACACCATCAACTGCTCGGGTACTTACACCCCGAGTGGTCTGGATGCGGCGAACAGCTACAGCATAACGGCGGCGTTCTCCGGAGACAGCAACTACAACGCCTCGGGCAGCGCGCAGACGAATAACTTCATCATTAACGCGGCAAGCTCGACCACAAGCGTCGGCACGAGCGGCAGCCCGTCAACCTACGGGCAGTCGGTAACGTTCACGGCGACGATCACGGGCGAGAACAGCCAGGTAAAGGGTGGAGCGAAAGCCAACAACAAGAAGAAACCGCTGGTCGTAACTGGAAGCGTGACGTGGAGCGCGAATACGGGATGCGGCACGACGGCGGTAACGTCGGGCTATCCGGGAACCGCGACTTGCACAACGACCACGCTCGCGGCAGGAAGCGATGTGATTACGGCGAGCTACTCGGGCGACAGTAACCACGGCGTGAGCAGCGGTACGCTGAGCCCGAACCAGCAGGTCAATCAGGCGAGCCAGACGATCACGTTCACGCTGAACGCGCCGTCGACCGCAGCCGACCAGAGCAGCTTCAACGTGGCGGCCACGGGAGGCGGCAGCGGCAACGCTGTGACCTTCACGGCAGCCGGCGTGTGCAGCGTTACGGGTGGCGGATCGAACACCGCGCAATACACCATGAACGCCGGCAGCGGGACGTGTTCGGTGATTGCCAACCAGGCGGGCAACAGCAATTACCTGGCGGCATCGCAGGTAACGGAGAGCGTGAACGCGGGTCAGTTAGGCCAGACGATCACGTTCACCACGAACGCACCGAGCAGTGCAACCTACAACACCAGCTTCAGCGTAGCGGCCACGGGTGGCGCGAGCGGGAACGCTGTGACCTTCACGGCTGCCGGCGTGTGCGGCATTACGGCTGGCGGGTCGAATAGTGCCACGTACACCATGAACAGCGGCACCGGAACTTGCTCGGTGATCGCCAACCAGGCGGGGAACAGCAACTACACGGCGGCACCGACGGTGACGAAGACGGTGAACGCGACTCTGGCAAGCCAGACCATCACGTTCACGACACCGGCGCCTCCGGCGGCGGAGTTCCTCGGCACCTTCACGGTAGCGGCCACGGGCGGCGCAAGCGGCAACCCGGTCGCGTTCTCGGTGGGCGCGGGCTCGGTCTGCACGCTGTCGAGTGCGACCTACACCATGACCGCCAAAGTCGGAAACTGCTATGTGGTCGCGAATCAGACGGGCAACAGCAACTACGCGGCGGCAACGCAGGTGACGGAGACGGTAGTGGCGAAGGCTGGTCCTCCGGTTCGGATTGCACCAACGGTGACGTTTACGGGCGCGCCAACCAGCGCTCCGTACTTGTCAAGCTTCTCGGGGCTGATGACGACGCAGAACAACGGTGTCACACCGACCTTCTCGGTGACGACGGCGTCGGCCTGCTCGATCAGCGGCAGCACGGTTACCATGAAGACCGGCAACCTATCCTGTACTGTGAAAGCGTCGTGGGCTGAGACTACGTACTATTCGGCCGCGACCCTCACACAGACGGTAAGCGCGACACCGTTGTCAACAACCACAACCATCACCGGCACGGCTCCGAAAACGAACCCGCTGAAGGTGACAGTGAGCTTCGCGGTGAACGACGGCAGCCCGTTGACGGGCAGCACGCTGGTGACCGTGACCTCGGCCGCCGGACCAAGTTGCTCGGGAACGCTGACCGCCGGCAGTTGCACGCTGACGTTCTCGGCTCCGGTGACAACATCACTGACGGCGAGCTTCCCGGGGACCACCGACTACACCGGGAGCACGTCGGCCTCGTACCCGCTGACGGTGAACTAAGGGAAATCCGATGATTGCGGTTTGGGGGCGACCTAGGCCGCAATTCAGGACCCGTTGGGTTTGAAAAACTGAAGCCTCAGGGCGCAACGAGGCTTGGAATTCGGCACGGACTTCGGTCCGTGCTTTTTTTTGATGGGGACGAGTTTGGGCGCATCTCTCGTCTAAACGCGCGTCATCGCTATACACTGATTTGTCATCGGAGTTCCGAGCTTGAGTGCAAGAACAACTTCAAGAACAGGCAATCCACCTGCAAGCGCACCTTCTGCATTGACCACTGACGCCGCGCGGAGTCAGAGATTGCTCTTCGCAACGGCGTCGTTTCTGAGCGCTTTCTTGTTGTTCCAAATGCAATTGATCGTCAGTAAGAGCATTCTGCCCTGGTTCGGTGGTTCCGCAGCGGTCTGGACAACGAGCATGCTGGTGTTTCAGGCCTTGTTGCTGGCGGGATACATTTATTCGCATGTGATTTCGGTTCGGTTCTCGGCGATTGGGCAGGCTCGGATTCACTTTGTGCTGCTGTCGATGGCATTCCTGATCGTGCTGGCGCTGTCCTTGCGGTGGCCCTCGGCAATCACGCCGGGAGCATCCTGGAAGCCGCAACCGGGAGGCGATCCGACGCGTGAGGTGATCGCCATCATTGTGGTTGCGGCGGGCTTTCCTTTTTTTGTTCTCTCCACCACCGCACCGTTGCTGCAGCGGTGGTTTGCGCGTCTAGGCGGTGGTGCGGGCACGTATAAGCTGTACTCGGTCTCCAACGTGGGTTCGTTGCTTGGATTGCTGACCTTTCCCTTTCTTTTCGAACCCCTTTTTCGACTCCAGACCCAGGGCAGGCTATGGTCCATGCTGTTTTGCGGTTTCCTTGCCGGATGTGGAGTATGTGCGTGGAAAGTCAGAAACGCTCCGGAAGAAACACATGCGACGGAAGGCATGTCCGGCACCGGCGGCGAAACGCGCACCGGCGTGCTGGCATGGGCGATGTGGTTTCTTCTGGCGGCATGCCCTTCGGCGCTGCTATTAGCCACCACCAACCTGCTTTGCCAGGAGGTGACTACGGTTCCGCTGCTTTGGGTGTTGCCGCTTGCACTCTATCTTCTGAGCTTCATTCTGTGCTTTGATAATCCGCGTTGGTACCGCCGGGCGATTTTCCAGCCGCTCTTTGCCGTCACCCTGTTTCTGACTTGCGCGGGTCTAATCGTCAATAACACGCAGACGCAGGCGATCCTCCTTCCCGTGCTGCTCTTTTTTGGTTGTATGATTTGCCACGGCGAACTTGTGCGCGTGAAGCCCAGTGTGAACCGCCTGACATCGTTCTATTTAGCTCTTTCCGGGGGCGGTGCGGCCGGCGGCATTTTCGTCGGCATTATTGCGCCGCATCTGTTCAAGTTCTTCACCGAGTTCCAAGTTTCGCTGGGCGCTATCGTCGTCTTGCTGCTCGTGTGCTTGTTTCGGGATCCGACTTCGTGGATCTTCGAGCAGGGTGTTTGGCTGCCGGCCGGGATCACGGGCGGCGCGGTCCTTGCCGCCTACCTTGGCGGTCTCTGGTTGCAGGGAGTGCCGCAGTTGCTCGATCGATCACATTTTTACCTATTTGCATTGTCGATCGGCGCCCTTGTCGTCGTAGTCACGTACGTGATGGGAAAGAACGAAGGCGTTCATTCCCCGCAGGAGAAACGACGCGGGAAGCCAGAGGCGCAAGACGTGCGACGAAAGGTATGGCCAACGCAGGTTTATGTTGGCTTTCTCGCGGGACTTGCAGGGGCTGCGCTCTATCAAAGCACCGTAGGTTCACCTGAACCCTATTTGAGCTTGCGTAACTTCTATGGAGTTGCCCGAGTCTATCGGGTGGGACCGGCCAATGTGCTGGCGAACGGCCGAACGTTACATGGAGCGCAGCTTGATCCGCCGAACGACAAGGTACCGGTTACTTATTACGGCAATGCGAGCGGAATCGGCATTGTTCTGGAGAACCATCCCAAACGGAGCATCCCTGGGGAGAATCTCCGCGTTGGCTTGGTGGGCCTGGGAGCTGGGACTCTGGCAGCATATGGACGGCCTGGCGACTACTTCCGGTACTACGAGATCAATCCTGATGTGGCAAAGCTCTCCCTAGATCCACATCCAGTGTTCACGTATGTTCGCGACTCGTCTGCCCACGTTGACGTGGAGTTGGGCGATGCACGGCTGTTGCTGGAGAGGGAACTGTCGAAGGGGCAAGTGCAGAAGTTCGATGTTCTTGTGCTTGATGCTTTCTCCGGAGATGCAATCCCCGTCCATCTGCTGACACGGGAGGCCTTTGCGACGTACTGGCAGGACCTGGATCCGGATCGTGGAATCATCGCCATTCACGTTACCAGTCGGCACGTGAACCTGCTTCCGGTGCTGCTGGGAGCAAGCGAATACTTCGAGGCGGAGTCCGTCTACGATGTCAACGCTGCCAAGTATCCGTTCGAGGCGAATACTTGGGTGCTGCTTGCAAGGCATCGGGGTGCGCTCAAGATCCCAGGGCTGAAGCAGACTCCGCTTCCTGCCGACCTGCAGCCGCGGCTTTGGACAGATGACTACAGCGATATTTTCCGGCTCATTAAATGACAGATCCGATCGCGCGAACAGTTTCCGCTAGTCGGGAAGGAGATTGGTGGAGGCGGCGGGAGTCGAACCCGCGTCCGAAAATGTTACTGGTCAAGAGACTACATGCTTATTCCAGTTCATGCCCTGGGCATTACCCCAGGACGTTCGCGACCCACGCTCAGAACGGACAAGAAACGCTTGTCGCTAGCCTGAGATCTTAGCCTCCTGCCCCAGACGTAGACGGGAAGAGCAGTCCGCTGTGTGACGTTCGCTCGCAGCCCACGGACAAAGCTGCGGAGAACGGCTGCCTAAACTAGTTAGGCTGCGTATGCCATTTGTTGATTGGCAATTATCATTTTGCACGCGATCACGGGTGTGTGCACCCCGGCATGCCTCTTGGCCGCAAGCATCTCCGTCGAAGCCGTGACGCCCCCACTGGTGGGATAGGCCTTTTAAAGAACTGCTTCTATTCTGGTGAGGAAGCGACTGGAAGTCAAATGGCAATTCGGCAGTAGCGCAGTTTCACGGTACCCCCCACCCCTCCCCCCAACTACGGTCTCTTGGAATCAAAGACTTAGCGACAATTCCTTCCAGGTCTTTGGGGAATAAGGACTTACAGGTAAAGTATTTGTAAATCAATGCCTTAGATCGTATGTCCAGGCTGATTCACGCCAGGTCTTTGAGAAACAAAGACTTAACTGCGAAATGGGCGGTCAGCGCCGAGTTCCAATTGTCAAAGACGGGGTGTTTCTGGAGCAACATTATTGTTTGCTATGAATCCAGTTTAGTAGACGGTGTCAAGAGGGTTCGGTCTCATCGTCGTGGCTCAGCTTGGGAGGCCCTCTACCACAAAGGCCACGAAGGCACATGAAGGGAGACATGACCGGCAACTTGTCGAGGGAAGCTCTAATTAAGCGTCGGCAAAGGGCGTAAACCACTACACAGGGGTGCACGGAGGGAATCCGGGACTTAATCAGAGTTTCCCAACGTAAGGACGCCTCGCGAAGACCGTCCAGTGGGGCACCAGTGTTGGCAACGACTTGGCGCTTAATTCGTTTGCTCCGAAAATTCTGGTGTGTAATGCTGGTCCACATCGCCAGATCGAATGACGATATTCAATCACAACGGGAGAGTATTCATGCGATACACGCTGTTTCTTGCGCCGACTGTTTTTTGCCTGGCGACGCTTTGTGCGGCCGATGAGATTGCACCGCTGAACGTGAAGGAAGGGCTCTGGGAACAAACGGTGACTCACTCGATGAGCGGAATGCCGTCTGGCGCCAATATTCCTCCCGACGTTCTTGCCAAGTTGCCACCGGAGCAGCGCGCGCGCATGGAGGCCATGATGAGCGGCAAACCCAGCACTGACGTACACAAGGAATGCATTACGAAGGAAAAACTGGCCAAGAACGCGGCTTTCGCTAATAACCGCGGGGAGTGTACGCGAACGGTTCTAAGTTCAACCGGCCGCAAACTGGAGTTGAGATTTCATTGCCAGGACAAGGATGCGGCGTCGGACGGAAACTTAGTGGTGGATGCCATTGGCACGGATAACGTCAAAGGGACGATGCACATGGTGACCAACGGCGGCGAGGGTCACAACATGACAATGGATTTTACGTTTAGTTCAAAATATCTCGGCGCGGCATGCGGAGACGTGAAATAGAGTCTCGGGCTATGGCTCAAACCTGTCGACGAACCTGGGCACATTTCGCGGTCGGAAGAGTTTCCGTGATTCTCGCGATCGCCTTCTTGTTTTCAAGTGCTGCCGCGTTCGCGCAAGCGGCAAAGATTCCCCCCGCAAAGCGAGCGCAACTGGAGGCCGCGATTTCCCGGTTTATGGCCGCCAATAGCACTCCTGGTGTCTCGGTTGCTGTGGTTGAAAACGGCGTGGAGGAGTGGTCCGCAGGGTTCGGCAGCGCGGATCTGGAGAACGCGGTCCCGGCGACTTCGCATACGCTGTATCGGCTGGCTTCGGTCTCGAAGCCGATCACGGCAATCGCGGCGCTTTTGCTGTGGCAGCAGGGGAAACTGGATCTTGACGCTCCGGTGCAGAAGTACTGTCCGGCGTTTCCCGCGAAGGATACACCCATCACGACCCGCGAACTGCTCGGGCATCTGGCAGGAATTCGCCATTACAAGTCGGATTCACAGGACGACCCTGAAATCGGCAATACGCGGCATTTTCTGAACCCGATTCAGTCTGGCATTGATTTCTTTAAGCACGATTCGCTCGTGTCGAAACCGGGCGCGGAATATCACTATTCGACGCAGGGGTTCACGCTGGTGGGCTGCGCGATTGAAGGCGCATCCGGGGAACAATACATCAATTACGTGCGCGAGAATGTGCTTGCACCGGCAGGAATGACGCACACGGTCGTCGACGACCGCTTTGCGATTGTTCCGCTTCGTACCCGCTTCTATAGCAAAGATGATTCTGGAGCAATCACGAACGCCGATTTCCTTGATTCCAGCTACAAGATCCCCGGCGGCGGTTGGCTCTCGTCGGCCGATGACATGGCGCAATTTGAGGTGGCCCTGCTCGATGATCGGATCGTAACGCTAGCGACGCGCAATTTAATGTGGACTCCGCTGAGGCCTGCCGACGGCAAGGAAGATCGCTACGGGCTGGGGTGGGGAACGGGCAGTGAGTTCGGCGTGCCAGATGTTGGGCACGGTGGCAGCCAACAGGGAACGAGTACCTACATCCTGATCGTGCCCGAACGGCGTGCGGGAATTGTGGTGCTCATCAATTTGGAGGGAGGCAAAGCCTCCGATCTGGCCAAAGAACTGATGAAGATTGTGCTGGCAACGCCTTCGCCATCCAGGAAATAGAAGTGAGCAAGAAAGCCCCGCCAGAGCGGGGCCATTGTTTAGGTATGCGTGCGAGCCGACCTGAAAGCCGATCTGCCTTAGTTGGGCATGACCACCGAGTCAATCACGTGGATGACGCCATTGGACTGAAATACGTTGGCGATGGTGACCATGGCAGTGCCGCCTTTTTCGTCCTTCAGTTCGATGTGCTTGCCATCGTGCAGGGTGACCCAGAGTTTGCCGCCTTCGACGGTCGTTAACTGAGCGGTGCCGTTGCCTTCTTTGATTTGCTTCATCAGATCGTGCGCAGAAAGGCGTCCGGCTACGACATGATAGGTCAGCACCTTGGTGAGCGTGGCCTTGTTTTCCGGTTTTAGCAGCGTGTCCACAGTGCCTGCCGGAAGTTTGTTGAAGGCTTCGTTGGTGGGCGCGAAGACTGTGAAGGGACCAGTTCCCTCGAGGGTTTCCACCAGTCCGGCGGCCTTTACGGCTGCTACTAACGTGGTGTGGTCGGATGAATTCACCGCGTTTTCTATGATGTTCTTGGTGGGATACATCGCCTGGCCACCTACCATGGGGTCTTTTTCACCGGCGACAGCCGAGAGTGCCGCTAAGGCGATAAGCGTTACCACGAGCAACAGTTTGCGAGTCATACTTGAAATCCTTTCGGTTTGAAGTTGCGTCTTCGGATTAGGTACGCTGCCGTGGTTAATTTGGATTTAGGGGTCGGAGAAGAGAAGGGCGGCCAACGAAAAAAGGCGCGCAACCCGAAGGTTGCGCGCCGGAGAGGGTACTCCAAAAACGTTATCGACCGGCAGACATCGCCATCGTCATTGCTTTTGGCTGTGTCTGCTGGGCTTGACTTACGTAGGTTTTGTAGGACTGATAGACAGCGAACAGAACTACCATGAGAGCTGCCATGGTGGCCAGGCCGCTGACGGTGGTGAAGGCGGAAGCGATTGCAGTCAATCCCGCGCCGATTACGTAGTTCGGAAAGGACCACAAGAACACCTTGTGCCAGAGGGCAAAAGGATTTCCGCCTTCGGTCAGGCCGATGATGCTCGCTACCGGCGCCGTATTCGCCAGGAAGTAGGTGACGGCGGCCAGTACCAGAGACATGGTGTGGGCTGAGGCGTGGGCCGCGAATATCTGGCTATGGTATACTAGGTAGGCGAGGCCGGCCGCGTTCAGCAGGGTGCAAGCGTTGAATACAAATTGGATCGGTTTCAGTTGATTCTTGCCGGACGTGTAGGATTGTGCGACGGCTGCGGTCATTGCGACCAGCAGGCTGGCGAACAATCCCAGTTGCGTGACTCCCAGAAGAATGACGGGCAGATTTCCGGACATCGAGCTCGTCATTCCAGGCAGCTTCACCTTGAAGCGAGAGCTCAGTGCGGCTGCCGCCGACAGGAGCACCAACTGTGGCCAGGCTTGCGATTGCCATCTGGCTGCGCCGAACGACAGGGCGCAGAGGCTCGCAGCGGCCACCATTCCGATCATGACTTTGGCTTTAATGGGCAGTGTATTTGTCATGGTAGTCTCCGAGTATGGTCTCAGTCGGGAGCCTAGTTGCTGTCTCCTGGATCGCCATTGCTCAGTGCAGACGACGCGCTGGCGACTCCTGAAGCTATCCCCCAGACTACGCTGTCCGCAGATAGGGAGGTCGTCCCCCACACCACGCTTGTGGCGCCCCACACTACCGAGGTTGCCGAAAGTACACCCGAACCCCAAACCACCGAGGTCGCAAAGAGGGTGGAGTTTGTACCTGAACCCCAAACAACGCTGGTGCCAGTGAAATTTGAGTCGAGACCTGTATTCTTTACCGTTACGCTACCGTTCGAGTTTTGGACCGCGGTCTGGGAAAGCGCTACTCCCGTCGCGAGGTCGGTATTGCCAAGGGCGGCGTCGACGTTTAGGTACCCCGCTCCGTAGGTGAAGAGGTCATACTCGTTGCTGTAGAGGTTGCCCAGGCTGTCGTGCGACGACGTGTATTGCCCGACGCCTTTCCACGCGGTCTTCATCAAGCGCGCCTTCACTTGATCGGGAGTCAACGCGGAGTTTTGCTGCAACATCAGCGCCACCGCACCGCTCACGATCGGCGTTGCCATGCTGGTGCCGCTCAGTTCGTAGTACATCGCGGTCCCGCTGCTTGGGCCGACCTGATATCCAGGATAAGCCGTGTCGAGAGTGCTGCCCGAAACGCGCAAGGAGACCAACCGGTTTCCCGGCGCGACGAGGTCAGGTTTGCAAATGTGATCGACTGGGGTCGGACCTTTCGAGCTGTAGCTCGCAATCTGGTCGTCAACCCACGTTGCCGTCATCTCGGTCATGGTCGCTCCCACCGTGATCACGGCGGGGTCGTTGCCCGGAACTACGATAGTGGCGAAGCCGTCCGTGGCCGCATAACGCCCGTTGTTGCCCGCAGCCGCTACCACCACGATGCCAGCTTTCCAGGCGGCTTCCACTGCCTGGTCCACCGGATCGAGAGTGTAGCTCTCGAACACCGGACGTCCCAGAGAGATGTTGATGACGCGGATGTTGTAGGTGCTCTTCAGCGTGATCGCTTCCTGAATGGCAGCGATCACCTGGCTGTCGGAGCCGGATCCGTTCTGGTCCAGCACGCGCAGGTTGATGAGGTTGACGTTAGGAGCCATGCCAGCATACGTTGCCGCATAGCTATTGGCGCTGCCCGAGCTTTTTCCGGTGGCCCCGATCAGGCCCGCCACGTGTGTTCCGTGTCCGTACTGATCGACCGCAGACGTGTTGCCGGATACAAAGCTCTGGCTGTACACCACGCGGCTGGTGCCGCTGGCATTGTTCAGATCCGGATGAGCCGCGATGCCGCTGTCGATCACGGCGACGCCGATGCCGGTGCCAGTGAATCCATATTGCGATGCCGCAACGTCCGCCTGGACTGCAGTGGCGAACTCTTCGGTCACAGGATTCGCGGTCATGATCATCTGACGATCCGGAGTGATGTAGGTGACGTTGTCGTCGTTCGCCAGTTCCGCCAACATGCTGACGGGCACGCGCATGTGCACCGCACGGATCGTGCGGAACTGCGACTTGATGGTTGCGCCACGGCCTTGCAGACCACGCAGGTGGGCGCTGGAGGGCATCTGGCGGTGCTGAACGATGACGGTGACCATGCCGCTGCCATCCGCAGGCGACTGGAGATCAGAAGAGAGCTTCGAGACAGCTGCCGTATTGGAGGCTGTGCCCGTGGTGGAGCTGCTGACAGTGGTGGTGACCGGCTTACCGCTGCCCCAAACCACTGAATTGGGCTGGAGGACCCCAGAGCCGGCGAAGGATGGCGCTGCCGAAAGCATCAGCAATGCCATTCCGAGAGCGCGTCCCCAGGCAGCGCTAAACGCCGGGGAATTGAGAGGACCGCTTTTGCGTCCGTCTGTGATTTGCAATTTATCGATGTTTTTCATAAGTTTCGTTGGTTGGCTTTTCCGAGGGCGTCATACAGCACGCCCGTCGTGCCTGGCCTTATATAGGCAATCGCCGCGCCACTCGAAACGTTGTTAAGTTACTCATTTACAATGACTTGCATGTTAGTTGCGATCCGGCACGATGGGACAGCTTGGCCCAATGATCGGTTCAATATCCCGATTGAGTCGGTAACTCCTTGGAAATAAAGGCTGGGCGTCGTGGAAGGCTGGTTTGGGACAAAGTGGCCCAAGAGGAGGATCACAGTTGCGGAACTTGGGCAGTTACTGAGAACGGAGAACCGGGAACTGAGCACTCCGAAGAAAGCGCCGCGTAAGGGGGCAGGAAGGCGGTTACGAGCGCCCCGGGTTCGGAGAGAGCACTGGACGTAAAGGGTCACTCAACCCACGCATCACCCGCTCGAACTGTGGAAGATCGAGAGACTGGGGTCCGTCGGAGAGCGCGCGTTCCGGACAGCGATGGACCTCGACGATGATGGCATCGGCACCGACGGCGATGGCCGCGCGCGAGACCGGACCGATCAGGCTCTGCTTGCCGGTTCCATGCGACGGATCTGCTACTACCGGCAAGTGCGAGAGTTCTTTGGCGAGCGCCACCGCAGCCAAGTCAAACGTGTTGCGCGTGGCGGTTTCGAAGGTTTTGATTCCGCGCTCGCAAAGGGCGACCTGATCGTTCCCTCCGGAAAGCAGGTATTCGGCGGCGAGCAGCCACTCTTTCACGGTGGCCGAGGGGCCGCGTTTGAGAAGGATCGGCTTTTTTACGGTGGCAAGCCTGCGCAGCAAGGCGAAGTTCTGCATGTTGCGGGCGCCGACCTGGAGCATGTCGGCGTATTCGCAGATCAGCTCCACGTCTTCAGTACTCATGACCTCGGTTACGACCGGCAGGCCGGTGAGTTCACGAGCTTCGCGCAGTATCTTCAGCGCTTCCATTCCCAAGCCTTGAAATTCGTAGGGCGAGGTGCGGGGTTTATAGGCTCCGCCTCGCAGCATGTTGGCGCCCGCGCGCTTCACGCCTTGCGCGGTTTCCAGCAATTGCTCGCGCGATTCCACCGAGCAGGGGCCGGCAATCACCACCACTTCGGGGCCGCCGATCTTGACGCCGCAAACGTCGATGACCGTGGCTAGCGGACGGGTCTGACGGCTAACCAGCTTAAACGGTTGGGCGATCGCGACCACATTGTCGACACCGGGCGCGACGGAGAGTGCCTCAATCTCATGGCGGCGTCCACCGCTACCGACGGCCGCCACAATGGTGCGCTCGGTGCCGCGCGTGACGTGGGGCTGGAATCCGGCCTCGCGGATACGTTGAATGATGTGTTCGATCTGTTGTTCGGTGGCGCTGTCGGACATGTTGACAATCATGACGGAGTACCTTCGCTGCCCTTTCCTGTTGCGAGCAGAAAAAAAGCCGCGATCGAATCGCGGCTTTGGTGGAATCTCTGAGACTCTCGCTAATGCGCTGGTGAGTGACTCCGATTCAGCACCTCCGCCGCTATGAGAAACCGGTAGCGGCCAAATGAGCCGAAGTTTCTAAATCGTGTCATAGACATTCGCCCAAGCTTCAGGCCAGCGACGGCCGGCCAATCACTGCGGAATAGAACTGGCAACACTGGAAAACACGTTGTTGGCGTTGCCCCCAATGAGACGAACCGTACCGATTACCAACACCAAAATGACAGCCAGCATGACGGCATATTCGGCGATATCCTGCCCTTGTTCGTCCGCCAAAAGATTGCGCAAGAACCGACCCATACAACCTCCAGAACCAAGAGTAAATTTCCCGGCAATACTTGTGTAGCTAATAATGCCCACTCAGGCAGCGATTGTCAATCGCAACCGGAGGGAGTTTTCCACCGCGGGCGCGCGCGGTTTCAGTCTGAAACTTAGCTAACGGCGAGCCTTATATGCGCGTTGGCGGTTGTCGCAACAATGCGCTTGTGACAGCGGCGGTGGCGTCGGGTTCGCTTGTCTTGCAATCTACACGGCAAACAAGAGCTACGGTGCGGTCTGAGGAGATTGTGCTGACACGGACGGGACGGAAGTGTCACTGAGCAACTGTCGGGCGGAAAGGGTTGTGTAATCGAGTACGCGTGCCGGCGCAACGCCCAGGAAAAGAGTCGCCACGATGCAAATGGCAATGGCGAGCGCGGGAGCGAAACCCACAGGGGCAACCGGAACCTCGCCGCGCGGTTCGCGCATGTACATCATCACGACAATGCGAAGATAATAATAGGCCCCTAGAGCGCTATTCAGCACCAGAATGATCGTCAGTCCGACCAGATTCGAGTTCAGCGCGGCAGTCAGCACGTAGAACTTCGCAAAGAATCCACCCGTAATCGGAATTCCGATGAGCGACATCAGGAAAAACGTCAGAGTCGCGGCCAATACAGGGGATTTTCTGCCAAGACCCGCATAATCCTCAAGGGCAACGTATTTCTCACGCGCGCCTGCTAGGTGGCTGACCACGGCAAACGCTCCCACATTCATCGCTGCATAGGCAGCGGAGTAAAACATCGCCGCGGAGGTCCCCAACTCGGGTCGTGCGGTAAACGCGACTAGAAGATACCCGGCGTGGGCGATCGAGGAATAGGCCAGCAGGCGTTTGATGTTGTTTTGCACGAGGGCGCACAGATTTCCCAGGGTCATGGTGAGCGCCGCTGACACCCAGATCAGCCAGAAGCGTCCCGGGAGATTCGCCTCGAACATGATGCGCAACAGAACCGCGAACGCCACCGCTTTTGGACCGGTCGACATCAGTCCAACAATGGGAGAGGGTGCGCCTTCATAAACGTCCGGAGTCCACACATGAAAGGGCACGGCGGCAACCTTGAAGCCCAAGCCGATAAACAAGAACGCGGTGGCAACATAGGCAAGAACCGGCAACGGCGCCAGGCCGGAGTGCAGAGCCCGGCTGATGTTGTCGATGTTGGTGGAACCGGTGGCTCCAAAAATAAGCGCCACGCCGTAGAGAAAGAACGCAGTGGCGAACGAGCCCAGCAGAAAGTACTTTAGGGACGACTCGCTGCTGGCGGCGTCGTGCCGCCGAAAGCCGGTGAGAATGTAGGTTGAGATTGAAGAGATTTCCAGGGCGATGAAAATAAGGACAAGTTCGATTGCGGACGACATCAAGCACATGCCGACTGTGCCCAGCAGAATCAGGCCGTAATATTCTCCGGCGCGAATGCGTTGTACTCTCAAGTATTCAAAAGAACTGAGGATGGTGATGGTTGCGATGGAGATTGCGAGGACGTGAAAGAACACGCTGAACGGTTCCACTCGAACCATGTTCCAGAAAGCGGTTCCCGGCTGTTTGGCCATACAAAAGCAGGACACTAAAGCGGTCAGACTGCCAATGAGAGCGATGACGCCGAGCGATTGGTGGCTGCGGTCAGGATCGAGTAGCGGGTCAACGACCATGATGATCATGCCGAATATCGAGAGTACGATCTCGGGCAGGATCCGCAGATAGTCGGCCGTCTGCGGCAGGGAAGCCTGCGCCTGGGCGAGGAGAGCGGGCCATGTATGCGCGAACGCCGTCAGCATTATCGTCATTGGCCCACCATCTTGCTGGCTACTTGCGTGAAGGCGGCAGGGACGTATTGTTGCACTGCCGGATCAATTGAGCTGAGCCAAACCAGCGGGGCCACGCCCATGACCAGGGCGGCAATCGCGATCGGGGACAGCGCCGCCTTCTCGCGCAAGTTCAGGTCGGGCAGGGTATTGTTGACCTCGCGCGTTACCTTGCCGAAGAACACTCTCTGATACATCCAGAGCAGGTAGCCGGCGCTCCAGATCACGCCAGTAGCGGCGAGAATCCCGTAGATCGGACGGGCCTGGAATGCGCCACTGAGCACCAGGAACTCGCCGATGAAGCCGTTGAGCAGCGGCAGTCCGACCGAGGCCAGCACAGTGACCAGGAAGAAGGTGGCGTACCGGGGCATGGGTGTCGCTAGCCCGCCAAACTCGGATATCTCGTAGGTGTGGCGGCGTTCGTAGAGAATGCCGCACAGCATGAAGAGCCCGCCGGTGGCAACGCCGTGCGCCAACATGACAAAGACAGCTCCGTTCAGGCCAGCGGTGGTGAAACTAAAGATTCCGAGGACAACGAATCCAAGGTGGCTGACCGACGAATAGGCGATCAGTTTTTTCATGTTCGGTTGGACCAGCGAAACCAGGGCGCCGTAGATAATGCCGATGAGCGCAAGAGCCATGATCCAGGGAGCGTTGCGATGAGCCTGGTCGGGAAAGAGGCCGACGCTGAAACGCAGCAAGCCGTAGGTTCCCATCTTCAGCAGCACTCCGGCGAGCAATACCGATCCGGCGGTGGGCGCTTCCACGTGGGCATCGGGTAACCAGGTGTGAAGAGGGAAGAGCGGGACCTTTACGGCAAACGCAATGAAGAATCCCAGGAAAAGCCAGAGCGAGGCGTGTTCGAAGCCGGGCACGCTTCCGCTGCGAATTGCATTTTGGATCACGATGAAATCAAAGCTGCCGGTCTTGGCGTAGAGCCATAGAATCGCCGCCAGCATAAACATCGAACCGATCATGGTGAACAGGAAATACTTGGCCGCGGCGTAGACCTTGCGCCCGTGGCCGTACATGCCAATCAGCAGCGCCATCGGAATTAGCGTCGCTTCCCAGAAGAAGTAGAACAGGAACAAATCAAGCGAAGTGAAGACTCCGATGAGGGCCGTTTCCAGAAGGAGCAACAGAATAAAGAATTCCTTCACGCGGGCGTGAATCGAAGTCCAGGAAATCAGCACGCACAGGGGCGTGAGGAACGTGGTCAGCACTACCAGCCAGACGGAGATGCCGTCGATGCCCATGTGGTAATGAATGTTCGGCGTGGCGATCCAGACTTTATCGATTTCGAATTTGAAAGTCCCCACGCCGCGATGCAGGTGAACCGGCAAATGCAGCGAGGCCACAAATGCCAGAAGGGAGATAACGAGCGCGAAAAGTTTGATATCGCGATCGCGCCGCGGGATCAGCAGAATCAACAGCCCACCCGCTGCCGGGATGAACGTGACCAGCGAAAGAATGATGGGATTGAAGCTTTCCATGTTAATGCGTGACTCCCATCCAGACCATGTAGGCGATGACGACTGCGCCGCCAGCGGCCACCCACCCCGCATAGGATCGCAAATTGCCCGACTGCATCTGGCGCGCTGCGTCGGAAACCTCGCGGGCGGCGGTCGCTGAATTATTCACGGTGGCGTCGATTACGTCCTGGTCGACGCCGTGCCAGAGAATCGTAGTCGAGCCTTCGATCAACGGTTTGACGAAAACGGCAGCGTAGATTTCATCGACGTAGTACTTGTGAACCACCGCTTGATAGAGGCCACCCAAACTGGCGGCGATGCGCGCGGGCAGTTGCGGACGGCGACTGTAGAGCAACCAGGCCAGCAGCCATCCGAGGCCGGCCACACTGATGGAAATGACCATCAGCAAATACTCGGTGCTTTTCCCAGCGTCGGAAGTTTCCTGCGCGATGACGTTCGCTCCCTGTTGGAATACCGGAGCCAGAAAATGTTCGAAGCGATTGCCATGTCCCACAAATCCGCCGAACACGGATAGCACCGCTAAGATCACCAGCGGCCCCAGCATCACCCAAGGGCTCTCATGGGGATCTCCGTGCCCATGGCCGTGAGCATCGTGGCCATGAGCGGCATGACCATGAGCGCTATGACCTGGATCGGACGCACTGCCGCGATACTCGCCGCCGAATGTCATGTACATCAGCCGGAACATATAAAAGGACGTGATGAATGCGGTAATCACGCCGATCAGCCAATAGACCCAGCTTGTGCCGAAAGCCTGCCACAGAATCTCGTCCTTGGACCAGAAGCCGGCGAATGGAGGGATGCCGGCGATGGCGAGAGTCGCAATCCCCATCGTCACAAATGTCACCGGCATGTACTGCCGCAGTCCGCCCATTTTGCGCATATCCTGCTCGCCGCCGACTCCGTGAATCACCGATCCGGCCGCGAGGAAGAGCAAGCCCTTGAAGAACGCGTGCGTCATGAGGTGGAAGATGCCCGCGGAGAACGCTCCCACGCCGCAGGCCATGAACATATAGCCGAGTTGTGACACCGTCGAGTACGCCAGCACTTTCTTGATGTCGGTCTGTGCGATGCCGATGGTTGCGGCAAACAGAGCCGTGAGGGTTCCGATGATTGCAACCACGGTCAGGGCCATCGGCGCGCGCTCGAAGATCACGTGCGACCGCGCCACCATGTAGACGCCCGCCGTCACCATGGTTGCCGCGTGGATCAGGGCCGAAACGGGAGTCGGGCCTTCCATGGCGTCGGGCAGCCAGACATAAAGAGGAATCTGCGCTGACTTGCCGGCAGCGCCGACCATCAGGAGCAAGCCGATTGCGGTCAGGAATCCCGCGCCCGCCGTTTCACTGGTTAAAGGAGCAACCGCCTGAAATACCGTCGGGAAATCCAGCGAATGGAAATGATTGATGATCAGGAAGAGCGCGATCAGGAATCCGAAGTCTCCGATGCGGTTAACGATAAATGCTTTCTTGCCGGCCGCTGCCGCCGAGTCTTTGGTGAACCAGAAGCCGATTAACAGGTACGACGCGAGGCCCACGCCCTCCCAGCCGATGAACATGACCAGATAGTTCTTGGCCAGCACCAGCGTCAACATGAAGAACATGAACAGGTTCAGGTAGGACATGAAGCGGTAGTAGCCGTCGTCGTCCCACATGTAGCCGACCGAATAGATGTGAATCAGAAAGCCGACGCCCGTGACCACGAGCAGCATGACCAGCGAAAGCTGATCGAGATAGAAACTGAAGTCGACCTGGAAACTTCCGGAGCGAATCCAGTGGGCCAGGTCAAAGTAATAAGGAGCCTGCGTCGACGAGAAGCCCGCGGCCAGAAACAGGGCCATGGCAAAAGCTGCGCCGCAGAAGACGAGCGCGACCGCCGAAATCGACTTTTTGGACGACCGTCGGCCCAAAAAGCCATTGATCGCCGCCCCCGCCAGGGGAAGAATCGGGACGAGCCAGAGATAAGGATTCGGCGTCATAGCTTGAGCAGGTTCACCCGGTCCACATTCAAGGTCTCACGCGTGCGATAGACAGCGATGATGATTGCCAACCCAACCGCCGCTTCGGCCGCAGCCACTACCATTACAAAAAAGACGAAGACCTGTCCGCTGAGCGCGTGCCATTGCGCGGCGAAGGCGACGAACGAAAGGTTCACCCCGTTCAACATCAACTCGATCGACATGAAGATGGTGATGATGTTGCGCTTGATCAGGAAGCCGAGCACGCCGCATACGAAGAGAATCCCACTCAGCACCAGATAGTAAGAAAGAGGAATCATCGCTATTCCGCATCCTTTCTGGGGCCGCGGGCAACGGCTTCGGGGCGACTGGCCAGCACGACCGCGCCCATGATGGCAACCAAGATCAGCACCGACGTGACTTCAAAAGGCAGCAGAAAGTCGTGGAAAAGAAGCCGGGCAATACTCTTAGGATCGCCCCACAATGCGCCGATGCTCACCGAGTGCGTTGTGGACGAGCGCCCAAGCAGAGTCCAGGCGACGAGCAGGCCGCCAATCGTCACTCCCGGAATTCCGAGAAGCGTTGCCACTCGGCTGCCCTTGCTGCGCTCTTCTTTGCCGGCGTTGAGCAGCATGATGGTAATCAAGAACAAAACCATGATCGCTCCGGCATAGACGATCACTTGAACAGCCGCCAGGAACTCCGCGCCTAATAGTAGATACTCGGCAGCGAGCGACCCCATCACCACGATCAACGACAAGGCGCTGTTGATGGGATGGCTCTGCACCAGCAGGTTCACCGCCCCCGCCACGCAAATCGTTGCGAAAAAAAGAAATAGAATTAAATGAAGCATCGTTACCGTTCGTTCCCGCTAAGACTCAAAACCGGCCTGGGTACTGCGCTCGCATTGCCACCACTAGGGCCGTATAAACAATGTTCGCAACCGCCAGGGGCAGCAGCACCTTCCACCCAAACGCCATGAGTTGGTCATAGCGGAAGCGAGGCAAAGTCCAACGCACCCAGACGTACAGAAACATGAAAAAGAAAACTTTCAGACAGAACCAGATCACCGGCATCACCGCCTGAAGAATGGGAGGGCCAAAAATCGGCCCATGCCAGCCGCCCAAAAACAGCAACGTCGCCAGGCAGGCGACCGTCACCATGTTGGCGTACTCGGCCATGAAGAACATCGCAAATTTCATGGCGCTGTACTCGGTGTGATATCCCGCCACCAGTTCCGACTCGGCTTCCGGCAGATCGAAAGGCGTGCGATTGGTTTCCGCATACGCGGAAATCAGATAAATGAAAAAGGCCAGTGTCTGCCCGTGGAAAATATTCCAGCGCGGAATGAAGCCCCAGAAAACTCCGCCCTGCGCATCCACGATGTCGCGCAGGCTGAGACTTCCCGCCATGATCAGGACGCCCACCAGCGAAAGGCCCAGCGAGACTTCATAGCTGATCATCTGCGCGCTGGCGCGCAGTCCGCCGAGCAGCGAATACTTGTTATTCGAGGACCATCCCGCCAGCGCGACGCCGTAGACGCCCATCGAGGTAATGCCGAGAACCACCAGCAGCCCGATGTTCAAGTCGGTAATCTGGAGGTATGTGCCCCAGGGGCCAACCGTAAGCCAGTTGCCAAACGGGATCACGGAAATCGATGTAATGGCAAACACCATTGCGATCATCGGCGCCGCGATGTAAAGAGGCTTATATACATGCGGCTCCGTCAAATCTTCTTTGAATATAAATTTGGCGCCGTCGGCGAGCGGCTGGAGCAGGCCGAAGGGCCCAACCCGCGTCGGGCCCCAGCGATTCTGGATGCGCGCTGACACCTTGCGTTCCAGCCAGACGCTGTAGGCCACCGCCGTCAGCAGGACGCCGACCATGGCCAGCGACTTAATGATCGAGATGATAATGAACGTCGTTATGCTCATTGAGTGTGGCGCGGGCACTCTTGCCCACGCGGTTTGGATCTTGAGCCTCTAGTCCGCCGCCACTTCCGGCGCAGCGGATTTGTTTTCGTACACTGAATTCAAAGTCTTGGAATAACGCCCAAGCGTTCCCGAACTGAACAAATCGTCATTGGCCGGTACGATCAACTCGGGCGATTGCATGGCGCTCGGTCCGCTCGCGGCAATCTCGATATGCTGATCGTTGCCCGCGAGCAGGTTGACTCGCGAAATGTCGTATCCGGCGACTACGCGTTGAATCTCGTCGAGAATCGCCATAGGATCGAACGGCGTCATTTTCGGTTCCAGGTTGTTGGCCTCGAGCCACACCGCGTGGCGATCCGCTTCGCCCGATTGCGCGCCGCGCGTCTGGCCCATGTCGGAGTGAGTCCCGCTGCCGAAGGGCACCAGACCGCGCACGTCGAAGCCCATGGCGTCGGCAATGCGAACGATCATTTCGAAGTCCGACTTTGTGTTCGTCACCTCGCCTGCCTTGTTTACCAACTGAAGGTCGCCGCAGGTATTGGTGTAGGTACCAGTCTTCTCATACGCGTTGGCCGCAGGCAAAACGACATCCGCAAGATTCGCCGTTTCGGTCAGAAACATGTCCTGCACAACGACGAAACTCTTGGAGAACGCAAAGGGGTCAATGCCCAAGCGCCCGACCGGGTTCGATCCCACAACGTACAGCGCCTTGAGTTTGCCGGCCTTCGCCGCTTCGACCATCTCGGGCAGGGTGAGGCCTTTTTCGGTTGGCAGCTTACCCCACTCCTGCTGGAATTTGTCCGCGCGGTTGAGGGGTTCATATCCCGGCAGAAGATCGGGATAAAGCCCCATTTCGCTGGCGCCACGCGAGTTGGCGTAATCGCCTAGACAGATAAGCTTTGCTCCAGCGAGGGTCGACGCGAAGCTCACTAATCTCTCGATGTCATGTCCGCGCACCTCAGATCCAAAAACGACGACCAGGTTTTGCTCGGCGCGGATCTTCTCGCGGAGCGCGACCCAGGCCTCGCGCGACATGCCGTCGGCGACCTGCGAACCTGCAAGCTGATCGAGTTGGGAATCGTCGCCAGCTAAAAAGTCAACCGCCTTCGCTTCCGTGCCCGCCGGGACCATGGCGAAGTCGGTCGCCTGTCGCCGCAGTTTGATGGGCACAGAATTGATGACATAAAGCTTCGCCTGACGCAGCCGCACGTTCGTACGAATCTGCCAAGCCAGCAGCGGATGCTGATTCGTCGGATCGTTCCCAATCAGCAGAATCGCGGGCGCGTTCAGCACATCGCGCATGGAAGCCGTTCGTCCAGGCTTGCCGCGGAGCGCCGCCGCCAGGGCCGGGTAGTCGGCGGTGCGGTGATGATCGACGTTGTTGGTCTTGAGCACGACGCGGGCGAATTTGGAAAGTAGATAATTCTCCTCGTTGGTAGTACGGTTTGATCCGACCACGCCGATTGCGCTGCCACCATTCTGATCGCGAGCCTCTATAAACCGTTTGCCGATCAGCTCAAATGCTTCTTCCCATGTCGCTGGCGTCAGTTTGCCGTTCTTGCGAACAAGCGGCTGAGTGAGACGTTCTTTGTTTTGCGCAAAGTCGAACGCGTAGCGTCCCTTGACGCACAGGAAATCGTTATTGATGCCGCTCTTGTCGCGATTGTCGCCGCGGACGATTTCCATGCCCGTGTCGCAGCGCCGCACGCCCAGTGTAGTCTTGCACCCGTCCCCGCAGTGGGTGCAGATCGTGCCCACATGGTTCATTTCCCACGGACGCGTCTTGTAGCGGTAGGCTCCGGAGGTCAGCGCGCCGACCGGGCAGATATCGATGCACATGCCGCACTCTTCGCAGTCGAGGTGATCTTGTTCATTGGGCGCAATGATCGAACTCACGCCGCGGTTCTGCACGCCGAGCGCCCAGACGTCCATGCCCTCGCCGCAAACGCGTACGCAGCGGTAGCACAGAATGCAGCGCGGTCGGTCGAAATACACCACCGGAGACCACTGCTGTTCTTCCTTGTGATTTTTCGCCTCGATGTACTTCGATTCGGAGGCGCCGTAGGAGAACGCCATGTCCTGTAGTTCGCACTCGCCGCCGGCGTCGCACACCGGGCAATCCAGCGGATGGTTGCCGAGCAGCAACTCGACCATCGCCTTCCGGGCCTGACGCACCTCATCGCTGTCGGTCGCGACGATCATGCCCTCGGTTACCACCGTCGTGCAGGCGGTCTGCAGTTTGGGCATCTTCTCGATCTTCACGACGCACATGCGGCAAGCGCCCTGCAACGAGAGCCCGGGGTAGTAGCAAAAAGAGGGCACTTCAATGCCTACGCTCTTGCAGGCCTCGATTAGCAGCGAGCCCGCGGGGGCCGTGACTTTCTTGCCATCGACAATGAGATTTACGTCAGCCATGAATTTGTAATTGGTAATTTGTAATTGGCAATTTGAAAAACCAAATGCCATTACAAATTACAAATCTTTCTACGCCAGTACCGGCTCTGCCGCCTTCTCAAACGGGCACGGCTTGCCTTCCAAATGGTCCTCAAATTCTTTTCTGAACTTCTTGACGAACGCCATGGTGGGCATCGCCGCTGCGTCTCCCAGCGGACAGAATGTTTTCCCCAACATGTTTTCAGCTAGGTAATAAATGTTGTCGATGTCTTTCTTCACTCCCGCACCCGCATGAAAGCGCGTCAACGTCTTCTTCAACCAGTCGGTGCCTTCGCGGCATGGAATGCACCAGCCGCAACTTTCATGCTGATAGAACTTAATGGTGCGCAGCGCGAACTTCACGATGCACGTCGTGTCGTCGAGGACCACGACGCCTCCGGAGCCAAGCATCGAACCGGCTTTGGCCACCGAATCGAAGTCCATGGAAATATCGATTTCCTCGGGCAAGAGTATCGGCGTTGACGACCCGCCGGGAACGACCGCCTTCAAACTGCGCCCGTTCGGAATTCCGCCGCCCACCTCATAGATCATCTTCTTGAGGTTGTAGCCCATCGGAAGTTCGTATACGCCGGGCTTGTTGAGGTGTCCGGACAGGCAAAACATGCGCGTGCCGCCGTTTTTCGGCGTGCCCAGGTTCGCGTACCACTCCGCTCCGCCCAAAATGATGTGCGGCACGGCGGCCAGCGTCTCCGCGTTATTAATGACCGTTGGCCCGCCCCAGAGACCAACCACGGCAGGGAAGGGTGGACGAATCCGTGGAATGCCGCGCTTGCCTTCGAGTGACTCCATCAGCGCCGACTCTTCACCAACTTCGTACGCGCCGGCTCCGCCGTGCCAGTAAACGTCTAGATCGTATCCGCTGCCAAAGATGTTCTTGCCAAGAAAGCCTTTGGCATACGCATCTTTGATGGCTTTCTGCATGATGACCGACAGGTACCGATACTCGCCGCGAATGTAGATGTAAGCGTTGTGCGACCCGACGGCGAGCGCGGCGATCATCGCGCCTTCAATCACTTCGTGCGGATCGTGCTCGAAAATCAGCCGATCTTTGCAGGTGCCGGGTTCGCTCTCATCGCCGTTACAGAGCACGTACTTCGGTTTGGCCGATTGCTTTGGGACAAAGGACCACTTCATCCCGGTGCTGAAGCCCGCGCCGCCGCGCCCGCGCAGACCCGAGTTCTTGACCTCGTTAATAAGGTCGTCGGGTTTCATGGCGAGGGCCTTCTGCACGGCTTTATAGCCGTCCAGTTCGAGGTAGCGGTCGATGTTCGTCGCGCCCTTGCCAAAGCGCTTCGAGATCACGCGAATCTCGTCGGGATGAGAAACCAAATCTGCCATGAGAAAGTTTCTACTGCGTGCCCTTCTTCTTATATCCGTCCAACACCTGGTCCAACTTCGCTGCCGTTAGATTCTCGTGAAAATCGTAGTTCACCTGCACCGCCGGCGCCCAGCTGCAGGCACCGATACACTCGACTTCCTCCAGCGAAAACAAGCCGTCTTGCGTCGTGCCCTTATGGCCGACACCGAGTTTCTTTTTGCAGTGGTCGAGCAGCTCTTCGCCACCGCGTAGCATACACGCGATATTCGTGCACACCTGCACGTTGTACTTGCCCCGCGGCTTCGTCGTCAGCATCGAGTAGTAGCTGATCACGTTGCGGACATCCAGTTCGGTCAGTTGCAGGCGCTGCGCCAGTTCGGCGATGACTTCATCCGTCAGCGCACCGACTTCGTCCTGCGCATAGAGCAGCGTGGGGACGAGCGCCGAGCGCTTGGTCGGGTAGTGCGTCAACATCTCGGCAAATCGAGTCTCGAATTCTTCGGAAAAACGCATTACCGGTCAATATCTCCCAGCACCACATCAATACTACCGATGACCGCAACTACGTCGGCAATCAGCTGTCCTTCGCACATCTTGGCCAGGGCTTGCAAATTCGCATAAGACGGCCCGCGCATGTGGACACGATACGGCTTGGCCGTGCCGTCGCTCACGATGTAGTAGCCCATCTCGCCGCGCGGCGACTCGATTGCCGAATACACTTCTCCCGCTGGAACCGAGAAACCCTCGGTGATGATCTTAAAGTGATAGATGAGGGCTTCCATCTGCGTCTTCATCTTCTCGCGGTCGGGCAGCACGACCTTGGGCGCATCGGCTTTGATGGGTCCTTCCGGCATCCCCGCCAGGGCCTGCTGCACCATGCCAATCGACTCGCGCAACTCGGCAACGCGGCAGAGGTATCGGGCGAACACGTCTCCCTCGCTACGAACCGGCACGTTGAACTTGAAATTCTCGTAGCCGGTGTAAGGAGAATCGCGGCGAAGGTCGATGTCGACTCCGCTGCCGCGCAACGTGGGGCCGCATGCGCCCAGTGCGATCGCATCCTCCGCGCTGAGGTGGCCCACACCCTTGGTGCGCATCATGAAAATCGGATTTCCCGTCAGCAAGCCTTCATACTCATCGACGTTACCGGGAAAACGGTCGGCAAACTTCTTCACCTTCTCGAAGAATCCGAGCGGCGGCTCAAGTGCCAGGCCTCCAATGCGGAAATACGAAGTCATCATCCGCTGCCCGCTGACCATCTCGAAAAAACGCAGAACGTCTTCGCGCTCGCGGAAGCAATAGAGAAACACAGTCATCGCGCCCAGATCCATGGCGTGGGTGCCGAGCCAGACCAGATGCGAATTGATGCGAGTCAACTCGTTCATCAAAACCCGCATCCACTGCGCTTTTGGAGGAATCTCCAGCCCCAGCAACTTCTCTACCGCCAGGCAGTAGGCGAGATTGTTGGTCATGGGGCAGAGATAATCAATGCGATCGGTAAGCGGCACGACCTGCTGGTAGAACTTGGCTTCGCAGGTCTTCTCGATACCGGTGTGCAGGTAGCCAATCTCGGGCCTCATCCGCACAATGGTTTCGCCGTCAATTTCCAGGATCAGCCGCAGCACCCCATGGGTCGAGGGGTGTTGCGGTCCCATGTTGAGGACCATGGTGCGGTCGCCCGAAGTAGTTTCTCGTCCGGTCTCCGCGACAGCAGTGGGAAATTGCGTCATGGCCTATCGATAACCTTCCACCGGGTAGTCCTTCCGCAGCGGGTGGCCTTCCCAGTCGTCGGGCATCATGATGCGTGTCAGGTTGGGATGCCCGGTGAAGCGCACGCCAAACAGATCGAACACTTCGCGTTCATAGTGGTTCGCCGAGGGCCAGACCGAAGTGACTGTCTCAATTGCCGGACTGGACCCGTCAAGGCGGGCCTTGACGCGCACTCGCTCTTTCTTCGAAATCGAAAGAAGATGGTAAACGACTTCAAACCGCGGTTCCGAGGGATACCAATCCACGCAGGTGAGGTCGGCCAGATAGTTGAACGGGCAATCTGCAGAGTCGCGCAAAATAGCGCTGACCTCACGGATGGCGTCTTTCTCAACCCAGATCGTAAGTTCGTCGCGATCGAATTTCACCGCCTGCACCGCTGCGGCATTCCATGCCAGCAGGCCTGCCAGGGCGGGATGCGACCTTAACAGTTCGATGTCTGTAATCGGGGGAGCGAGCGCCATCAGAAATCCCCTCGCTTCATCGCCGCCAAACCCCAGTCGAGCACACCCTTCTTCCATACGTAGAAGAGGCCAACCAAGACGATGGCGATGTATACCATCATCTCCCAAAAGCCAAACATCTTCAGTTCGCGCAGAATGACCGCCCAGGGGTACAGGAAAACGGCTTCCACGTCGAACAAAATAAACAGCATGGCCACGAGGTAGAATTTGATGGAGAATCGTCCCTGAGCATCTCCAATGGGCGTGACTCCGCACTCATAAGGGGACATCTTTGCTACCCCGGGCTTATGCCGGCCCACCAACTGCGAAAGGATCACGATCACGCTCGCCAGGGCCGTGGCGATGCCGAAGTGCATCAGGAGAGGCAGGTAGCGAGCGAAATAATTGTCCGGCATAGGAGGAGCTATATATAATCGGCGCCAAGCACAATAGTAAACGTTCCAGATTAGTTTTTGGTTGGAGCAGTGTCAAGCGAAGTACGCGATTTAACAATTGTTTTATCCGGAGGGACCTGCCTCGACCTTATTTCGACGACAGGACCGGGGAGAGACTGAACCGCATGATCTTTGGCTTCAACACCGATATTAAGCACGAAGACACGGTCTATCACGTGCAAAGCGAAGCGCGCGAAGCCGAGCAATTGCTGCAGACGCAAGTCTTCGTCCGCGGCCGCTGTATCGGGAAACGCGCCGTTCCCTATGGCTCCAGTTCGGCGGAAGGCATCGACTCTCGAAACTCCGGTTCCTCCGAACCCCGGCTGAACAGCAACGATCAGGACAAAGAGAAAATGCTGCGCGAGTTGCATCGCGAAGTGCTCGACGCCATCCGCGAGGGCAAGTTGGATTCCATTCTCGATAAGCGCGAGACCCCGGAGACGTTGGCGGCGGTGAAGGAGTTGGATCTGACATGGGTCAACGCCACGTCGGTTCATTCAGGGGGAGCGTTGATCATGCAGATCCGCGTGACCGACGGAGGCGCCACCGTGTCGGGCGCTCGCTTGACACTCCGCTTCACCCGGCCCAAGGCGGAACCTTTTTATGCGCAGGTTCTCACCGACGCCACCGGGGTTGCCGAAATGCACGTCCGCGTCGATGAAAAGGATCTCCCTGACTCCTCGGTTCTGGTGCAAGTTGGCTTCGAGGGACGAACGGCCACCCGAAAATTTCTGCTGCGCGAAGCTTCCTAGTGCGGCGACAAGCTGTGTCGCCGGATTTAAGAAGGGGACACTTCTAACTCGAATCTGTATTTCTCCTCCGCCTGATAAACAGGCTTCGTCGCCGGTTCCAACCCCACTCTTGCACCGCAGAGCGCCACAAACAACAGTAGAATGGAAGGGATCATGATGCGACGGGTTTACCTCGATAACAACTCGACGACTCCCGTGCTCCCGGAGGTCTTGGAGTCCATGCGGCCCTACTTTGGCGAGCATTTCGGCAATGCCTCGTCCATCCATCATCACGGGCAGGAGACGCGGGCCGCCGTCGAGCGTGCTCGCGAATCGGCAGCGAAGCTGCTGGGTTGCCGCGCGTCAGAGGTCGTGTTTACCAGCGGCGGCACCGAAGCCGATAATCTGGCGATATTTGGACTTGGGCAACCGGGCGACCACATCATCACTTCCACCGTCGAGCATCATGCCGTCCTGAACGCCTGCAAGCATCTGGCAACGAAAGGCTGCGAGGTCACCTACGTTCCTGTGGATGGCTGCGGGGTGGTGGATCCCGACGACGTGAGGCGCGCGATCCGACCGAATACCAAGCTGATCACGATCATGTTCGCAAATAATGAGACTGGCGTTGTGCAGCCCGTGGCAGAGGTCGGAAAGATTGCGGCGGAAGTCGACGTGTATTTTCATACCGATGCTGTTCAGGCGGCGGGAAAGATTCCAATCGACGTCAACAAAATCGGCTGCGACCTGCTCGCGATCTCCGGCCACAAGTTTCACGGGCCGCAGGGTGTCGGCGCACTTTATGCCCGCAAGGGAACCCAGCTCGAAGCTATGCTCTACGGAGGCAGCCATGAACGCTCACGCCGCGCGGGTACGGAAAACGTCCCTGGCATCGTGGGCTTAGGAAAGGCCGCCGAGTTGGCGATTGCCGGTTTCGGATGCGGCGAAGATAAGAAGATAGCGGCTCTCCGCGATGAACTGGAAAGGGAACTGCTCAAGACGGAAGCCGCCAGCTTGAACGGAGAAGACGCACCCCGTGTGCCCAATACGACCAACATCTGTTTTGAGGGCATCGAAGGCGAGGCGCTGGTCATCGCGCTCGACTTGAAAGGACTGGCGGTGTCGACTGGTGCGGCGTGTTCGTCGGGAGCGATTGAACCGTCGCATGTGCTGACCGCGATGGGCCTGTCTCCCAACCAAGCCAAATCTAGCATTCGCCTAAGTCTGGGAAAGCAGAATTCAGCGGCGGATGTGGAATTTGCGCTGGAGCTGATTCCGGAAACAGTTGCACGCCTGCGAGAGTTGTCGCCGGTGTGGAACAGAGTGCCAACAAGAATTACGTAGAGGCGGACGCATTCGTCCGCCCAGCCGAGCGAAGCTCGGCAAATCGTTCGGTAAGGGATATGGAAGCTGGGAGTATGACTCTGCATTCCGAAACCATCGCCGTCGCCATGTCGGGAGGAGTGGACTCCTCGGCCGTTGCGGCCATGCTCCGGGCCGAGGGCCGCAATGTCATCGGCCTGACCATGCAGCTTTGGAACCAGCGCCGTCTGGCTGGACACGAGGGCATGCCCGAATCCGTCCAGGGCCGCTGCTGTTCGATCGACGATGTCTACGATGCCCGCCGCGTTGCCGAGACGCTTGGCATTCCCTATTACGTGGTCAACCACGAGGAGCGTTTTGAGCGCGATGTGGTGCGGCCGTTCGTCGAGGAGTATCTTGCCGGCCGCACGCCCATTCCTTGCAGTCTCTGCAACAATCACTTGAAGTTTGACCAGCTTCTGATTGTGGCGCGGCAGATTGGCGCCGACCACGTTGCCACTGGGCACTACGCGCAGGTCGACTTCGACCAACAGCGTAATCGCTGGCTGTTGAAGCGCCCGACAGACAAGTCCAAAGATCAAACGTATTTTCTCTTTGGCCTCACGCAGGAGCAATTGAGCCGCACCCTGTTTCCGCTCGGCGGAATGACCAAGCCCGACGTGCGCGAGTTGGCTCGCAAGCACAGCCTCCTGATTGCCGAGAAGCCCGACTCGCAGGAAATCTGCTTTGTCCCCGGCGGAGACTATAAGCGATTCCTCGAAGCCTATCTCGCCGAGCAAGGCGACAAGCCAACTGCGGTTGCAGGCGAAATGGTCACGGCCGACGGCAAGGTAATCGGCGAACATGCTGGCGTTCACAACTTCACCGTCGGCCAGCGCAAGGGGCTGGGCGTAGCCACCGGTTCGCCACTCTATGTGATTCAAATCAAGAATGACACGCGGCAAGTGGTGGTGGGCGGGGACGAACAGCTTTACTCGCGCACGGTTCGCACCAGCCGGGTCAATCTGATTTCGACGGCAGAACTGCGCGAGCCCATGCGGGTGGCGGTGAAGATCCGCCACAAGCATCAACCGGCGCCGGCCACGATTGAGTCCGCTGGACCGGACGGAGTTCTGGTCAACTTCGATGAACCGCAGCGCGCCATTACTCCCGGCCAGGCGGCCGTTTTCTATGACGGCGACACCGTTGTCGGTGGGGGGTGGATCGATGCTTCCGGGCAATGACGAGCTTGACGTTGAACAGTCGGGCGTCCCCGCGGGCCGTGCGCGATAACCCTTTGCTTCCACAGTTACCGACGATTACCTTTCGATGTATTGATAGCACATTCGTGGCGTAGACCTGCCGATCCAGCAGAGGTAGGGTTATTTCACGACGGGACCTTCTTAGTCTCTCCCCAGGGTAAGGTCCGGCGTGGGGAGCGATTCATGAAAATCTGGCATCTAGCATACGCGGCGTTGGGAATTGCGGTGGCGCGCTGGGTTTTTAAGCGTCAATCAATGCCGGTAAGCGATCCGATTACCCGTTTCCGTACCTCTGGCCTGCTATAAGAACGAATGGGGAAAGGGCAGGGCGCGTCCCGTTGCGCGCGCTTCGATCTGAGCGCGCTTCTGCTCGTTCCCATCTTCGTCCCTTTTAACCGGCCGCGGAAGTGCTAGCACCGTCGTGTCCCTCCCGTAACTTCTTTTCCCTTCGATCTCACCTAAACTTTGTTTGTGGACCGCTGTGCGCTCTCCACGACTGAAACCATGCATTTCAGATTCCCCATCGTGTGTTTGATTGTTGCTTGCGTAGTGTTTACGCCCTGGGCAGCTGCGCAGGACGATGCTCCTTCGCTCGGCGACCTGGCGCGCAATCTTCGCAAGAACAAAGTGCAGCAGACTAGTCCGCAACTGCCTGCCAGCACGGTGATCGATAACGATAACCTGGCTCAAGCCACGGAGGATGCCAGGAAAGCAAGGCCGGTCCAATCCGACAGGACTGTTTTTTCCATTGATCCGGCCAGCAACGCAATCAAAGTATCGTCGCCCGATATCACGTGCAGTCTTTCCTTCAATGCGCGGGCTAGCGCTTTGTTGGTCCGGCCAATTCTAGTGGAAGACTTGCCGCTCGGCGAACTGCTTAAGTTGGATGGACCCGGTTCCATCCACGATGAAAATCTGCAGCTCGAAGTTTTCAACGGCACCGCCTGGGACCTTCGCGAAATCACCATCGGTCTGACGTTGGATCGCAAACCCGGAGCGAACGCCAAAGCAAACACCGGAGCGCGCGTAATTCCCGCCGCCCAAAGCAGTGCGCCCGTAGCCCTTGAGCGGCACTCCGATGTAACGCTCCTCTATCACCTCAAGGCCGCGGCCAAGCCCTTCAGCACAACTGCATTCCGCGAGAATATCGGAATCACTCCCGGACCTGACGAAGATTGGCGGTGGTCGATTGTGGAAGCCAAAGGAATCCGCCCCGCGCAAGCGCCCGCTTCGCTGCGCGATCCGGGACCAAATTCGCAATAGTTAAGACCCAGCCGCCTGAGTCACAGCGAGCACGGTATTTAACGGGCAAAACGAAAGAGCTTCTTTCGTGTTCCTTTGTGCCCTCTGTGGTTACGGGCTTGTGGCCGCGAAGTCAGGACGTCCGCATTGCAATCGTTGGCAGGAAGCGTGGCTTCTGCCGGGCCTTGGTTAGCTGCTCGAACGAATAGGCAATCTTCAACAACGTAGGTTCGCTCCAAGCCCTCCCAAAGAATGAAATGCCAACTGGCAGTCCCCAGAGATATCCAGCTGTAACGTTGATGTTGGGATAGCCCGCGACGGCGGCCGCGCTCGAACTGCCTCCGGTGGCGTGATCGCCGTTAATCAGATCGGTGATCCAGGCGGGGCCTCCGGTGGGTGCGACGAGCGCGTCGAGTTTGAATTTGTCCATGATGAAGTCGATGCCCTCGGCGCGGCTGAGCCGATGATTCGCCGCAAGAGCATCGAGGTATTCTTGCGACGTGAGCGGACCTTTCTGCTCCGATTTCAAGAAGAGGTCCTGTCCGAAGTAGGGCATCTCCCGCTCCCGATTGACCTCGTTGAAGTCAATCACATCCTTCAAACTCTTTAGCGAAGAAAAGCCGCGGCGAGCCAGATAGGCCGCAAGGTCGGCCTTGAGTTCATAGTAGAAAACCGTCAGCTCGCTCTCATCGAACTTACCGATTGTCGGAATGTCGGCGGGATCGATGATCTCAGCGCCTGCTCGCTTGATCTCTCCGAGCAGTGTTTCCATGAGCTGGTCGACCGCATCGTTGAAACCGAAATATTTCCGCACCACTCCCAGGCGCGCGCCTTTCAGTCCGGCGGGGTCAAGAAACTTTGTATAGTCGGTGATCCGCTTGCCCTGACTGTCCGCTGTCGCGGAATCTTGCGGATCGGCGACCGCCATGGCTCCGAGAAGAATCGCCACATCCCGCACCGTGCGCGCCATCGGGCCCGCCGTGTCCTGACTGTGCGAAATCGGAATGATGCCGCTGCGGCTGACCAGTCCAACCGTAGGTTTCATCCCCGCCAGACCGTTTGCGGACGACGGACAAACCACCGACCCATCGGTTTCCGTGCCCACCCCGGCCACGCAGAGATTCGCGGACACGCCGGCGCCCGTGCCCGAACTCGACCCGCAGGGATTGCGGTCGAGAGCGTAAGGACTACGCGTCAGCCCGCCTCGGCCGCTCCAGCCGCTGGTGGAATGACTGGAACGAATGTTAGCCCATTCGCTGAGGTTGGTCTTGCCCAGGATCACCGCCCCGGCTTTGCGCAACTGCGCTGCGACGAACGCGTCGTTCGGAGCTGGTGCTCCTGCGAGCGCCAGCGATCCCGCCGTCGTTTGCATGCGGTCCCCGGTGTCGATGTTGTCTTTAATGAGAATCGGAATGCCATGCAGCGGCCCGCGCGGACCCTTTGCTTTGCGTTCCCGGTCAAGCTGCTCGGCGATCTGGAGGGCGTCCGGGTTGATCTCGATGATCGCATTCACCCGGGGTCCTGCCTTGTCGATCTCCTGAATGCGCGCCAGGTACTTCTCCGTCACCGAGCGCGAAGTATATTGTCCAGCTTCGAATGCCTTGTGGAGGGCGTCAACCGTGATCTCGTCGAGTTCAAAATCGTGGTTGAAATCTTGGGCGGGAATCGCAGACGCATGTGACGGTTCGGCAACCCGCGCTAAACTGAGCGCCGGGTAAGCGGCCGTAGCCAGGGTTGCGGTCACGCCCGCGCGAAGAAAGTTACGTCGCGTGTTGCTCTGCATGGGAAGGGAATCTTTCGGCATCAAGGCTCCTGCTATGCAAGATAGTCGGACGGAGGTTCCGAGCCGGAATCTTACGAATAGTGGACCAGGAAGGCAAACGGAAGACGATCTGGCCCGTTGTCTTGGATGGAGTGGAATGGTAGTCTAACGATGTCGAGCGGGAGTAGTTCAGCGGTAGAACGCCAGCTTCCCAAGCTGGATGTCACGGGTTCGATCCCCGTCTCCCGCTCCATCCGAACCTCAGATCCCAAGGTGAACCGGGGATCGCTATAGTTTCCTCAACTCAGATGCGGGAATCCCACTTACTTGCCAGCGGTGCTGCTGCTCGAAGACGACGTCAAGGCCCGCAATTGAATCAGGCCAATTCCCAAGCCGCCCGCAGCGCCGGCGAGCAGTCCCAGGATTACCAGCACGGGCACGCTCTCAAGAAGCGACCTTTTTCCTGTCTTATCCATGTGCTTACCTCCAATGATGCTTTCCCCTTCGAATTTGGTGCCCCTGTCATTTTAGCACTTGCGCTTCCATTGACGGCTTACCGAGGTACCGTAACCGCCTGCGGGAGTTGGAGATGGCGGCAAAGCTCCGGCTAGACAGAACAAGTGTGAAGAGTTTTTCACAAAAGAGAGGCTGGTGCGGCCTGGTGTTTGGGGAATCCTTCCGCAAAACTGCTGATTCTAGACCACCGGCGGCAGTTGTAATTCGCAGCGGGCCTTAGGATAGGATTTCGTCTTCAGTTGAGCAGGGAGTTTAGGAGGTGCAATGAAACTGTCTCGCTTCGCGGTCTGCGTGTTGCTTGGATCGAGCCTATGGGCGCAGGAATCTCCCGCCGTGAACACTCAAGGCTCTAACGATGCCGCGCTTGCGTCCGGCAGCCGAAGGCCGCGCATCGGATTGGTCCTCGAAGGCGGGGGAGCGCTCGGATTGGCTCATGTCGGCGTGCTCCAATGGCTGGAGGAGAACCGCATCCCGGTGGATGTGATCGCCGGTGCCAGCATGGGCAGTCTGGTGGGCGGAATCTACGCAAGCGGAGAGTCTCCTAGCCAGATTGAAGCTTTGATCCGCAGCATTCGCTGGAACGAAGTGCTGCGCGGCGTCACGCCCTACAGAGACCTATCGTTTCGGCGCAAAGAGGACCGCCGCGACTATCCCAACGCTTTCGAATTCGGGCTGAAGCATGGCGCGCAGTTTCCCAGCGGTTTCAATTCCGGACAGCAGGTCGGTCTGATTCTGGACCGCGTCGGCTTGCCGTATTCGGAGATGAAAAGCTTCGACGACTTGCCGATCCCGTTCCGCTGCGTGGCGACCGATCTCGTATCGGAGACGCCGTACGTGTTCGACCACGGCTCGCTGGCGGAAGCGATGCGGGCCTCGATGTCCATTCCTGGATTTTTCGCTCCCGTGCGTGACGGCAGCCGGGTGTTGGTAGATGGAGGCTTGCTCGACAACCTGCCAGTCGATGTAGCACGACAGATGGGCGCCGATATTGTGATCGCAGTTCACCTCAAAACGGCTCCGTTGAACCCGCAAACGGCGCTCTCGACCGTAGGCGTGTTGGCGCGCTCGGCCAGCGTGAGCATCGCCGTAAACGAATTGCATAGCATGGAGCAGGCGGACATTTTACTGACCGCAAACGTGGAGCGATTCGACACCACCGACTACAAGGCGTTCGGCGAGATCGAGGCCGAAGGATATAAAGCCGCTCAGGCGAAGGCCGCACTGCTGGCGCATCTACAGGTGGACGAGAAGGAGTGGCAGCATATCGTCGCCGCGCGCAACGCGAAACGCAAGCCAGTGCCAGTACCCGAATTCGTCGAAGTCACCGGAGCCAAAGGCGATGTGCTGAAGGGGCTTGAGTATGAGCTATCGGACCTTGAGGGCGAGCCCATCAATCCGAAAGAACTCGACGAAAAGATGATGGAAATCACCGGCTTGGGGCGCTTCGCCCGGGCAGGCTATCGCGACGTAGTGCAGGACGGCCAGCCTGGGCTGGCGGTCGAAGCCGAACAGAAAGACTATGCGCCACCGACCGTGCACCCGGCATTCGTCATCGATGGATCGGACTACAAGAACGTTCTCTTTGAAGTCGGCGGGCGCATCACCTTTCTCGATCTGGGCGGCTTTGGATCGGAGTGGCGCAACGACTTTGTCGCCGGTTCCGAGTACGGACTTAAGACGGAATATTTCCATCCCTTCACGTCCTACACGAGTTGGTTCGTCGCCGTCCACGGAACCGCCGACAGCAGTCCCTTCTTTGTGTACCAGCGCGACAAACTCGAAGGCGATTACCGCAACCGGCTGATGGGCGCGGGCCTCGACCTGGGCTATACCTTCGGACGAGGTGCGGAGTTGCGCGTTGGTTACGAGGCGGGATACCGGAAGATCAACGAGGACATAGGAAGTCCGGTGGCGCCGGAAGTCCACGGCAGATTCGGCGCGACCTCGCTGCTCTATCGGCTCGAACGCTTCGACGATCCCATGATTCCGCGTAGGGGCGCGCGCATCGAGTCGACGTTTAAGTTCTATGATACGGCTCCCGGAACTCGCGACTCCGTACCGACCGAAGAATTGAAACTGGGAATCGCCGAGCGCACGAGCCAAAGTTCGTCGCTTTTGTTCTTCGCCTCGGGCGGCACATCCTTCTCCACGAAGGACACAGGCTTCCCGCCTTTCAGTCTCGGCGGACCGTTGCGGCTGAGCGCCTACGGTACAAACGAATTGCTGACCAACCAATACTTCCTGCTGCAACCGGCGTTTCTCTATAAGCTGTGGGAAATCTCTCCCGTGTTGAAGCAGAATGCATATCTGATGACGATGTACGAGGCGGGCAAGGCGTACGGTCAACCGGCCGACAACAACAAGGTCGCACAGGACGCAACCGTCGGAGTCCTGTTCCAGACCTTGTTCGGGCCAATGTTCTTTGGCGGGAGCCTGGGAGACAGCCAGCATCGCAAGTTCTTCTTCCAGGTGGGACGGTTCTTCTGAGCTAGTTTGAAAAGCCTGCCTCGACGAAAGCGGCTTCCCGCCCTATGATAAGAAGCAAATCATTCAAGGAGCATTTATGACTGAGCCAAGTTACGAAGAATTGAAAGCTCGCCTCGCGGATCTGGAAAAGCAGGTGGAAACCAAGAAGAAAGTCGGAGTCATTGATTTCCGCGTGAGCGAAAAGGGTGGGGTTAGCGTTTATGGACTGGGGCGTTTTCCGGTGACGCTTTACTACGAACAGTGGATCAAACTGCTCAACGCGGTCCCTGACCTTAAGGCTTTTATTGAAGAGAATAAGAGCAAGTTGAAGATGAAAGAGTAGTGGCTCGATTCGCTATTGACATCCCTTGTTACAATAAAAGTAAGTGCTACGCGCGGCGGAACGGTTCGGTCTTTGACAATTTGCTAGGAATGGATCAGTCGGCCCAAGTTTGGCTGGCTTTCTAAAGGATCACAGTCAACCCCAATGTTTTCAAGATTTTACCGCTAACTCTTTTGTGCTCAATATTTTGGCGGGAGAATCCCCCTAAAATCCTGATTCCATTAGATCGGGGGAGGGGGGGGTACCCCCTCCAGAACCGGAGGGGCCAAGCGTGCCCGCGCCGAGCTTTGGGACCAGCGAACCGGCGTACTCAGCATGCAGGTACTGCAAGAATTCTACGTCAATGTGACGCGTAAGATTACGTCGCCTCTGCCGAAGAATGTCGCGCGCATGGTGACGAGTAGTTACGCGATCTGGTGCGTCGAAACCACGCCTGCGGAAATCTCATCGGCGTTTGGAATCGAGGACGAGTCGCGGATCGGATTTTGGGATGCGCTCATTGTTGCGTCGGCGGTCAAATGCGGAGCAAGTCGCATTCTCTCCGAGGATCTGAACGCGGGACAGACGATCGCGGGCATTCGGATTGAAAACCCGTTCGCGGAGTAGGAGATGGTGCGTCCGGAGAGAATCGAACTTGAGCCGTTTTGCGGGCGTGAGCGAAGCCGGGGCCCCCGGCACGCGCGGTTTTCGCGTGACGGGGTGGAGGAGCGGGAGCCCGCAGGCGAAATCCCGAGCGGAGCGAGGGATCTCAGGAATGTGGAGCTGAATGGCAGGAGATGGTGCGCCCGGAGAGAATCGAACTCCCAACCTCTTGGTTCGTAGCCAAGCACTCTATCCAATTGAGCTACGGGCGCATCGTTGCGTGTGGCGTCATTGAATTATAACGGAAAGGGAATCGTTTCATGCAACCGGATCGGGCGCTTTGCCGATATGGGAATTTGTAAATTTGAGTAAAAGTTTCCGGCTCCCACGCAAAAGCTACCCGGCGCTGCGTTCTATCGATGCGTGTTGGCAATGCGTTAGCGATGGCATCCGACATGCTTCTCGTTGGAACAGACGAAGTGGCGCGCAACGGGGCATTTGAGAAAAAACTTCGGCCAGAGGTGTTCTCGAATGCCCCTTGCATACTTCGATAAGTTGCCAAGGGGCGCTCCGCTGAGCTTTCCGGCCCTCCCCCAAGAGAGTCCTCTCTTCCCCGATGAGGATTAGCAGGGAAGCCAGCGGAGCGCCTTGATTGTTTAGCTCTCTTGAAGGATTTTTCCGCAAGCCCCTACGCCAGCACCAGTTGTTCCTGCACGTCGATGCCGGCTTGGCGCAGCAATTTTGCCACGGCATCGGTCTTTAGGCGCGAGGCGTCGAAGAACACGCGCACGATGCGCTCTTTCTCGTTAAACTGGATGCGCTGGATGCCATAGACCTCGCGCACGCTGTCAATGGCGCGCAGCTCGGATTCTCCCGGAGGAGTCTGGTAGCGGTAGGCAACTTCTAGATAGGTCATTTGAATTTCTCCAAAAGAACCGGACTCTAAGTTTACTCTTTGAGTGTCTAATGACGAGTATCTAATAACGGCACGATTCCGCCAAGCGCGATCCGGCTGCCTGAAATGGAGCACTTCGAACCGTTGGACACACCAAACTCCGCATCGTTTCCCATCCGGCAGAAAGACCCTGTTTGCGGCATGGATGTAAATCCCGAGACCGCTCTCCACAAAACGCTGCACAACGGCAAAGAATATTTCTTTTGCTCGGCGGGATGCCTGGCGAAGTTCCAGGCCAATCCGGAGAAGATTCTGGCGGCTCCGCCGCGGCCGATGACGATGACTTCGGGACTGGTGTCTCTGGGTGCGCCGGCGGGTGCGGCAACTGCGAGGGTTGTGCCGGGCGAGACTCAGTCCGTGACGGCCCATGCTGCTGCTCAGCCGGCCGGTGCGGCGAAAGACACGCGGGCCTATGTTTGTCCGATGTGTCCGGGGGTGCGGCGGATTGGGCCGGGGCCGTGTCCCAAGTGCGGGATGGCGCTCGAACCTGAGTCGCCTGCGCTCGCCGCGAGCAAGACTGAGTACACGTGCCCGATGCATCCTGAGATTGTGCGGGCCGAGCCGGGGAACTGCCCGATTTGTGGCATGGCGCTGGAGCCGCGCACGGTGACCGCCAAGGAAGAAGCGAATCCCGAGCTGCGCGACATGACGCGGCGGTTCTGGGTCGCTCTCGCGTTGACCGCGCCTTTGCTGGCAATCGCTATGGGCAGCATGATTTCGCCGCACATGTCGATGGCGGCGGCTTGGAGTTGGGGATTACCTTGGCTGGAACTGCTGCTGGCTTCTCCGGTTGTGCTGTGGTGCGGGTGGCCGTTTTTCGAGCGCGGGTGGACGTCGGTGATCAATCGCTCCACCAATATGTTCACGTTGATTGCGATGGGAACGGGCGTTGCGTATCTGTTCAGCGTGGTGGCGACATTGTTCCCGCGGATCTTTCCAGCATCGTTTCGCAGTATGGGCGACCGACCGGAGGTTTACTTTGAATCCGCAGCGGCGATCGTGACGCTGGTGTTGCTGGGGCAGGTGCTGGAACTGCGCGCCCGCAGCCAAACTTCGAGCGCAATTCGGGGGCTGCTCGATCTGAGTCCGAAGATGGCGCGGGTGATAACGACGGGCAAAGACGGCGCGGAAAGTGAGCGTGACATTCCGCTCGACCAGGTGAAGCGGGGAGATCGGCTGCGGGTGCGTCCGGGCGAGAAGATTCCGATCGACGGCGTGGTGCTGGATGGGTCGAGCGCGGTGGATGAGTCGATGATTACGGGCGAATCGGTTCCCGTGGAGAAATCGGCGGCCTCGCATGTGATCGGCGCGACCGTCAACGGCAACGGATCTATGGTGATGCGTGCCGAGCGTGTGGGCAGCGAGACCATGCTGGCGCAGATTGTGCAGATGGTCGGCAAAGCGCAGCGCACGCGGCCTCCCATCCAACGGCTGGCGGACAAGTTCGCGGGGTGGTTTGTGCCCGCTGTGATCGCGATTGCGGCGGTTACCTTCATCGTGTGGGCCAGCTTCGGGCCCGAGCCGCGTTTCGCGCATGCCATCGTGAACGCGGTCGCGGTGCTGATTATCGCGTGTCCGTGCGCGCTGGGTCTGGCGACGCCGATGGCGATCATGGTTGGCACCGGGCGCGGGGCGAGGGCGGGCGTCCTGATCAGGAATGCCGAGGCGCTGGAGACATTGGAAAAAGTGGATATGATCGCCTTTGACAAGACCGGCACGTTGACTGAGGGAAAACCCAGCGTGGTCGGCTTTTCGACGGCGGAGAATTTGCCGGGGATCGGGGGCGACGAACTTCTACGCCTGACGGCGAGTCTGGAACGCGGCAGCGAACATCCTTTGGGCGCGGCGATTGTACGGAAGGCGAACGAAGAGAAGTTAAGCTTGAGCGAACCTGCCAATTTTCTTTCGGAACCGGGGCTGGGCGTTCGTGGCGTGGTGGAAGGCAAAAAAATCGTGGCCGGGAACCGGGCCTTGATGCATGCCCTCGGCGCAGTCGAAGGCAACGCCGCGATCTCGGTTATCGAGTCTCAGGGTTCGACCGTGATCTATGTGGCGGTTGACGGCCGCTATGCCGGATACATCGCCATCGCGGACCCGGTGAAGGCATCGACGCCGAACGCGCTGAAGGAACTGAAAGCGCAGGGAATCCGCTTGCTCATGCTCACGGGCGACAACCAGGCTACGGCGCAGGGGGTTGCGCGCAGCCTAGGCATCGAAGATTTCAAAGCCGAAGTGTTGCCGGCGCAAAAAGCGGAGATGATCCGCCGCATGCAGAGCGAAGGCCATGTGGTGGCGATGGCGGGCGACGGCATTAACGATGCTCCTGCGCTGGCGCAAGCGGACGTAGGCATCGCCATGGGAACAGGCACGGACATCGCCATGGAAAGCGGCGGCATCACGCTGATTAAGGGAGACCTAGAAGGAATTCTGCGCGCCCGCAAGCTGAGCCACGCGACCATGCGCAATATCCGGGAGAACCTGTTCTTCGCTTTTGTTTACAACTCGATTGGAGTGCCGATTGCGGCGGGCGTTCTGTATCCGTTCTTTGGATTGCTGCTGAGCCCGATTTTGGCGGCGGCGGCGATGAGCTTCAGTTCGGTGTCAGTGATTACGAACTCGCTAAGGCTGCGGAGGGTGAAGTTGTAGGTGTCAGGTCTCGGGAAGAGCAAAACCACCACGTAGCTAAGCCCCAGCGATCGTCTATCGCCATCGACTGTTCGTCGGTTTCTTGAGACCTGACACCTAAGGAAGCTCTGATTCAGTGTCGGCAGACAGCATAAACCACAGAGTACACGGGGGTGCACGGAGGACCCCCAGGGACTTAGTCAGAGCTTCCCCAAAGACCTGAGACCTGGCTATAGTTTGGTCAGGAAATCGGTAACTTCGGGGCTCGTCCAATCCACTGCGCCGATAAACTTGCGGCGGATGACTCCCTGGCGGTCGATTATGTAGGTTTCGGGCCAGCCGAATGTGCCGTAGAGAGAACTAACCTTCTGGTCTCCGTCGCGGACGGTGACCATGTTGACGTTAAAATCTTTCAAGAATTTGTGATACGCGGCGTCATCCACGTCAATGCTGACGCCAAGCACCACTACGCCTTTATCTTTTAGGCGCGCCTGCATTTGCACCATGGAGGGAGTCTCTTCGATGCAGGGCGGGCAAAAAGTTCCCCAGAAATTTAGCACCACCACTTGCCCACGGAACTGGCTCAGCGTGACTTTGTGGTCGGAATCCTGGACCGTGAAATCCGGGGCAGTCGCACCGATGCGCGGAGGATGGCCGCCGCTGTAGCATCCAATGCAGGCGGCAAGCAATCCAATGGTCAGAAGGGTGGCAAGGGGCGCGACAAGGTAGGTTCGTCTCACACCGCTATAATAGCGAAAAACCGATGGATGGTTCATCTCCAGCCGCGCAGCCTCAGTTTGCAACCCTCGAGGTCTCCATTATCGTTCCCGCCCGGGACGAAGAGAGTAGCCTCGGAGCCTGTCTGGAATCGCTGACCACCCAAGCCGGGGTGGCATTCGAGATCATAGTGGTCGACGATGGTTCCAGCGACCGCACGCGCGAGATCGCGCAGAGTTTTGCCGGAGTGCGGTTGATTTCCGCAGGGCCACTGCCGATCGGCCGGGCAGGGAAGAATTGGACGGGGAAGAACAGCGCTCTTGTCGCCGGAGCCAAACAAGCGCGGGCTCCATGGCTGCTGTTTACCGACGCGGACACTGTCCATCAACCGGGATCGCTGAAGCGTGCCTTGGAAGAAGCCAAGAGGGAGCAAGCCGATCTGCTCTCGTACTCGCCCGAGCAGGTCGTCGTCACCTTCGCCGAGCGGGCTGTGATGCCGGTGGTCTTTGCGGAACTGGCGGCAAAATATCCGCTCCACAAGGTACGCGAGCAGAATTCGGCGGTGGTTGCGGCGAACGGGCAGTACGTTCTCGTACGCCGCCAAGTCTATGACGCCGTTGGCGGACACTTCGGCGTGGCCACGGAAATACTCGAGGATGTGGCGCTCGCCCGATTGTTTCGGAATGCTGGCCGCCGCGTGTACTTCCGCTACGGCGGAGATGCAGTCCGCACGCGTATGTACCGCAGCTGGCCGCAGCTCCGCGAGGGCTGGACGAAGAATCTGGCGCTGTTGTTCCCGCACCCGGAGCGCCTGGCGTTGCAGAGTTTGTTGTTCTGGACAACGGCGTGGTTGTCGATGGCAGTCGCTGTGTCTGGCGCGTTCAGCCGGCACTACCTCTGGATTTTGTCCGCCGCCGTCTGGCTGTTGCTCTACCGCAGAATTCGTGCGGCGCACTTCACTACTGGCAATAACCTGCTGGCAATTCTGTTCGGGGTGCCGATGTTCGCCTATCTTCTGCGGCGTTCGAAGCAGGCCCACGAGCGTGGCCAAGTATCGTGGAAAGGAAGGGCCTACAGGACCGACGCTGCAAGTGAAAGTACACCTGCGTCAAAACAAGCGGCAAAACCGATTCCGAGAATTGAGAACCAAAGACTGAGCACTGAGAACTGAGAACCCGGAACTGATTTTTATGGTCTATTTAACCCGCAAAGCCGAATTCTCCGCATCGCACTTCTATCACAACCCGGAATTCACTCCGGAACAGAACGCGCGCATTTTCGGCAAGTGCAATAATCCCAATGGACACGGGCACAACTACACCCTCGAAGTTACGGTCAAGGGTGCCGTCGATCCGCGATCCGGATTCGTGGTCGATCTCAAACAGCTAAAAGACGTCATGGGAAGGGAAGTGCTCGATGCGCTCGACCATCGCTTCCTGAACAAGGAGGTGCCCGAGTTCCTCACCAGAATTCCGACCACCGAGAACCTGGCCATCGCGATCTGGCAGCGCCTTGCGCCGAAACTCAACGCCGCGCAGCTGCACCGCGTGCGCGTCTACGAAACGCCCGATCTGTTCGTCGATTTTTACGGCGAAGAATGAGACTGGAAACATGAAAGCCCACCTCACCCGCCGCTACATGTTTTCCGCTTCGCACCGCTTGCATAGCGACGAAATGTCGGAGGAAGAAAACCGTGCCACCTATGGCAAGTGCAATAATCCGTACGGACATGGGCACAATTACATGCTCGAGGTGACCGTCAGCGGACCGGTGGACGACAGCACCGGCATGGTTTGCAACCTGGTCGATTTGGATGGCTTCGTGCGCAACGAGATCCTCGAACGTTACGACCACCAGAATCTGAATCTGCTCGCGGAATTCGCGAAGGAGGTTCCGACCACGGAGAACCTTTGCATCTCGATTTACGAAATTGTGAAGCGGGGCTTCAAGGCTGCGCATCTAGAAAAGGTGCGAATTGAAGAGACGATGATGAACTCGTTTGAATATATGGGAGAGAACAGACGTTAGTCGTTCGCAGCGCAAGTTTGCTGACGACCAACGACCACGACCCTATGAAATCGACTGCTGAATTGAACTCCCTCACCGGCGCCAGCTACGAGGAATTGGTGCGCGAAATGATTGTCCGCCTGGGCGAAGATCCCAACCGCGAAGGCCTTGCGCGCACGCCCGCGCGCGTCGAAAAGGCCATGAAGTTTCTGGTCAAGGGCTATAAGGACGATCCCGAAGTGCTTTTGCGCAAGGCCCTGTTCACCGTTACCTACGATGAAATGGTGATCGTGAAGGACATCGAAATGTTCAGCCTGTGCGAGCACCACCTGTTGCCGTTTTTCGGCAAGGTGCACGTGGCCTACATACCGAACGGAAAAGTGATCGGCCTGAGTAAAATCCCGCGCCTCATCGAAGCCTTCTCGCGCCGCCTGCAAATTCAGGAGCGCCTGACCACGCAAATTGCCGAGGCGATCCAAAACACGATCGAGCCGCAAGGCGTCGGCGTGGTGATCGAGGCGCGGCATCTGTGCATGATGATGCGCGGTGTCGAGAAGCAGCATTCGTCGGCGGTGACGTCGTCGATGCTGGGCAGCTTCCGCAATGAAGAGGAAACGCGAACGGAATTTTTGTCGCTGATACGCCAGCGGACGAACGCTCTGTGAGTTGTAGTTGGAAATGCTGAATGTCGAAATCCCGACAAACGCCGCGCAGTCCTATGCTCTCCGGACGCCTGGCCCTCATTAGCGGAGCCAACCGCGGCATTGGTCTCGCCATTGCCCGCGCGCTGGCGCACGAAGGATGCAACCTCATCATCAGCGGCCGCGACGAGCGTGCGTTGGCCAAAGCGTGCGCGGAACTTGAGAAACTGAACGTTCGCGTATTGGCCCACTCTTGCGACGTGCGCAGCCCCGATTCCGTCGACTACCTCTTCGCCGTGGTTCGCGGATTGCGCAAGCCGCTGGATATCCTGGTCAACAACGCCGGCATTGGGCATCCCAATCGCACCGTAGGCGAGTTGCCTTATCCAACTTGGATGGAAGTGATTGACACGAATCTCAACGGCCTGTTCCTGATGACCCAGGCGGCGCTGGCGGTGATGAAGCGCGGCGGCACGATCGTGAACAATTTGTCGATTGCCGCTGAGCGCATTTTCCCCGGATCAGCGGCCTACAACGCATCGAAGCACGGGGGTCTCGGCTTTACGAATACGTTGCGGGAAGAGTTGCGTCCAAATGGAATTCGGGTGATCGCGCTGATGCCCGGCGCGACCGATACCGCAATTTGGGACACGCTGTGGCCGAAGGCGCCCAGGCGGAAAATGATGTCCCCCGAAACCGTCGCCCGTGCCGTGGTCGATGCGCTGCTCTTGCCGGAAAACACGACCGTGGAGAAAATCGTCGTGATGCCGTCAAGTGGCACTCTCTAAAGGGCAGCGGGTAGCTGCGACGCCGGCGGGATATTGGGCATCGAATCCAGTAAGAAGAACCATGTCATTTATCGATTACTTTAAAGCGCTGAAGCTGGAACAACGTCAGGCGTGGATTGTCGCCATCGCCGCCGATGTCCTGCAGATCGCTGCGTTCCCGCTATTCGCCGAGGGCGCATTGTCTCCTGCCGACTCGGTGCTCGATCTGATCGTCGGCTTCGTGATGATTCGGCTCCTCGGATGGCACTGGGCTCTCCTGCCATCGGCGGCGGCCAAGCTCATCCCGGGCGCAGATCTTTTTCCTACTTGGACCGCTGCGGTTTGGTTCGTCACTCGCCACAAGGTGCAGGCCGGGGAGCAAGAGGTCTTGCCGCCGGGACCGGCGCCAGAACCGCGGCGGTGAGAGCTGACAGCTAAGAGCTATCTACCACGTCCCATAACGATAGCGTTGCGGACGTTCTGCAAAAATGTTAATGAACACCAACCCTGCCACGAAGCCGCCGACATGTGCCCAGAAAGCGATCCCGCCTAAAGTCTGGTGGGTTTCCGCGATCGCGGTCGTTGTGCCGCTCAGGAAATTCACGACAAACCAGTAGCCCAGCATCAGCCACGCTGGAACGTGAAATAAAAATATAGGAGGAAACCAGATCAACACACGCGCCCGCGGATACAGGATGAAGTACGCTCCCATCACTCCGGCAATCGCGCCGCTGGCGCCCACACTGGGCAGGCGCGAGCCCTGATTCAGCAGGATGTGCGTGGCCGCTGCGGCCAGGCCGACGGTCAGGTAGAAGAACAGATAGGTGAAGTGGCCGAGGTAGTCTTCGACGTTGTCGCCGAAGATCCACAGGAAGAGCATGTTCCCCGCAACGTGCAAGAATGAGGCGTGCAGAAACATTGCGGTGAACAGCGGCACAATGGCCGTTGCTACGCCGGCGTAGGAATGTCCCGTGAGCACCGCGATCGTGTGGTGAGGAACCACGCCAAACTCGAGCATGAACGAATTCAGAGCTCGATGGCCGACGGAGAGTTCCCAGAAGAACACCGTCAGGTTCAGGACGATCAGGAAATAGTTGACGAAGGGCGTCGAGAAACACGGCTGATCGTCCCGAAGAGGAATCATTCAATTTGCAATCTGTTAACTTGTAATAGGAATCGAATCCAGATCGTCACGCCATCGGCGATCTCGTTCTCAAAGACCAATTACAAATTACCAGATTCCAAATCCTTATGAACGGTGTCGTAATCATCGATAAACCGGCCGGGCTCACGTCGCACGATGTGGTGAATTGCGTGCGCCGCATTCTAGGCCAGCGCTCGGTCGGACACTTGGGAACGCTGGACCCGGCGGCTACGGGAGTCCTGCCCATCGTTGTCGGCAACCTCACGCGACTGGCGCAGTTCTATGCCCACTCCGAGAAGACCTACGAGGGCGTAATTCGCTTCGGCTTCGCGACCGACACCTACGATGCCGATGGCGAGCCCACGGCGCCTCCGCAGGACGTGCACTTGAACATCGACGAGGTGCGCTCTGTGGCGGCACAGTTTCAAGGAACCATCGAGCAGATGCCGCCGCCATTTTCCGCCAAGAAAATTGCCGGAGTCCCTGCGTACAAACTCGCACGGAAGAAGAAGGAAGTGGTGCTTCAGGCGGTACAGGTGGAGATCAAAGAGTTCGAAATTCTGGCCGTTGCCGGGGATCAGGCCACGTTTCGCGCACGCGTGGGTTCGGGTACCTATATACGGTCGGTGGCGCACGAGATGGGCCAGAAGCTAGGGTACGGGGCGCATCTGGCCAGCTTGCGACGGACTACAGTCGCCGAGTTCGCCATCGAAGATGCGCACACGCTGCCAGCGCTGGAAGCCGCAATGCAGCAGGGAACTGTGGAGTCGCTCTTTGTGCATCCACGAAAGCTGGCGCCGCAGTTACCGAGCGTTAGCGCCACCGAAGAAAACGCCGCCATGATTCGCAACGGCCGATCCGTGAACTTGCCAGAGATGTCCCGCGCGCCACAGGTCAAGGTCTTCCACGGGCAGCGGGAACTGGTTGCCATCGCCACACGGATCGCCGGGACGCTGTTTCATCCCGGCATTGTTTTTGCCCGCGAGAGCGAGAACTGCCAGTAGTTGCTATCTTTCGTTGCTACCTTAGTGATCTCGGATTAACTGAGAAGGGAGGTTAAGATCGTAGCCGTGAACCAAAGAGAGGGACAGTGCAAAGGACGATTGTTGGTTGGATGATTTTGGGGGCGATGTGTTTGGCGGCCGGTGCTCAGGATGGAAACGCGGTCAATGAAGCGTCCGCCATGCTTCTGTCGTTAGAGAATGCCTGGAACGGGGCCGAACTGAAGCATGATGCCAAGGCACTCGATCTGTTGCTTGCGGATATATTTGAATACACCGATTCCGATGGCACCTTCATGAATAGAATCCAGTGGTTGGAACATGTCAAGAAGGGAGTCGATCAATACGATGGCCAGCTTGGCAATAGCGGAATGACGGTGCGTGTCTATGGAAATTCTGCAGTCGTTACCGGACAATACCGCGAGAGAACAAAGGTCAAGGGAAAGATCGTGGTCGAATCCGGCCGGTTTACCGACGTCTGGATTCTGCAAAATGGCACGTGGAAGTGCGCGGCAAGCCAGTCCACAGCGATTCGCCATTAAGGGTCCGCGCGGGAGGTAGATTGGGAACGGAAGAGCTGCGGCAGCAAACGAAAAGGCCCGGGCCGTTCACCAACTGCTACGAAGACGGTGCCCGCGCCGAGGCTTACTCCACCCTGGAGTTCAAGAACACGTACCACTTGGCCTATCGTGACATCCCGTCGATTCTGGCCGCCCATGTGCGCGGCCGTAAAGCTGTGGACTTCGGTTGTGGTACGGGACGCTCAACTCGCTTCCTGGCTCAACTCGGCTTCGAGGTCATTGGAGTCGACATTGCCGAGGATATGGTCCACAAAGCGCGGGTCTTGGATCCGTCGGGCGACTACCGCCTGGTTCCCGGCGACGACCTGCGAGTATTGCCGCGGGCGACTTTCGATCTCGTGCTTGCCGCCTTCACATTCGACAACATCGCAGGTCGCGAGAACAAGGCGCGCATTCTGCGCGACCTAGGTTGCCTGCTCACGCGGGAGGGGAACCTAGTGCTGATCGTCTCCCGTCCGGAGATTTACACTTACGAGTGGGCCTCGTTTTCGACCAAGGACTTTCCTGAGAATCGGCAAGCGAAGTCGGGGGACAAAGTCCGTATCGTCGTGACCGATCACGCCGATGCGCGCCCCGTGGAAGACATCTTGTGGACCGATGCAGCGTATCGCGAGGTCTTCGAGGAAGCCCATCTGCGACTGTTGCACAAATACGAACCCTTGGGGCGGGAAGACGAGCCGTACATGTGGGTGAGTGAGTTGGAGATCGCCCCTTGGGCCGTGTATGTACTCGAACGACAGTGACGCATAGGCATCAGTTCGGCAACGTCCGATAACAGGTATTATGTGAACTATTGAACATGGCCGTTCTGCCGCCGTTCACACCAGCACCAAATGTTTCTTTTCGTCACTCTGATCCGCCAGCAAAGACGCAACCCCTGAATCCAGAGTCGCCAGCCTTCCCTTCTGGTGAATCGCCAGAGCGAGCAAATACCCGTCCGTGACTTGCTGGTGACCATTGAGTCGCCCTTCGAACTGAGCAAGCGCTTCTGCGACCCCAAGATCGTCAGCCCAAAACCTGTGCGCCCGATGCTGAAGATTGGCGCGCAGAACTTCCAGCGCATCTCGTGGAGAAACCACGCGCCGCGAGAAGGCTGGATTGGAGACAATGCGAACAAAGCCGGCCTGGGTCATGGCACAAGTCGCCCAGCCCTGGTCGGCGTTCGTGGCGAACCACCGCTGGGTGCGCGCGTGCGCCTCGTGCGGCGGCCAGAGCAGCGCAATCAGAACGTTCACGTCCAGCAAGCAGCCGTTCACTGGTCATCGGCCTCCAACCGCTTCACTCGCTCGGAAGTAACGGGATCGCCGTCTTCTGGAACATCAAAGACCACCAGGCCGTTGACCGTGCGCGTTTTTACCGGTGCGCTGAGGCCGCGACGCACAAGTTCTGAAACCGCCTTCCCCATGGCCATGGAGCGGTTTTCGGCGTAGCTCTTGACCAACTGGATGACATCCTCATCAAGACTCAATGTTGTACGCATGACGAGGATGATGTCACATGTGCCACGCTGATGTCAATTTATAACATTGAGCATCACTTATAAGAATTGATGCGTTATGTAGCTAGTCAGCATCGCTCTTTCTCAGCACTTCCGCCACGTCGTCCCGAAACCTCTGCAAGGTTGCCAGCCGCTCTGGAGTGGCTTCCACGATTTCCGACTTTGCCTGGAAAACCTGCCGGCCGTCTTTTTCGGTTAGCACGCCCAGCACTTCGCCCATCCGCCAGCCGGGAGCGCCCAGGACTTGCAATCCGTCCACGCCCGGAATCAGCACCGCGACACAGTTGTCGCGCTCTACGCCGATGCATTTGGGGTAGCGTTCAAACGTCTGCAATTCGAATCCCGCAAGGTAGAGTCGCTGCAACTGGTCGGCGGAGTCAGGCATAGGCGGGCGGGGCGCGCAATCAAAGAACTCGAAACTGCGAACTGAGAACGGACAGCTTGCTACATCTTGTACTTGCCGAGGTCATCATCGCCCAGGTCCTCCAGATATTTGCGGAGTTCCTCGCTTGAAACCGCGGGCACGGGATTGGCCGACTGCTTCGAGGTCTTCAAAACCTCGTCTTCGACAAAGATCGGGCAATCCACGCGGAGCGCCAGCGCCAGCGCATCCGATGGACGCGAGTCGATGCTTATCACGCGGCCTTCCCTTTCCAACCAGATCACGGCGTAGAAAGTATCGTCCTTCAGCTCCGTCACCACCACTTTGTGGACCAGGGCTTCCAGTCCGGTGAGCACGCTTTTGATCAGGTCATGCGTCATGGGACGCGGCGTGCTGATCTTTTCAATCTCAAGCGCGATGGCGTTCGCCTCGTACACACCTACCCAGATGGGAAGAACCGTATCGCTGCCAACGTCCTTGAGCAGAACAATCGGCATGTTCGACACCGGATCCATCATGAGCCCGCGAATTTTCATTTCCACTTCCATAAGATCCTCAAACCAATCAGAGCAAATTGCGCGCGGTTGATCTCGGCTCGCCAGATGACCCGGTCACCCGACGAGATCCGATCCGCAGGCCAACTCGCCCACCAGACTATTCGGGAAACTTCCCGTCACTAGCACGTTCACATAGCTCCCCGTCGCCAGTTGCACTCCCGCCGGTGCGGTAAAGTTCATGACCTTAATCTGCGAGGTCCGCGCGACCCACTGCCCTCGCGCCTCGTTCTTCCCTTCCACCATCACCTCAAGCAGCTGCCCAACGTGCCGCCGATTCCGCGCCGCACCGATGACTTTCTGGCGGTCATTTACTACTGCCAGGCGCCGGGCCTTCTCCGCATCGGGAATCGCATCCTCCAACGCGAGCGCCGGCGTATTCGGCCGCGGCGAATACTTAAACGTGAATACCGAGTCATACCCCACCAGATCCATCAACGACAAGGTCTCTTCCAATTCCTTCTCCGTCTCGCCAGGAAAGCCGACGATCAAATCGCTGGTCAGGGAGATGTCGCGTTTCGCCGCCTGAATCCATGAGATGCGCTCCAAGTATTCGTCGCGCGTATAGAGTCGCGACATGGCATCGAGCACCCGGGTCGACCCGCTCTGCACCGGAAGATGCACATGATCGCAAAGCGCCGGCGTGGCGTCGATGACTTCAACAATATCTCGCCCAAAATCCCGAGGATGCGAGGTAGTGAACCGCACCCGCCGAATCCCCTCGACCGTCGCCACCGTCGCCAGCAACTCAGCAAACGTCTTATTTCCAGAAGGATCGCGATAAGAGTTCACGTTCTGCCCGAGCAGTTGAATCTCCGTATACCCGAGATCCACCAGCTGCCGAGCTTCATCAAGAACGGAGGCGGAAGTGCGCGAGCGCTCCTTCCCGCGCGTATAGGGCACAACGCAATAGGCGCAGAACTTGTCGCATCCCTCAATGATTGTGATATAGCCGCGATGGGGATTCGTGCGCGCCGTGAACTCGGTCTCAAAACACTCGTCGGTCATGCGGTCGTCGAGGCCGGTCACGCGCTTACCTTCCTCGATCGGCGCGTTTTCCAGTTGCACCAGCATTTGCGGAAGATTCCGGTAGGATGCCGAGCCGCATACCAGGTCCACGTGCGGAGCCTTCTCGAAAATCTTCTCGCCCTCCTGCTGCGCCACGCAGCCCAGGACGCCGAATTTCTTGCCCTGCTTCCGCAGCTTCTTGTAGTCGTTTAGCCGGTTAAAGACCTTCTGCTCCGCCTTGTCGCGAATCGAACAAGTGTTATAAAGCACCAGCCCGGCCTCTTCGACGGTCGGCACCTGGCGATACCCCTGCTGCAAGAGCGTCCCGACGACCTTTTCGGAGTCGTGGGCATTCATCTGGCAGCCAAAGGTTTCCAGGTAAAACGTCTTGGAGGCGAGGTCCGACATGGAGCCAGTATAAACCAGGGTTAGAGGCGGCTTGCCCAATATTCCGGGCGCCTGCTTCCGTGGGCGACGGCCCAGATTGTGATTACGGATTCTTGTTCGGAATAGATGACGGCAAACGGGAATCGCCAAAGCAGGAATCGTCTGGTGTCGTTCTCCCCTATCGGCCACCGTTCCGGGGCTTCACGGGTTGTGTCGGCAGCTCGGTGCAGTTCTTCGATGAAGTCCAAGGCCACTTTGGGGCTGCGCTGCCGATACCAGTCGACTGCGTCTTCACATCCGCGCTCGCGCCCTGGTGGTATTCAATACGCTTAACGCTCATTCACCATGGCCAAGATTTCGCGATGCAGTTCTTCCCACGGGACGGTCACTGCTTTGCCCGCCTTCAGGTCCTGAATTCGACGCGCCACTTCCGCATTCCATGCCTCTTGGATAGAGACAGATTCATTTGTACCGTCGAGAGTGTCGAGCAGCGTATTGGCCAGCGCAGCTCGTTCGTCAGCCGGTAGGGCAAGCGCCCGTTTGAGAAGATCGGAAACTTCCGGACTCATGGCGCTATTTTACTCCACATGAAACGCAGCGGGAAACGCCCCGTCTGTCCAGTCATTACCCGCGGTTGCCGCCCTACTTCGCCCGTTCATACGTGAACGCTTCTTTCATCTCTTTGCCGTGATCGAGGTAGGTCCATTCTTCGACGTGGTGATCGGCGTCAGGTACGGAGAAGGTCACATGCTGCATGTGTCCGTCGCCGGGGCCGATGTTGGTGCCGTCGAAGAACTCGAAGCTCACGGACTTGGCATCCGATGCGACGAGTTTCATGCGCGGCTGGTTGCCAGCTCCGCAGTAGTGGGTCATCAAGAGGCGGTCGCCATCCATGTGAAACATGGTGACCATATTTTCTGGACCGTGGCCATGAATCTCGCTCATCAGCGCAGAACCGCCGGCGATCAGGCGAAAGGTCACCTGAGTCGGATGGCCCTGGATGCTTTTCCCGGACCAGTTCCCTTCCATGCCCTTGAGCAGGTCGAACGACTTGTGCGCGTCTTGCGCCAGAACGAGGCTGGCGGAAAGGATGACGATCGCGGCTGCGGCAACGATGGCGGTCTTGCGAAGCAAAGTAGGAACGAGTTTCATGGTTTCCTCCGGATCGTTTGTGTGGGCGCGTGCATTTTGCGCGATCACGCTAAGTGGCGTCAAGCGGAAAATTCGGATTGCCGCCGCCGAGCCTTTCGCTGATATGGCCGGCGATCAGCCTGCCGTGGAAGCGTCCATTTTCAATGAAGATTTCATTCGTCCGCGAGCCCGCAACAATCACTCCAGCCACGTAGATTCCAGGAACGTTCGATTCCAGGTTCTCCGGATCGCAGACGGGACGAAGCTGTTCGGTGGCCAGCTCAATGCCCACGCTGCGCAGAAAATCGTAGTCGGGATGATAACCAGTGAGAGCAAATACGAAATCGTTCTTCACGTGAACCGGACCGGACGGAGTTTGCAGCACCACTGAGTCGGCATTGATCTCCCGCACGCTGCTGTTGAAGTGCGCGGTGATTTCGCCAGCCCGAATGCGGTTCTCGATGTCGGGACGCACCCAATACTTGACGTGGTTGTGGATCTCCGCTCCGCGATGGACGAGCGTGACGCGCGCGCCGTGACGCCACAGGTCCAAGGCCGCTTCCGCCGCTGAATTCTTGCCGCCGATTACCACGACGTCGGTATCGAAATAAGGATGTGGCTCGCGATAGTAATGAAATACCTTTTCGAGGTCTTCGCCGGGGATGGCGAGTTGGTTGGCCAGATCGTAGTAACCGGTAGCGAGCACGATCTTGCGGGCGCGGTAGTCGTGGATGGCGTCGTGCCGGTTCGTGGTGGTGACGCGAAAGTTGCCATCCTCGCCGGTAATTGTCTTGACCCATTCGTACTGGCGAACGTTTAAGTGGTAGTGCTCGGCGACGCGCCGATAATATTCGAGCGCTTCCTGGCGGTTGGGTTTCGCCGAGGCGGTGGTGAAAGGAATATCGCCGATCTCCAACAATTCAGGCGTGGTGAAAAACACCATGTTCACTGGGTAGTGGTAAATGGAATTGACCAGGCATCCCTTGTCAACGATGAGGGACTTGAAGCCAGCCTTCTGCGCCTCGATGGCACAGGCCATGCCGGTGGGACCAGCGCCGACGACCAGAACGTCCGTGGCGGAGTTGGGACGCGACTGCGCTTGTGTGCGCGACAGCGTCTGCGGAAGCTGTTCAGCTCGCGAAAGTGTTGGAGTCTTCATCGTGAGGTGGAAACCGACAATTCTAGCACCGAGTCCAACGACACGAGTGAACCCGTAGTTCTACTTCTTAACGCAAAGCGAAACTCCGTCGCGGAGGGGCAGAATCGTCGTAAACAGGTCGGGCGACGCGTAGATCAGTTTGTTGAATTCGAGGATGGCTTTGGTTTGGGCGTCGGGATTCGGTTGGCTGACTTTGCCGTTCCAGAGAACGTTGTCGGTAATGAAGAGGCCTCCGCTTTTCAGACGCGGGAGCGCCAAACGAATCACGCGCGGGTAGTCGGTCTTATCGATGTCGTTGAAGATGATGTCGTATTGTTCCTTTTCTTCCGAAAGAATTTCGAGGGCATCGCCTACGCGCACCGTGATGCGTTTGGCGACGCCGGCACGATCGAAATAGCGTCGCGCCTTTTCGGCGCGCTTGGGATCGCCGTCGGTGTAGATGACGCGTCCGCCCTCGCCCGCGGCGCGCGCCCACCAGATGGTGGAATAGCCGATGGCGGAGCCCATCTCGAAGATTTTCTTCGCGCCGCTGATCACCGCCAATTGATGCAGCACGCGAGCGACGGCGGGTCCAACGATGGCCACGTCGTTCTTGGCGGCATCGGCTTCCATCTCGGCGAGAACTTCGTCGCGCGGCGGCAGCATGGAGTAGAGGTAGTCTTCGACTTGTGGGACGGTGATTCCTCCCATGCGCCAGTCGGGTTTTGCGGGTTGCTCGGGCATTTTGCTCCTTGACTCTAAAGTGGCCCCAATTGCAGAGGTTAGGAAATTGTCTGTCCCGGTTTCAGCGCCAGCACTTCCACATCCGGCACGAGTTTCTGCAACTCCGAGGGAGTTCCCGTCAGCGGCGGAAACGTACCAAAGTGCATCGGAATGACGGTTTCGGGTTGCAGCAGTTTGCAGGCATAAGCAGCCTCGCGCGGCGACATCGTGAAAAGATCGCCGATCGGCAGCATGGCGATTTTCGGAGCGTAAAGATCGCGAATGATGGCCATGTCGCTGAAGACGGCGGTGTCCCCCGCGTGATAGAGCTTGACTCCATTGGAGAACTCGAGCACGTAGCCGCAAGCTTCGCCGCCGTAGACGATCTGGTCGCCATCCTGAATGCCGCAGGAATGGACGGCGTGAACCATGGTGATCTTCACTCCGGCGACGGTTTGCGTGCCTCCCTTGTTCATAGGCGCGATCTGCTTGACGCCCTTCTTCTGGAGCCACAGGCAAAGCTCGTAGATGCCGACGGCGACCGGATTCAGCTTCTTGCCCACATCGACCGCGTCCCCAATATGATCGCCATGGCCGTGGGTGCAGAGCAGAGCGTCGGCTTTCTTGACGTTTTTCTCACTCTCCGGGCACATGGGATTGCCGGCGATCCACGGATCGATGTAAAGAGTCTTCCCTTCCGGCGTCTCGACGCGGAAGGTGGCGTGGCCGAGCCATGTGAGCTGGATTCCTTTGAGATTCACGACAGGCTCCTCAGGGTAAGCTGCGAAATAGCATTCTAGTGGCGTGAGAAGGGGCGCGCAATGGGCGAAGCAAGGGCCGCCAAATGTCTGGTCAGCCTCAGACCCTTTTCGGCTGTTCGAACTCGTGTATAGAATGGTGACTCCATGCCCGAACTTAAAGTGTTGTTGTCGCGCGAAACCATTGCCAAGCGGGTCGCCGAACTCGGCAAAGAGATTGCCCGCGATTTTGACGGGCAATCGGTTGTATTGGTCGGCGTTCTCAAGGGCGCAGCCATCTTCTTAAGCGACCTGGCGCGTCAGATTCCGCTCGACGCCACTTTTGATTTTATTGGAGTTTCGAGCTACGGAAATCGTCCCACGGTCAAAGAAGATCCGGCCGGTCACGCGGCATGGGATTCGCTGGGTGAAGTCCGGATGACCAAAGACATGGATAGTTCGATGGCGGACCGAAACGTAATTTTGGTGGAGGACATTCTCGACACGGGGCTGACGCTGAACTACATTTCGAAGCTGGTGCGGGCGCATCAGCCCCGGTCGCTGCGCATTGCGGCCTTGCTGGATAAGCCTTCCCGCCGCCAGCAGCCGATCCATGCACATTACATCGGCTTCACGATTCCCGATGCCTACGTGGTCGGCTACGGTTTGGACTATGCCGAACGCTACCGCAATTTGCCGGATGTGTGCGTGCTGGAAAATCCGCCGGAGAATCCGGCAGGCGCGTGAGCTGTTGCGCCATGGACCAGTTTTTCCGCGGCGGAGCTGTTCCGAGCGGCTGCTATGATGAAGCCTGTGAAAACGACCGTTTCGCAAACTTTGCGCGCTTCCGAGGTGGAACCCCTGCTGCTGGAAGTGGCCGACGTGGTCAACACCACGCTCGACCTGGAAACCACGCTGCGGCGCGTGGCGGAACTGGTCCGTAAGGTCATCGACTACGAGATTTTCGCGATTTTGCTGCTCAACGAGCCGCTTCAGGAGCTGTACGTCCGCTTCCATGTAGGGTATCCGGAAAAGGTCGCCGAGCGCGTGCGCGTGAAAGTGGGCCAGGGCGTAACCGGGCGCGCGGCGCAGACTCGCCAGGCAGTGCTCGTCGCCGATGCCACGCAGGAAGATTTTTACATTGAGGCCCTGCCCAACGTTCACTCCGAACTGGCCATTCCGCTGATCGTCAAGAACCGTCTGATTGGCGTGATCGATCTTGAGGCGCGCGAGAGGGGCTACTTTACCGAAGAGCATAAGCGCCTGCTGACGCTGATCGCATCGCGCATGGCGGTGGGCATCGAAAACGCGCGGCTGCACACGCGCACCACGCGCCAGGCCCGCACGCTGCTTTTGCTGAATGAGATTGCGCGGGAACTCACGTCGATTCTGAACCTGGACGAACTGCTCAAGCGGATTGCCGAGTTGCTGAACCGGCTTATCGACTACCAGATGTTCAGCATCCTTCTGGTCGACCAGGCAGGCGAGAAACTGCAGCATCGATTCGCGCAGCGCTTTGAAGAACGATTGCATCTCAAGCACGACGTTCCGCTGGGCCGCGGCGTCGTGGGTTACGCAGCGCAGGCCAAGGAAGCGGTCTTGGTGCCTGACGTCGCGAAGAGTGATCGCTATATTGCGACGAATCCTGAGACCCGTTCGGAATTGGCGGTTCCGCTGATTTACCAGGAGAAGGTCATCGGGGTGCTCGATCTGGAGCATACGAAGCGCGGCTACTTCACGGAGGATCATAAACGGACGCTGACGACGCTGGCAGCGCAGCTGGCCATCGCGATTGAGAACGCACGGCTGTACGAGCAGATTGCGCGGCAGGAGCAGCGCCTGGAGCGCGATCTGGCGCTGGCGCGTGAGTTGCAATTTCGCCTCCTGCCGCATTCCAGCCCGAAGATGGCGCATCTTGATGTCGAGGCCAAGTTTCTTCCCGCCCGCGCCATTGGCGGCGATCTTTACGACTTTGTTCCGTATTCATTTTCGCGGCTTGGCATTGCCATTGGCGATGTGAGCGGCAAAGGCGCACCAGCGGCCATTTACGCCGCGCTGGTCAGCGGGATTCTGCGTTCGCATGCGCCGATTGAGCCGGGTCCGGCGGAGATGCTTTCCGCCGTGAATTTGTCGCTGGCAGAACGCAGGATCGCGGCGCAGTTCGTCTCTATCATCTATGCCGTGTGGGACGATGAGCGACGGACGCTGCTTGTGGCGAACTCGGGGTTGCCGAAGCCCTTATATTGCCATGACGGCAAAGTTGAGACGATCGAGGTGACCGGGTTGCCGCTCGGGTTGTTCGACGAGGCCGATTACGACGAAGTGAGCTTTAAGGCCAAGCCGGGGGATCTGTTTGTGTTCTACAGTGACGGCATTCTCGACGCGCGCAACCGCCACGGTCAATCGTTTGGGCAGGAGCGAGTGGAGGCGATCGTTGCCGGATGCGCCACCAAGTCGGCGGACTGCGTGGTGAACGAAGTTTTTAAGGCGGTGACCGAGTTCGCCGCGGGCGTGGACGCGTTCGACGATCAAACGGTGGTTGCGATTAAGGTGAAAAGTGGCCCGGGCAAACGCAAGTGAAGGGCGAGCGCGAATCGCTGGCTCTGCGGCGCCCCTCGTTTGCGTATCGGGCTGCGCGGTCAGGCAAGTCCGAACTCTTCTGCGAAGCCGTCGCTCTTGAAAGTCTGGCTGCGCGTCACGGGACTCCGCTGTACGTTTACTCCGCGGCGATGATCCGCGCACGGCTCGATGCGTTCGCCCGCGCATTTCGCCCCATCCCCCATACCTTATGCTATTCGGTCAAAGCGAATTCGACACTGGCGATTCTGCGATTGGTGGCGGGCGAAGGAGTTGGCTTCGACGTCGTTTCTGGCGGAGAGTTGCAGCGAGTTTTTCGCGCCAGCCCCAAGGGCGCGGGCAAAGTTGTGTTCTCCGGCGTAGGTAAGACGGCGGCGGAGCTGGAATTTGCGCTGCGCTCGGGGATATTGCTGTTCAACGCGGAGAGCGCGTCGGAATTGAAGCTGCTTTCGGCGACTGCGGCACGATTGAAGAAGCGGGCTGCGATTGCGATACGGGTAAATCCCGACGTCTCAGCGAAAACTCATCCGTATATTTCGACCGGCCTGCATCAGCACAAGTTCGGCGTGCCAATCCCCGAGGCGCGGACGCTCTACGCTTTGGCCGCACAGCAGCCCTATCTGACCGTCGCGGGAGTGAGCGTTCACATTGGTTCACAAATTACCAATATGGGTACGTTTCAAGAGGCGCTGGGACGCGTGGCCGATCTGGTGCGTAGACTGCGCCGGCAAGGGCATGACATTCGGTATGTCGACGCCGGCGGTGGCCTGGGAATTTCGTATGAGGGGGCGCAGGGGAATTTCGAGGAGCAGATTGCCGCGTATGCGCGGGCTGTGCTAACTCCTTTGCGCGGATTGAATGTTCATTTGTTGCTAGAGCCTGGACGCGCCATTGTGGGAGCGGCGGGCGTGCTGCTGGCGCGGGTTCTTTACCGGAAAACGAATCGTCGCAAGCGCTTTCTGATTGTGGATGCCGGGATGAACGATCTGCTGCGTCCGTCACTTTACAGCGCGTACCACGAGATTGTTTCCGTTAGGCGAAAGTCGCACGAGACTGAGATCACCGATGTGGTCGGGCCTATCTGCGAGACTGGCGACTTTTTTGCGCGCGACAGGAAACTTCCCTTGGTTGACGAAGGAGATCTGCTGGCCATTCTCGACGTGGGAGCCTACGGATCGGTACTGGGATCGAACTACAACACGCGCGGGCGGGCGGCGGAAGTGCTGGTGGATGGGACGAGGGCGAAAGTGATACGGCGGCGCGAGAGCTTCGAGGATCAGATGAGGATGGAGAATCCTTAGCGGAGGTTACAGCGACTCCAGAAAATTGGTCACCGCGCGCAATACCGGCTCGGGCTGTTGAATGAACAGCGCGTGTCCCAGATTACGGAACTTCACATGGGCGTGATGGGTCAGCAAGCGTGTGGCGAGTGTTACATCCGCGTCGGACATCAGGCCGCCTAATTCCGGTGTGCCTTGCAGAAGCAGCGTTGGGCAGGTGATTCCGCGCAGCAACTTCTCGCCGTCCCATCCTTGGAGCGACGATCCATCGAGCGTCATGTCGTAGGTGTCGGGATCGGTCTGTAGCACGCAGCGTGCCCAGGAAAGCAGATAGGCCTCATCGTTGCCGGGAAGCTGGCGGATGGTGATGGTTTCGTTCTTATTCTTATTACTGTCGCCGTCCATATAACTTTCGCCGCCCGGAAGTGGGAGCGCGATTTTGCCGATGCCGTCGGCGATCTTCTCGACGGAGCCACCCCGCCGCGCGAGATCGCGCAATCCGGCGAACAGCGACGTGTACATGGGATTGCGCAGTTGTCCGGTAACGATCATGTTGTCGCCGAGAATCAGGGCGCGCACCAGTTCCGGATGATCGGAAGCGACGCGCATGGCCAACATGCCGCCGAGGGAATGTCCGAAGAGCACGGCGGGAACCGATACCCGCTCGCGCAGAAGGCTGGCGATGTCTTCGGAATACTGGGGGCCGTGGTATCCGCGAGGGACGCGGGAGGACTTTCCATGTCCGCGCAAGTCGACAGCGAAGATATGCCAGCGCATGCTGAGCGCAGGGATTAGAGGGAGAAACACCTGCCAGCGGCGGCCGAGTCCGTGCAGCAGAACGAGCGGCGGCCCAGCGGCAGGGCCTTCGGCGTAGTTTAAACGAACGCTAATCTGACCTTCGGCAATGTCGAAGGTGCGCTCGACGATTCCTGGATGGGTTTCACTCACCGCGGTTTCTTCAGGGCTGCCCGGGGGACGCCTTCGGCGTCATACGTCAGTTCCCCGCCTACCCAGGTTTTGAGCACCTTGACGTCGCGAATCTTCACGGGGTCGAGGGCGAGCACGTCGTCACTCAGCAAGGCCATGTCGGCGAGTTTGCCGACGGTGATCGAGCCTTTTTCGTTTTCCTGAAATTCCGCGTAGGCCGAACCCATGGTGTAGGCTTCGATCGCTTCCTGGATCGTAAGTTTCTGCTCGGGAAACCATCCGTTGGGATTTTTGCCGTCGAGAGTGGCGCGGGTTGTGGCCGCGTACAAGGTGAGCATGGGATTGAGCGGGGCGACATTCCAATCCGTGCCGAAGGCGAGCCGAATGCCGTGGTCAAGGAATGTACGGAAGGCATAGGTGCGGCTCGCGCGGTCGTGTCCGATGCGGCTTTCAGCCCAACGGCCGTCGTCGATGGCGTGATAGGGCTGCACGGACGCGATCACGTGCAGTTGCGCAAAGCGGTCGAAGTCTTTGGCCGCCATGTGCTGGGCGTGCTCGATGCGCCAGCGGCGATCGCGGCTGCCGTGGTCTTTCTGGATTTCCGAGTAAATGTCGAGGATCGCCGAAATTCCGGCGTCTCCGATGGCGTGGGTGCAGATCTGCAAACCGGCGGCGTCGGCTCGCATCATGCGATCGTGCATGAGTGAGAGGGGATGCATTTCATCGGAGAGCAAGCCGTGATTGTCGGGCAGGCTCCCGAAGGGCTCGAAGAAATACGCTGTCGACGAACCGAGCGAACCGTCGGCATAGGCCTTGACGGCGCCGATGCGCAGATAGGGTCCGCCGAATGCACGCCGGACACCGATTTTCACCTGGTCGTCCACGCCGGTGATGAGAGGCGCGGCATAGATGCGCGTGGTCAGTTTGCCTTCGTCGAGCAACTCGGAGTAGACGGCAATGTCGGGATAATCGGGGTTCATGTGCTGCACGCTGGTGACTCCGACAGAGGCAGCGTGTGCGAGCGCGCGCTCAATGGCGTGGCGGCGCTGGTCGTGAGTGAGCGGTGGAACTACTTTGAACAGCAGGTCCATCGCAGCGTCTTTGAGAGCGCCGGTTGGATTTCCCTGGCGGTCGCGGACGATGACTCCACCCGCGGGATCGGGTGTCTGGGCGGTGATGCCTGCCAACTTTAAGGCGAGCGAGTTGGCCAGAACCATGTGTCCGTCGTAGCGATCGATTGCGACCGGGGTTTCGGGGGTTGCCGGGTCGATCAGTTCTTTGGTGGGCAACTCGGCTGGACTCCACTTGGTCTCATCCCAATCGCCGCCTTGCACCCATTCGCCCTTGGCGGTTTTCGCGGCGCGCTCGGCGATGCGGCGGGCAAATTCCTGGGTGCTGGTGACGTCGTTGAGTTCGACGCTGTCGAGTTGCGCTCCGCCATCGGTGAAGTGCACGTGGGCGTCGTTGAAGCCCGGCAGCAGGCGCCTTCCCTTCGCGTCGACCACGTGAGTTTGGGGGCCGCGCCAGGCATCCACCTGTGAATTCGTTCCGACGGCAACAATGCGATCGCCGAGAACAGCGACAGCCTCAGCCTCGGGGTGGGAGGAATCGACAGTCCAGACGCGCGCGTTTTGAATGATGAGGTCGGCGGCGGGCTTGGTTTGCGCGAAGAGGCAGATGGCGCTGGCGAGAACGACGACGAGATGTTTGGTGCAACGATTCATTTCATCCTCAGGTTTGTGGCGTCCTCAAGCGCGGACACAGTTGACGTCAGCGCTCTCCCCATTTGAGTTTGGTGCGGAGCACTTCGAAAAATGTTTTCTCGAAACGCAGCAAGCGGGCGGGATGCTCGGCCTTGACGCAGCGGGCGATATCGCCGTCTTGCACGGGCATTCCGACTTGTCCATCGAGACTGAGGTAGGCTTCCTCCTGCCCGGTCTTGACGTGGATGTCAATCTCGACCGAATCGCGCACTACCACGGGACGGTGCGTCAAACCATGGGGCGATACGGGAGTGATGACGAACGCATCCACATCGGGCTTGAGGATCGGGCCACCGGCTCCGAGAGAATATGCGGTGGAACCAGTCGGCGTCGCAATGATCAGACCATCGGCTTTGTAGCTGGAAACGAACTCCGTGTCCACGAACAACTCGAAGTAGTTCAGCCGGGCAATGGCGCTCTTGCTTACGACGACGTCGTTCAATGCGTGGTGGGTTGCAATTACGTTTCCGTCGCGCACCACGGCACAGCGCAACATGGAGCGGCTCTCCACCACGTATTTGCCCTTGGCGACTGCCTCCAGTGCGGGGTAGAGATCGGCCAGCGGCAATTCGGTGAGGAAGCCGAGCGTTCCGAGGTTGACGCCGAGGATCAGGGTTCCGGCTTTGGCAACCGCGCGCGCCGCTGAGAGCAGCGTTCCGTCGCCGCCGAGCACCAGAGCCAGATACGGCGATTGGGCGGCTAATTCGCTTCGCGGCACGACGTTAGTGGCCGCGAAATAGGCCGCGCTTTCCTGGTCCATCACGACCGCGTAGTTGTGCTGGCGCAGCCACTTTTCGAGCGCGGGTAGAACTTCGCGCAGTTCGGGACGATCTGGCTTGGAAACGATGGCTACGGTTTTCTGGCGGGTCGAACTTTGAGGGGCGGTGGGCATGTCTGCAGGCGTTTGTTCTGGCATCGGACTTCTGATTGTACCGAATCAGCGATTGTACAGAATCAGCCGATGGCCGGCGGGGGAAACTCCGCGTGCAGCAGAAATTCGCGATTGCCTTCGCCACCGAGGATTGGAGACTCGATCCATTCGGCGCGCTTGCATCCGAGTTCCAAGAGCGATGCCTCGACTCTGGCTACTGCCCCTAGCTGGGCCGATTCGTCGCGCACGATTCCGCCTTTGCCCACCAGTTCCCTGCCCGCTTCGAACTGCGGTTTTACGAGGACGACAATCTGGCAAAGGACCTCGCGCATGGACTTGGCGTAAGACGCCACGGCGCGAAGCACCGCGGGCAGCACCAGCGTGGCGGAGATGAAGGAGACATCCATGGCGATGAAGCCGATCGGCTCGCCAATGTCGGAGGGAACGAGATAGCGAGCATTCGTTTTTTCCAGAAGACGCAGGTGAGGATGGTTGCGCAAGCCGAAATCCATCTGCCCGTATCCGGTATCGACGGCAATCACTTTGGCGGCGCCGTGTTGCAGCATGCAATCGCTGAAGCCTCCGGTGGATGCGCCGATGTCGAGACAGACTTTATCGTGGAGATCGATGTGCCAGTGCTCGAGAGCCTTCTCTAACTTAAGGCCGCCACGGCCGACATAGCGGAGATCGTCGCCGAGCAAGCGCAGAGTCGAACCGGAATCAATCGATGCGCCTGCCTTTTCAATTTTCTGCTCGTTGACGAGGACTTTTCCGGCGAGGATGAGCGCTTGCGCGCGCGCGCGGGACGGCGCCAAACCTCGATCGACGAGCAACTTGTCTAGACGCGTCTTCACGGAGGACTAATTCTCTGCTGGATTCGTACAGCGCGCACCCGATCCAGTGCAAAGTGCTGAAGGTATTCGTTAGCAGCAGGTTAGGGGAATAGGATTCTGCTTTTCCACAAACTTTTCCTCATTGGTGTTGAAAAGTGGGATGGTGGCATCGGGTGATCGAAAATAAAAGGGAGACCGGCGTAAACCCGTTAGGGCGCAATCCGTTCAACCCGCGACTTCTTCCAGAGTTTTCTGGTCGATATCGAAGTTGGCGTGCACGTTCTGCACATCCTCGCTGTCTTCGAGCGCTTCCATCAGGCGGATCATCTGCGCCGCTTGCTGCCCTTCCAATTTGATGTAGGTATCGGGAACCATGCTCACACTCGAAGAAATGGGAGTAATGCCAGCCTTCTTCACCGCATCGAGCACGGCTTCGTAGGTGGAAGTTTCGGTGAGGATTTCCCAATTCTCGCCATCGTCCTTCAAATCTTCGCCGCCCACTTCGAGGATGATGTTCATCAGATCGTCTTCCTTGGCGGCGGACTTCGCAATGATGATATCGCCTTTCTTGTGGAACATGTACGCGACGGCGCCGGCTGCGGCCATGTTGCCATTGTTCTTGCCGAACACGTGGCGGATTTCACTCACCGTGCGATTGCGATTGTCGGTCGAGATTTCGGCGAGCAATGCCACGCCGCCGGGCCCGTAGCCCTCGAGCACAAACTCTTCATAGGTCAGGCCCGGCAGTTCGCCGGTGCCGCGCTGGATAGCGCGCTTGATGTTGTCGGCCGGCATGTTCTCGGACTTCGCCGCCAGGATTGCCGTGCGCAGGCGCGGATTCATGTCGGGGTCGCCGCCCGACTTGGCCGCCATGGAAATTTCCTTGATGAGACGGGTGAAGATCTTGCCGCGCTTGGCGTCAAGCGCACCCTTCTTGTGCTTGATTGTTGCCCATTTCGAATGGCCGGACATAGCGGTACCTCGTCTCTAGTTTTCTATAAAACGAGAACGAAAATGGCGCTGATTCTCGGAATTATGGATCCGCCCGCGGAGGAAATCACAGGATCAGCCTCGACGTAAAACGTTCAGGCGAATAGAAATTATAGCACGGGCGTGAACCAATCCGTCGTTCGAACTGCGGGAGGAACAGCAGTTTCCCGTCATCTGCGCGACAACGCGGCGACGCGCAATGAGGTACCCTTGGGGGAATCTGCCATGGCTGCCAACGCTCTCGATCGCCAACTCACCCAACTCGAAGCCAGCCGCTACCGCTTCGGCCGCAATGAAGCCGCTCGCGTCGTCAAACTGCTGAAACGGATCGACGCTGCGCGTTTCTCCGATCCGGCTTCGCTGATCCGCTTCCACGAGACCCTGCTCTTCCTGCGTGCTTTTCCGCAAGGTCCGGCCGTGGTTCGTGCTGCGGGGCGGGTTCTGAATGGCTTTCATAAGAAAGCGGAAACCTTGCGCAAGGCTGGCGCCGACATGGACGCCTTCGACGATTTCGACACATCTGGCATTGCGGGCACGCAGATGGAAGACACGCTCAGCTTCGACGTGGCGCGCTGGCTCGTCAAGCGCATGCCGGGCGAAATCGAAATCGCCTGGGACAACTACGAACCGGGGCGGGAGTTGGGCAGCACCGGTCCGCGCTTCATGCCGCTGCTCGAAGACGACTCGTACGTCGAGGCCGACACGCCGTGGCGGAAATGGCTGGAAGCGGCTTCGGGCAGGATTGGCGCCGATCCGGCATGGTTGATTCAGCGCTTCTCCGATCTACCGATTCCGCCGCTACAGAAAGCGGAACTTTACGAATCGTTGCGAGCGCCCTTGCGCTGGAATCTCGGGAACTCCTCCCTAACGCGAACGCGAAACTGGAAGCCGGTTCGGAGTGTTTATTACCACAGCGAACCCGACGGCACAGGATTGATCAGCCGCAGCCAGGTGTCGCTGGCTGGCGAGTTGGCGCGGCGTCCGCCGAAACTGACGAAGCTTTCGCGCGGGCAGGGCGAGCAGGTGATGGAACTGATCCGCGAGGTTATGCTGGTTCGTTACCGCGAGTTATACGGTACGACGTTGGGCGATCCGGCCTCGGTAGTGCGGAGCGATGTGGGCCGCGGTGTTTCGATCTATCTCTGGAATCTGCCACCAGAATGCCGCTTGCCCCTGCGCGCCTACGTCGCGGGATTGACGCTGAAAAACGGCGTGCCCATCAACTACATCGAAGCCATCGGACTCTGCGAGTGGATGGAGGTCGGCTTCAATACTTTCTATACCTTCCGCGGCGGCGAAGCGGGATGGATTTACGCGCAAGTGCTGCGCTGCCTGTGCCACCTGATGGGAACGACTTGCGTCTCGGTCTATCCGTATCAACTCGGCCACGACAATGACGAAGCGATCGAGTCGGGAGCGTTCTGGTTTTATCGGAAGCTTGGATTTCGGCCGGGACGAGCCGATCTGCAAGAACTGGCGGAACGCGAAGAAAGCAGAATCGCCGCCGATCCGAAGTATCGGACTCCGGCGCGTACTTTGCGACGGCTGGCGGCGGGGCACGTCCTCTACGAGACGCCGGGCAGCGAATTAGGGGCGTGGGACAGTTTCAGTACGCGCAACATTGGCTTGGGTGTGAATCGCCGGATGGCGCGAGAGTTTGGCGGAGATGCTGGCCGCATGCGTGATCACTCCAGGCAGGAACTGGAGCAAACGCTAGGAGCGAGTACGTCTTCATGGAAACCGCGCGAGAAAGCAGCCTTCGAGAATTTCGCGTTTGTCCTGACCGGTGTGCGAGGATTGCGGACGTGGACACGAGACGAAAAAGAAGACCTCATCCGAATCATCCAGGCCAAAACGAAGCCGGATGAAATGCTCTATCTGCATCTTACGCAGAGGCATGAGCGGCTAAGGGAGGCACTGCTGAGGATGGCAAGGCCACAGCTGAAAGCGGCTTAGCCTTGGTTTGTTCACGCCAGGTTCAGAGACTGATCCGGCGTATTGTGCTATGCGAAGAGCCGTAACCGCAAACTTGAACCGCCTCGTTTGACCGTGTATAAAGATTTAGGAAGCGCGACGCGAGTGCGGCGGGCTAGCCATCCAGACCGGATTTACCCTCAAACGGTCTGCAATGCAGGGATGTTGAAAGCGGAAGTGGTGGAATTGGCAGACACACCATCTTGAGGGGGTGGCGCCGAAAGGCGTGGGGGTTCAAATCCCCCCTTCCGCACCATTCTTGGTGCTTTCGATTGAGTAGACTAACGCTGACTACTCATGTATTACAACATCGTTCAACGCCACCCGCGGACTCTCTTCATCTCCCCAAATCGCGCAAACTGATCTGCATTGCAGAAGGCGCCGCTCTCCCGAAGTGAATCATAAGCCAGGTCTAACCATTCGCCTTCGCTCACCTCAGCGCCGGCGCGGCGGGAGATTTTAAAGTCTCGGTCCTCTGTGCCGATCTATTACAAGGCAGGCGTATAAGGCAGGCGTGCAGAACAGAGCACCGACACTTTGCCTGCCAAGAATGGAAACCGCCTCATGAACGGCATACATGCCCTCATCGTCGACGATTCCTCGGTCATGCGAAAGATCGTGGAGCGCTCTTTGCGTCAGGCCGGCATCGAGCTGACACAGGTACTGGAGGCCGGAAACGGCGCCGAAGCGCTTTGCGTCCTCAAGGAGAACCGGGTCGAGCTGATTCTTTGCGATATCAACATGCCCGTGATGGACGGGTTGGAGTTCATCAAACAACTGTCCTCGGTCGAGAACGCAAAAGGCGTCCCCGTAGTCATGATTACCACCGAAGGCAGTGAGGCACACGTGGTTCAGGCCCTGTCCTGCGGGGCGCGCGGCTACATCCGCAAGCCCTTCACCCCGGACCAGGTCAAGGAGCACGTGGTCCCCATTCTGGGAGGGAAATCATGAGGTCGTCCGTGAACGAAGCGCTGGCCGCCAACGGCCAACACGAAGCCTGGACTCCATTGCTGGAACTGGCCGCGCGGGAAGTCTTCGAACTCATGCTGGGGTGTCAACTGGTCCCGTCGACAACGCCGGAGGAGGCATCCCTGGACGTGACTTCGATGGTCGGACTGGCCGGAAAGTTATGCGGCGTGCTAAGCCTCCGTTGCGATGGGAAGTCAGCGGCTCTAATGGCTTCCAAGATGCTGGGCGTGGAAGCGGAGAAGGTGGGTCCCGAGATATCGGATGCGCTCGGCGAAGTCTGTAATATGATCGCCGGCAACTTCAAGAACAAGATCTCCGGTCTGAGCGAGGGCTGCATGCTCTCCGTACCGACGGTGATTACCGGCACCGACTATAGCCTGCACTCGCAGGCAGATTCTCCGGGCCTGGAGGTGAGGCTGCTGTTTGAAGGCATGCCGATCGCCATTTCGCTCCAGATCCGGCGCTGACATTGACTCGCACGCGCCGCTTTGCCTGCGGAAGGTGGCATCGGTCAGCTGCTCTGCTGTTGTTCCCACTCCCGCTCGCACGACCATCGGATTCCTACGGCTTGAACACCGCATCCACCACGGCGACGATCTCCTCCATCGCTCCATCGATGTCCATCGTAAAGCGAGCCAGGTCCATGGTTGCCAGCGCCGGATAGTGCCCAACCAGCGTTGCCCACGCGGCGTCTCCCGCAAGATCCATGCCCATGGCTTCGTAGTATCCGTATCCCAAGTCGCGCAACCGGCACAACAAGTCGCTGAGATGGACCAGCGACACCAGTGGCCCGCAGGTTGGCACCGCCGCTACATCGTGGTGAAACTCGATCACTTCGATCACGTCGGAGGAGAAATGCCACTGTTCGGCCAAGATCTTGCCGCTTTGACAATGGGTGAATCCGAGATGCTCTTCTTCGCCGCGATGCAGCGCCACATGAGCTTCGCGGGCGGCTTGGATGCACCGTGGATAATCCTCGCTACACGCGATGATGTTGACCAGGATGCCCAGGTCGTGCAGCAGGCCGGCGAGGTAGGCCTTCTCGGGGTCGGGATAGCCGATCAATTTTGCCATCTTGCGGCTCACCAGCGCACAGCCCAGGGAGTGACGCCAGAAAGTCACCGCGTCCAGAGCCCACTTGTCGGGCGGCACAATCCGGTTCAGGCAACAACCCAGCAGGATGGCCTCGATTCGCTTGAGCCCCAGGGCGAAGACCGCGCTGCGCACCGTTTCCGTGTTGCGTCGTCCGAACAGGGGCGAGTTTGCCATCCGCAGACAGTGGGCTGCAATCGTCCCGTCATACGACACGAGATCGATTACTTTCTCGACATCGACCTGGTCCGGTGAATGGAGCATGGCCGTCAGCGGAAGGACGATCGCCGGAACCGCCGGCATCGCTTCCAGGGCCTGGATTCGTGGCCGGATTTCCTCGAGTCGCTGCGCCTTCATGGTTTGCCTCCTCCGGTGTACCCAACCGGCGGTTTCCAGTACCCGATGGCCCCCGGGAAGTGCACCAGGTGAAATCGGTCGTCCACCTGATACAGCGACTCGGCGTGGCCCATGAACATATAGCCACCAGGCAGCAGATTGGAATAGAAGTGCTGCATGACCTTGCGCTTCGATCCCAGATCGAAGTAGATGAGCACGTTGCAGCAGAAAATAATGTCCATGCCCTTCAGGAACGTCATTTTGCTGTCGTCATTGAGGTTGACGCGCTCAAACCGGATGAGCGACTTCAGTTGCTCGCCGGCCTGCAGGCGCTTCTCATCGTGGGGCTTGAAGTACTTTCTGCGCAGCGCCTCGCTTGTGCTGCGCAGAGCGTATTCGCCGTAAATCCCAGCCTTGGCGGCCGCGAGAGAGTTGTCGTTCAAGTCGGTGGCCAGAATGTCAAAGGTCCAACCCGCCAGCATTTTTTCGCTTTCTTCCAGCAGAAACATGGCCAGCGTATAGGGCTCTTCCCCGGTCGAGCAGCCCGCGCTCCACAGGTGGAGCCGCTTGAACCCCATGGCGCTCTTGGCTTTCAGAATCTGGGGAAGAATCACGCTGCGCAGCGCCTCCAACTGGGGAGGGCTGCGAAACATGTAGGTCTCCCCAATGGTGATTTCGTTCAGCAGCAGCCGCAACTCGGCTTCCCGGTTGCCACGCACGGTAAGATGCTCCAGGTATTCCGCAGGGGTCTTTGCATGTACCGCGCTCATGCGCCGCGCGCAACGCGAAGCCAGCAAGTACAGTTTCTCTTCCGACTGGTAAATGCCCGAGATTTGGTAGATCATGTCGCGGATCTTCAGGTACGCGGGATCGCGCAGATCCTCGGCGCCGGATTCGGTCTTCGATTTTGCGGATTTTGCGCTGGCGAGATCGGCCATGTCATTTCCCCAGCGTGGCGGCGGCCGTCGAAGTGAGCGCCCGACTGGAGGCGACCCGGCGAACGATTTCCTGGCCGATCTCCGGCAGGGGGCAGATCTTGTCCGCCGCCCCCGCGCCGACCACCGCGCCCGGCATTCCCCATACCACCGAGGAGGCCTCATCCTGCACGACGATCCCGCCGCCGGCTTCCCTGATCTGGAGCGCCCCGCGAGTCCCGTCCGAACCCATTCCCGTCATCACCACTCCCAGCACATTGGCGCCATAGGTCCTGGCCACGGATCGAAACAGCACATCCACCGCCGGACGGCAGGAATTCTCCGGGGGCTCCTGATTCAGGTTCAAGACCACCCCGGTTCCCTTCCGCACGACGATCAGGTGATAGTCGCCGCGCGCAATCCAAACCTGTCCGGGCTGGAGCGTCGCACCGACTTCTCCCTCTCGCACCGAAAGCGGAGAGCAACCATTCAGCCGCTCGGCTAATAGCCGGGTGAACATCGGTGGCATGTGTTGCACGACCACCACGGGCACGGGGAAGTCCCCCGGAAGGTGAGGAATCACTTCCCCTAACGCGTTGGGCCCACCGGTGGATGTGCCAATGGCGAGAATGTCGATTCGTTGGCCGCCCGGTTTTCTCTTGGGCGAGAAGACGGCCGGCGCGGACGCCGCATGGCTGTTCCGGCCGGTCAGGGAAACGATCTTGGCGACTAACTCCTGCCGCATCTGCTCCATTGCTCCCGCCAGACTTTCGCTGTTGGTCGGCTTGGTTGCATAGTCGGAGGCGCCCAGCGACAACGCCTCCAGCGTAATGGCCGCTCCCCGTTCGGTGAGGGTGCTGAACATGATCACCGGCAGCCTGGGGTAGAGCTTGCGGATCTCGACCAGGGTCTGAATCCCATTCAGACCGGGCATCTCGATATCCAGCGTGATCACATCCGGATTCAATTGCGGAATTTTGGCCAGAGCGATCGCTCCGCTGGAGGCGATCCCGGCCACCTCTACCTCCGGGCTGGAGGCGAGGGCCTCGCACAACAGCTTGCGGACCACCACGGAATCGTCGACGATCAGTACCCGAACAGGCGGCATGGGGTATTCACTGTTCTGTTGCAGCGGAGGCTACGCAACCGCAGCCTCCGCTGGTTCGGTGGAAAGGGACCACAGCGCTTACGAACTGGCCCGGGCGCCCATCGCCTTCGAGGCCGGCGGCTTCGCCGAATGCCCGGACTGGGCATCGTCGATCTTGAATTGCGAAACCAGGTTCTGTAGATCGCTGGACATCTTGGACAGGGCCTGGGCGGCTTTCAGGGAATCCTCCGAGCCCTGGGTTGTGCTCTTGGCCGCGTCGGCCACGCCCGCGATGTTTTTGGTGATCTCGCCCGAGCCTTTCGCAGCCTCGCCGACATTACGTGCCATCTCGTTGGTCGTGGCGTTCTGTTCTTCGACGGCGGTGGCGATGGTATTGGAAATATCGTTGACCTGTTTGATGACTCCGCTGATCTGCCCGATGGCGCCGACAGCATTTTTGGTGTCGCCCTGGATGGCCTCGATCTTGCGGCTGATGTCCTCGGTCGCCTTGGCCGTCTGCTTGGCCAGTTCCTTGACCTCGTTGGCCACCACCGCGAAGCCCTTGCCCGCTTCGCCGGCGCGGGCGGCTTCGATGGTGGCATTCAGGGCCAGCAGATTGGTCTGTTGGGCAATCGAGGTGATGACCTTGATGACCTGTCCGATCTCGGTCGAGGAATCGCCCAGTTTGCTCACCACCTGGTTGGTATCCTCAGCCACCTTGACCGCACTGGTTGCGACTTTCGCCGATTCATGAGCGTTCTTGGCGATTTCCTTGATGCTGGCGCTCATTTCTTCGGTGCCGGTGGCCACCGTCTGCAGATTCTTGTTGACCTGCTCGGCCCCGGCCGCAACCACGCTGGCCTGCGCCGAGGTTTCTTCCGCGTTCGCGCTCATCTGCTGGCTGGTCGCCGTCAGTTCTTCCGAGGCGCTCGCCAGCGACTGGGCATTCTGCGTAATCGACTGCATGCTGGCCCGCAGCCCGTCCGTCATGGCGTTGATGTTGTTCTTGATTTCAGCATGATCGCCCTGGTACTCCCCGGCTACCCGCGCGGTTAAGTCTCCGTCGGCTATTTTCTTGAGCACCGCTCCGGCTTCCTGCACGGGCTTGATGACCGCGTCCAGGCAGTCATCGACGCCCTGCACGATCTTGCGAAAATCGCCCTGATGCTTGCTGGCGTCGGCCCGCGTCGCCAGTTTGCCCTCCACCGCCGCTTTGGACAGCATGACGGCGTCGGCCACCAGCGCGCCCACCGCGTCAATACAGGTGTTCAGGTTGTTCTTCAGGGTGTTGAAGTCGCCGTTGTAGTTGTCGGTGATCCGGGCCGGAATGTTGCCCTTGCTGATATCGTCCACGTACCGGGCGGCCACATTCAACGGACCGATGACCGCGTCCAGGCAATCGTTCACGCCTTGCACGACCTTGCGGAAGTCGCCCTGGTGTTTGCTGGCCTCGGCCCGCGTCGCCAGTTTGCCTTCCACCGCCGCTTTGGACAGCATGACGGCGTCGGCCACCAGCGCGCCCACCGCGTCAATACAGGTATTCAGGTTGTTCTTCAGGGTGTTGAAGTCGCCGTTGTAGTTGTCGGTGATCCGGGCCGGAATGTTGCCCTTGCTGATGTCGTCTACGTACCGGGCGGCGACGTTCAACGGCCCGATGACCGCATCCAGAGTGGCGTTGACGCCCTCGATGACCTTGCGGTAGTCGCCCTGGTGTTTGCTGGCCTCGGCCCGCGTGGCCAGTTTGCCTTCCACCGCGGCCTGGGACAGCATGGCTGCGTCGGCCAGCATGGCGTTCAGCGCCTGCTTCTGCTGCGTCGTATCGGTCGCGTATTTCACCACCTTATAGGGCTTGCCGTTCAGATCGAGGATGGGGTTGTAGTAGGCCTGAATCCAAACTTCCTTGCCGCCCTTGCCAATCCGCTTGAACCCGTCGGAGACGTTCTCGCCCCGGTTCAGCCTGGACCAGAAGTCTTTGTATTCCGGGCTCTGCCGGTAGGCGTCATCGACGAACATGCTGTGGTGTTTGCCTTTGACCTCGTCGAGCGTGTAGCCCAGCGCCTTGAGGAAATTGTCGTTGGCCGCGATAACGGTTCCATCCATCTTGAACTCGATCACCGCCTGCGCCTTGCTGACGGCCGCGATCTGGCCGGCATAGTCGGCGTTGCGCAACTTCTGTTCGGTGACGTCGGTGGCATATTTCACTACCTTGAAGGGTTTGCCGCTCAAGTCCAGGATGGGGTTGTAGGAAGCCAGAATCCAGACTTCCCGGCCGCCCTTGCCGATGCGCTTGAATTCGTCGGCCACGTATTCGCCGCGGTTGAGCTTCGCCCAGAACTCTTTGTAGTCCGCGCTCTGGCGGTAGGCGTCATCGACAAACATGCTGTGGTGTTTGCCCTTGATTTCGTCGAGCGTGTAGCCCAGCGCCTTGAGGAAATTGTCGTTGGCGTGAAGGATCGTTCCCTCCATGGCGAATTCAATCACCGCCTGCGACTTCCCAATGGCGGCGATCTGTTCGGCATGGTCGTTATCGCGCAGTTTGCGTTCGGTGATGTCGGTCATAAACTGCATGACCCGATAGACTTTTCCGTCGATGTCGGGGATCGGATAGTAGGTGCAAGCGACCCACATCTCCCGGTTGCCTTTGGCCAGTCGGCGGAATTCACCGGACTGCGCCACGTGATCCTTGAATTTCGCCCAGAGCGTCGCGTTTTCCGGCAGATCGCGATCGGCATCGCGCTCGAAGATTCTGTGGTTCTTGCCCTGGACTTCTTCGATCGTGTAACCCGTCATCCGCAGGAAAAGGTCGTTGGCGCGCACGACATTGCCCTCGATGTCGAACTCGACGCAGGGCCGCGAATTGAAAATGGCCTGCATCGCCTGTTCCAGCCGGTATTGCTCGGTGACGATGGCCCAGGCCGTCGCATATCCGACCAGCGCGCCTTTCTCGTCGTAAACGGGGTGTATAGTCTGTTCGATCTTCTCCTGTCCGAGCTGGATGTAGGCATGGTGCGGCAGATTCTTTTCGCTGGCGAGAACCTGCCGCGCCCGGGCCGGTGTCTGGTGGAAGATATCGATGGATTTGCCGATCATCTCGTCGACTTTGCAGGGCAGCAGATGCTCGATCTTCGCTAACGTGTTTCGGGACGCCTGGTTCATGTAGCGAACGACCAGATCCTTGTCCGCGTAAATCAAGTTGCAAGGCGGCAGAAGTTTATAAATCTGTTTCAAATAGTGTGGGTGTTCGGTGAGATCTGGGACGGCTGCTTTCCGGCTCTGGTGTTCCATTCGAATGCTCCTTTGTGAAATCGATGTCGGCCTTGCCATGGCTTCGGCTGCACTGGCGAATTCCTATAAATATCGGTTCCAGCCCGTGCCGTGCTAGTTCGCGGTTCGGACGGCACCCTCGGCTCCGCACACCGCCCGCTCCGTGTCCAGTACCAGCAACAGCCGTTCCTGCAGCTTGTACACCCCCCGCACCAGTTCGCGGGTTTCTCCCCGCACCGTTTCTGGAGGCCGTTCAAAACTTTCCTCGTCCACTTCGAGCACATCCCCAATCTCATCCACCAGGAAGCTGACCGCGCCATCGTCGGTGCGCACCACCACGTTCATGGGCAGTTGCGACGCGGGACGGTCCTCCATGGCAAAGCGCCGGCGCAAATCCACCGCCATGACGATTTGCCCCCGCAAATTGATCAGCCCGCGGATGACCTGGGGGGTCAGGGGCACGCGCGTCATCTCCTGGTAGCGGATCACTTCCTGCACCTGCTGCACGGGCACACCGAAGAACTGATCTTTGAGGAAGAAGGTACAAAACTGCTGTAAGTTGGCCACGAGTCCTCTCTCTCCTTATGCCGGAACCCCGGACGCCGAAACCCCGACTGACAACGGACTGCCCGCGGCCGCCGCGATCAGACCGTGTACGTCCAGAATGTCGGTCACGCGTTTCTGGATCACAGCCGAGCCCAGCAAGCCTTTCCGTTCGGGTTGCGGTTGCATGACAAACGATTCCTCGACGATGTCCAGAATGCGGTCCACCACCAGCCCCACGCTTCGCCCTTTGTCGGCATAGACCACCACGTGCAGCGATTCCTCGCCGGCCTCCGCCGCCCTCCGGCGCTTGCTCTCGAGCACTTCCGAAACCCGGATCAGAGGCATGATCTGCCCGCGGTACTGCACCACCTCGTGGTCGCCGGCGACTTCGATCGAGTCGCGGGGAAATTCCTCCAGACGAGCCACCAGGGAGAGGTCGATGGCCATGCGCCCGTTTTCCCCATACTGGAACAGCAGCACGGCATTGCGTTGATTGCCGTCGCCCGCCCCGAGCGTCTGGCTCCCTTTTTCGGCCACCGCCCGATCCCGGGCTTCGCTGACCACGTGGGCGCGCTGCGCCAGGCCCAGCACATCCAAAATCAGGGCCACGCGGCCGTCCCCCATGATGGTGGCCCCGGCGTAGGTGTTGATGCTCTTCAACTGCTTGCTGAGCGGCTTGACCACGATTTCCTCGGTGTCGTTGATTTCGTCCACCACCAGCCCAAACTGCTGGTCGTCGGCGCGCAGCACGACGATGTTGGCGTTCTGGGATTCAAGAACCTTCCTTTCCACGCTGGTAGTCAGCTCCATGACGCGATGAGAAATGCGCGTGACCGCGTCCAGTTCCTGGAGGGCAAGACTCTCCTCGCCCTGGCTCTTGTGCAGCAGGACATTGCGGACACTGTTGTGGAACTCCTTATGCGTTTTCTCCAGCACGTGCATCTCGTCAACCGCGCCGTACTCTTTCAAGCCCTTCGCGTAGACCCACTTTCCGAGGGCGCAGGTTTCGTGCGATCCGGCCTGCTGCGGCGTCATGGCGAGCTTTCCGTCAAGAACCAGTTGCAGGGTGTCGATCCACTGCCGGTGCTTGTCGCGGACGGCGGAAAAATCCAGATCGCCCGCCGTCGCGCTCTGGTTCGTCGGCGCACCCTGCGGTTTACCGTCTACCTTCAGTTCCCGGTTCAAGTACACCAGGGGCAGTAGATGCCCCCGCAGTCGGTACACCGGCGCTCCATTGACCCGTTCAATGCCCTTGCGCGCCTGCTCTCCTTCCAGTCGCACCAGTTCGAGCAGACTGACCTGCGGAATGGCGTAGCGGTCCCCGGCGGTGGTCACGATCAACGCGGGGATGATCGCCAGCGTGAGCGGGATCTTCATGCGCACCGTCGAGCCCTGCCCAGGCTTCGACTGCAGGTCGACGGTGCCGCCGATCTTTTCGATGTTGGTCTTGACCACGTCCATGCCCACGCCCCGGCCGGAGACGTTGGTGACTTTCTCCGCCGTGGAAAAGCCCGGCAGCCAGATGAGGTTGGTGATCTCGCGCTCGGTCATGCGCGCCGCCTGGTCGGCGGTGATCATACCCTTCTGGATGGCTTTGTTGCGGATTTTGTCGAAGTCCAGCCCGGCGCCGTCGTCCGAGATTTCGATGTTGACCTGCCCGCCCTCGTGAAACGCCCGCAGGAACAACCGTCCCTCCAGGTTCTTGCCCGCCGCCGCCCGCGCCGCGGGACTTTCGATGCCGTGGTCCACGGAGTTGCGCACGATGTGGGTCAGCGGGTCCTTGATGG
>Ga0302320_10000131_pt1 | contig 159535 bp, 130 predicted proteins | sample Bog_T0_3_FD_202130 | JGI IMG/M metagenome (GOLD analysis project Ga0302320, IMG submission 202130) | Peat permafrost microbial communities from Stordalen Mire near Abisko, Sweden - Bog_T0_3 | ecosystem: Environmental > Terrestrial > Soil > Wetlands > Peat | place: Sweden: Abisko, Stordalen... | reverse complement strand
TCTGTCGTGCCCTTGCGCACCCAAGACAATAGCGTCGCCCTGTCATCCGAGGAAAGTTCAATCTTCATAGAATAAGGACGTTTCAATGGCTAAGTAAGCTGGAGGATTATTGAGACACTACACTAGGGGGCGGGCCTTAGCGCCGGTCGCGTTGGAAACATGGCAAAGAGACAAAGCACTCTTCACTGAGCGGATTGAGCCAGATTTTGGGTCTGTTCGTCTTGAATGTCCGTTCAGCTTCATGTCATTCCATCGAGGTCACGATCCAAGAAACTACCGTGTCATTGCCTTGCTTCACTACCTATTGAGACGGATCTCACACTCCAACAAATCCCGCCGCGTGAAATAAATGGCGGTTTTGCTCTGAAGTTGGCGAGTGATGATTCCCGTTCCTAATGCATCGCTCGCGTATTCCACTCTTCCATACGCGTTTAGATGATCCGGGACGTAGCCTAAAAAACAAAACCACTCCTAATGAATGGGGCCCAGAGCTGGCAAATGATCGCGAATCGCAAAAAGTACCTGTTTTAGCGCCTCTGTCGACGGCTCCCTGCACGCCGAAGATGTCATTCAGCACTTGAATTTGCTTCCTGTAGCATCTCTGCAAGGTCGAGCAACCTTATCTCGTCATTCGGCCTAGTTTGCTTTAGGCTGTCGCCAAGCATGATCCTGCAGAATGGACAGCCAACCGCTATGGTCGTTGCGCCAGTCGAAACAAGCTCCTCCACGCGACGATTAGAAGGCCTCTGTGACGGGACCTCCTCCATCCACATGCGGCCACCGCCTGCCCCACAGCAGAGCGTCTTTTGTCGTCGGTGCTCCGGCTCTGCGACCAGATTTGAGAGGAGGTCTCTTGGAGCATCGCTCTCATCATTGACTCTGCCTAAATAGCAGGGGTCGTGAAGGGTCACTTCACCTTTAACCGGTTTGACGGCCAAGAGCTCGCCCTTCGACACAAGCTTCTGGAGCAGTTGAGTGTGATGAAACACTTCTAAATCGGCGCCAAAATCACCGTACTCGTTCTTCAGAGTATTCATACAGTGCGGACAGGTCGTTACCACCTTCTTCACACCGTATTTCTCGAAGGCAGAGACGTTCAGCTGGGCTTTTTCTTGAAAAAGAAACTCCTCGCCGATGCGGCGGGCTGGGTCGCCCGTACAAACTTCTTCCCGGCCCAAACAGGCAAACTTGACTCCTGCTTTCGCCAAAAGTCCGGCGACTGCCTTGGTTGTTTTGATGGCGCCGGGATCGGTGGCGCCGGCACATCCCACCCAAAAAAGATACTCAAACGGAACCTCGTCGCGGCAGAGAGGTATCCCCAGCCCCTTCATCCAGTCCTCTCGGGTATTTGCTGGCTGCCCCCAAGCGTTGCTTGTGCTGGCGGTTTGCCTAAGCATGGTTGCGGCCGATCCGCTTAATTGACCCTCACTCACAAGGTTTCTGCGAACGTCCACGATCAGGTCTACATGCCGAATCAGTACCGGGCAGGCCTCTACACAGGCGTTGCATGTTGTACAGGCCCATAATGCCTCTTGACTGATTGCCGTGGCAACTTCCTCGCCCGACTTCATGGCGGTCCGAACGTCTTGAATGACCTGCTTCGGATTAAGCACTTTGCCGACGTTCCAGGCCGGACAGACCTCCGTGCACCGGCCGCACTCCATGCATGCATCGGTCGACATCAGATGCCAGCGTGAAAAATCCTTCGTCAGTTTCGCGCCGATCTGTTCGGTCTGCTCAACCTCTTCCATGCTGATCGTTCTGAGCCGTCCCATCGAGGCGTTCGATTTTCCCGCCGTCGTCGCGATCGCCATAACGATGTGCCGGAGCCGCATCTTGGGCAGCACACAGAAAAAGGCGAATACCCAAACCATGTGGAACCACCACACCGCCTGGTAAGCCAACGGGCTGTAAGGGCCCTGCAAACTGGACCAAAGGCGCCCCACCGGCGAAGACCAATCGAATGGCTGAGGATTGGCAGACATTCGGGCTGCTTCCAACCAGTAGCCGGTAACCCCCATTACGAACAGGAGCCCAAGCGTCCAGAAGTCATTTGCAGCATGGCTCATGGGCCAACGACGACGCTGAATAAGCTGTTTGGGTTCGTCCACCGATGCGACGCCCAGTTCGACCTTCAGATTCAAGAACCGACGAACAGCCGCCCAAAAGACTCCGATGAGGAAAACAACCCCCATGATATCAACCACCATTTCATAGGCCAGATAGTAATTGCCCTTATGAAACTTGATCGGAGAGTAGGTGTTAATCGCCAGCAGGGTTGTCGCCAGAAACAGGGTGGAGAACCCGTAGAAGATCATCAGATGCATGGGCGCCCCAGATTTCGGTCGAGAGCTCCGCACCTTTTTCTGCTCCAGAACGTAAATGAAGATGTTCCGGACCCAGTGACTCAGCCCTTCCCTCGTGGGTACCCAATAAGCCAAGCCCTCACGGGTCTTGTACCAATCGACCGGCTTACCCTGCCGCCAAAGCCGGACTCGGCCAACGATCTGATAGGCCATATAGGCCAAGCATGAATAAACGACAACGTAGAACAGGGCCTTCTCGGGCCACGTAAAGAACAAAAACTCTTCGCGTGTGGGTTCTACTGGCATTGGGAGGGTTTCGCTTGGCTGACGCCATACACAACGCTTCCATCAAACCGGCGACGCTGCTGGCCCGTGCAGTCTACACGGAAGCGAGATCGCTAAGCCACAATGGGCCACCGCAATGAATCCTCAACCCCGTTGCCTATAGTTCCATGACGTCGTAGGTCCTTGTGCGGTCTGCGAATTTGGGTGTCGCCCTATATCGGCGGGCGCATCCCGGCTTATGTGCCTCCACATCCGCACGTCGGGCCTTTTCGGAACCGTAGAAACAGGCGCCGTTAGACGTTTGATATTTGGTGGTTCAGCTAAAAGTCACTTGTTCACGACCTCGGGAAACCAACTGTCCAAGAGAATCGGCAGGCGATCTGGTTTGACGCTTGACATGTCGACCGCGACATCGAACTTGTCCGATTTTAGGTGCCATCCCAAGTCGCGGGTAGCAACCGTGCTTGAATCCTCAGTTAGAGTAAAAACCAACATGCCGCCGTCGTGATCTCGTCGCTTTTGTGGGTCGAATACAGGAAAGCTCTCGCCGGGTATCCAAGGGTCCATTTCCAACCCCATATCAGGAGGCAAGTGGATGGCGGTTACCCTTGGCATCACCATTACCGGGACCGACAAGTCGTTTAGCCTTGAGAAAAGGGACTCAGATGTCTTCTTATTCAGCTTCGCTCGGAATTTGTTCCAGTCTTCCAACATAAGGCGCATATCCTGTGAAGCATCGTTGTCGCGGCCGTCATGAATGTAAGCATAGTCGGGGAAAAAAGGCTGGTCCAAGTCGATATCGATAAACATCTCCGGCCAATCGATATCGATAGGATCCATTTGATGCTCTCTTAGAAATGCAAGTCGCGTGGCCTCCGAGAACCCGAACTCATTGAGGGCAGAAAGCCATCTATCGTATCCCGCGTAATGAGTTCTAAGGTCAGTTTCTTCATATCCTGGTGGCTCGGAATCCATGATGACTAGGCCTGCCAGTCCCGGCGAATGGGCAAGCAGGGCCAGAGCATCCCAACGTCGTTCCAAACCATCGGCGGAGGGCGTAATTTCATCGTAAATCCGGGGCGGTCCCACTCCGCCGCCATCGGCTATTTTTTGGTACCTCTGCCAATCCGGCTCTTCGTTACGTCTTGCCCCCAACTCGATGCCCGAATCGCCAAGAATATTGCGGTCAAGCAGCGACTTAGGATCTCGGTCAGTTGCTCGCCATGGGCGAATCACCAGACTCACTTTCACTCCTTGGTTTTCAGCCGCAAGGAGTGCCGACTTACTGTGGGTCTCGATCCACACCTCACTAAAACCATGGGTTCGTGCCTTATCGACTGCGGCCCTCGCGGTTGCGTCGGTTTCTGCCCGAACGATCAAAGGATGTCGTGTCTTCGGGTTCGGCGAGTACTTTTCCACATCCGTCGGGTCGTTATGCTGGGGGAAAATTGGCGGATGAAACATGATATGCGCACTCAAGTTTGATCGCTCTGCACGAAGCGGCTGGCCGCCGGGAAGCACGAACGAGAGCTGAATCTGAGAGTGAAGCCCAACTCGATCCAGAAGAAACCCGGCTTCAGGATTGGCGGCAGCATATCGATTCAAATAGTCCTGCATGGCCGGAGTCAGTTGCGACACAGGAACCTTGGTTCCAAACGTGTCATCCACTTGATTCAAAAGGGCCTGAATTCGACTATCGGGACTTAGTGAGTCCTTTGGGTCAAATCCTATCCTCGGTAAGGTGCCAGACTTGAGAACCTGGTTGCGCCACGCGCCCTCCCTCAAGCGCAATTCCGAGTCGGCGCTATTCTTCCAAGCCGCGTATTGGAGCATGCGCGCACCGATTCCATCTAAGTCGGAAGTTAATACATACTCCGGACCAACTCTTCGATAGGTCCCCGTTACACAAAGCGCAAGCGCCTTGAGAAGATCTCGCGCAACAACTCTTGAACCTAGTATCGACACAGGAAGGTTGGCAACACGATTGTGGGCGTGAATTTCGATTCCGGTTGCGGCCCCGATTTGCTTGAGCAATGCATCGATCGTCGCATGTGCCGGAATTTCGATTATTCTTCCGAACACAGAATCTTCGTATTTCAGTTGGGAGCCTTTGAGCTTATTGGGAACAGATTCCTTCGGTTTCGCCCCGAATGCGTTCGGAGTATCGCTCGAGTCGCGAAAGGTCACCACTTGGCCCGCCTTGCTTAAAAGTTCGCCGGTGTTAACCGGGCGGTACCCATTTTGTTGGCCTTGGCTACTCACATCAAACACGAGTCCAGACTGGATCTTGAGCCTCACTTGATCCATTTGGTCTTCAGGTACCACTCCGTGATCCAACACGTCGGCGCCATAAGACCCCTTGTCGTTTACTCGAACGGTTTGCCAGGCGAACGGATCAGGCAAGATCGATTTCATAACCTTGAGTTGGTCCCCTTGGAGATCCCGTTCGCAAATTCCATTGGTGTTGGCCAATGAGACTTGGGCTGCACTCATGGTTGATAGAAGATAGAGAACCTTGGCTTGCATGGGCAACCCGTCGTACATGTTCGGCTCATTGAACACGCCATCGATCAGAACCATCTCGTCAGGCACAATTGCGGAGAGCCTTCCAACGACCGCCAGTTTGCAGTCAAAGGCTTGAAGCGTCGACGCATCCGTTCTTTGTCTCACATTGTCGCTGTCTACCACGATTAGCGATCCCGACTTAGCCGGGTCCCAATTCATGCTAGGAAGGAAACTGGATAGCGTTCTCGCCTGTTGTGCTTCTGCGGCGCTAACCACCGAACAGAACACGCCGAGAAATACAATTTTCAGCCAAAGCTTTAATGGGTTCATGAGCTCACGTTCCGATATTCAGATTAACTCGTTTTCACTTACATCCTTACCTATAACTTTTTAACTAATGCTGTCTCTATATCTGCAGAATTCATGGTCCGCTTCGGATATCTCTGCCGAATTCGTCAACCACCTCGTGGTCGTCCCGACCCGTCGGGATATTTGGAGTGTGGAGTCATCGATGCCTTTGACGTAGTCGCAAAGCAGTGGCTTCATCTCAGCGCATCCAAGTCCTCCCCATTCAAACGCCGACATAGTTCCGATAGCCTCGATGGATGCCTTTGGCTGACCGGGATTCTGGATCACCTCCACAAAAAGACAGGCCACTAACTCACCATCTGGCATCGCCTATTTATCCGGCGTCTTCGGGAACCAAGCGTCAAGGAGTACCTGCAGTTTGTTGATCTTGACAGACGAAAGATCTACTGCCACCGAGGATCCTTTCCCTTTAAGCGCCCAAGCCAGATCGCGGATGGCTACCGCGCTGGAATCCTCGTTCAACGTATACAAAAGGACGAGCCCGGGATCAGTGAAATCATAGTTACCTAGATCGTATTTTGGCAGCGATTGGCCGGGGGACCATGGCAATGCCAACGTGCCCATTTCTGGAGGAACGTGAATTGCCGTCGACATCGGCTTGACCAGAATAGGCGCGTTCAGATCGGCTACCCGCAAGAAAAGCGACTTCATCGAACGCTCGATCAAAGTTGAACGGTATTTCAGCCATTCGTCGTACATCGCTCCAACTGCCCGGTTGGAAAAGCCGGTCCCATTATTGAATTGACCAAGAAAGTCATCGAGAAAGAAGGGCTGTTCGATGTCGAACCCAAGGAAAATTCCGTGCGGGGCAAGATCAAGGGGATCGATGCTGTGTTCTCGCAAGAAGGCCAGACGCATTGCATCGGAGTATCCAAACTCATTCAAAACGGACAACCAAGCCGCGTACCCTCCGTACACAACATGCAAATCGGTGGCTTCGTATCCTAGAGGCTGCAAATCCAGGACCACCACGCCTGCCAATCCAGTGGTATGCGCAAGCAAACCTAGATTGTCCCAACGCCGTTCCAAGTCACTAGCCAATGGATGGATGAGATCGTAAAGAGGAGCAGGGCCGCGACCAGACAAATCCGCGTTCTTCTGATGTTGTTGCCAATCCGGCTCTGCGTTTCGGCGCACGGAGAGTTGCGTTCCCGAATCGCCAACCATATTCCGATCCAGCTTTATCCCAGAGTCCCCCTCGATGGCTTCCCAGGGTCGAACGACAAGGCTCACATTTACCCCGCGGTTTTGGGCGGCAAGCAGAGCCGACTTGCGATGAGTTTCGAGCCACAGTTCGGAAATGCCATGAGTCCGCGCCAAATCTACCGCTCGCTTTGCGTCCGCATCCGATTCGACGTGAACGATCAATGGATGTCTGACTGCAGGATTGGGTTGAAACATCTCTGTGACGATCGGTTCCTCCTTCGCAGGACTCGATGGCATATTGAAGCTCATAGGGCGACCCAGGTCGGAGAATTCGGGGTGTAGCACCTTGCCATCCGGGAGAACAAAAGAGAACTGGATCTGGGAGTGGAGCCCGACTTTGTCGAGCAAGAAACCTAGATCGGGCCGCTCGGCAACATATCGGCCCAAATAGTCCCGAATTCCTGGAGTGAGCTCGGACGCCGGCACTTCGTCGCCTCGGAACTTGTCATTTACTTGTTCTAAGGCGCTGCGAGTCCGATCGTCTGGCGCTAAAGGGTCCTTCGGATCGAATCCAATCTTGCTCACTGCGCCAGATGTGGCTATCGCACGTCTCCAGCTATCCTCTCGGGCAAACATCTCCTTGTTAACGTTCTCCTGCCAAGCGACAAATTTGAGCTTCCGTACGCCCAGGCCGATAAGGTCCGAAGTCAAATCATAGGCTGATCCGACCTTTCGATAGGTACCCGTCACACATAAGGCAACCGCCTTCAGCAGATCCCGGGCGGTTGCGCTTGAACCGATTGCGGTGACTTGCAGATCGGCGACTCTTAGGTCGGCATGGAGTTCAAGGCCAGTGGCCTCGCCAATTTGGCTCAGCAGTTGCCGAATGGAAGTCTGGGGCGGGACCTGAATGACCTTGTCAAAGACCGCCATGTCAGTCTTCAGTTCTGACGGCTTCAGTTTATTGGGATACGACTGCCGAGGATTGACACCATAGGCGCTCGGCTGTTTCGTTTTTGTGCGAATGGTTACCGTGTCTCCAGCTTTTCCATACATTTGGCTGCCCGGTACGGGCGAATAGGCGTTGGGCTTGCCTTGGTATAAGAGATTGAAGATAAGGCCGGATTGGATCCTTATCTTAACCTGGTCTATTTGATCCGCCGGAACCTCGCCTTGGTCCAGTGTCTCGCCCTGCAGTTCATGACCGGTTAGCAAGATCGTCGCCCACGCGAGCGGCTGCGGCACAATCGACTTCAACACCTTGATCTGCTCGCCCTGGAGATCGGATTGTCCGATTCCAGTCGTGTTGGCGATTTGAAGCTGGCTCGGGGTTAAGGTTGAAAGCAAATAAAGAACCTTTGCGTTCATCGGCAGCCCGTCATATAGGTTGGGCTCTTTGAAATCGTCGTCAATCAAGACCATTTCGGTCGGCACGATCGCGGAGAGCTTTCCAACAACAACTAACTTACGATCGAATGCCTTCAGGTTCGAGCTCTTGGACTTCGACGTGACGTGGTCTACGTCGACCGCGATCAGCGTCCCCGACTTGACTGGATCCCAGGACAATTTAGGAAGGAAATCGGCAAGTGTGTCGCCTTGTTGGGCTCTTGCGATCCCACAAAGAACACACAGCCCTACACTGAGGCCAAAGCGGCTGGTACACAGACTGAGCGGTTTCATTTGATCTTTTTCCTTTCTTTAGACTTTTCGAAACATTCACAAACCATGGCTGAAGCAGAGTCTCGGCGCAACGCATGCCATTCCAAACAGGTTAAGCACCTCATCGATCTGGCACTTTGGGAATAACTGATTTAGAAAGAGTTGCAGAAGAGCGATCTTTACCGTGGACACGTCGATCGCTGTTCGGCCGGTCGCAGAGTCAAGCCGCCAAACGAGATTCTTGATCACGACCGGACTGGAGTGTTCGTTAAAAGTGAACACGAAAAACCCTCCGCTGGGCTGGGAACTGCGATCGTGTGGAGGCAGTTTAGGGATGGCCTTCCCAGGTAACCACGGAACCACAAAGGAGTTCGATTCTGGTGGCATGTTGCCTGCGGTGCTCTTTGGCATGGCCAGAAGGGACGACGTAAGATCAGGCATTTTAGTGAAGAGAGCTTCGACGGCATGCTCGTTCTGCTTCGTTCGAAACACGCCCCACGAGTCCAACATTAGCTGAATATTCTGAATCTCGTCATTGTCACGGCCGTAGTGAATGTACGCATAGTTGGGAAAGAACGGCTGGCTAATATCGATCCCGCAAACCATTACCGGCGCATCGATAACGATGGGATCCATTTCATGAATCCTCAAAAAGGCAAGTCGCATCGCTTCGGAATAGCCGAAATCGCCGAGTATAGCCACCCACCCGGCATAGTAACTGCCACCTCCTCCGCTATCGGTAGGTTCGTAACCTGCTGGCTCGGTATCCATCACGACGACACCTGCCAGTCCAGGATCGTGGGCAAGCGCTCCCAAGAAGCTCCATCTTCTACCCAAGTCATCGTGTAGCGGATCAATCGAATCGTAAAGAACCGGCAGTCCCACGACTCCGCTCCCTTCCGCAATGCAGACATAAGAGAGCCAGTCCGGTTCCTGTGCTCTGCGGAGCGCCCTTTGCAGCCCCAAATCCCCAAGGATGTTACGATCGAGAAATTCACTCGGGACGCGATCGTAAGACTTCCAAGGGCGAATGACCAGGCTGACCTGCACTCCCTGGTTTTGTGCCGCCAAAAGGGCCGACTTATGATGAGTTTCTAGCCAAACGTCCGTCATGCCATGCCCTTCGCCTTACTTCTGCAACCTGTGGCAGTGCTCGTGATCTAATAACCCACTTACGACTAACTCGGACTTCGCATGCGATTGGCCCTTATCGAGCAAAGGCAGATTCCTGTTCGCCTTCTGTCAAAATGCGCCCCGTTATAATTATAACGGCTGTTCTCGTGATTCGTTATGAAAATAACGATAAATTCCTTTTGGAGGTCAGCCTCACCCCACGACCCTCAGGCAAACGTTCTATGAGAATGGGAGACATCAACCCGTTGGTATGGTCCGACAAGTCCTCGATAACGTCTGGAACCTGTGGCGCGGCAGTTTTTCCGTGAGGGCTTCGTGCAATTCTTGTTCGGAGATCGAGTACCAACCTATGGCAGTTTGGGGGCGTCGCCCTCAGCCCCGAGCCCGCTTTTCCAGGACTTTGTCGGTGAACATTCCTTGAATGCCACGATCGTCTCTGATCAGCCAATCAAAGACATCTTTCTTCGGGACCCGAACGATATCGCCTTTCTTCTTGCCTGTCAAGGCAATTGGCTGCTGGTCGAGGGTGCCAATAAAGACGCCGTCTTTATAATCTGGCGATCGAACCCATAGGTACTCGGGACCCTGCGAGGTCTTAAAGGCGCCTTTGATTGCAAAGCCTTCATCCGGTTTAGGGGACAGGAGCTCTTTGATGAACCCAGCCAGCCCTTTCTGGGCTTCCTTGCTGGCGGCCTGCAATTCCGGGTCCGCGTGGGCAACTCGGGCAACGTCATGGGGGCCATTCTTTGCCGATAACAGGATCATGACGGCAACGATCCCGGCCAGGGTAACCGCCCCTACCACAAACTTCCAAGTCGCCGGTTTTGCCTTCATCGTCTTCAGACTCCAAATTCAGCCCAACTGGAAGGCGTCTCCCAGACCTTGACGCGCTCAACGACAACCCGACCCGGCTCGATCTTGTATTGACCTTCGTGAAATCCTTGCTCCAAAGTTCCTTCGACAAAGTCGAAGATATCGCGCGCAATCGCTTCAGTCGTCGGCTCCCGCCCCTCAAACACGACCACCGCGTCTGCCGGATAGAGCGATTGCAATGCGGGCAGCAACGGATCCTCAGAGTTGACCGCCATCGCATGGTCATACCGCTCAATGTAGTCCTGAAGCGCCAGCTTCAGAGCTTTGAAGTCAACCAGCATTCCCTGTTCGTCCAGAGACTCGCCGACCACAACAACCTCAATCGTCCGCGTATGCCCATGCGGAAACTTGCACCGCTCCGGGTGCTTGCTCAGCATATGCCCGCTTTCAACGGTGAAGGTCTTGCATACCCGGTACGTGGCCACATCGAGAGTTTACTTGCTATACGCCAATGACACTCCTACGCCCCAGTTCCTCATCCGAACACGGACGTGAGACTGTGTAGCCCTTCAACGGCTTGATGTGCTGGTGGATCGCGTCGAGGATGTCGTTGGGGAAGGGGAAGAAGGAGTCTTCTAGCTCGTCGGGAGGGGTGATCCAGTTGCGGGCGCCGACCACGACCGGGGGGGCGTCCAGTTCGTCGAATGCGAACTGGGTGATCTTCTGAGCCATCGTGTGGAGGAAACTGCCGCGTTCGCAGGCGTCGGAGGCTAGCACGATGCGGCGGGTCTTTGTCACGGATTGGATGACCTTCTCGTAGTTGAACGGAACGAGAGAACGGGCGTCGATGATCTCGGCTGAGACGCCGTACTCTTCCTCCAATATTTTAGCGGCTTCGATCGCTCGGTACAGAGTTGCCCCAATGGTTAGAATCGTTAGGTCGGTGCCTTGACGCTTGATGTCCGGTTCACCAATTGGGATCTCGTAGTAACCTTCCGGCACGCCGGGGGTATGGAAGAGCTCCGGCTGGTCGTAAATGCGCTGGCTCTCGAAGAACACGACCGGATCGGTACCAACTAGTGCCGAAGCAAGCAACCCCTTCGTGTCGTAGGGCGTCGCAGGAAACACGACTTTCAGGCCCGGAATATGGGCGGTGATCGCGGTCCAATCCTGGCTGTGCTGGGCGCCATATTTCGAACCAACCGAAACACGAAGAACAACCGGCATCTTCAATACGCCGGCCGACATCGCCTGCCATTTGGCGAGTTGGTTGAAGATCTCGTCCCCGGCCCGACCCATGAAGTCGCAGTACATCAACTCGACCAGTGCGCGCCCGCCTTCCAGCGCGTATCCCACTGCCGAACCGACGATGGCGCCCTCCGAGATCGGGGAGTTGAAGAGGCGGTGGTAGGGAAGCGCCTCCGTCAAACCACGGTAAGCCGCGAACGCCCCACCCCAGTCCCGGTTTTCCTCTCCGTACGCTACAAGCGTCGCATCCTTCGTGAAGCGATCCAAAACGGCCTCGAAAATGGCGTCGCGAACGACGTAGCACTTGGCTTTCGAGATAGGCTTACCGTCTGCATCGATCCCATACCGACTTCGAGTCGCCAATGCCTTCACGCGTGGGTTCTCTTCGAGTGACCCGATCAGTTCGGGTGTACGCTCGGGTGCAAACGACTCTACATGGCCATTCGAATACATCGTGGTTTCCAGCAAGGACCCTGGCGCGTGCAGGCTTATACGAGGCGACAGTTCCATGTCGATCGCCTTGCGGTAGACCTTGAGTGTCACCGCGTCCACTAACTCCGCTTGCGCTTGAAGCTCCGAACTCGTCGCAACTTCGGCATCGATGAGCCGTTGGGAAAATGTCAGAAGCGAGTCCACCGACTGCCAGGCTTCGACCTCCGATTTGTCGCGATAAGTGGAGGCGTCGGATGGGGAGTGGCCGCTGAAACGATAGGTGAGGGTGTCCAACAACACCGGTCCGTCGCCTCGGGCGATGATCTCCTTTTTGCGCTCGATGGCATCCACCACGGCCAATGGGTTGTAACCGTCGACACGCTCGGCATGCATGTTCTCGGGGTTCAAGCCGGCTCCCATCCGGGCCAGGATCTTGAAACCCATGGTCTCACCCACTGGTTGGCCACCCATGCCGTAAAAGTTGTTCACAAAGTTAACGATCAGCGGGAGGCCGCCCCGATGCGCTTCATCCCAAAGCTCCTTGAATTGGTCCATCGTTGCGAAGCAGAGACCTTCCCAAACCGGACCGCAACCGGCAGACGCGTCACCGATGTTGCAGACGACGATTCCTGGCTGGCGGTTGACTCGTTTGTAGAGCGCGGCGCCAACGGAGATGTCGGCCGAGCCACCCACGATCGCGTTATTCGGATAGACGCCAAACGGGGTGAAGAACGTATGCATCGATCCTCCCATCCCTCGGTTCAGACCGGTTGACTTCGCAAAAATCTCAGCAAGAGCCCCGTACAAAAGGTACTCGGTAGCCATCTCCTTGACAGTCAAGTGAGTTCCGTCGTCAACCACGCGAAGGGGTTCGCCGTCGAGATAGCTCTCCATGATCTGCATCAGAGAATCGTCGGTGAGTTGCTCGATCGCCGACAGTCCCTTGGCGATGATCTCGCCGTGGCTTCGGTGGCTGCCGAAAATGTGGTCTTCGACTTTCAGGGAGAATGCTTGGCCGACAGCGGATGCCTCCTGGCCAATCGAGAGATGGGCGGGCCCACGATAGTTGTATTCAATCCCTTGATAGTTGCCCTTGAGCTTCACGTCGTTCAGCATCGACTCAAACGACCGAATGACGCGCATGTCGCGGAGGATACGAACCAATGCGCCCGGGCCTCGGAGCTTCACTTCGTCTTCCAGAGACCGGTCGTATTGGTTAACCGGGATCGAGTTGATCTTCAGAACTCCGCTCTCTCGGACCTCGCTCGGGTGAATGTTTAGGCTCTTAGGCATTGAATGTATTTGCTCCTGACTAGTTGTTCGATTCGGTTGAGCCGGGGTAGATCAGCTCGATTTCTTTGGAGGCAAAGAACTGCTTCCATTCGTGGTTAGGTTCGCGATCGGTGACGACCGTCGAGATCGAGTCCATATCGCCAATGCGGAACAGGGATGGGGCCGCGAATTTGGTGTGGTCGGCGAGAAGGACGGTTTGCCTCGCGTTTCGGATGACGTGCTGATAGAGGAAAGCGGTTTGAACCTCATTGGCGGAGATCCCAAAATTCGGATCCAGTCCATCCGCGCCGAGAAAGGCCACATAGCCCCTCAACTGATCGATGCTATTCGCCGCCAACGGACCGACCAGGTCCATGCGATCCGGCCGATATTGACCTGCAAGCATGATAACGCTGGCGTCAGGACTGGCCCCAAGCTCAATCGCCAGGCGTGTTGAGTTCACGATGACGGTCAATCCCCGACGCTTGAGGAGATCGTGTCGCATTTCAAAGCAGGTCGTACCTGCATCTACGAACAACATCTGGTGATCGAAGACCAGTGCCCCGGCCAAGCGTCCGATCACCCTCTTGGCTTCGGCATTTCGGCTTGTACGCGCACCCAGGGAGTTGTCAGCGTTTCTCGGCGCGGTGGCGCCTCCGTAAACCAAGTCGACCTTCTGTTGCTTTGCCAGGATGCGTAGGTCGCGCCTCACCGTCGCCTCCGATACCTCCATCTCCCGCGTAAGGTCCCGCACTGCGACGTGTCCACTGGATTGAACTAATCCTAGGATCGTCTCGTGTCGGTTGAGGGCGCTTCTTGACATTTTGGATTATCGATGTTCGATCTTGGATCGTAATAGACTACTGCTCTCAATGGACCGTCGCGGATGAGAACCATCCCGCGACCACAGGCAATTCCGGTTTCGATTCCATCTCCAAAAGTCCACTCACCAACCAAGTTGTTTGGACGATCTTTGATTGAACTCGATCAGAACATGATCATTCTAGCTAGAATCGTGACCGAAATAGCAACAACTCTTGATGGAATTGCGCTATCCTTCTTTATCGGACCGCGAAGAGGCTGAGCCGTTCTTGGCGTCCACCTACTTATATGAGTGAGCAAGCACCCCCTGCAAACGCTGTACCGATCCTTCTGCCCCAGGCAGGCAATTCGATGGAGGAGGGCACCATCCTTAGCTGGCGGGTCAAGCCAGGAGACCGAGTCAAGGTCGGAGACATCTTGTTTGACCTGGAAACCGACAAAGCCACGATCGAGGTGGAGGCTGAGGTGGCGGGACGTGTCGCGAAGATCGTCGTCGGAGAGGGCCAAACCGCACCGGTCAAGACGCCAGTCGCCTATTTGTCGGAATCCGACATCGCGCTTGAGGCTCTTGTCGATGCTCCCGCCATTTCCGCTGCAACAGCAGTCACGGTCACCGTCGCGCCTCACGCGGCCGAGGTAAAACCGGAGGCCAAGTCGTCCCGGCGCAGGGCTTCGCCCGTCGCTCGCCGTGCCGCCGACGTTCTTAAGGTCGACCTCGATTCCATCGCAAAGGGAAGCGGACCAGATGGCCGGATTCTGCTGGAGGATGTGGAAGCGGCGGTAAGGCTTACGCCGGCCGTTCCCGCGTCGGCTCCAAAAGCACCGGTCTCGCCTTCGCCCACCGCCATCCCGGCGATGAGCGGTGGTACTCGAACGCCGATGACGAAGATGAGAAAGGCGATAGCACGCAATCTCTCACTCTCGAAGCAGACGCTGCCGCACTTCTACCTTAAAGGCACGATCGACGCAGACCCGCTTCTCAGCTACTACAAGCGAGAGAAGGCACTCTATGCCTGCTCGGTAAACGATGTGATCCTTTATGCGGTCAGTCGGGTGATCCTTGAAATGCCCTCATTTCGGTCTCAAATCGACGGTGACGATACCGTGCAATTTGAATCCGTCAACATCGGGATGGCAGTAGGACTGGATCAGGGTCTCGTCGTTCCCGTATTGAAAGGGGCCGACAGTCGCAATTTGAAGGGCATCGCCCAGGAAAGTCGAAGGCTCGTCGAAAGCGCGAAGAGCGGAAAAGTTGAAGGCATGGGGGAAGGTGTCTTTACGATATCAAATCTCGGAATGTTTGGCGTCGAAGAGTTCTCCGCAATCATCAACCCTCCTGAGTCAGGAATTCTCGCTGTAGGCGCCGCGAGAGAAGAGGTCGTGGTCAAAGACGGCGCATTGAAAATCGGCAAGAAACTGACCCTGGTGCTGAGTGCCGACCATCGCATCATCGACGGCACCATGGCAGCCAAGTTCATGGCGAGGCTCAAGCAACTCTTGGAGAATCCAGAATCCATTGGAGGCGCTTAATGGGCGCTCCGTTGCCTTTGATCAACACGCACATCCATTTGCCGCCGAATTTCTCGGCATTCAACACGGTGGACGAAGCCATCAACCAAGCGGCATCGGAAGGCGTGACTATTCTTGGTGCGAGCAACTACTACGACTTCACCGTTTACGATTCGTTTGCGGAGAAGGCGGCAAACAAGGGAATCACCGCACTTTTCGGCATCGAAATCGTATGCCGCATCGAATCGCTTGCCGAGCAGGGGATCAAGATAAACGACCCCGGCAACCCGGGCAAAATGTACGTATGCGGTAAGGCCTTAAGGAGATTCAAGCAACTGACGCCGCGCGCCGAAAGACTTCTCGAGATTATTCGGTCCGGCGACACTGCTCGCATAGACACCATGGTGAGTCTTCTCACCAGTATTTTCGAAGCGGCAGGCATCGCCGCCGAATTGGACACGCAAACGATCGTCCGGCAGGTCGCGCAGAAGTTTGGAGTACCGGAGACCACGGTAGTCTTACAGGAACGTCACGTGGCTCAAGCGTTCCAGGAGGCTCTCTTTGAAGCCACCCCACTGGCATCGCGATGCGAGAAGCTGGCGCTCCTGTATGGCTCGGCGACCAAGTCGGAACCTACTGACCCGGTTGCAGTCCAAGCGGATATCCGTACGTTTTTGATGAAAGCAGGTCGTCCCGCCTATGTCGACGAACGATTTGTCACATATGAAGAGGCACGCGAATTGATTGCGGAAATGGACGGCATTCTATGCTATCCAACTGTTGTCGACGGAATGTCCCCGATCAGCTCCTTCGAAGCTGATCCGCATAGCTTGGTGCGACGGCTCAAGGATCTCGATATTGCCGCAGTCGAGTTTGTCCCTAACCGTAACAGTCCTGCCGTCCTGTCCGCATATGTCGACGAACTGCACGCGAACGGCTTCTCTTTATCCGCTGGAACGGAACACAACACCACCGAACGGATCGCGATCGTCCCCGAATGCAAAGGGGGCCTCCCGGTTCCCGAAGCAGCTCAGGAAGCCTTCGTTCAGGGGGCCATTTTACAATGCGAACACCAGGGAGTAGCTTAGATGCCCAATGAACAAAGCATCAACGAGGTTGCGCCAGCCCTACGAGTATTGCTTGGACAGCCGGGTCGTCCGGCCCTTGTCACGTGGCAGGCTGACATCTGTCCCGGATCGGTAACGGTTGAAATCGATTTGGAAGCGAGACCGGTTGTCACCGAAATATGGGAGAAGCTCCCTGAAAAACCGATCGCAGTGACCATAAACGGTTTGGGGACGTTCGTCGCCAAGCAGCCGGATGGGACGGGTCGGCTTGCGGGGAAGGTTGCCTTTGTAACGGGGGCGGCCCAAGGCTTTGGGGCGGGGATCACCGAGGGACTTGCCAGGGAAGGCGCCACGGTGATCCTCGCGGACCTGAACGTTCAAGGCGCTGAAGCAACGGCAAGGCGGATAAACGAGGCAGTCGGGGCAGAGCGATGTGTCGGCTTGGGAGTAAACGTGACCGATTCAGAGTCGGTTGCCGGAGCGGTCCATCAAGCGGTGCTCCTATTTGGGGGAATCGATCTGCTGATCTCTAACGCGGGCGTCTTGAGGGCAGGGAGTGTGAAGACCCAACCGGAGAAAGACTTCGAATTCGTGACGCGCGTCAACTATATGGGGTACTTCCTCGTCGTCAAGCACGCGGCGCCGGTGATGGGAGTTCAGCATGCGGCCGATCCGAATCTCTGGACCGACATCATTCAGATCAATTCCAAGTCCGGCTTAGAAGGTTCCAACAAGAATGGCGCCTATGCGGGCAGCAAATTTGGCGGTATAGGTCTCACCCAGTCGTTTGCTTTGGAACTGATAGAGGACGGCATCAAGGTCAACTCCATTTGTCCCGGCAACTTCTTTGACGGCCCACTCTGGTCTGACCCCGAAAATGGACTGTTCGCCCAATATCTACGAGCGGGAAAGGTCCCGGGGGCCCAAACGACAGACGATGTCCGCCACTTCTACGAAGCCAAGGTGCCAATGGGCCGTGGCTGCACCGTTCCGGACGTGTTGCGAGCAATTTATTACCTCGTTGAGCAGCAATATGAGACTGGCCAAGCGCTTCCCGTTACGGGCGGCCAAGTGATGCTGAACTAAACTGGAGACTAACCCTCTTATGGCTTCAATTCCTGACACCCAATTTGCGATTCAACTCGTCGGTCCTGGCGAGCTAACACTGAACGTTAACAAACCGATTCATCACTGCGGCCCCCACCAGATCTTGGTCAAAACCGAAGCAGTCGGGCTTTGCTTCTCCGACTTGAAACTACTCGCCCAATTTAGCGGGCACGTACGGAAAAGCGACGTATTGACCGGCCTCGGCACTGAAATCCTTGCTGAGATCCCCAGCTACGTGCCAGGCGAACAACCGACGGTGCCGGGACATGAAGTGGTATGCCGCGTCGTTGAAGTCGGCAATCTTGTCGAGCATTATAAGAATGGCGACCGATTCATCGTTCAGGCGGACTACCGCACGCTCAAAACCGCCGGATCGAACGGCGCATTCGGCTATAACTTTGAGGGTGGGCTTCAGGAGTACATCCTGCTCGACGAGCGAGTCATCGGAGACCCCGACGTGCCTGCCGGGTACATGATCCGGGTCGACGACTCGCGCGGCGACAGCGCCGTCGCTCTGGTGGAACCATGGGCTTGCGTCGAAAACTCCTACGCCAGCCCGTCACGCCAGTCGCTCAAACCGGGCGGAAAGCTGTTGCTCGCCATCGATAATATTCAAGCGGCTGTAGCCGCGACTGAATTCGCCCAATCGGCAGAGTCGAGTATTAGTTTTTGGACCAGCGACCAAGCACACATGGCCAAACTAGCCTCTTGGGTCGGCAACGATGCCGAACCTCAATCCGATGGGATAGAGAGTGACCAGCCTGAGGATGAAGGACGCATTGCGGGAGAAGGGGATCTCGAAAACGAGATCGTCCACGCTGAGACAGTCAACCCAGCCGATACGAGTTTGCCCGGAGACAAAATCGACAACCTCGAGTCCATACCGGACGAGTCCTTCGACGACATTATCTACTTCGGCCACGACGCGGCGAAAATCGAGATTCTGAACGACAAGCTTGCCAAAAACGCGATACTCAACATCGTCTTGAGTGGCGAGACGATCGGAAAGCCGGTGACCGTCGGGGTCGGACGTATCCACTATGGCGGAACACGTTGGATTGGCACCACGGGTTCGAATCCTGCCGAAAGTTACAAGATGATCCCTGTCAACGGTGAAATTCGGCCTCACGATCGGATCCTAATTGCAGGCGCGGGCGGACCGATGGGACAGATGCATGTTATTCGCGACATCTCTGCTGGATTGGATGGGGTCAGAATCGTGGCGACCGACGTTGACGACAACCGCCTTCATACCGTAGCTCGCAAAGTAGAAGCGATTGGAAAGTCTGACGCAGGCTTTAGCACCGCCAACTCGCGCGCATTGCCGGCGGACGAACTATTCAGCTACTTCGGCCTAATGGCGCCGATTCCCATGCTCGTCGAGGATGCGATTCAGCGCTCGCTACCGGGCGCGATCGTCAACATCTTCGCGGGAATCCCAGCGCCGGTCAAGTACCCGCTCGATATCGATTCCCTGATCCAGAAGCAGGTCTTTCTGTTCGGCACCAGCGGAAGCGAGCCCCAAGACATGCGTTCGGTGTTGACAAAGGTGACGGAAGGTGTGCTCGACACGAACACCTCGGTCGCCGCCATTTCAGGCATGGCGGGCGCAAAAGACGGTTTGGCCGCAGTTGAAAACCGTACTCTTGATGGCAAGATCATCGTTTATCCGTTCATACACGACCTCGGTTTGATCCCATTGGTGGAATTACCCACCCGTTTTCCCACCGTAGCGGCCAAACTAAACAATGGACAATGGTGCAAAGAAGCGGAACAGGAATTCTTACTAGTGGCGCAGGCTTGAGCAACGAAAGCTTGCTCAATGCGGCCCGTCGGGTCATCCGGATGGAAGCTGAGGCGGTTGCGCTGGTCGAAAGCACTCTCGGCCCAGATTTCTTGTCCGCCATCGAGATGCTGTTGCGTTGCCAAGCCCGCGTGATCACGACCGGGATGGGCAAGGCGGGATTGATCGGCCGAAAGGCGGCAGCCACGTTTGCGTCCACCGGCACGCCATCGTTCTTCGTTCACCCGGCAGAAGCTGTTCATGGCGACTTAGGCATGATTACGGGCGACGACGTGATTATTGCCTACTCCCACCGCGGGCAGACCGAAGAAGTTCTACGCATCATTCCGTACATCCGCCACATCAAAGCAGGGTTGATTGCAATTACTTCGAACCCCGATTCCGAGTTAGCAAAGAACGCGGAAGTCGCATTGGTTCTGCCGATTGAAGAGGAAGCCTGTCCAATGAACCTGGCGCCAACCTCCAGCACCACCGCAATGCTCGCTCTCTCGGACACGCTCGCGCTTGTGTTGCTCGAAGCGCGAGGCTTTGGGCCGGAAGACTACGCGCTTCGACATCCTGGTGGGTCGCTGGGACGGAAGTTACTAACCAAGGTCTCGGACCTCATGCATCAAGGCGATGAGAATCCGATCGTCAAGGATGACTGTCAAGTTCGAGATGCCCTGTTTGTGATGACGCGTTCCAAATTGGCTGCAACCAGCGTCGTGGACGTGTCTGGAAAACTCGTCGGTTTCTTCGCTGACGGCGACCTCCGGCGATACTTGAACAGCGGTGAGAACGACCTATCCATCCCAGTATCGCAGTTGATGACCCGAAATCCCAAAGTTGGGCGGCCCGATATGATGGCCGTCAAAGCCCTTGAGATCCTCGAGATGTTCAAAATTATCGAACTCCCCGTCGTTGATGAAAACCACCGCCCTGTGGGCATGATTCACCTTCACGATATCACTCGCGCCGGTATCGTTCTCTAACATCCGAGTGAACCAGGCATGCTCGCGCCAATTCTATTTGTTGTGATGGCAAAGACTCTCGGCCCGTTAGGGAAGCCACGAACAGTTTTGTTGTCCCAGTCCACACCACCCTAGATGATTGTGAAGCAGCATTCGGCCCAGCCGACCACTATACCGGCGCCCATCCGCATAGAGGAAGACGGACGGTGGAGAGTCCAATCAGTCGAACTTGTTCTCGATATAGACGGATTTGACGGGTACCGCAGAGGCGTGATCGCCGAGACGGTAAACCAAAGTAGAACGAAAAAACCGGATCGGTTGCCCAGTCACTTCACTTTGAAGTCGAGGCTGCGAGTTGGCCCGGTAGACATCGATTGGTTTGCGTTATCGGCAAATTCGCTGCGATCCAAGCTCAAGTACTGCGGCGCCATCCGAAAGAAGCAGAGTGAGTATCACTTAAGTATCCCGGTCGTGAATCATGCGATGTTTACGGGCAGCGATGTAGAATTCGATCTCGTCAACGGAAAGCCAGACTGTCTCTCGGTCAGCGGTACCAACCGATAGGGGTTCGGAGCCATTCATCTGCAGTGGAACTGGCCAGATTTAGACGTTAGATCGAGTTCCCATGAATCACCGAACCGAACCACTTATTCGGGTTGTTTCTTCAGCACAAAAGCATCGTCCGAGTCGGACTTAAAGTCCTTCTTGGACGACATGGATTGGCCATCGTCGCTTAGAATGAACGTCGCGTGGCTTTTACCGTCGTCACTGTCTGCCTTCACTTCATTTCCGTTTACGGTGTAGCTCCCTTCTTGGCTGCCAACTCGCATGGTGAGCTTATAGCGACCTTTATCGTTGAACTCATAGGTCAAGGGGCCAATCATCGTCGAGACGAAGCTCTTGACGCCTTCACTCAAAGCCTTTCCGAAGTCGTTGGCAGAACTCTTGTCTTTATCGTCGCTTTTATCCTCCGAGGAGGATTTTGACGCTATCTCGCCTTTCCAAGTGCCAACCACCCTTTGCCGCGGGGAGGAGCAGCCGATAAGGGTGGCGGCGAGGAGGATACCGATTGCAGTATGCGGGCGCATGAAAACTATACGCAGAAACTCAGTCCAACGTTGTCGGAAAACCGCGATTTGTCCAGCCGGTCCAACCTTCCTTCATGCTGACGACCTGCGTGAACCCCATCTCCACCAATGTCTTAGCGGCGAGGGCACTGCGATGCCCCCCGCCGCAATAACAAACGATCTTCTGGTCTCGGTCGGCCATTTGCTCGTCTCGCTTGTAATGCTCAAGGTCTGCCTTGACTTCCAGGAACCCTCGCGGAATATTAACGGCGCCGATCAGATGACCATCCGAATATTCGTTAGGCTCCCTAACGTCAAGGATTTTATACCCCCCAGATTCCAGGATCTTGACCACCTCCTCAGGCGTGACTTCGCGAACCGTCTGAAGAGCTTCTAAAACAAAATCATGCAGCGATTTGGGCATGGATTGTAGTTTGGCAGAGAGACGAAGATCGCCGTGACAACGAAGGAGTTAAGGCATCCTAGATGGCAGCCAATTCCCAGTCTCAATGCGGGGAAGCACTCTTAAGGGGGCGATGGATTTCCGAAACGCGATCGACTCAGCACGAACCCCATGCCTACGTGTCGGCAACCACTGGTCACGTCAAAGAAGGCTTCGCTCTTTGACGTGGAAGTAGTAGCTCACGAGTTTCGCGGCGAGATCTTGTGGTTCGGAATCCAGGTTATGGATGCCGGCCATTCCGACGATAGCAGTGGCGGCGCGCCGGTCCTCCATGAGGAAATTCGCGGCTGCTTTACGATACATGTCTTGGACGGTTTCTACTCTCGACACAAGGACCTCGTCCATGCGGGGATCTTGGACTCGGCAGATGAGCGTTAGGTGTCGTCTTGCCATGGTTCCGAATGCGGTAGCCAAATCTCGAGCCCGATCGACATCCTCATAGTCGGTGAAGTTCACGAGCAGCGAACGACGTTTCCAGCGCGCCGTCAAGTAGGAAAACGCGGCCACCGGATCCGATTCGACCGGTTCCGCGACAAGATCGTGAATCGCATTGATGATGACGCCAACCTGTCCTCGGCCTTTGCGAGGCGGGATATAGCGCCGTACCTTATCGGCATATACCAGTAACCCCACGAAATCTCCCGCCAGTGCCGCGGCATTCGTCAGCATGAGGAGGGCATCCAGCACATGGTCCAACTTACGGACCCCATTGACCTCGGCCAGCATATGGCGTCCAATGTCGATGCAAACGATCACGCATTGGTTGCGTTCCTGCTCGAACTGCCGAACTACGAGCTTTCCGCGTCGCGCCGATGCCTTCCAATCGATCTTCCGATAGTCATCCCCCTCCGAATAGTCTCGGAGCGATTCGAAGTCCGTACCGAGTCCTCTGGTTCGAGATTTTCGGATGCCAAGTTCCTTTAGCCTGCCCTGCTGCTTTAACAGGTCGAACTCTCGGAGCGCGAGAACGTTCGGATAAACCCGAACTGGTTCTTCGGTAGCCAGCCGGACCTCCTTCAGGGCCAAGCCCAGAGGGCATTCGATGCGCAGATACGTGCCTCGAAACGACTCGGCGCCCCTTTCGAAGGGGGTGACGTAATAGGTGAGTTCGAGAGGTCGCTGCGCGGGGATCGCGACCTTGAACTCCTTTCGGGTGGCATCAAAAAAGGGGGGTGGTTCGTCTCTCAGGATTCCCGTGATGGTCTCGACGCCCTCGTTTTCGAGGTGTAGGGTGATCTTGTTCGAAGCGCGAACCGACAGTACCGAATCAAACTTCCGCTTGAGTGTAAGCCTTGAAGTCGAGGGCGCAAGGAAAGTCGTCCCATAGGCTCCTGCGACCAATAAAATGTCGTAGACAACGGCAATCGACGGAGATCCGACAAGTGCCACAAAAGCAGCAAGCGGAATTCCGGCCGCAACCAATAACCAGAACCTTTTGGTCGGTACCATCTGTGTTGTCTCGCAGGTAGCATCCACCCATGGATCAAGATCTCACGATCCTCAGTCCCGAGAAGACGATCTTAACTTACCGGGTAGCCGGTCTGGGAAGTCGCGTTGCTGCGCATATTCTAGACCTAATTCTCGCGGGGGCTGCCATGTTCGGTCTTGCCACGGTCATTCAGCTCTTAGGCAGCGTTATCGATCCTGTCCTGGCTCAGGGACTCATTTTGTTCATGTTGTTTATCCTGCCCTTTGCTTATTTCATTTTGCTGGAGGGGCTTTGGAATGGACAAACCGTGGGGAAAAAGGCATTTGGAATACGGGTGCGACTGGCAGACGGAACACCTATTAACTTCATGGCCGCCGTCGGACGCAACATCATGCGGCCAGCCGATATGATCCCAGGACCTTATTTTGTTGGCTTCCTGGCGATCTTTACAAATGCTAGGTCCCAACGGCTCGGGGACCTCATTGCCAATACGGTGGTTTGCTATGAGAAGCGTCCACCCATGGTCTTCGCAGCGGCGCCCCACATCGTTGGCTATCATCCGCTAGAAGCCCATGTGGGTGACCTAAGGGGCATGACGATGGAGGAATATTACGCTCTACGCCGCTTTTGTGATCGTTTCCCAGAATTGGCAACTGAAACCCAAAGTCGAATGCTCAACGAGATTTGGTCGCCAATCGCCCTGCGGCGCAACGTTCCCAAATTGCCGAACATCCACCCGATTTACCTGGCAGAGGCGGTAGTGATGAAATATGGTAGGCAACATGGCCTCTTATAGGTTGTTCAGGAATGGAGCTTATCGCATGTGGAAGGCATGGGGAATTCTGGGGACGACCAATCATGTGTTAAGAACTAATCAAGGAAAGTTATACTTTGAGCGAGTTATCCACTTGGTTTTCCACGGAGACCCTGTATAGCTTTCAGGCAGTTTTAGGTTCACTTTTGAAGCTTTGCGAACCAAATATCCTCCGTCGATTTGGAGTTATCCACATTAAACTTGGTCTTAACAGTAACGGTAAGATTTCATGATAAAAACCGAAATTCTTAATACGGAGGGGAAAAGCCCGGAACGGGACCGGTCGTTAGCGGTTTCGTCGGTACACCTTGATGGATTTCGAAATTATGAAAATGAGACGGTGCTCTTGTCGAAAGGGTTCAATGTTTTGGCTGGAAAGAATGCTCAAGGGAAGACCAACTTCCTTGAGGCGATCTATCTCCTCTCGACGACAAGGCTGTTGAGGGGCCAGAGAGATGCGGAGGCAATTCGGCAAGGCCACTCCCGAGCGATCGCCACCGTCGAACTCGGTGAGAGTGAAACAAGGCTTTCTGTGGCGCTTGAAGCCGGCGTTCGGAAGCGAGCATCGATCAACGGACTATCGTTGCCGCGGGCCGCAGATTTAATCGGACGATTGCCCTGTGTTTGTGTCAGCACGCTGGACATGGCAATTGTTCGCGGGGAGCCGACGGACCGAAGATTATTTTTGGATTTGGAGCTCTGCGCGCTGTTCCCGGCGTACTTACGCCACTTGACCCTTTACAAGCGGGCTCTGGAGCAAAGAAACGCCTTGCTTAGGGATTCTCGCGAGTGGATGCAACCGCCGGCGATATTCGAACCCTGGGAAGATCACCTAGCGGTTCACGGGGCGGCGATGCGAGTAGCCCGTTTGGAGTTCGTGGCGCGACTTTCTCCGCTGGCTAGCCACTCGCACGCTCAAATCGGGGGTGGAGAGCAGGTCCGACTGCGTATGGAGGCCAAAGACCCTGCGATTGATGCAGAAGCGCTGAGGCAAGCGCTCTCCTTTAGCCGGTTGACAGACGTTGCAAGGGGGGGCACCGCCGTCGGACCTCATCGCGACGACCTGGGAATCGAAGTCGGTGATAAAGATGCCCGTGCCTTTGGCTCACAGGGTCAGCAGCGCACGGCAGTTATTTCTCTCAAGCTGGCTTCACTCGGAATTGCTGAGCAAGAATTGGGCGTTCCGCCTTTGCTTTTGCTCGACGATATCCTCTCAGACTTAGACGAATCGAGACGCGCACTTTTAGTGGAAGCAGTACTGGAAAAGGCAGGACAAGCGGTCCTTACTTGTACAGAAGCATCGTCAGCGGGCAGGAAAATTCTCGAATGCGCAAGAGTGTTCGAGGTTTCGGAGGGACGAGTGAGAGAGTCATGAAAAAGGTCAAGGACGTTCTCCATGTTGCCCTGGGAAACGACGAGGTGTTGCGTGCGGCCCGAGCCCAGGCGGCAATGCGCCGTTGGGCCGAGGTGGTAGGGCCGACGCTTGCGGAGCGGTCCCATCCGGACCGATATGGACGGGGCACGGTGTGGGTGGCCGTACAAGGATCTGCATGGGCTCAAGAACTCCGGATGATGAAGGACAAGATATTGACTCGACTAGGAGAAATATCTGGTGAACCCAGCTTGTTCAATGATGTGAGATTTGGTGTCAGGCCATTACCCGAGCGCTTTACTCCGGCTCCTGCGCCAACCCCAAAACCTGACGACGTGGACGTCAAGGATCTGAGCATCCGAGAAATTGCGGAGCGGCGTCTCGCCAGGTGGAAGGATGAGGGAAGAGGTTGAGTCCCGCCCAATCGTCGCCGTGCTTATCGGCCTGATCATCGGCCTGGTCGCGCTAGAGCTTCCGGCGTCGTTGCTGTTTCTGGGCTTGTTTGTTCTGGTTTTCCGACCGCTGCGTTGCCGTCTACTGTTAGCTTGCGCATTTGTTGTGGGACTTTTGGTGGCGCCCGGACTGGCGAATCCGATTGTGGAGGCGACACCGGTCCACGCGATCGGTACGATTTCGTCAGTTCCCAAACTTCATCCTGGGCTTCAAACTTTTGACGTCCAAACGGACGGTCGGATCATTGAGGTTTCGACAGAAGATAGAGCAATCTTTGCTCTTGGAGACGACATTCGAGTTTCTGGGATCGAGATGCCTTTAACGCCAGAAGTTGAGGCATACGCCGCCTCGATGGGCATAGACGGCAGGATTCGGTCAGAACGCATCGAAGTCGTGCGAGTCGGTTCGTGGTTTGCTCATCTCTCAGGCGAATGGCGCGAAGCCTTTGTGGTTTTCTTTGACAAAGCGATGAGTGGCGAGTCGGCAGCACTCGTCGACGCAGTTTGTTTCAATGGTGGACCGATGCTTGGTAGTAGCAAGGAGCTTGAGTTAAAGCGGAGCGGACTGATCCATATTGTCACGGCGTCCGGGCTCCAGGTGTTCGTCCTTGCTTTCTTGTTAAGCTCGGCACTTAGGTTTCTACCCATCACGAGAGGAATCCAGATCGCGTTGCTTGCCATGCTTCTTGGGTCTTATGCCATGGCCGCCGGGCTAAACCCTGCGATTGTTCGAGCGACAATCATTACCCTTTTGGGGCTTGGAGCCTATCTCTTCAGACGGGAGCAAGATTCTCTTAGTGCCCTGGGAGTGGCCGGTATCGGCTACCTGCTCTGGAACCCCCATTCAATCTATAACGCCGGCTTCCAATTGTCGTTTATAACGATGGCATGCCTCGTTCTTTTCTTCAAACGGAGTCCAATCGAATTGAATGAATCCAAAGGGCAATTAATTAGGTTATCTAATGACTTGTTGAGGCTCTCTTTTGTGGTGTTGCTGGCATCAATGCCACTATCCGCCTATTACTTTGGCGGGGTGTCCACTGTATCGATACTGTCTAACGCGCTTGTGTGCTGGTGTACTCCACTGGTGATCGCCGGGTCCTTCGTTACCTTTGTGGTTTCATGGGTTATGCCTGCGGTGGCCACTTCGATTGCAGCCCACGTTCTTTCGCCCCTTTGCGAATGGATGCTGTCCGTTTTGGCGTGGACGGGTGGCGAAGGCAGCACACTGTCGATCTCTCCCTTTAGCGGGTATTGGTTAGTCGCCTTCTATGGAGCATGGTTACTGACATACCGGAGGCGTGTTGTCCAGCCTTAAATGGGTTTCAGGAGGATTTGGCTGCCTCTTAGTGGGCGCGATTGCAGGATGGTTATGGCCTCAGCCTACGCGGCTTTCATTTCTTAACGTGGGTCAAGGAGACTGCGCGGTATTTGAGACGGCCGGGACGACGATTCTCATCGATACCGGTCCCCATGACGTCAGAATCGACGCAGGCGAGAAGATTGTGGTTCCGAAGCTAAAGACAATGGGGGCTGCCGGTGTCGACCTGATTCTGCTCTCACACCCTGACATGGACCACATTGGGGGAACGGGTGCAATCATACATGAATTTCCTCAGGCAACGATTGCTGCTTCCGTCTTCTTTCGCCACAATGCTCAGTTGCTTGAGCAACTGAGAAAGTGGGGCCGAAATCCTGAAGATGTGAAGTGGCTTGGTCCGGAATATCAAGGGAAAATTGGCGACTTCAAGATCCGAATCGAATGTCCGGAGGTCTCAGAGAACGAGGAAACGAACGATGGATCGATGTTTGTTCGCATTGAAGACGGGAACGCATCTGCTGTCTTCAGCGGCGATGCACCTGTCATGGCGGAGGATGCGATGGAGAGCTTCGGAAGCTGGCGTTCGGAGATCATGAAGGCGGGACACCATGGAAGTCGGACTGCCACGTCCGAGGGGTGGATCGAGGCCGTCCGTCCAGAGTTCGCGATCCTAAGCTGTGGGAGGAATAACCGGTATGGGCACCCGCACAAGGAAGTAGTCGACAGGCTCAACGCTGACGGGGTGCATATTTGTAGAACCGACCGGGAAGGCGATATCGTGTTTCACTTCCAAGACGGCCGGTTCGTGCGTGACTAGCTCATTTTTCGAATAGTCGCCTTCGCTCCAGAATCTTGGCTAGCTTGTCTCTCAGTTCTTGGGCGGCTTGCTGCTCGCGCTCGACGATTTCGGGCTTGGCTCGTTCGATGAACTGCGGGTTCGAGAGCCTGGCTTCCAGCTTGACCAAGTCGCCTCGTGACTTTTCCTCTTCCTTGCTCAACCGTGCGAGCTCCTTGTCGGTATCTACGAGTCCGGCTGTTGGGATGTGAACATCCACTCCTGCCACGGTGGCAGACACAAATCCGTCTCCCGCCGGTCGTCCGAATACAATCTCACTCACCCAAGCCTGAGAGGCGAGCACGGAGTCGCTCCCTAGCAGATCTCCCTCCACGTATAAAGTCGGAATGAACTTCATCGATTGGAGATCTAATCCAACCCGAAGGGCGCGGACGGCCCGGGTGATCTCAAAAATCCGTTCGATTTTTGTCTCTGCGTCGGGTTGGTTGAAGCTGTCTGGCTGGCTTGGCCAGTTTCCGGCCATCAAGAACGCGGACTTGCCTTGCACGGGCAAGTGCTCGTAGAGCTCTTCGGTGATATGTGGCATCACAGGATGCATCATCTTAAGGAAGGCATCGATGGCTGTGAGGAGTACCCACTGTGGTGTTTTCCGGTCTTCCGGATCGTTGAGGCGGGGCTTCGAGACTTCGATATACCAGTCACAGAGTTCTGACCAAAAGAACTTGTACATCGCTTGACATGCCATTTGGATGTTATAGGAATCATAAGCTTCTCTAACCTCCTTTTCGGTCTGGAAGAGTCGGCTGAGTAACCACTGGTCCACGGTTGTTAGCTCTCCAGGCTGTTCAATGGGCCCCTCAATGTTCATAAGTGCGAACCGAGTTGCGTTCCAGATCTTGTTACAGAAGTTCCTAGCCTCCTCCGTCTTCTTTTCGCTGTACCTGAGTTCTTGGTTTTCCCCAGTCTGGCTCAGCAACGTATAGCGAAGAGCATCCGCACCGAGCTTCTCAACAATCTCCATTGGGTCAATGCCCGTACCAAGACTCTTGCTCATGCGCCTACCATCCTCTCGCATGACCGTCGCATAGATCATTACGTCTTTGAAAGGGCGAGCGCCAGCCAGGTCGTAACCCATCATCAGCATGCGAGCAACCCAGAGGTTGATGATATTTCGATCCGTTACGAGGCAACTTGTGGGGTAGAAGCGCTTGAGATCAGCGGTTTCATCAGGCCATCCCAGGGTTGCAAAGGGCCACAAGCCTGAACTGAACCACGTGTCCAGTACATCGTCGTCTTGCCGTACGATCTTGCCTTCTCCCGCTTGGGCTTGGGCATCTTCCCAACTAAGGGCGGCAAAATGGGATCCATCTTCTGTGTAGTAGACGGGAATGCGGTGACCCCACCAAAGTTGGCGGCTTAGACACCATTCGCGGATGTTCTGCATCCAATCGATGAAGATTCGCTCGTACCGTTCGGGATGAAAGGTGACTTCCTTGTTGATAACGGATGCGATCACGGGTTCAGCCAGTTTGGCTTGATCACAAAACCATTGCTCGCTTAGCAGCGGTTCGATCACTTCGCCGCTTCGATCGCTGATGACGATTGGGATTTCGTGGTCTTCGATCTTGGCCAGGAAACCTTGTTTCTCCAGATCATGGACGATCTGTTTCCGGGCTTCATTGCGATCTAGGCCGAAATAGGGCCCTTCTAGGCTGATTCTAGCCTGGGGATCGAGGATCACCGGCATATCCAAGCCGTGACGAATGCCAACCTGATAGTCATTTGGATCGTGAGCAGGAGTTATTTTGACCGCTCCAGTACCGAAAGCGGGATCTGGGTAAGGGTCAGCGATGATCGGGATCTCTCGGTTAACAAGTGGCAACATAAGAGTCTTGCCCACTTTGCCCTTGTATCGGGTGTCACTTGGGTGGACTGCGACCGCAACGTCGGCCAACATGGTTTCGGGACGAGTGGTCGCAATCACGATTTCGCCAGATCCATCTGAGTAGGGATATCGTATGTGATAGAGCTTGCCACGCCGTGTTTCACGGAGGGTTTCAATGTCAGATACGGAAGTCTGAAGCTTTGGATCCCAGTTAACAACTCGTTTTCCTCGGAAGATGAGACCCCGTTTGTACCACTCAATGAAAACCTTAAGGACGGCTTCGGCGTATTGGTCATCCAGCGTAAAGCGCTGTCGCGACCAATCGAAGGCGCAGCCGAGGGTTCGGAGCTGGTGAAGGATCGTGTCTCCGCTTTCCTTTCGCCATTCCCACACCTTCTCGACGAATTTGTCGCGACCAATTTGGGCAGAACTCGTGCCTTGCTTGCGCAACTGCTTGTCGACCACGCTCTGAGTTGCGATGCCAGCGTGATCCTGACCAGGCAAGATCAGGACGGTGTCTCCCAATAGCCGGTGATACCGACCGAGAAGGTCTTGGATGGGGTAGCAGAGGGCGTGACCCATATGGAGCGATCCCGTGATATTCGGCGGGGGAATGGTGATCGTGAAGACGGGGCGGGTTAAGTCGGTTGAAGGTTGAAAGAGTCCTGACTCTTCCCAGCGGGCGTACCACTTCTGCTCCGTCAAAGACGCGTCATAACGCGTAGGCATGTTGCTCAGGTCCATAAATGTAACTCCTCCCAGTCCATGTCGCGGACAGGTATATGTATTCTACTCAGAGTTGGGCACCCCCGAATGTTTCATGTGAAACATTCGGGGAGGGCGGCTCCCGCTCGCACAAGCAGAAACAGACTCAGTCAATTAGGCACGGCGACGGCATTAGCAGAGAGACGGCCTTCGAGCCGCATGAAACCCGCACGCCGGATCTTCAAAACAAGAACCCTTTCCGCTACCAGCATCGAAGGAGTACCCCTAGCCTCTACCAGGCTACGGAACCGATGAAAGCTTGACGACACGAGGGAGTTAGAGGCATCCTTTCCGGTCGATTAGGTTGCGTGAGCAGACCTATCACGTTAAATAGACATCGTGACTGCAAAAGTCAAAAGAACCGAATCAGGAACCGATATGGGCTGGAGTTGCACAACGGAAGAGCACTTTGCGGTTAGTCTCCGTAAATCGCCGATCTCTCCAAGGCAAAGGACCCAGCTCCTAAGTGATGAGGACCTCTCGGTGCATCGGTTCTCCCATCACCGACCTTGGCTGAATAACTTTCGAATGACCTCTTCCACCTCGATCTCTTCGATCGCAATATCGCTGACGGGCAAAAACTGGAGCATTGCGCCGGTGGCCGACGCCGTACTAGCCCGATCGACTTCGATGACCGCCGAATCGCCGACATCTCCAATGACGGTGCCGTACTTCAGCAAATCTGCCGGGTCCACCGACTCGGAAAAAGTAAGCCTTATCCTCCGAACATCGCTGAACTCCTGAGTGAGAGTATCAAGCGTCCCTTCAAAGATCATCCTCCCATGGTCGATGACGATGACCCGGTCACAAAGTTCCTGGACGTCCTGCATGTAATGGCTGGTCAGCAAGATAGTGCAGTTATCTTCGGCATGAAGCTGTTTTAAGAAGTCCCGTATTCTCTTCTGGCTCACGACATCCAGCCCAATTGTCGGCTCATCAAGAAATACAATCTGAGGCGAATGGAGCAGAGCAGCCACAAGTTCACATTTCATCCGTTCCCCCAAACTGAGCTTCCGGACTTGGGTATTCACTTTGTCAGAGAGCTGCAGAGCTTCGATGAGGGCGTCAACTCGTCGGTGAAACTTCTTATCATCGACTTCGTACATTTCCTTGAGGACAACAAAGCTATCCCATGCAGGCAGATCCCACCAGAGCTGCATTTTATTACCCATCACAAGAGATATGCGGCGCAGCATCTCCGCCCTTCGCTCGGATGGAGTATAGCCAAGCACACTGGCATACCCTGATGTCGGAAACAGGATCCCGCTGAGCATCTTCAGCGTCGTTGTCTTTCCTGCACCGTTCGGCCCAAGGAAACCGACCAACTCGCCCTGCTGGATCTCGAGATCGATCCCACAAACCGCCTCCACATAGGACTTTTCGCGGCTGAAAAGCGACTTGATTCCGCCACTGATGCCGGGCGACTTCTTATTCGAGACGTATGTTTTCCTTAACTCCCGAGTCTCGATGGCTGGCATAGCCATTAAGGGTACTTCACAAGAGAAAGAATGAGATACACAAACGGAGCCGTAAAGAGGATGCTGTCGATTCTGTCAAGCATTCCGCCATGACCTGGAAGTAGCTTTCCGCTATCCTTCACACCAACCCGTCGCTTGACATAGCTTTCAAACAAGTCCCCCATTTGGCCCAGGAAGCCAGCGACAAGCCCACATAGGGCAGCCAACCACAGGGGTGTGCCTACCCAGATCCCTAGCGGAAGGGCGACTGCGAGACAGGACACCACGTTCGCCACGCCGCCTTCCACCGTCTTGTTGGGTGAGATTGCATGGGCTAGAGGATGCTTGCCAAAGGCCTTACCGACAAAGATCGCCGCCGTATCTCCGCCCCACAGAGGCACAAACGCCAGCAGAGCTGGGGTCCTATAGTTCCAGAGGTTGGCGCCATGATGCATGAAGTGCAGGGCGTTGAGGCAGATTAAGGGAATCATAAACCAAAACGCAGCAAAGGTTCCCGATAGGAAGGAAACTCGGGTCTTCTTCTGGGTCAACAAAAGCGTGCAGACCAAGCCAAGAATAAAGTACCCGACGACAGTGACTTGCTCGTCATAGGGCCAACTATACTTGTAGTGACGCGGAAGGAAAGCAACAAACGCCCAAAGGACGCCTAGGTAGGGACCTGGGGATTTGAGCAGAGCCGCCAATTCGATCGCGCAGACGATTGAAACGCAGGCGCTCAAGGCAAAAAGAGGCCAAGGTGAGGCGCAAAAAAAGGCCCCCAATACGAACGGGATGAGACCGAACGCAGTGAGGACCCGAGATTTCACTCGTCGCCGAGGTCTTCAGGGACTCCGACACGAGTTAGTTTTAGAGCCACTTGAACTCGATTCTCGCAATGCAGCTTTCGCATGATCACGCTGACAAGATTCTTGATGCTCTGCTCTCGCAATCCAGTCACCTGTGAGATCTTCCGATTGGACATACCCTTCGATACGAGTTGAGCTACTTCGTACTCCCGTCGGGTTAGATCATTACCGTTGCCATAGCTTCGGCGAGTCTCTCGAATGTAAGGCCGAGTCATTTTGACCTTTCCACCCAAATCGTCCAGAGCCTCAAACAGTTGAGAGGCACTGCTTCCACGACCGATCAACCGATCGACTGGCACTTCGATGAATTCTTCTCGCTCATTTTCGCTGACGATCAGAACAATCGCAAAATCGCCGAATGCTCTTGCTCCGAGCAAGAACTGCAGATCGTTTCGATCGAGCTCAAAAGAATCGACGACGAGAATTTGAGCCCGGTAGTCCTTAGCTGCATTGATTAATGAGCGAGCGCTATCCTCGGCGGCGACGACTTGAAAGTTGCCCTGATGATCCAGCAAGCTTGCCAGAGCTTCGCCAAATAAACCTTCTTTACTACATAACGCGATTCGCATTAGATTCCCTCTAGCCACTAATTTATCCTTCTTGGCCGCTGCGTCCTCTCATCATCAGCTAACCCTGTCTTGGGCTCTTAACATAAAGAGCCCTACTTAAAGGATATCCTAATTCGTACCGAAATATGCATTGAAAACCTGCTATTCCTTTAACAGAACGCTGATTTTCCTCTTAACGCGCTGTAAAGCGTTGTCAATCGACTTCGTATGGCATGCCAACTCGCGACTCATTTCCCGGTACGACAAACCATCCAGATAGCATCTAAGGACGCAACGTTCTAAGTCACTTAGAGTCTCTTTCATTATCTCCTGCAGGTTTTGGGGGAGTTTTTCGGACAAAGCAGTACGTTCTGGGCTCTCTGACTCCTGATCGGCGAGTACGTCGAGAAGGGAGGACTCTTGAGTCTCACCCGTCCCCGTGCGGTGCAGGGAGACGTATCCGTTTAGAGGAACGTGCTTTTGACGAGTAGCAGTTTTGACAGCGGTAATAATTTGTCGTGTAACACAAAGTTCGGCAAACGGGCGGAATTTGTTAAGCCGATCTACCCGAAAGTCCCGAATCGCTTTATACAGTCCGATCATTCCTTCTTGGATAACATCTTCGCGATCCGCCCCCATCACGAAGTACGCCTTGGCTTTCGTCTCTACGAGAGGACGATAACGCGAAATAAGAAACTCGGTCGCTCCCGAGTGACCTGATCTGGCGAGGTCGACAACCTCTTCATCAAGCATGTAACCGAAGCTAGTGGTGGTGACGCTGGTGTCAAGGCTCTGCATCCTAATCTGTCCCCGAATCGCCTGAACTGAAGCGGTGTACTTCACCTTAAGGCCGGGTATCAGTGTATGCGAATCACTCGCAGAAGGGAAGTGCCTTTTGAGACTTGTAAGTTTTGTTAGAGGGTGGTGAAGAAAAAAGGGGCGCCAACCGGTCGGTTGGCGCCCCTCGAATGACTTGGGTCTTACGGATTAACGACAACTTTGATCGTTGTCGAATAAGGTGGCTTCAAGCCGTAGTAGTCGGAAATGGTTAACGTGATGACATAGTTGCCCGGCTTCCGGAACCTGCGGTTTACGGATTGGCCCTCCGCATCAACTTGGATGCCGTCTTTGTCATCGAAGTCCCAGGTATATCGCAGGATGCTCGCTCCGCCAAACCCGGTACCGGTCAACGTATACTCATCGCCCAAGGCAACGTTGAGTTCGCCGTTGGGAACGTTGGTCTCACCCCGGATCGGCGTCGTATCATCGATGACTCGAAGGTCTCCGACATAGAATGTCGCCGTTGTGTTGCCGGCGATACCGATGCCACTGATCACCTTATTCGTCCGATCCAAACCAGAAATTGCCTGAAGGGGAATGGCAACCGTCGTCCAACCTTGGTCTGATGCCGAATTGGTGTTGGCCGGTACATAGACCTCGCTCTTCAGTCCGTCTGTCGTTGAAATAATCAGCCTTAGCTGTTTTAGTACCGGCGCGGTTGCTCCACCTGCCCCTGGCCCTCCTGGTCCGCCAAGGCCACCACGTTGGCCGCCAAATCCTCCGGGACCACCTCGCTGTCCGCCTCCAAACCCGCCGGGAGGGCCTACCCCGCCAGCAGGGCCACCGAGGCCGCCGCCACCACGCTGACCGGCGCCAAAGCCGGGACCGCTTCCTGGGCCACCGCCAGGACCTCGTCCGCCGCCGCCGAGCCCAGCGCCGCCACCGCCGAAGAGACCGCCCTTGCCGCCGCCAAGGCCGCCACCGCCGCGGAGGACTCCGCTATCGGCTAACTTGAACGTAAGCTTGAGCAGATTACTCTTACTCAAATAGTCCTTGGACAAATCGATTGGGTTGCCAAATCCGATCAGCCCGCCCTGGAAATAGTTCTTGGTCGAGACCCGAATGGAATGAGTGCCTTCATAGGCAGTCTCGTCGGTCTCCGAAATGGTCCCGCTTCCCCAGGATTTGATCGTAATGCCCTGGTCCTTAACGTCGAGAGCAGGCCGATATAGCACCTCACTCTGGGCCAATGCCGAACTGCATATGATCGATGCTAGCAATGCCATCCAAACTTTGTTCACTCGCTTCCTCCGCGCACTTATACTTCGTCCCCAAATCTGATGCGCTCAATCTTTGTTGCGCGCCCTGTTTCTCTTTCGACGCCAATAACTACTCCACAGATTACACCAGGTTCGTTCGCAACTTCGAATCGTTGTGGAAGAGTGGTGCGAAAGCGCCGCAAAATAATCTCTTTGTCCATACCCAAGACGCTTCTAACCGGACCACACATTCCCACATCCGTGATGTAAGCCGTACCCTTGGGCAAAATAGTCTCATCCGCAGTTTGTACATGAGTGTGGGTTCCTACTACCGCGGTAGCCCTTCCGTTGCAATGCCACCCCATGGCGATTTTTTCGCTTGTAGCTTCCCCATGGAAGTCAACGAATCGATGTGGAGTTTCAATACTATCAAACAAGCGATCTATTTCGGCGAAAGGGTTGTCATATCCTTCCATGAATACGCGTCCGCACAGGTTCATGACCGCCAAACGAATTCCGTCTTTGCCAATTGTCTTCAAGCCAGTGCCTGGAACTCCGCGCGGCATGTTAGATGGACGTACAATCGGCCTCTGCGTGTCGAGATAGTCTGAGATTTCGCGCTTATTGAATGCGTGGTTGCCCAGGGTGATTGCGTCGGCTCCAGCATGAAGAAGTTCGTCGGCAATGTCGGGGGTTATCCCCACTCCGCCCGCGGAATTCTCACCATTGATGATGGTGAACAGCGGGCGATGCAGCGAAATTAAACTAGGTAAGAAATTCTGGATTGCGGTACGCCCAGGTCGTCCGACCACGTCGCCGAGAAAGAGGATATTGTATGTAGAGTTCATGAACTTCGTTCACCGTCCAGAACGAACGGTATTTGGGCCACGGACAGGGTATCCCGTTGAACGCGCGGGCACAAGCCCTCTGAGTCCCAATACTCAAACGCAACTCTAAAGATCAGACATCCTTGTCGCACGGCAATTCTACTTTGCAACCTGCTGCACCCGCGTTTCGCGGATCACCGTAACCTTAATCTGACCGGGGTACTCAAGGTCCTTTTCAATCTTCTTGGCGACGTCGTTGGCCAATCTGGCCGCCCCAAGGTCATCGACTTCTGTGGGCTTTACGATCAACCGGATCTCTCGACCCGCTTGTACAGCATACGAGCGTTCGACGCCATCAAACGAATTGGCAAGGGTCTCCAATGAAGATAGCCGCTTCAGGTAATTCTCTAGATTCTCGCGTCGCGCGCCGGGCCTGGCTGCGCTAATGGAGTCGGAGATGATTACCAATATCGCTTCGGCGCTTGTCGGTTCAATCTCAAAATGATGGGCGCCAACCGCATGAAGCACCGATTCGCGTTCTCCGATCGTTCGCAGATACTCCATCCCGGTAATTGCATGAGGACCCTCCCATTCCGGGCCAAGGGCCTTGCCGATGTCGTGAAGCAAGCCGGCTCGTTTCGCAACTTCGGTATTCAGACCCATTTCTGCCGCCAAATTCTCGGCCAAACGGGCCACTTCAACAGAGTGATCCAAAACATTTTGGGCGTAGCTTGTCCGGAACCTCAACCTGCCCATCGTCTCAATAACTTTTGGCGGGAGCCCAGAAACGTTTGCCCGCTCAACCGCTCGCTGGCCCGCTTCCAGGATCATCCGGCTTACTTCGACTTGGGCTTTTTCGTAAAGCTCTTCAATTCGACCCGGATGAATTCGGCCATCAACCATCAAATTCATCAGGGCGAGGCGCGCAGTTTCTCGGCGGACAGGATCGAAGCAGGAGATGACAACCGCTTCAGGTGTCTCATCAATAATAAGATCGACACCGGTAACCTGTTCAAAGGCCCGTATATTCCGACCCTCTCGACCGATAATTCGGCCCTTCATGTCTTCGCTTGGCAATTCCACGACAGCGAGGGTCGCTTCAGTCACGTAGTCGACGACCGAGCGTTGGATGACGTCCAGCACGATCTTCTTGGCCTTTTTTTCTGCTTCCAGTACTGCCTGTGCCTCGATCTCCTTGGCGCGACGAAGGCCGATCTCGCTAAACTCTCCTTCAATTTGGCTTAAGTATAAGTCTCGTGCCTGTTCCTTATTCAGATTCGCAATTCGCCTCAGTTCCTCATCAACCACTTTCAAACGCTTTTCGATTGAGTCTTCGAGTTCGCTTAGGCGACGAGCTTCGGTTTTCAAGCACTGATCCCGATCTTCCAACTGCACCCGCCTCGCTTCAAGTGCTTCATCTTTGGCGCCAAGCCGATCTTCGCTCCGGGCAATTGTCGCCAGCTTCTCTCTTGCCTCTTCCTCGGTGCGTTCTCGAATTCGGAGGGATTCTTCTTTTGCCTGGAGGAGAATCTCATTCGTTCGAAGCTCCGCCTCATGCTGGATGCGCCTTTCGGCGTCTTCAGACGCTCTTTGGGCCCGTTGGGCTTGTTCATAGAGGGGGCGCAGCCAGGCAAGCAACACGATCAGGATGATCGCCATCGAAAAGCCGGTGGCCATAAGCAGGTTTTGCAGCATCGAATTCCTTTCAACCGGGAATCGCTATGTACCGAAGAAACGATCAAGCACACTTTCGATCTCTTCGTCAGGAAAGCCCCGAGAAAAGAGAAAGCGCGCTGCTTTCACCCGCGAGTCTGCCGGCGTAAATTTAGCCGACAAAGCCTCAAGCATTTTCAGACGTTCATCCGAATTGCTTGCACCCAAAACCGCGTCGATTGTTTCTTCCGGGGCGCCTCGCTCCATGAGTTCAGCACGTAATCTTTCTATTCCGACCAACCGCTTCCCGGTATGGCGTTCGATCAGAGTTTGTGTCGTTTTCGTATCGTCTATGATTCTACGATCTTTGAGGAACTCTATGACACGATCAACCGTATCTGGCGTGAACTCGGACAAAAAAACACGCACTTCCTTTTCAAATCGATCTCTGGATCGAAGCTTTCGAAGTGCCAGTTCAAGAGCATTCTGGTAATCAGTGCCGGGCATTAAGTTTGCTAGCGGAGTCGTTTGGTAAGGCAACCGGGTCCATGATTAAGATAAGTCAACAGATCGTTGGAAACGGTTCGCCTACGGGGCAGATTTCCCGACGTTCAGAAACCTGGCCCGCGCAGGAGGCGATCCAACGACATGTCGCTTTCCCGTCAGGGAGATTTACTCCTCCGGTTCCTCTTCTGGATCATCCTCGCTGACTGATTCGGAAGGGAGAGTCGCCTTTTCAGCTTTGAACAGATCCCTAACTTTCTTATCGATCTCATCGAAGATTGCAGGGTGCTCCTCAAGGTAGGTGCGAGCGTTGTCGCGGCCCTGACCCAATCGGATTTCTCCATAATTGAAGTAGGTTCCGGATCGGCCAACAATGCTCTTGAGTGCGGCAACATCCAGCAAGTCTCCCGCTCGCGAGATCCCCTTTCCGAATATCACATCAAATTCTGCTGTCTTGAACGGAGGCGCGACTTTGTTCTTGACGACTTTGACCTTCGTGCGGGTACCGACTTGCTCGGTTCCGACTTTGATCGCGTCCCCTTTTCGAACTTCAAGTCGAACGCTAGCCCAGAACTTTAGGGCGCGTCCTCCAGGCGTCGTCTCCGGATTTCCATACATTACGCCAATTTTTTCGCGTAGCTGATTGATGAAAATAGCGGCAGTTTTCGATTTGTTGAGGCTCCCTCCAAGCTTGCGAAGTGCCTGTGACATCATTCGTGCTTGTACGCCAACAAAGGAATCGCCCATCTCCCCTTCAATTTCGGCCCTTGGTACGAGTGCGGCGACGGAGTCGAGAACCACGATATCGACGGCGCCGGATCGGATCATTGCGTCCATGATCTCAAGCGCTTCTTCGCCGTTATTTGGCTGCGAAATATACAGGCGATCGACGTCGACGCCGAGTGCGCGCGCATATTCCGTGTCGAGAGCATGCTCGGCGTCTACATAGAGGGCGAGCCCGCCTGTTCTCTGGGCTTCCGCAACACAGTGGAGCGCAAGGGTCGTTTTGCCGCCTGACTCAGGCCCGTAAATCTCCGTGATGCGACCCTTTGGAAGTCCGCCAACTCCCAGGCACATGTCTAGGCTGAGAGAGCCGGTTGAAATGACGTCGATCTTTTCACGGGAGGAGTCGCCCATCCGCATGATCGCGCCCTTTCCGAAGGCCTTTTCAACTTGGTTGAGAGCCATGTCAAGAGCGCGTTCGCGTTCTGCGCCGAGGCTCGGCTTTGATGTTGATTTATCGGGGGTTCCAGTTGCTTTTCTCACGATTGTGTACCTAATTTTGGCGAGACTACCACGAACCGATAGTCACTGCTTATAGTAGTCGTTATTCTACTAAAATGGTAGAGGCGTTCGCTTGATCGAATGTTTTCACACGAACAATCAGGTATCACACACCGAAGCATTTTATGCGCCGCCTACTCTTTTTCCTGGTGATGTCATTGGTTTCGGCCTCACTTCGGGCGGATGACCCAATCACCATTAGAATGATGGCGGGCGCCGGCTTCGGCATCCCTCCTAAAGAAGCGACATCCACAATGGCCGTCGTCCAGAGAGCGGTATTTGAGTCTTTTGAGAGGACCAACCCCGGAATCCAAGTGGTAAACGCCGGGGGACTCCAATTGAACGGCGAACAAGGGGACAACCTGTTTTTGATGTCGATGGCAGGCGACATGTCGCCGGATGTGTTTTACGTCAACTTTCGACAGTACTACACGTTTTTGGAGCAAGGCTTCTGTCGTCCCCTTGATGATCTTATCGCCCAGGATACACGGGTGGTATCGCGGATCAACCCCGCAGTCAGTAAGGTATTAACTAGCTTTGACGGAAAAACTTATGCAATTCCGTTTTTTCAAGTCGCGATTGCGCTTTACTATCGGAAGGATTTTTTCATTGAAGCTGGGTTGGATCCAAACCGTCCGCCACGGACCTGGGACGAGTTCTACCGTTATGCTCGGAAGCTGACGAAGAAAGGGCGCTACGGTTTTGAGTTTTCGTCTCCGCCAGGCTACCATTGGCAGAATTTTGCCTATCAAGCAGGTGGTGAGATCGTTTCGCCGGGCTCATCCGGACGTTGGAGGTCCGTTGTCGCGTCTCCGCAGAATGCGAAAGCAGTCGACTTTTTCCGCAAGCTCGTGCTTCCCCAACCCGGACAGAACGGTCAGATACTTCCACCGGTGGCCTCCGTTGCCGCCGACCTTACAGACGATATCAATAAGGGCAGAACCGCGATGTGGCTCTCCTACACCAATGACGTTCTCTTGGCATCAAGTGAACTGTCGCCATCGGTCGTAGGGATTGCGGCAACACCGGCAGGGCCGGCTGGACAGCGAAATGAGGTGAATGCAGGTATGTGGGCAATCAGTTCTCGGGTGAAGGACCCGAAGAGGCTTGCCGCATGCTGGCGGTTCATAAAGTTCTTTGCCGGCGACGAGGCGGCACGGGTCAACACAAAGAAGTCGGTCGAGTTGGGGCTTGGGAATCAAATAAACCCGATTTGGCTGAAGAAGTTCGGTTACAAGGATCTGTTGTCCCAGGTAGATCCTTCCTACGTCGCGGCAAACGAATCAGTGTTCAAGTCGGGCCATCCGGAACCCTATGGCAAGAACTGTCAGATGGTCTACGTTGTCCTGGACGATATCCTGGCGCGTGCTCAACTCGATCCCAATACACCTGCAATCGACATCTTGAAGCAAGCTCAGAAGGACATGGACCAGAAGTTGCTTGCCTATACTCCGCCCGAGACACTGGCCCGTGAGAGAGCCTGGGCGCTTGGCATTCTCATCTGCTTTGTGATCCTTGCTTCGGCTCTTATCGCGACGCTCGTATTGAAAGCGCGTCAAGCCCGAGAAGTCTTTGTCGAGCACCTTCCGGCCGGAATCAGCCGAAGGCGGATGTGGACTTTTCTGAGTCTGTGCCTGTTGCCGGCCGCTGCGAGCATCTTGCTATGGTCTTACTACCCGCTTGCCAAGGGATTGGTGATCGCCTTCCAGGAATATCGAATCATCGGGGCCGCGAAATGGGTCGGATTGGACAATTTCATCGACGTCTTTACCCAACCGGTCTTCTATCGGTCGATCCTGAACAGCTTTTTGTACGTCGCACTCAGCCTGCTGATTGGGTTCTTCCTCCCGATCATGCTTGCGATCGCATTGAACGAAATACCAAGAGGAAAAGTGTTCTTTCGAACGGTTTTCTACCTTCCGGCGATGACCTCTTCCGTGGTGGTGTCGTTGGTTTGGAGGCAGTTTTACGACAAGACGGACGACGGGCTGCTGAACAGCCTTCTGGCTCCTGTCATCAACCACCTTGTCAACCCGCTTTGGACGCTGTTGGGCAACAAGCCGGTACCCACTGCTAACGACTGGTTGGGGAACCCATCGCTGGCGATGTTCGCGGTGGTTCTTCCTGGAATTTGGGCTGGCGCAGGGGCGGGCTCGATCTTGTACTTAGCCGCACTTAAGAACATCTCTCCTGAACGGTACGAGGCGGCTGACATAGATGGTGCCAACTGGGTTCAGAAGATCCGGTTCATCACCTTGCCGGGTTTGAAACCCCTTATTCTCATCAACCTTCTTGGCGTATTCATCGGAGGGTTCAAAGCCATGGAGAACATCTTCGTCCTGACTCAAGGTGGTCCACTAAACTCTACAAGGACGATCGGCCTCGAAATCTGGCAAAACGCATTTATGTACCTTAAGTTTGGTTATGCGACCGCTGCTGCCTGGGTCATGGGCAGCATCCTTATCGGCTTTACCCTGGTTCAGATCCGGTACTTGGTTAAGATGAAGTTCACGACCGCGCGTGCCTAGGTCTGCGCCGTAACATCGGAGCATTGCCAACGAGATGGATTCCAAACATCCTCTCAGTAAGATCTGCATCTGCCTTGGCGTGTTGAGTCCTTTCTCGATTTTACAACCAAGTCCGGAGCGAGTCGAAGTAAACTTGGCCATGGCGGTTGAGCATCGATTTCGCGCGGTGACACATTGGACGGGGTCGGTTCATGGGCCTACCGCGTCGTACGGATCGTACTCCCGTGAATACCTTGTCCAGATCGAAGGGAAGCCGGATCTCATCGGGTCAGCTGCACCTCCGTTTCGCGGCGATGGGTCGCTCTACAACCCAGAGGACTTGCTCCTGGCGGCTGTCTCTGCCTGTCACATGCTTAGTTACCTCGCGATAGCGGCTCGGGCAGGAGTCTCAGTCGTGGATTATTCCGATGAGGCAACGGCCACGATGGCGTTTAAAGACGGAAAAATGCGCTTTGTGGAGGCTACGCTCCATCCAAAGGTTACGGTTTCTGCTGGTGCTGACCTAGCGCAGATCGAAGGTTTTCATCATCGAGCCAACCAAGAGTGCTTCATCGCGAGTTCTCTGAATTTTCCTGTGACCCATCAGCCCGAAGTCATAGTTTCCTAACCCGCCTATGGGTGTTGAAACGACGATCGCGAAAAGTGAGCAGGATTTTGACGTGCGACTTGCAGGTTCGCCGCGTCAAGGGAATGTTTATGCAGTAGAATCACCAAAACCTTTGACCGTGACCCATCCCGAGCAAAAATATAAAAAAAGGGCTTGCATGTTAAGAAACGGTGACGTATAATTCGGCATTCGTTTAAGACTTGCAATGACTGATGAGAAAAGTTCTCGCTTCAAGTTACTGCCAGCGAAACGGAAACGTTCTTAATTCGGCAAAGAAAATGGGTTGTACGTCGATTTCGAAGAAGAATTCGGTAATTTTCGCGCTTTGCGCACTCGTCAGTTCGTACCTTTTTTTGGCAACTGTGTACTCATGTGCGTCAAATCACCGCGTAGGTACCCTTGGAAACCTCGTCGTTCCCATCCAGTTGCCAATCGGAACAAAGATTGCCACAAATAGGCTCCCAAATGCTCCTAAGAAAGTCGCGCTGATGGTGGTCAGCGACTGCCAGAGCTGTGCTCTACAGGTTCTTAAACTGGCACGACATCCCCACGAGGTCAAACGGTTCGTCGTGACTTCGGATCCGAAGCTTGTCGATGGCTTGAAGGAGGAGTGGCCTGGGGTTCCGGTTACATGTGATTCCGGTCACCACGTGTTGCCGGAGTACTGTTTCGAAGTGACCCCCCAGATGTTCCTGGTAAGCAGTGGGCGCGTCGCGGATGAGGCAGTAGGGGCTATTCAGTGTGCAGAGAAGTGGGACGAGTGGAACCGATGAGGCGAGCCTTCACACTTCTCGAGGTGTTGACTTGCATCTCGATCATCGTCACAGTGAGTGCAGTTTCTTATCCAGCGTTTCAAGCGGTCAAGCAGTACGCCAAGCGGAATTCGGCGGCATCAAACCTAAAGCAACTCTATCTGGCTACGGCGATCTATCGTTCGGAGTGCGGGGGCGACGGAATATACGGAGACGCGGCGGAGATGGGACTTCCCACTGCATCCGGCCCGTTTCCAACCCCCTTTAACACGTTCATGCAAACTTACCAGCCGTTTTGGAAGAGCCCATGCGGTCTCAACCAGAGTTGGTTTCCGCTCGAGAATGGCCAGACCGAGGGCCCTGAGATGGAGATCATTTACCGCCCGGCCGATGCATCCACATTCGGGAGTTACGCTGCGGTTTATCGCGAGAACAGCCTCTTGTTCTACGATGTGAACTGCGATGACTCGGACGCCCCCATAGACAACAAGTACTTGGATCATCGCGGCATCGCTGTGCTGGTGGAAGGTCAGCTTGTTACGCCCTATAAGCCGGGCCTTATGCTCGGAAACGACAGCTGGTGGTCATCGCCAGCAGGAGGATAAAACGCATATGAAAATTGCCAAATATCGATGGTTCGTGCTCGCAGCGGTCCTGGGCCTGCTTGTCGGAGCGAATGCCAACCCAACCGTCACGGTTACTCTCGTTAACAACCCCATTAGCACCAATTGCGGTACCTACGCTGCTTGCAACGTTTACAACGTCTACACAGGAACTATAAATCCTATTTGTTGCAGCATCGGATCGGGCAATCTCTGCCAGAACTATCAGATCGACCAGTGGCAGTGTGCCGCAGGCGGTACCCTCTATCGGAATTTCAGACCCGCCGGCAGTGGCTTGGTCAACGAAACTTGTGGCGGCACCGTTAACGGAAACCCCTATCTTGGTTGTCATTAATGAAGGCTCACACCTGCTACGCCATTATCGGGATTGGTATCTTCACGGTCGCGGTGGCGACGGTGATCACCTTACTGAGACCGATGACGCCAGCCCAAGCGGCGACGCGGACCCTTTCAGCTATCGAAGATGGGGATGCCAATTCCCTCTGGTCGATGACGCCGCCCGAGGAGCGCCGCCTTTATGGACTGACTGAGGTTAAGCTGCAGCGATTGCTGGACTTAAGTGGCTTCAAGTCAGAGCTGGTAGCAGATGGCGCCGTGAGGCAGCAAGAAAATCCGTCCGACGGCTCGTTCAGCGTAGGGAGATGGTACACGCTTGGCGGAAAGTCTAGGGCTTCATTGGGGATCGTTGCGGAAATCGGATGGAAACACAAGGTGTTTCTTCGGAATCCGGTTACAAACCTAGTCAATTTCATTTTGTATTCCGCAGGGTTGGCCGACACGCCGGCGCCGACTGGAGGGGAATCGAGTGCAGCCGCCGTACTTAGCGGAATACAAAAGAAAGCGGCAATTCTAACCAACGTCGGAATATACGGTGAAGCAGACAGCGAGTGTACACGGTTGGTACCATGGTCCGAGCTTAGCGCACAGCTTGAGGAACAATGTCGGCAGACGAAGGCGGAACGCCTCATCCGCTACACACACTGAGAATGAACCCGCCCACGAACCAATTAGTTGGGTTCTACATGAGCGAGTAGGGGTCAACATCCACTATAACTTGCACCCCCTTTGGGGCGAAGCCTAAAAGGGCTTCTCCGACCGGGGCGGCTGATGAACTAGGCGGGAGTTTTAGCAGCAGATGTCGGCGCCACCGGTTCTGAAGTCGCTCGACTGCGCAGTCGACCGGTCCGAGTATCTGGCCGGTTAGTGAGATTGGTCGAAGCCGTTGGAGTGCCTCTTCACCGGCTTCGACGACCGTCGCCCGTACCTCCCCGGAAAGGATCACATTAACCAATCTGCGAAAAGGTGGATAGCCGGCGGACATACGCTCTTCCTTCAATGCCTCATAGAAGGCCACGTAATCATGGACCTGTGCGGTTTGGACGCTCACGTGCTTTGGGTTGAATGTTTGGATCACAACGCTACCAAGCGCAGTTCCCCGGCCGGCTCTGCCGGCGACCTGCGAAAGGAGCTGGAATGTCCGTTCCGAGCTGCGAAAGTCCGGAATGTTAAGCGAAACATCCGCCGCAATGACCCCGACGACCGTCACGTTAGGGAAATCCAGTCCTTTGGCAATCATCTGGGTCCCCACAAGGATTTGGATATCTCCGGAGCGAAAGCGAGTTAGTATCTCCTCAAGAGCACCCTTCCTACGCGCGATATCTCGGTCCAACCGCGCGACGGTCGCTTGAGGGAACAGGACGGAAACCGCTTCTTCGACCTTTTCTGTCCCGACGCCAAATGGATTCAACCGGGAGCCATTGCATTGAGGGCATGTCTCGGGAGGGCGAGTTTGGTAGCCGCAATGATGACAGCGCAGCCGGCCGTCTTTTCGGTGATAGCTGAGCGATACCGCGCAGTTGGGACATTGCATCTGATAACCGCAATCGCGACAAATGATGAAGGGGGCATACGCTCGGCGGTTTAAGAACAGAATGACTTGCCTATCGTTATCCAAAGCGTCATCAATGCGCCGGTGAAGGTCTTCAGACAGGATGCTTGGCTTTCCCCGCTTGTACCCTTCGGTGAGATCATCGATATAGACCGTGGGCAGCTCAGCCTTTGCCGCACGTTGAGGCAAGCTCAAGTGTGTCATGGTCGGCTTCTCCTGCTCGGCCTCATAGAAACTCTCGATGCTCGGTGTCGCCGAACCAAACACCACTGGGCAATTGTGAAACCGACCAAGAAACAGAGCCAGCGCCTTGGAGTGGTAACGGGGTGCACTTTCTTGCTTGTAACTTGCCTCGTGCTCTTCGTCAACAATAATCAGACCGATGTTGTCGAGGGGCGCAAAGAGTGCAGACCTCGCTCCAAGCACGATGCTGGATTGACCCTCCCGGATCTTCATCCAGTTGTTTAACCTCTCGTTGTTGGGAAGTTCGCTGTGAAGGACCGAGACGCTTCGGCCAAAGCGGGAGCGGAGTTGCGCAATTGCCTGGGTTGCGAGGGCGATTTCCGGTACCAAATACAGTACCTGTCGGCCAGTGCCTAGCGCCTCGGCCGCTGCCCGGAGGTAGACCTCGGTCTTCCCGCTGCCGGTTACGCCGTAGAGAAGAAACGGCCGAAACTCCTGCGCGGCAGCGGCATCGGAGATGGAGTCGATTGCAAGCTTCTGGGCTAGATTTGGAGTATGTGGCTTGGCAGGAGGCGCGGCATCTGGGTCGAATCGTTCGAGAAGACCCGCTTCCAAGAGAGCTTTGATCGTTGTCTCGGTTACCCCCGAGAGTGCTTTAATTTCGGAGGCGGTCAGGCGTGCGGTGTCAGCAACCTGCAGCCGCATCAGGGTGATCGCCTGGGCGGGTTTTTTCTTGCCTTCCTTGAGCAGGAAATCCTCGACTCGTTTTTCATCCGACGTTAGTTGAAGCAAGGATTCTCCCTTATGCTTCTCGGGAAAGGGCATAATTCGCAGGGTCTGAGACACAACGCCGCGGGCGCGCAGGAGCCGAAGGGCGCGCAGTGAGGCGGCTTCGATTCGCTTCCCCTTCTGATCGACCAGAAAGCCTCCCGACTCGCGCATCACGCGTAGAACTTCGGCTTGGAGGGGTGTATTGGCCGACTCCTCTGTCTGCTTTTCAAGATTCCAGGAAGTGACCATTCGGTCCCGAACGCCAGGCGGGGTTGCCGCGCTGAGCGCAACCGGCAGTGTGCAGAGATACTCTTCCGAGATGAATCTTGCAAGTTCGACAACTGCCCTTGGAAGAGAAAGCCCTTGGATCAACCCAAGAATGGGTTTGAGGCTCTTAAAAGGAAACCCAAGATCCTGCTCGCTAGCGTCGTAGATGCTTGTCACAAACCCGAGGTTCGTGCGCGTTCCCACCGAAACGTAAACGGAATCGCCAACGGAAAGGGCTCCATCCACCCGGTAGGTGTAAAGAGCTTCTGCTCCCCCGGATCGAGGGTCAATCGCAACGTCCGCCACGCGTTCAGTGGGCACCCGCCGAGGTTACCCATCCATGCCGGTGGAAAGTAGTTGAGAGACCGCCGGCAGTTTGAAGAGTCATGCAGAAAGAAACCAGGTAGACCCAAGGAGACTTCTGCCGCAGCACAAGGGAGTCCGGTTCGGCTGAAGCCACTTTAGCCTGGAGCTTCATGTAATCGAAGATAGCTATCAAAGGCCTATTCGGTGGGAAAACCCATTTGCCAGTCCAGAGCCCTTGTATGTCGTTGTTTCTGTATCGTGAAACACCCCTGGGTCACCGACGAAGCGGTACGATTCGAGCGATGTTCATAACGTTTGAAGGTCCGGAGGGGGCCGGGAAGTCAACTGCGTTAGCTTCTATCGCAGACCGGCTACGTTCCCTGGGCCACACCGTGCTCACAACGAGGGAGCCGGGAGCCGGGGAGTTTGGAAAGAGCATTCGCCAGATCCTGCTTCATGGAGATGATCTGGACCCAAAAGCGGAGCTATTCCTGTTTTTGGCCGATCGGGCGAACCATGTAGCGACCCTCATCCGACCGGCGCTGGCCCGTGGAGAGATAGTGCTATGCGACCGGTACGCGGATTCGACGCTTGTCTATCAAGCTTATGCGCGCGGCCTTGATAAGGCGTTTGCGCGAGCAGGAAACTCCTTTGCCACCGATGGCCTCGTTCCAGACCTTACGGTCCTGTTTGATTTGGATCCAAGAATCGGACTCGCACGGCTTCAGTCAAAGGACCGATTGGATGGCCAGTCGATTGAGTTTCACGGGCTTGTCCGGGATGGATTTCTCCACGAAGCGACCGCCGATCCCAAGCGCTGGAAAATCATCGACAGTTCCAAGAGCCAAGACATAGTGCTGGAGCTTTGTTGGGAAATCATCGATCCAATTGTCCGTTCGTGGATTCATACCAACTAAATCGACGAAACCACCGCATAATTGGATTGGTGAACTCCTAATGACCTCGTTAATACTCATGATGGTTTTGCGTGCTGATCAAGCAGACGCCGCGATCAATCGTTACGTCAACACGATGCGAGCGATGCCGACTTACGAGGTACAGGTGACTTACAGCGCGAAGGGGAAGGAGCCGATCCACGCCGACCTGATCATGGATCGAAGGACGCAATTGCTTTATCACGTTACGACGTCCAATGACGACTACAAGCTGTCTGTGAGTCAGTTAGGCTATCGGGAAGTAGAGAGATACACCCGGACGTATGACGAGTTTCCTTACAACGGCTCAGCCAAGCTGTACGAGTCGAGGATCTCTCCCTACTTTAAAACGTTGCCGAGTTGGCTCAATGCTCCATCGATTCGAAATCTTGCTCCTTCCGGTATGGCGTTTGCTGTAGTCCGTCAAGAAACGGTGTCGGGTCATCGGTGCGATTTCATTCGGGCGAATTTCTCTACCCAGTTTGGGACTGGCACGACCGAGTGCGATATAGCCGACAACGGATTGCTCTATCGGATGCACCGGATTATGGTTGCGATGGGTAAGAGAACCGATGAGACATGGGAGTTTGCAAATTACGTTAAGGCGAGTTCTTTCAGTTTGGCGAGGTTTGCGAATCCTGTTCCCGACGGTTTCTCGCCTTACGCCCTCAACTCCGTCGAGGGTCCGGCGATGATCGGAACAAAGCCATCTCTGGACGGCTTTGCAAATCCAAGCTCGGGCTCGCGTTGGTCTGTGCCAACAACGAGACCGCTTCTGCTGCTTATCGCCGGCCACGACAGCCTTCCAAGCGAAAAAGCGGTCAGGCAATTTGCGAGTTGGAAGAACCAGCTTCAGAGTGCGGGAGCTTCGCTTGCCGTCGTTAGCGATGCCACCTCGGCTGAGATGGCTAAGGGGTTGCCGTATAGCCTCGACCAGAAGGCGATCGAGCAGCTGGCGCCGCCTGCCACTCCGATGCTCTACCTACTGAACAAATCGGGAAAAATCACCAACTTATGGATGGGCTTTGACTCATCGGACGCGGCGAAGTTGCGAGCGGACGTCTTGCAGGCGATCGAGTCGATGAAGAACTAGGAGCTTTCGCTGCCATACTTGTAAAGTGAAAGAGATCCAAGGTCGTTTGGATGCCGCCGGAAAGCGGATTGCAATCGTGGTCAGCCGCTGGAACGAGTTGGTGACCAAGGAGTTGCTAGAGGGGGCGCTTTCGGAGTTGCGACGGTGCGGCAACCCGGAAGTTGAGGTGATTCACGTCCCCGGAACATGGGAAATGCCAGTTGTCGTCAAGGCACTTGTTACCCGTCCGGCTGATCGGCTTCCAAACTGCGTTATCGCGCTTGGATGCATTCTCCAGGGTCAAACCCCGCACGCGAAGTTGTTGGGTTCGGACGTGGGAGGTGCGCTGATGAGCCTCCAGTTAGCCCATGGGATACCAATTGCCTGGGGAGTTCTGACCCCCGACACTCAGGATCAAGCGCTCGACCGAGCGGGAATGAAATTTGGAAATAAAGGCAGGGAGGCCGCTCAGGCTGCAATAGAGGCAGCCAGCGTGCTCGACCAGATCTGAATTTTCATTCGTTCGGAATAGGGCCGGCGGTCATTTTCTTCTGCTTGGGCGCCATGGCCAGTGCCATTAATGCGGTTGCCGGCGGCGGCTCCCTGATCACTTTCCCCGCATTGACTTTAGGATTTCGAATCCCATCGAATATTGCGAACGCGACAAACTCGGTGGCCTTGTGGCCTGGTTCGATGGCAGGAGCGATCGGTTTCTGGAACCTGATTCCGAAAACTGCAAAGTACTTCAAGCTGCTTGTTCTACCAACCGTGTTTGGTTCGATCGTGGGCGCGGAGCTGTTCGTGAAAACGAGCACAAAGTTGTTTGACAAAGTGATTCCCTGGTTGATTCTGCTGGCAGCCCTCCTCCTGTTGTTTCAGCCGACGGTCAAAAATGTGGTCTTGAAAGGCGGAAGAACGATGTCCCCGTACTTTGGCGTACTGCTCCAGTTCTTCGTTTCGATCTACGGTGGATATTTCGGCGCTGGGATGGGGATTATGATGCTCGCAGCGTTCGCCCTTTACATGGAGGGGACGATTCATGAACTCAACGCCGTGAAGTCGTGGCTTGGGTTGATTATCAACCTGGCGGCGTCGGTAATGTTCGTCTTTGACCGCCTCGTGGATCCGTATGTCGCCTGTGCGCTTACTGCCGGTTCAATCGTGGGTGGGTTCTACGCCGCCAGGTTTTCGCAGAAAGTAAATCCAGACAAAATGAGGCTGGTTATCGCGGCATACGGTATCGCTGCCGGTTTGTTTTTTATGTACAAAGCGTTTCGGCCGCCGTCTTGGCCATCGGTGGGGTAGGGGCTACACCATTAAGAAGGCCTCGGATTCGTGGAAAACGAATCCGAGGCCTTCAACTTGAACTAACCGGTTACCGGAGTCGGTGCTCCGCCGTTGGCGGCAGATGCCCATGCCGCTTCAGTCAAACGGATGACTTCCAGACCACACTCGAACGGAGACTCGCACGGTACCTTCCCAAGAATGCTGTGGATGAAGTTCTTGTCGGGAGTGCTGCTGCCGGTCAAGTTCTCAGCCTTCATGCGATTCTGAGCGCGGTCAACGATCGTGAGCTTGCCATCTCTTACGAAGAAGGCCATGTTATCGCACCAGATGGTGATCTCTTCATGCCAACCCATGCCGTCTCCGATAATCGCGATGCTTCCCATCGCGCCACCCTTGAACATCATGGAGAGGCTGGAGTTGATGTCGACTTCGGTTCCCTTATGATCAGTAAATGCGGCGACGGTCTCCACGCTCTGGCTTGTCGTCCAAAGCACGATATCGAGAACGTGGCTTCCCGAGTCATTCAATTGCCCGCCACCTGAAAGGGACGCTAGCTGACGCCACGTACCTTTCGTAGCTCGGAGCCACTCTTGGCTTTGCAGCACGGTGATGTATTGAACCTTGCCTGCCTCGCCAGAATCGATCTTCGCTTTGATGTATCGAAACTCGGCCTGAAAGTGGCGTTGGTAGCTCACCATACCGATCTTCCCAACTCGATCTCGCTCGGCGATGATCTTGTGAGCATCCGCAACCGTCGTAACCAGCGGCTTCTCACAGCAAACGTGGCAACCAGCTCCGAGGCCATCCATAATCTGATCTACGTGCTGGGTATGGGGCGTCGCAATCATGATTGCATCCGGCTTTATTGTCGAAAGTAACTCTTTGTGATCGCTGAACTCGGGCAGATCCGCGAGCTTTGGATGCGCTTTCTTGGTTAGCTGAATTTGTTCGGCAGTAGGATCGCACAAGGCGACTACTTCGGCCTCTGCAACCTGCTGTAGATTCCCCAATCGATATCTTTGGAAACCGCCACAACCAACCATCGCAACTCTAACTTTATCCATGTCAAAAACCTCTCCGTTGAACTCAAAAAGGATCTTACGCTATCGCGTTAATCTAGGTCACCCCTAACCCATAAAGATATTCACGCATTTGTCTTGGAGGGTCGTCCGACGGATCAATTCGACTTGCATTCCACCCGCAATCCTTCGCTGCCTCCACGTTTTCAGGGGCGTCGTCGAAGAAGGCGATGTCACCGGGCTCCAAGCCGAACTCCGAGCAGAACCGTTCGAAGATCGCGTGGGCCGGCTTATTGACTCCGACCAGATGAGAGGCCATTTTCATATCCAGAATGTGGATAGTTGGATAGCGCTCAGCGATAAGCAGTGTCTCCCAGTGGGGCTCGTTTGTGTTGGACAGACAACCAGTACGGCATTTGAGGCCCCGAACCTGAGCAACCAACTCTGCAATACCGGGATACTCGGCGGCAATAATGCCGTTATGGACTTTTAGAGCATCTTCCACGTTGCACCCCAAAAAGTCGGCAAGTTCAATCAAATAGCCTTCAAGAGAGATTTCGGCCACCTGATAGAGGTCAAAGGCGTGGAGGTCCGTTAGGCGCGTCTCGCCTTTGCTCAGCTTGGGACAGGCGATCCCACTGACTGCGGCTGCCATTTGCCACGAATGGCTAATCTCGATCATGACGCCACCTAGGTCGAAGACGATGTTGCGAGGGGGGATCTTGGGTTTCATGGGACTTAAGCGGGTTTAGAGGGGCAGGTCGATCTGGCCAGGAGGCTATAAATGTGGAAAACACCACAACGTCTGAGATTGAAATTAAAAGCTCGATGCCCTATCGTATGTATGTTTACCGCACAGTCCCTGTCGTAAACCGCATACCGCCGAACCGGGTTCGACAGTATTGGTACCGAAGCAACACGCAGTTGGGGATTCGGGGAGATCTGATACAAACCATGCGCCCGCCACGTTTGATATTTGCCACGATACCCCTTGGGGTTGTTAGCCTTGCGCTTGCAGCTTCGAGTACTCGTTCAGCGCCCATACTCCCCGAAGTTCGGCAACAACTGAGCGAGGGGCGCCGATGCGTTCAAGCGGGATCGCTCGACTATGCAATTGCGCACGCCAATCTCGTGCTTGTCTCGGACAGTCTGTCGGTTTGCTTGAAATTCGAACACATGTCGGACGCTGAGAAAAAGACGTGTACTCGAGCGTTCGATGCCAGCCTAGACGCTTGGCAAACGGCTCTGGACAATTCGATTCACTTTAGGCGAGACGAAGATCCTACAAAAGCCGACGTAATCGTACGATTCCGATTTGACGTCCGAATGGGTAAAGAAGCCGTAGCTGGTTTTACCAATTGGAGTCGTACGATCAAGATGGAGAAGGATCGGGGCATCGAGGCATCCTTCAAGGCCGACATTCAAGTTCGTGAACGAGATTTGAATCGCTCGCCCATGAGCTTCGAGTCGATGCGACAGGAATCTGAACATGAAATAGGCCACATTCTAGGTCTGGATGATAGTGACCTAGAAGGTGACCTTATGGGACCCCTAAACATCGCGCACCCGGTGGCGTGTCCTCGCGATTATGAAGTGGCAGCGGTAAAGAAGCTACGGGAAGAAGCGCAGCAGATCAAAGCCGATGCCCTAGCCCAACAAAAAGGCAAGAGTTAGCCGACGTGGGTTAGGAACACCGCCGTGAAATCACCGGTGGGCGTAACCAGCAATTCGTGGCAGATAATCCCATCGATGCCTGCAGCTGCTGATGAGAGGGCTTCATCAAGCTTATCCAACCCACCCGCGTGAAGGGTATCGATATGCCCCAAGGTGACAGCCGTTAGTTCGACTGGATAACCCGGCTCATCGTCCCGAAATCCGAGGCTAAAGAGTAGTTCGTTGGCCGAGTCTACGTGGACAATCCCGATGCTCTTTGCCGCAATTCCAGATTCAGTCGCAAAGGCACTGATTGCCTTGGATATGGATCCGATGTCGCTTCCGGTAAAGCTCTTAAAACTATCGTGAATTTGATGGACTATTTGGCTCATTTTCTATCTCCAAGCGTTCGAGGGAACCTTACCTATGACACCGACTCGGCGTTGCAAGTCAAGACGGTAGGGATAGGATCCTTACATAAAACTACCTCATCCTGATAGATCCTTTATGTGGATCCTACGTCCCGATATCTCCGCACCGTACGCGCCCTGAGGCTAGCCGATTGGAAGGAACCTCTCACCCAGAATAAGCCATGTACCTGCCGCCTGGATGCAAAGCACTCCATTCAGACGGTACCGTGAAGGCGTGGAGCGAACGTCATTTGTCGAGGTAGATTTTGAGAGCCGGACTTGGGATGATCTGGAGTTCTATCAATGTCAGTTTTCGCGCTGTAAGTTCCGCGGATCCCGAATGTCCGAGTTAAAGACGCGCGAATGCGAGTTTGACGAATGCGAATTCAATGGAGCTTCGCTTGCATCTTCAATACATCGCTCCAGTGCCTTTCTCAACTGCGAGTTTGAAAACGCCGATCTCTTCGGAGCGAGATTTGAGAAGTGTCGGGTGATTGGTTGTGGCTTTGAAGGGGCAAACCTTGGTGCGATTGTGCTCACGGGAGGCGACTGGTCCTATGCCAATCTCCGGTACCAGGAGTTAGACGGACTAAACCTCAGGGGAATTCGCTTCAAAGGGGCAGATCTGGTGGGTGCGTCGCTGAAAAAGTGCGACTTGGGCGACTCAATCCTTGATGAGGCAGTTCTTTTGCATACAAAGCTGCAGGACTCGGATCTTCGCGGCGCAAGCTTGGATAAGGTCGACTTGCGAAACGCCGAATGGAAGGGCGCTCGATTCGATATCGCCCAAGCCATTTATTTTGCCCAGTGTTTTGGGATTATTGTTGAGTGACCGCTGCAGTCGTTAGCCAGTGCTTTGCATGGCGGCCGCGATGCCGGCGATACTCTGCAGCATTGCTTCTCGCCAAGCCCCCGTCTGTTCCTCATCGCTCAAGTGAGTCCACTTATCCATCAAAGCAACCTGCAACAAGCTGAGCGGCATGACCGCCGGGTTGCGGAATTCGACGGTGCTCCGGACGACCTTCCCGTTTTCCAAGAGCCGATCTTGGCCGGTAATCTTTAGAATCATCTCGACCGTCCGATGGTGCTCCTCCTCGATGGCGGTTTGGATTCTGGTACCCAATTCGCGAGGTTCGACTCGGGCGGCATAGAGCCGGGTTGTTGGGAGGTGTGACCGCACCAATTCCAATTGAGCGTTGTCGACAACTGTTTGAAAGAAGGGCCACTCGCGGTACATCGTTCGGAGGGTATCGAGATGGGCTTCATTATCGTGGGCGTATAAGTGAAGTGCTGCGCCCATGCCGTACCACCCAACGAGAGTGGCGCGGCTTTGGACCCAAGCAAAATTCCAAGGGATCGCGCGGAGTCCGTCAATACCTGAGAGTGTCTTTCCGGGTCGATATACCGGACGGGAAGCAATTGGCAAGAGGCTTATGTGCTCAATAGGGGTTGCTTGAGTGTAGAAAGACCAGAATCCGGGATCGTCGTAGACGAGCTTGCGGTAGGCAAGTCTCGAATTGGATTCTAACTCCAGCATCACGTCGCGGTAGCGCGTCTCAGCATCCGGCGAGCCGCTTCCGCTGGCCGCCAAGAGTACAGCGCTGACAATCTGCTCCAAATGCCGGTGCGCGATCGGAGGTAGCGAGTAGCGAAACGAAACAACTTCTCCCTGCTCGGTGAAGCGAATCCTTCCGCTGAAGGTACCGGCGGGCTGCGATAGGATTGCTTTGTTGGCGCGGCCTCCGCCTCGCCCAACCGTTCCACCCCGACCATGAAAGAGCCGCATGGGAATTCCAGTGTCCTTGGTAACTTCGGCAAGATGGGCAAGAGTGCTCTGAAGGGCCCAATTTGCCGCGAGATACCCTCCGTCCTTACTGGAGTCACTGTATCCGAGCATTACCTCTTGCAGATCGCCTCGGGCGGTTAAGTGAGCTCGGTAGCTCGCGTTGCGGAATAGCTCCCGCATGAGATCACTGCAATGATGGAGGTCCTCGATGGTTTCAAACAGCGGCACAATATCAAGATCACTTTCCACGCCATCCAACGTAATGCGTAAGAGGCCTGCTTCTTTGCAGAATATCAGGACTTCCAGCAGGTCGCTGATTCCATGGGTCATTGAAATGATGTAGGATCGAATGCTGTCCCGCGATAGTTCCCGGCGGGCCCTTTTGATGACATTGAATACATCGAGCACTCGGCGGCAAAGGTCGGACCCCTTAAAGTCAGGCGGGAGCAGGGGGCGGGGGTTCCGAAGCTCAAAAGAGAGAAGCTCGATCTTCTCCGACTCAAGAAGGTCCTCGTAGTGCTTGTCTGCCGACAGAACCCCTGCCGCGGCGAAAACTTCGGTGAGTGCCTTGGCATGTTCATCGCTGTGCTGGCGAATGTCTAAGCACGCAAGGTGAAACCCAAACGCTTCAATTTGTCGAATAAGGTGGGGAAGCCTCCCTTGGGTGGCAACTTCTACCGCCCGGTGCTCCAAGAGGCTTGTCTGAACCATCTCTAGGTCGTCAAGCATCTCTTGGGGAGTGGTATAGGCGTTATCGAACTCGGCGGCAGGATGGCCGTCAGCCAGGGATTGGGCGAACGCGATTGCCTGTTGGAGCCTGTATTCGATTCCGAGCAGCTTGACGACATATGGTTCTTGAGAATATCGCTGCAGTTGACCAGCCTTATAGGTAAGTCGATACTGGTCGCTCTCGACGGATTCAAGGAGTTGTCGACTTACCGGTACCAGCTTGATACTTTGAGTGAATTCCTTCCGCAGAACTTCGACTTTCGAGAGATAGATGCCCAGAGCAAGCAGTCGATGCTCGATTAACGTCTGCCATGTAACTTCGGGGGTGACATTGGGGTTGCCGTCGCGATCTCCGCCCACCCAGGATCGGTAAGTGAGAATGGTGGGAACCCGAAAACTGTAATCGGGGTAGGCCTTTTTCAGCGCCGCAGCCAAGTCGGCATGCAGCCAAGGAACTACTTCCATGATTGTACGCTCGAAGAAGTAATTTGCGTTTCGAACTTCCTCGGAGACCGTCAGTCGCTGAGCTCTCATTTCGTCGGTCTGCCAAAGCACGGCAAGAGTCCGCTCAATTTCGTCCATTGCCAGTCCCGCGGTGTCCAATGGGCCCGTCAGGGAAGGAGACCCTTCATGCTCCGAAAGCAATAAGGCGATGCTTTGGAGTTTGTCGAGAACCGCCTTTCGCTTGGCTTCCGTCGGGTGAGCGGTTAACGTCGGCGTAATCTCAACTCGGTCCAAAAGATCCTGAACTTGTTGAGCGGAAAGCCCAGAAAGCTTTAAGTGATCTACCGCATCACGAATCGATTCCCTTCGCGTGCCCTGTCGCTGCCGGTTGACCCGGACAATCTCTTTTTGTTCCGCGGTATTGACAAGCTGAAAGAAGACGGTGAAAGCTCGTGCCAGTTGGCGCACGATTGCCGGATCGTTGAGTTCTGGCAGTTGTCCAAACAGATCTGACCGGGTCAGATCTTCGCCGGACATCAATCGGTGTGCCAGATGGATCAGATTCGTACCATCCTGACCCTCTAGTACCTCGCCTAGTAATCGGTCGAGTAAGGATATGTCTCGTCGGAGAGGTTCCGAGAGGCTATGTTCGCTTGCGAATATATCCAGGAAAGCTGCCATTGAGAAGTTTAGACCTGTTTCACCAGACGATTCTTTGCCATGTCAAGGGGATTATGAGGGCAAGCCCATTATCCATATGTATCACAAACTTACGGTCTTCCTCTTGGAGGATAGTCCATCCCAAAAGTAAAGCCGGGTATCGATGCATTCTGTCAAGGGGTGAAATTCAACCAAAGTCAGGCATCCCCATCCAAACAATCCCAAGAATTTTACGAGCCCTTGCAAGACCGATTTGCAAAGGTCGCTCATTCTACCAGGCCCCTCGGAAGTTCGAACGGTTAGTGTTTTCAAGTCCAAGCACCTAGGAATTGGTCAAACGGTGAGTTTAGGGATTGGTCAACATGCCTGCCGCTCGTTCCAAAGTTGCCCTCTGGCGAGATACTTCTGCGAGGGCGGTAGCAGCGTTGGTTTCGGCAGTTAGGAGTGCAGCTTGTGCATTGATAATATCGAGGAACAGGCCAACACCAGACTTGTACCTACCTTCGGCAATGCGTAAGGACTCTTTGGCGTTGTCCACATTCGTTTTTGAGAGTTCAGATTGCTGCTCAGCGCCACGAACCGCCAAGTACGCTTGTGACACGTCGGTTCGAACCTGAAGTTGGGCTGTGGCGAGATCTGACTGGGCCGATTTAAGTACCGCCTGAGCCTCTTTCACCGCGCCCGCCGTTAAATTTCCGTCAAACACTGGAACAGTCAGAAGAAGTCCTAGCCCATAAGTGCCGTTTGCGGCAGGAAAGCCTGGATCGCTGGAGTTTACGTTTAGACTGCCGGAAAGCACGGGTGCGGACGTGGTTTTGGCGGCTCGAGCTCCGAATTTGGCAGCGTCGATCGCTGCTTTTGCACGCAGGACTTCCGGGCGTCTGGACAGCGCCAGAGTTACAAAGTCGTCATATTTATTGATGATAACGGGAGCGGCTCCTTCGTCACCGATCTTGAAGGGTGTTTGAGGATCGACTCCGAGGGTTTGCATGAGGGACATCCTTGCTGTATCTTCGGTTGTCCGTGCCTGGACGAGGGCTACGACTGCATCGCCCTTCGCCGTCTGAGCAGTCAGTACATCGTCCGGTCCACCAAGTCCGGAATTGAATCGAGAAACGGCCAGTTGAAGCTGCGAGTCTCGGTTTTCCACATTTCTTTCGTTTACAGCAACCAGCTGGTGTGCTTCACCCACCAGGTAATACCCTACCAAAACCTGCAACGTTAAATCGGCTTTTGCGCGTGCGAGGTCTTGGACGGCTACGCTCTTTAGAGCGGCCGATTGACGCACCAAATCCGATGAGTGGTTTGCATCAAACAGCAATTGGGTCACAACAGCCGCACCGCTAGAACCATTGATGTAATTGAGGTCAAGCGCACGAAACTCGTTTCCGAAATATCGGGTTGAGCCGTAATTCCCAGTCAGGCCAAAGTGCGGAAGCAGGCTCGCCCTGAGTTGAGTTATGCGGCCCTCGGCTGCAATCACTGCTTGACGGACGGCTTCAAGCGTAGGTTGACGAGCAATTGCAATCCGCACCGCATCCGATGCGGTTAGGGTTCCGCTCGATATTGTCGTATCAGCCGCGCCTGCCGGAACCATAGGCCTTGGCGGAATGGAAGTGTCTTTGGCATTCGGAGGTGGGGCCTGTGTTTGGGCGGCAACGATGCAGACACAGCCAAGCATCGAGAGAGCGGCGACGATTCGTGCCGTCATTTGGCCGCCTTGGAAGGGATCACTTTGACCAATTCGCCTTCCTTCAAGTCGTCGGTCGGATTGCTGATGAGTTGCTCATCACCTTTCAGTCCGCTTACGATTTCGATCTCAGCTCCAAAGTCCCGCCCAATCTTGACGGGGACGAATTTCAGCTTGGAATCGGGTCCGACGACATCGACTCGAGTACCAGTGGCGTCGATGGAAAGGGTATTGGATGGAATACGAATCGCTTTGGAGTTGCCTCCCGTGGCAAACAACACTTGCGCGTACATGCCGGGAATAAGCACGTTATCCTTGTTCTTGACTCGAACCTCGGTCAAGAGGGTTCGTGTTCCCGGATCGATGGCTCCTGCGTTTTGAAACACTGTGCCTTCAAATTTCCGGCCGGGGAGTTCCCGAATGAGAATCGTGACTTTGGTCCCCGGGCGTACCGCTTGGAAATAGGTCTGCGGCACGCCGACCTGGATTCGTAAGGTGTCGACTCGAGCCATGCTGAAAAGCGACAATTTGGTGTTGCCGGAATCGCCAGGAGTGATCAGGGAGCCGACATCCGCGTTTCGAAGGGTGACGACTCCGTCAAACGGAGCAACGATTTTTGAGAAGTCTTGCAATACGGAGAAGCGTTGCGTGTTTGCCGCATTGGATCGAACTTGTGCCACCGATGCGTTGACATTTGCCTGGCTGGCGCCGACGTTTGCTCTGGCCGCGTTTACATTGGCTTCAGTCGATGAGTAAGCGGCTCTAGCCGCGTTCACACTTTCCTGGCTCGAATTGACGTCCGCTTCGGCGGCCTTTACAACTGCCTTACTGGATTCGACATCCTGTAGAGCGGCGTCGACATCCGCTTGGGCGGCTCCGATTGACGCTCTTGCTGAATCGACAGCAGCAGAAGTTGTCTTAAGCGTTGCTTCCGCCTGGTCCGCGTCTTGCTGGGCAACAAAACCCTGTGCAAGCATGCTCCGATACCGCTTGGCAGTCGTCTCAGCAAGTTCTCGCTGCGCTTCGGCTTGCTTTAGGCCAGCTTTCTGGGTTTCAAGGACTTGTCTCGATTGGGCAACTTTTGCGATCGATCCCTGCATGGCGGCTCTGGTTTGGGCGAGCTTTGATACGGAGCCCGCTAAGACTGCTTTGGCCTGCTCGATGCCTGCACGAGCGCGCGCTACTTCGGACTGGGTTTCCTGGACGGCAGCTTGCTTGTTCTGGACATCGGCCTGTGATTGGCCGACCGTCGCGACGGCCTTGGCTTGGTCGGCCCGAGCCTGGAAATGCTGCTGGTCGACATCAGGCGACGCGATCTCGGCAAGTAAGTCGCCTTGCTTTACAATTGAACCGATATCCACGTACCGTTTGCTAAGATAGCCAGTCGTGCGTGCATAGATCTGCGTTTCCTCAAGCGCACGGATATTGCCTGGCAAGAGAAGAGGCTCGGCGGTCGCCAAATGCGGCGTTACTACATTAACTTCATGCACAGAGGTGTTGATGTCGGCCGTATCTTCGTTGAGGGTTTTCTTCTGTTGCAGGCGGGGCGAAATGCCCCCATAGAGAAGCGTCCCGAGAACGACGATGCCAGCGATTGCAATAAGGCGTGCCGGTGACTTCGTTTCAGGTTTAGGCCCTGGATTTGATGCGTGTGGTTCCATTTTTTATCCTCGTTATGCGGTTGCCCCATCGGAAAGGAGTGCTTGATCCTCTTCACTCATTGGTTTCTCATCCTTGCTGCGTAGTCGACTGTAAACTACCGGGACGAAAAGCAGCGTTGAAAATGTTGCGACGGCAAGTCCGCCGATTACGGCGCGACCAAGGGGAGCATTTTGTTCGCCGCCTTCACCTAGCCCCAGCGCCATTGGCAACATGCCGACGATCATTGCCAGCGCCGTCATAAGTACGGGTCGAAGCCGGGTATATCCAGCCGCCAGAGCTGCGTCCAGCGCACTGTCTCCCAAGTGCCTGCGATCGTTTGCGAATGTGACGATCAGAATACTATTGGCGGTGCCGACTCCGATACACATGATCGTTCCCATAAGTGAGGGCACGCTAAACGTCGTGTGAGTCCCAAACAGCGTCCAAAGGATCCCGCTAAGTGCTCCGGGTAGGGCCATGATGATGATGAATGGGTCTACCCAGCTTTGGAAGTTGACGACCAGAAGAAGGTACACGAGCAGGATCGCAAAGACGATGCCGGTACCGAGTCCTATGAAGGACTCATTCATGCTTTGCACCTGACCTCGGACGGTAAGGCTTGATCCGCGTGGGAGGTGGTTTTCATATTTGGCGAGCACGCCATTGATATCGCGAGATACTCCGCCAAGATCACGACCCTGAACATTCGCAAAGACGTCGAAAACGGTCTGGACATCGTAATGATTGATGTTCTGCGCGCTGGTTCCACGGTTGATCGTGGCAACGTTGCTGAGGAGTTCTGACGCACCGGTGCTTGAGTTGATTGGCGTGTCTTGAAGATCACGGATGGAGTTCATCTTGTACTGAGGTGTCTGTACAGAAATGCCGTAGCTCACTCCGTTTTTCGGATCGAGCCAGAAGTTCGGCGACGCTTGGCCGCTAGAACTTAGCGAAACCAACAGGTTGTTGGCTACATCGAGCTCTGAAAGCCCCATGTCCTTGGCACGATCTCGATCTACTTTCACGTTGATCGACGGAGTATTCAAGACCTGATGTACGTGAACGTCGACCGCGCCCGGTATCTTCTTGACATCGTTGGCAATGGCGACAGCCACGTTGTAGTTTTTTGGAGATCGGCCCACGACTTGAACGTCGATCGGCGCCGGCAAACCGTAGTTCAGGATCTGATTTACGATGTCTGCGGGCTGGAAGAAGAACGTTAGGTCGGGATACTTATGCCTGAAGATCTTTCGAAGTTTGGCAATGTATTCGGGAGTCGGTGAGTGTTCCTCCTTTAGTTGTACGAGAATCTCGCCATCCGCCGCTCCGATCGTTGCACTATCGCTATAGGCAAGGTTGATTCCGCTGACGGGCAGCCCTATGTTGTCCAAAGTCATGTTGAGTTCTTTGGTAGGAATGGTTTCTTTGATCGTTTCTTCGACCTGCTCAAAAATCCGAGCCGTCTCTTCGATTCTCGTGCCGGACGGCGCCCTCACGTGGAGTCGGAACTGCCCGGCATCAACCTGGGGAAAGAAGTCTTGCCCAACAAACGGTATCAGGATCGCGCCCGAGGCGAACAACGTGCAGAACAAGAACAAGGTCCGGCCGCGATGATGCAGGCAACTGCTCAGAAGGGCCACATAGCTATTGCGGAAGTTATCGAATCGCTTGTTAAAGCCCTGGTGAAATCTGAAAAAAGGATCCTTTGACGCTGACGTGCCGGTACCATGCTCGCTCACATACATGTCCATTTCCTTGTGGAGCATCAGCTTTACCATGACCGGAACTAGCGTTCTGGACAGCAGGTAAGAGGCAAGCATGGCGAACACAACCGCCATTGCAAGTGGAGTAAACAGGAACTTTGCCGGACCGGTAAGGAAGATAACAGAGACGAAAACGATACAGATCGAAATGGTGGCAACGAAGGTCGGAGCCGCAATCTGTTGAGCTCCATCCATGATCGCTCTGGTCAAGCTTTTTCCTTGACTGATGTTTAAGTGGATATTCTCTATCGTAACCGTTGCGTCGTCGACAAGGATTCCGACGGCAAGTGCCAAACCTCCCAAGGTCATCGTGTTCATCGTTTGACCTAAGAACCCAAGACACACGATGGAGGTTAAGATCGCCAGCGGAATCGATACCGCAACGATAAGCGTACTGCGCCAACTTCCAAGGAAGACCAGTATCATGGCAGCGGTAAGACATGCCGCAGTGGCAGCCTCCTTGATAACGCCTTGAACAGAAGCCCGGACGAATATGGATTGATCGAATAGCGGGGTTACCGTCATAGACGGCGGAAGCGTCGTCATGATCTTCGGTAGCGCTTTCTTCACCCTGTCGACTACGCTTAAGGTTGAGGCATCACCACTCTTGAGTACCGTTAAAAGGCTTGATCGGACCCCGTTGGTGCGAACAATGTTTGTTTGCACCGCAAAACCGTCACGAACATGAGCCACATCGCGGATGAAAACCATGGACCCATTCACTTGTTTGATGGGCATGTTGTTCAAGGCTTCAACAGCATCGGGGCTTCCGTTTAGAAAGACGTTATATTCACGACTCCCGATCTTTTCCGTGCCACTGGGCAGTATGAGGTTATTGAGCGTGATTGCGTTATTGACATCGATAGGAGAAAGACCCTTGGACTCCAAAGCTGGAATATCTAGGTCCACCATGATCTGACGAGGCTTTCCACCGTAAGGAGTTGCAATGGCAGCGCCCTGAATGGTTGCAAGCTGAGTTCGAAGGAAGTTGGTCCCCGCGTCATAAAGCTCTGTCTCGGACATGCCCTTTCCACCTAATCCCATTTGCAGAATGGGCACGCTGGAAGCACTCGAGGCGACAATCAGCGGCGGCGTTGTGCCGAGAGGGAATGCCCTTAAGAGCGTTTGCATGATCGAAGTGAGCTGTGCAATGCCAACTTCGACTTTTGTCCCAGGTTGGAAGTAGAACTTGATCACGCTAATCCCAGGCATCGACTGCGACTCAATGTGCTCGATGTTCGCGACCGTCGTTGTTGCCGCGCGTTCACTGATCGTGCAGATTCTTTTCGCCATATCGTCTGGCGAGAAACCGTTGTACGACCAGATAACCGTTACCACCGGTATGTCGATCGAAGGGAATACGTCCGTCGGCGTACGGGAGATCGTGAAAAGGCCCATCACAAGGATGAGCACGGCCATCACGATAAACGTGTACTGCCTCCTCAGCGCTAATTTAACGATCCACATTTAAGAGGCTGCCCCCATTGTGAAACCGATTTTGGAGGTAATTCTTACACCATCTAAATCCAAAGTTCTAGGGGCTATTTGCTGCAAATGAACGGTCGAGTCGTCGGTCACAACGATGCACGCGGTTAAGGGTAGTAATTTCATCGGATGTTGCTCAGGGCTATGTCGGCGATATCTTTTAACGTCTGGTAGTCACCGGTGGCTTTCGCTGCGACGCGCAAACCGCGAATCGTGCCGGCCAAGAATCGGGCGAGTGCCCGAAGATCACGATCCTGTGCAACTTGGCCTGCTAACTGAGCTTCTACGAGAGCTAAGTAGTATGTTTCTTCACTGCGGCGGAAGTTTCTTGCGGATCGCGCGGCGCAATCTTCATCTCTAAGTGCTCGCTCGATAGTGGAATTCACCATGAGGCATCCAGGATGATTGCGAGTGGCGCCTTGTTCTACGACTCCGTAAAACCACGCATGGAGTCCATCTACCTTCGAGTGATGTGAACGGAGACACTCCTCCAACTCGGCGTAGACCATATTGTCATATCGGTCAAGTACCTCAAGAAAGAGCGCTTCTTTGTCTCCGAAAGTGTCGTACAAGCTAGCTCGATTAATACCCATCGCATCGATGAGCTCTTGAATCGAGGTCGCTTCAAACCCCTTTTCGGTGAACACCCTTGTCGCGAGATCGAGCACTTCGTCCCTGTCGAATTGGCGATGTCGTCCCAATGAAATCAGATCGTAGCATATTACTGGAATGAGCGTTCCAATAAACCTTTAAGGTTTTTCTCTGCTGTGTTGCGTGGACTGTCGTAGAATCCGTTCGGAGAGTGACATTTGGCAGGGCGGCTAAGCGATCGAATCAAGGCGGAGAGAAGTCGGCAGTTTGTGGGTCGAGTCGAAGAGAAGGACCTCTTTAAGGCAGTCGTGGAGGGTAACCCAATGCCCTTCGTGGTATTGGCGGTTTACGGCCCGGGTGGGGTAGGGAAGACTACGTTGTTGAGGCAATTGGAGTCGATTTGTCGCGATTCGCAGATAGCAACCTGTACTTTGGATGGGCGCTATCTCCAGCCCACTCCCGATTTCTTTGTAGGTGCTTTCTGCATGGGAATGGGCGCCGCCTCGATCGAAGAAGCAACAGCGAAGTTGGCTGCGCGCGGCAAGGGCGTGCTTTTTGTCGATACTTATGAGGCCATTGAGCCGCTTGACGGCTGGTTGCGTGAGACGTTTATTCCAGAGCTTCCCGAAAACGTGTTGGTCGTCATTCTTGGTCGCAAGCGCCCCTCGGTTGGATGGAGATCCGATGTCTGGCAGAGTCTGTGCCGGGCAGTTCCGTTAAGGAACTTGAGCGCCGCGGACTCTCGGAAATACCTTGATTCCCAAACGGTACCGGCATCGGCACACGAGCAAGTTCTCAGCATGACGCATGGATACCCGCTTGCGCTCTCTCTCGTGGCTGAGAATTTCGCCCAAACCGGTTCAGTAGGATTTGGATCAGACCCATCCTTGGATATCGTTTCCGCACTGCTGGACCGGTTTCTGGAGAGTGTCGAAGAACCGATCCATCGGGATTTGCTGGAAGTATGTGCGCTTGTGAGAATGACTACCGAGGCTCTGATTGCGGATGTACTCGATTCGGAGCGAGCGGCGGAATTGTTCTCTTGGCTCAAGTCGTTGTCGTTCTTAGAGGTTACTCCCTTCGGGCTGATGCCCCACGACCTAGCTCGAGAAGCCATTGCCACGGATTTGCGGTGGCGTAATCCGGACCGGTATTCGGAATTGCACCATCGAGTGCGGGCTTATTACTCAGACCGAATGGAGCGCGCAAGTGGGCCGGCGCAGCAGCTTATCCTGTTTGACTACATTTACCTCCATCGCGACAATCCAGTGATGGAGCCATTTTTCCGTTGGCATTCTCATGCCGATGCGTTCTCTGATACCGCTCACACCGAGGATTTGGCTGAGATCGTTCGCATGGTCGAAAAGCACGAGGGCGCTGAATCTGCTCATTGGGCGAAATTCTGGTTCGAACGCCAACCGGAGGCATTTCAGGTTATGCGAGATTCGTTTGCTCCCAGTCAGTTGAAAGGCCTGCTGGTCACGCTTAACCTGAATGCGTCAGACGACTACCATCAAGATCCCGCGACGGAGATTGCGATGCGGCACCTTGAATCAACGGCCCCGTTGCGAAAAGGCGAGCGAGCCACGCATTTTCGTTTTTGGATGGCGGACGAGGGGTATCAGTCGGTCACTCCAATTCAAAGCACGATTTTTGTGTCGATCGTTCAGCACTACTTAACGTCGCCGTCACTGGCGATGACTTTTCTCCCCTGTTCGGACGCTGCGTTCTGGGCGCCAATGTTTCAGTACGCCTTGCATACCCTCCTTGAGCCGGCTGCCTTCGATGTAGGAGGGCAGAGATTTGGGGTTTACACCTATGACTGGCGAGTCGTGCCGCCAAAGCCATGGTTGGCATTGCTGAGCGAGCAAGAGGTTCCCATCAAGGCAGCACTGGAGAGACCACAGACAAGGGGGGACATCGTCGTTCTTTCACAAGAAAGTTTTGAAGAGAGCGTTTCAGAGGCCCTTAAGACATTCACAAACGCCGCTAAGCTGTCCCAGAACCCTCTGACCCGATCTAGACTTGTGGTGGAGCGGATTTCCGGCGATTCCGACTCCAAAGAGCGAGTGTCCAAGCTGCGAGAGGTCTTGCGAGAGGCGGCCGAAACACTTAAGGCCAATTCGAAAGACGAAAAACTATATCAGGCGTTGGATGCCTGTTATTTCCGGCCGCTAAAGTCGCAAGAAGCCGCGGCGGAGAAAGTTGACGTTTCGATTGCTACCTTCCGACGCCACATCAAATCAGGAGCCTCCCGGGTTGCCGAGATTCTCTGGCAACTGGAAACTGGAATGTAGTTCTCGACCTCGTGTCGTAGGTACACCGTTCGCCCTGAGCCACCCATAGCCATGCTCAGGCTCTTGGGTGCTGCGAGCGGACGGTCGGCTTGCCCAAGTAAGGTCGAGAGCACGTCTTTAAGTCGGCCCAGCAGTTGTGATCGAGCTTGCAAAATGCGGTCGGTTGTTCGATCCTGGACTGAATTTGGGGCTCCCGACTTTCATCGCTGAGTGGTTCAAGACCCTAGGCGGGAATATTCCGGTTCGAATTGACGTCACCCCAAAAAAGCGCTTGAACGAAATGATCGGAAAATGATCGGAAAGTGATCTTGTAGCTCTTCTTGATCCGGGATACAACATAGATGTCATTACCCCATACCGGGAGCCGAGCTGCCCCATAAGTATCCACCAGTCTCGGCCCCGGATTTTTCGAAGTACGGATCACGAATATGCAACTAAAGAAGATGGAAGCCGGACTGATGGATGCCGAAGAAGGGCAATCCGATTGTTACTGGCACGACCACAGCGCCTCCATTCGTTACTTGCTCGTCTTGCACGGAGTTGCGCGTGACGTGAGTACGGATCATCCACTTTCTGAATTCGTGCACTGCGCGGGCGCCGTCAACAGAGTTTCGCCAATCTACAAATACCTATGCTTGACATCGCCCTCGTTGCTGCCGCACAAAGATGGACCATTGTCGGTCTTCCTTATCCTGTAATTTGAACGGCTTGCTGAAGCAATGCGGCCGCCTGGACGTTGCCGGTGTGACCACTCTTTTCGGCAACCACGTTTAGCATTTTGATCGGTATCCCGGTCAGATATAAATCTCCGATGAGATCCAGCAGCTTATGCCGAGCCGGCTCATCGACAAAGCGCGCCTGGTTCTCATAGGTGGCAGGACCCAGGATCAATGCGGACCGTTCATCAAGACCTTGCCCGAGTCCCATCTTCATGATCATGGGAAGCTCTTCGGAAAATGCGAAGGTTCTTGCAGGGGCAATCTGTTCAACGTAGCTTTGTGTCACAGAAGCTGACTCAAACACTTGTGTCCCGGGCCAACGCTTACCCGTTTCAAACACATATCTCCAATGGCCATTGCCTTTTGCCACTGCAATCTCAAATTTATCGTCCTGCAGAAAAATGCGACGATAAAGGCCGGGTATGGATTCTTCGGCCCCATCCTGGAACCCCGATGCGAGGATTGCTTCGACGAAGAGCTTTGAACTTCCGTCCATGCCCGGGATCTCAGGAGCCGTCAACTCGACTTCTGCATCGGTTATCTCCAATCCAGCGAACGCGCTCATCAAGTGCTCGATCGTACTAATCGAACCCAATCGGGTGCAGCGTGTCGTATCGGTGACGTTCTCTGGGGACGCTGTCACACGTTCCGAGCCTATCCTGAATGCTATTCCGTCCGAGGATGGATGAACGACCATCTCGACCGGTGTGCCCGAATGCAGACCCAGTCCCGAGAATCGAATTGTCTTTGCTACCGTACGACGGAGCCGTATCACCTTTTTTCTTGCTCCAACTGAGCCAGCCGCTTTTCTAGGTCTTTGATTGTGCGGTTGAGTTCAGGCAGTTTCTGCATCATTGCAACGATGCGCTTTGCAAATCCGATCGGTTTGGCTGGAGTTCCCCAATAGGCGCCGACTTCGGTTAAATCGTTTGTAACACCGGTGCGACCTGCGAGAATCACATCGTCGCAGATTTTTACATGGTCTGTAATCGCAACCTGCCCCCCAATGTCGTTTCGGCGTCCGATGACCGAGCTTCCGCCTAAAGCAGTTTGTCCCGCAATGACTGTGTGCTCCCCAATCGTGCAGTTGTGGCCGATCTGAACGAAATTGTCCAGCTTTGTGCCTTCAGAAATCACCGTACTCCCGGCAGTCGCTCGATCAATTGCGGTGAGCGCACCGATTTCGACATCCGGACCGATTTCAACCTGCCCAACTTGAGGCACTTTGACTCTATAACTTCGGGCTTTGCTGTTCCAGACAAATCCGAAGCCATCCGCCCCGATCGTCGCTCCGCTGTGAACGATGCTGCGATCTCCAACGAGGACGTCCTGGTAGAGAACGGCGTGAGGATAGATCGTAACATCACTACCCAGTCGACAACCCTCTCCAATATACGCAAATGGATAAACGCGAGAGCCCTCCCCAATAAAAGTGTTGCGTTCTACGACCGCATAGGCGCCAATCGCGGCGCCTGGGGAAACCGTCGCTTCGGGGCTCACAACCGCAGTTGGATGGATCCCTGGGTCAATGGGCAGTGGACGATGAAACATCGCCAAGATATTGCCAAATGCCGCGCGAGGGTGAGCGACTTCGAGGGTCGCAAACGGATAGGTCGTCGAACCACGTGGGACCAAGACCACCCCGATATCGGTGCCGACCACCCTTTCCAGGTATTCGGCCGACTCAGCGAATGTAATTCCCTCAGGATCTCCGACTCCCGCTGGAACGGGTCGGTAAATGGAACGATCAGGCGGGCCATGTAGCGTGCCGTCTAATAACTCTGCTAGTTGTCCTAGGGTCCAGACCCGTATTGTTGTCTCCATAGCTGGAACTCTTGCGTTGCGTCTCTCGCGCCCTTTGGCGTTTGAGCTATCTGGTATCGCTTTAATGCCGCCCAAATGCGTAACTCGCTTTCGACACGTCGTCGTTGATCGGCTACTCCTTCGAGTATTCCACTTGAAGGTACCTGTGGAGCAGGTTCCAATGGGGATTCTGTGGAAATCTGGATGGAATGGCGAGGGGACTCCGGAAAGGAAATTGGTGCGGGCTCAGAGAGCTGGAATTCCATCTGTGATCCGGCATTTCGAATCTGTGCTCGGGCTTCTTGTTCGGCCTTCTTGTCGAGCTCAGTGGCGAATGCCTCGATGCTCAGCTCGAGCTCGGCTTGATCGGCACTCGATTTATCTAGGACTGCTCCGAGGATCTTGTTGCAATCGAGATGGAATCGCGCATCGATGTTCTTGAGATCGACTCGGAGTTCTTTAGCGGTCTGAGAATGTTCGGCATCTAAGGGCCTTGCCGGCTTGCTGGGTGGCTGCGAAGTCGGATTCGGGTCGGGAAAGCCTGCAACCAGGGCAAGCCGAGCAAACTTCGGGGCGCGCTCCTCTGCCCATTTCTCAAACACGACACGGATTTGGTTATTGGCCTCCTGGTAAGCGACCTGTTCCTTGCCGACGATCGCCTGCTGCTGTTCTAGGCGGAACTTCTGCACTTCGCTGTCGTAAAACCTGCGAAGCCTCTTTTGCAGCGAGTCAAGGGCCTTTCGCTGCTCTGCCCTGAACATATCGGTGACATTTAAGTGGGGGTTGTTGGACGGATCTCGCAGCGTTCTTTCCGGCACTTCCGGCATCGATTCGACGATCGAGTTAGGCACTGCGGGAGTTGGAGTTGGGGTTGGCTGCCTTAAGGCGGGAGTGTTTTCATTTGAAAGGACCCTGTCGACATTGACGTACACGACTTTATGGGGATGATGGCTGCAGCCAACCGCCAAAAGTGATGCGCTTACGCAAAGGAGGACGCTAGCTTTTCGCATTCATCGCAGTCAGCGCAGCATCGGTGAGATCGTTTGCGCCATAGGGTGCGGTGCTTTCATCGAAGATGACCGTATATCCCTGCGCCTTGGATACATCGTTTATCGCTTTGCGCGCCTTGGTCAGGCCAACCAACTTTCTCTTATCGGCAAAGTCTGCCATCTCGTTATTGAAATCCTTGAACCACCTCTGAACCGAGTCATTCATTTGCTGGCTCCGACGTGCGTACTCCTCGACAAGGGTTCTTTCTTCCGGAGTCATATTTGCTTTTGTAGCCAGTTCGGTCGAGCGCTTGCTGGTAGCGACCACTTCCGCCTTAATGCGGTCCAACTCCGCTCTTTCTTCGTTCGTGGCATTGTCTTTTAAGCTCAGCTCTTTGATGCGTTGGGCTTGTTCTGTGGTTAGGATGCGATAGGTATCGACAAATTCCAGGATGCCCTCCCTCGCCGTTTTCATCTTCTTGAAGATATCTTGGCCTTCTTTGCCATAGTCGCTTTGGTCGAGGAGCCTCACGATATCGACCGTCCCGAGCTTAATTTCGTTACCCTGAAACCCACCCGCAAGAGCGACACCGATCAATGCCGCAGCCAAGACCCAACCAAATTGAAGAAAGCGCGTCATCCGCATTTCGTGAATCTCCGATAAAAGCCCATTAAATAGAAAGACGCGCCGCAGGGACATGGCGTCTCATCTTGAGACTGCCCTTGCGGCGCGCTCGGTTGCAGAATTCGGTGTTATTTCCGAGCGTTCATCGCCTTAAGTGCATCCGCGGTGAGGTCGTTTGCACAGTAAGGCGCTACTTCTTGTGCGAACACGACTGTATAACCTTGATCGTGGGCGACCTGCTGAACCACTTGACGAACTCTCACAAGCGCTTCTTGATTCATCTTTTCCTGTTGCTGGGTGAGTTCGTCGTTGAACTCCTGTCGCCATTTCTCAAGCCGTTGGCCAGTGGCGTCTTTGCGCTTTGTGTAGTCTTCGATTTGTGTAAGTTCCGCAGGCGTAGGCTTATCCTTTGTCTGAAGCGCTTCTGCCTTTTGTTCGTCCGCATGGGCGTCGTTCTTGATACGAGTGATATCGTCTTTGTCGGCGGGCGTAGGTTTGTCCTTGGTGCTCAAAATGCGAAGCTTGTCCGCATCTTCCGGCTTCATGTTGCGATTTGCTTGTACAAAGGTTACAACATCTCTACGTTCCGCCACTTGGAGTTGTAAGTTCTCGTTTTGCGTCTTTGCGTAGTCGCTGTCTTTGAAAACCTTGATAACGTCTACCGTTCCTGTTTTGTCCCCGGGAGCTTTGAAGCCCATACCAAGGATTGCGCCCGCAAAGGCTGCTGCTGCCAACCATCCTAATCTTTCTGTTTTCATGTCTAATTGTCCCTCAGAAACTGTTTCCAATGCGGAAATCAGGCTGAGTCTTTCCGTTTTCGTTAAAGCCAAGGTCAACGCAGATCTGACCAAACGGCGTCTTAAAGCTAAGTCCAGGGCCAAAACCTAAATGCATTTGGAATACCGTAGACTGGGTGTAATTGTTAACCGTTCCATAGCCGCCCCATGCTCCGCCGTAATCCACAAAGAAAATCAAATCAAATGACTTCTGCAGCGGATGGCGATATTCCATCGAAAATAGCAGCTCTTGGGTACCCCAAAATCGATCTGGATCGTAACCTCGAAGCGAATCGGGGCCGCCGGCAAAGAACTGGTCAAAGTACGGAATTCTACCGTTTACGAACCCATAGCGGGCTCGAAACGCGATCACACGTCGGGGAGATTCAAAATCTAAATCTCGTGGTTTCTGGCCCGGCGCCCAATACTTGCGGTATTCCAGCGTCGTTTTTGTAAAGAAGTTCGATCCCAAGATGTTATTGTCTGCGGTAGCACCGCCGACCCTTGTGATGTCGGAGTAGCCCGGTTCAAACAGAAACCTTGAGAAATCGCCGCGTGAGGTATCGGTGTTGACATCTCGCCGATCCCGCGTAGCCGAGAATCCAAGCATTCCGATATCGCCGTCCTGCTGTACGAAACTATTCAGCGGCGTGGCGCCCGTATTGTTGGTGATAACGTTTTCCAAACGCCCCGAGACACCTAAGCTGACCTGGTCGGTTATGGGTCTGACGAAGCCGAGCGAGAAACCAGAGTGACGCTCGCTATATTGGGTCGAGCTGTTAATAGGGCTGCTCGTCCCAAAGAACGAAGAACCGAAACGGTACACGAGTCGGCTATAAACCGATGTCTGCATCGTTGTGTCTTTGGCGTCGTAAAACGGATTGGTGTAGTTCAGGTCGACGCTTGGACCGCCTCCGGAGATTGCCTGGGTCAAGTTAAGCGCTACGCTTTTTCCGGTTCCGTACAAGTTATTCTCCGAAAGCCGGATCAAACCTGCGAGGGATGAGTCAGGATCAAGCTGCACGCCGACATTAAACTGGCCTGTCTTGGCTTCTTTGACCTCTGCGATCAAATTCCTGTTGACCTTGCCGGGCTCTGGCGAAACGTCTTCTCTCTTCGCCTGAACGGAATCAAACCAGTTCGTATTGTGTATTCGAGTAACGTCTTTGGCCCACTTGTCTTCGTTATAGACGTCGCCGGCACGAGTCTTGATGAGTCGCCGCATCACCCAGTCTTTCGTTCGAACATTTCCTTGAGTGGAAACGGTTCCGACCTTTAGCTCGACAATGACGATGTCGATTGTTCCCGGCGAATCTGGCAGCGGAGCAAAGTCGTCGATGCCGGCAAGCGCGTAGTGCTTCTTGTCATAGGCAGCAGCAATTGCATCCACGCTTGAATGGCGAGCATTGAGGTTAAAGACATCCCCTACCTTCATGGTGATAGCCTTTAGAATTTCATCGCGGCTTACGACGGTATTGCCGGTGACGCGAAACTCCTTGATAACCGGCCACTCCTGCAGGTCAACGGTTACCTGGTAGGCATTAAGATCCGACGGAGTCGCCCTGACGTCGACAGCCGAAAAGAACCCGAGATCCTCTAGACTCTTCTTGTCACGATCAAGGTCGTCTTGAACGTATGGTTTTCCGACCTTCGTTCGCATTGCCGCAAGAATTGCCTCCTTCGAAACACGGACGTTTCCTCGGATCAAAATCTCTTTCACGACACTTGCCTGCTGACTGTACGCTACAGTCACCATTAAGCAAAGCGCTGCGATATTGCATATCCATCTAATCAAACTTCCTCTCCTACCGCCCTCGGGCGAGGGGCTTCCGTAGTTGGTCGCCGGTGAACTTTACCCGTCGTGACTACCGAATACCCCGAACTTCTTGTTCCCGTATATGAAGGATCAGCAACAATTGCGTTTCTATTCATGATTTCGTTCTTATTTTCAAACATAGATGCAGCAGTATTCCCTTACACCGGCATGATCCGACGGCTCGCAGATCGTTCCAAACGCAGACTTCGACGATAACCCTCGTCAAAATCGAATACCGTAATCGAGTCCAAGCTTCCAGGGAAAGTCCTGATCGGCGCCAAAGAAAAACTGGATCTGTCGCAGCGCGCCTGGCAATCGACGCGGCCGATAGACAAGGCGGAGATCGAACCGTGGCGGAATACCCGGCAATGGTTCCGAGATCTGCCGCAAACCAACGACGGAGAAGCCGCTGCCAAGGCCCTTGCCAAAGGTTACCGATGCTTGGTCAAACATGTTGTACTCTACGTTAAGGTAATCGAGCCCTACGCCGCGTGCGAGTTGTGCGGCGATCGGATCGATCAGCGACGGAAGAACGAATTGTGCGACTGCACCGGCGGCTTGGGATTGATTGAACCCGTTTGACATCGTCTGCAAGAAGTCGCCTTGTCCGAGGATTGCCAAGATCTGGTCCTGGGTCAAATCCGGTGGGTCGCTTGAGGCGGTAAGCGAAATCCCCTTGGAGTCTAGCAAATTGCCCTTCATCCCGAGCGTGATGACGTACCTCTGAATATCGACTTCACCCGAACGGGACGTCGTTACGGAGGTCGTGCCCTCAAGGTCCACATTTGCGCTGGCAGTTGCGCCTCGTCGAGTCGATTGGTAGTCAATGCTCACCGTTCCGCCTTGGTCCAATCGTAACAACGAGGCCGGAAGGCGTATCGAGCCTTTGTCCACGTAAAGCGATGCAGTTGCCTTTGGAAATAGAAGCGTCCCTTGAAGTATTCCGTCTCCCAGAAGATACAGATTGGCAGTCGAGGATTGTATATGGGACGGATCTATAAGAGTAAGTTTAAGGTCAAATCTTGGATCAATCGTATATTCGTTGGTCGGAGAAGTAACGCTTGAGAGCCCTTTGAAAACCAGATCGCCGTTTGACAACTTCACCTGGCCGCCTATAGCCGGAGTTCGAAGCGAACCACTGAAATCCAGGTCAGCAGTCACGTTTCCTGAAGCTGGCGAATCCACAAAGACGTTCTGCCGAAACTGCAGCCGATTGATCGAAGCATGTCCAGTGAGACTCGAATCAAGAAAACTTGCCGCGCCGCCCTTTTGGTATTGGGCATAGAGGTGTCCAATATCTTGTACAGGCGTCGAAGCGGAAGCTGATATTGAGCCACCACGGCTCGACTGAGCCTGTGCCTTGACTTCGAGGGCATTAGCGGCGACGGTGATCGAGGCATTCACGCTTTTGAGCGTATCGCCCATTCCATGAAAGGAAAGGGAATCGGCAAGAACCTGAAGCGAGCCTGTGATTTTCATGGCGAAAGGTTCACCGTCGGCTGCAAACTCACCGACTACCGTCCCAGAGGTTCGGGTGGCGTCGATGCCTCCGATCAAGGGTGCAATGTCCTGCAGGTTGCTTTGGGTCAGGGTGATCTTGGCTTTTGCGGGCCCCGTGGATCCAATCTTAAAGGGGTATTCGAATGGAGCCGAACCAGAAAGAGTCCCGCTCAATCCTTTATAGAAATACTCACCCTCGGCGCGAAATCCTCCTAACTCGCCTTCGCTTTCACTAATTTCGATTTTGTCTAGGTTAAACCGCAAATCATTATCTTCATCGTGCGGCACCGATATCCCAAGTGAGTTGGCAAATAGCCCGCTGGCCTTAACCGATGCCTCGACTCTGGGCGAACGCGTCGGTCCATCGACTGAAAACCAGAAATGGGCGTTGCCAGTCATCGCGCTTAGGCGCGGATTGAAACCTCCCAGTTTTGAAAGGTCGATTCGATTGTCCGTATTGCCATCGATATGGATTTCGCCTTTTTCTTCAACGGTTCCGTTCAGCGCCATGAGTAACGGACCGTCTAGAAGTTTTAGGTTCTTGATATCCCATTTGTGATCGTTAAGGGCGAAACTTGCGTCGAGCTCTCCCATCGGCTGATTTCTAAAGCTGATCCCGGTCGCCGACAAGTTCCCAACCGTAACGCTGGGGTTCTCAAGTGTGCCGTCAAAGGAGCTCGACGCATTGAGGGAGCCCTTGAGGCTCTCAAGGCTATCCCTTAGGCCGGTTGACGTATTCGGAAAGTAACGCAGGCTTGCCGAGACGAGATTCTCAGCTCTGACATTAAAGAGATTGAGGTCCCCTGACAGCCGCTTGGTATCCGGGTCATAAGAGACGTTATCGACCGTGATGTATCGCTGTAGGTCCCCAATCTCGATACTGCCGCTATAAACTTTCCCATCTGATCGCAACTTCATAGGCCCGCTTCCCAGCAGGGAGCCATTGAGGCTGATGTTGTTCAATTGTCCGTCTACGTTAGCATCGGTAACGAGTCGGCCGTGAATGTCGATCGAGGCTTTTCCTGAAACCCGACCTTCGATGGCAACGGAATCGCTGAAGTCCGGGGCAAGTTTGTCAAGCGACATTTCGGTCGCGGCAGCGCTGAACTTGCCGACCTTTGTGTGTATGTCGTATGTTCCACTTGCGGCCATTCGTCCATCCGCGCCCACAAGGTTCAGGTCAGTGATGGCAACAGTATTACCATCCGTTTGGAGATGACTGGTTATAGAATCAACCTTGACTCCATGCAGCACCAAACTACTCCCTAGGGCATGAGCCAGGACGAGGGGTTGATCGGCTGTGCCCCCGATCTCGATGGAAGGAACGTCGATCGCGCCTACGTAGTCGTTTCCAAGCCAATCCGCAATCTGAATGTCCTGAGCCGACATTGAGCCTGCAATCTTTTTGGTTTTGAACTCGTAGTGGCCGTTCCCTACAATACTTGTGGTTCCTCTCACTGCTTCCAGTGCGCTGACCGCCGCACTGAATCGATCAACCCTAAAGTTGGCAACCGCCGCCGGAACCATATGGTCCTTATACGTGATATCAAACGCTTCTACTCTTCCGGTTGCGATCGGGTCCCTAAGAGTTCCGGTTATATTTGCGGTGCAGTTAGCCGTTCCCGAAAATGCCTGACTGTAGGCGTCCAACTGAATACCGCGTCCAGAGACGCTGATCCCAAGGCTGCCGGAGCGTCCCAACGCTCCATGTGCCGAAATGAGGCCCTCGGGCGTGTCGAAATAGGCTCGATCCAATTGAAGATCACCCTTGGAGTATTTACCAAGTCCTTCAAATCGGCCCAAAGACAGCACGTGATTGCGCGATAATGCGACCTTGCCTTGCCCTCTTGCGACAAACGAGACGGTTGGATCCGAGACTTGTCCACTCACAGACGCGGATATCGTAGCGGTACCTTCCACCTGATGATAACCAAGTCGGTTGGCGACCCGCGCGATGTCGAGGTTCTCGGTTGATGCAGCCCCAACGAGAGTTCCTCGAGTGCGATCCAAAGTGAATCCACCTAAGACCAGCCGTTTATTGTAAAGGGCATGCTTGATGTCCATCACAACCCTTTGGGGATTCGCGTCCAGTTGGACAATTCCGGAGTCGACGTCCTCGCCAGAATAGTGGATCGCGGCGGCCGATATCTGACCGGTCAAGCGGTAATCGGTCTTAGAGCGAGCTGAAATCCAACCATGAAAGTTTCCTTTGTGAAAGGCCGACCCTTTCGGCAAAAATGGTTTCGCCCAGTTAGGGAGCGTTCTTGAGTCGTCGACGTCAACGATGAGCGACCCAGCGACTTGGGGTTTGGACGACCAAGTGGAACTTCCTTGAAGGGATGCGGTTGCTTGGTTATCGTGGAGCTTGATCGCCCCAATGGCGCCTTGGGCATTCACGAAGCCATTAAAATCGAGACTTGCCGCCTTGAACTGCTGAAAGCTCGCCATGAGAGCGTTTACTCTTATAGTCGACTCAAAACGCGCTGGCTTGCCTCGCGGGATAACCAGCCTGAATGGGCCCTGAGCGACCAGCGATGCACTGGAAAAGTCGGCTAACGTACCTAACTTTTTGCCCTCGGGAGTCTTAAAGAAGTGAGCCAAGATGGATGCAAGCTCTAGTTTGCCGGTAGATCCATTGATCAATAAGCCGTCCTCTTGCTGATTCTGGACCCTAGTGGCGATCTCGCCGCATCCACTGATTTGAACCTTTGCGGAGGCGATCCAATTCCTTCCGACTCCCGCAACGCTCACCAAAGGCGAATGGAGCCACTGTGACCATTCTTTGGGACCCGTTCTGTCCAGGTATTCAAGTCGGCACTGGTCAAGTACGACGTCGTATGGGACCTGACCTGGGGCTCCGTTACTTTCTGGAAGGTAGTTCTGAAATTCGAAACGACCATCCTTTTGACGGACAAGCCTCCCCTTCAGGTTGTTTCCGCGCACTCGAATAATCTGATCGGAGCCTCGAAGGGGCTCTAGCCCGGTCGCACGAAGGGAATCCAGTTCTGCGACGCTGTTTCCCTTGGGGTCCGAGATACGTAGGCGCCGAAGGGAAAGAACCCCACGTCTTAGATCGAGCGCATAAGAGTCTGCAGATACCTTGAGCAGGCCAACCCTCGAGCGGTAAGTGTATTCGATAGGTACGCCGGGCGCCTCCAGGGTATGAACGCACGCAAGCACGTATGACCCACCCCAAACCGCAATAGCTGCGAACGGAGATACAACGACCGCTAACTTGAGTGCGCCGGAGCCCAGCCGGATAATCTACCTCCTAGGCCAACGACCTGATTAAGCCAGACCGTTTGCCGTTTCTTGCGCGTCGAGTTTCATCACGCGCTCGGCCATAACTTTCTTGCTGAATTCGATGGCGTTGTATGAGCTACGGATAAAGGGGCCACTTGCAACGAAGGCAAACCCCATTTCTTGGCCTATCTTCTCATATTCACTAAATACGTCCGGATGAATGAATTCATTAACGGGAAGATGGCGCATTGTTGGCCGAAGATACTGCCCTATGGTGACGGCATCGACGCCGGTATCTCGAAGGTCTTGCAGGGTCTTCACGACCTCGTCCTTCGTCTCGCCAAGTCCCAGCATGATTCCGGACTTGGTATAGATGGAGGAATCGAGTTGCTTGACTGTCCGAAGCAAGTCAAGGGTTCTCTCGTATTTGGCCTGTGGACGAACTACGGTATGAAGCCGCTCGATCGTTTCGATGTTATGGTTATAAATCTCTGGGTGGGCATCGGTCACGTTCTTGATGCACCACTTCTTGCCCTTAAAATCGGGCGTCAGCACTTCGACTATTGCCAGAGGGTTTGATTTGTGCAGTTCTCGAATGGTCTCGGCAAATTGCATGGACCCTTCGTCGGCAAGGTCATCGCGCGATACCGAAGTGACGACGATGTGCTTGAGTCCCAATTCTTGGGATACCTTGGCGATGTCGCTGGGCTCATGGGGATTGATCTCAACACCACGACCAACTTTGATGGCACAGAAGCCACAACTGCGCGTGCATGTGTCGCCCAAAATCATGAAAGTCGCGGTCTTCTTGCTCCAACACTCTGGAAGGTTTGGACACCGGGCACTTTCGCAGACGGTGTGCAGGTTTTTAGCCCGCATCATCGACTCGACTTCTTTAATCGTGTCGGGCCGTGGCAACCGAATCGTTAACCACTCAGGTAACCGCTGGGTCATATTAGATTATAGCTGACCCGATCTATTGGGAGAGGGCAGCGTCTGCCCTCTCTCTATGTATCTCACGACTAACCTTCTTCGTGCGTGTAATGAACGTGGACAACGGCGGAGGCCGATGCACCGTTGGCAGTTGCCGTCAGCGTTACTTCCCTATGGTGATGAAAATGGCTGTAAGGCACGGTGTAGGTTGCCGTTACGGTGTCGCTACCGGCTGATACGGTGGCCGAGGGATCGATTTGGATCAACTCAGAGTCGGACGACGTAAGAGTGATCGGCTGATCATCGGATGTGACGTTGCTGATTGTGATCGTGACGGTATACGACTGTGAGCCAAAACCATTGCCACCGTCTCCATTTGGATTCGGATTCGCCGGGTTGACAATTACGGGAATGGACCCATTATCTTTGACTCCCTTCGAAATACTATTGTTTGTAGGATGACCGATGACGGGAAGGGTGCCTGTTTGACTTCCGAATGCTCGCTGAGGTTGAGTTCCACCGGCGACGACGATAATCGCTGCAGCTACCAGCGAAAACTTGGAGAGAGAGGAGATGTTCACAGTGGAGAATATACCATACAGACTCTGATTATCAGTACTTTGAGTCGCTCAAATGTCACGATTTTGTTATTCACTAAACAATTTTAGCAACCTAAGAGGGTTATTGTTTACCACCAAACGCGGTTATCGTCATATGTCAAACGACCAGTCTTGGTCCAAAAACACCGATTTCCTAGCGAAACCATGAGAATGCTAACACAAACGGCGTACGATGCCGCACTAGTGAACTCAAGTCCTAGTAGAGTGATTAACCGCTAAGAACAGGAACCTTATGAAGTAAGAGAATAGAAAGTGAAACAGTCGAAGTCCCTGACTATTCTAAACGATTATCCCGCGGATGGGAAGTTAGAACTGCGAACTAGGGCATTCCTGGCTAGAACGCCATCTTTGGGTAGGACGCACGGGTAGTTTCGGGCGTTCCAAGACAGCGAAGTAAACAAGGGACTTCTGAGTTGTCAGCCGGATGAGGACGAGACATCATTCTCGTTACATGAGCCGTATTTTATCGAGCTCTTGAGTCAGCTGTCCAATCGACATCAGCGAGCCGATAAGGAGCTGGCTTCGGAACAGTTGCTCCCCGATCTGAGCGATTAGCCGCTGGCTCAAGTCGTCCAAAGACTCGACGTCATAGGTCCTGGGCCGCGCCTCAATCGAGGCGCCCTGCTTTCTTGCCGCGCCCAAAAAGATCGCTGCCGATTCATATCGGCCCAGTAGTTCAGCCGCGTGGGCGACCGTCCTCCAAGAGGTCGCCACCGCAATATGATTTCGCAGCCGCTCAAAAGTCGGCAGGCATTCCAATGTAAACGATATCGTCCTCGATGGAATACCTTCTACTAAATACAAGTGAGCGGCATTTTGATGCAAGTATGCCATCGCTGAAGAGTCGTTCACTTCATCCTGGAGGGAGAGAGCCTCATCAAGATGGGCGTGCGCGGCTATAAACTCGCCAAGATCAGCCTCGACTCCGATCATGTTCATGAGGGTTACAAACAGCTTTTGATGGTTTTTTAATGTTCTGAATGCCGCCGTTGCACGTAAATTATAGCGTCTGCATCGTCTCAGCTCCCCGGACTCTTGGGCATTGATGGCGAGGCTTACCAGGGCAGAGCCCTTGCCTTCCAGATCGCGAGCGCGCTTGGAGAGTGCATAGCTCTGAATCGCGTATCGACGAGCCCTCTTACTGTCGCCAAGGTAGCTTGACAAAGCGCCTGCTAAATTGACGATCCTTGGAAATTGAGAGTGTTTCTCGCATTCTTTGGTGGAGATCGCCTTTTCGACTAATCGCAGACCCTCCGACAGGTAATTGCGCATGAAGAAGAAGCGGTGACAAGAGATAATCGTCCTGACAGCAAGGTCGGCATCGCCACCCTTCATCAGGCCCGCCTCGATGACCATCCGCACGTCTTCGTAAGACGCATCCATTCGTTCGATCCAAGCCAATTGATCCGGGCCGAGGAGTGCCGAATTGGCAGTTTCAGCAAACTCGGCGCACCATTCGCGATGCCGTCGGATCAGATCCTTGTCTTCCTTTACTTCCTTTAACTTCGCCGCCGCGTACAGCCGCATTGTCTCCGAAAGGAAGAATCGCTTGTCAATCGTTTGAACGCTAGACGCATTCAGGAAAGAGCTGTCGAATAGCTTCTCAAATGCGCCAAAGACCTGTGACTTACGCAACACTTCGTCAAAGGCGCAGACTTGCTCGGCCTGCTCCAAAGAGAACGCGCCCGCAAACACGGACAGGCGCCGTAGAAGCGCTTTGTCGTGTGGCTCCAGGAGGCCGTAGCTCCAATCGATGGTCGCCCTCAGCGTTTGATGACGATCAGACGGGTCACGATGTCTATCCTGCAGTAGGATAAACCGATGATCCAATCGATCGAGAATCTGCTTGGGATTCAGGATCGAAGTCTTTGTCGCTGCCAACTCGATGGCGAGAGGGATTCCGTCGAGCCTCCGGCACAGATTCGCTATCGACGCCGCGATGCTTTCGTCGAATGTAAAGGAGTGGTTTGCCAGTTGGGCTCGATCAACGAATAGGGCAACCGATTCGTATTCGCGGATGCTGCGCCAATCTTCAACCGGAGATGGGACTTCGAGACCGCCTAGCATGAACCGGTCTTCCCCGATTGCTTTGACACTGCTTTGCGTTCCGGTCAAGATTGCCAGATTGGGACATTGACTCAAAAGAGCATCGATGACCCGTCGAAGGGGCACGACCAGATGCTCGCAGCTATCGAAGACCAAGAGGGCGCGCTTCTCTCTGAAGAAGGCCACTAATGCGTCCAAGTTTTCTTCGCCTGGAAGCTTCGCTACTCCCATGAGGCGGTTGATGGTTGGAAGCAGCATGCTCTCGCGAGCGACCGGACCGAGATCGATATACTGAGTTCCGTCGACAAAGTCGGACTCGATTTCCGGCAACAAGCGATGAATCAGAGCAGTCTTTCCAATGCCGGGAGGGCCAACGATCGTCACACAGCGCGAAAGATCCATCTGGCGCCGCAAGGCAGCGACTTCTCGATCTCGCCCAACAAAGGTCGATGTCCTAAACAGACCCTTTCGGCCCTCGACCGGTCTTTCACGCTTGGGAAGGCTGGGGTGCTGTACAAGCAGAAGCTTTTCGTACCCACCATCCAACCCCAGGGGATAATTGCCTAATTCGTCGAAGGAGTAGTCGGCATCGAGAGCTAATCGGGCTAATTCATAGGTCGCAAGCGTAATGACTAACTGGCCAGATTCTGCATTAGAGATCGCCGCACTAAGGCGGTGCTCGATGTCTTCACCGTTATTTACATTCGCATCAGTCTCGCACATGACGATCGCGGCTACAACATGGGACTTCAGCTTAGCCATCAAACGGACGGTTGCTTGTAATGCCTGCGAAGGTCGAGTAAAGGCAAGATACGTATAGCCGTTTGTCGCGTTTAATAGAACCTGGCCTTGATGAACGAATAGGATTTCTTGAAGGGCCGATTCCAGACTTGCCGGACGGGACCCGGACTCGATAAGGAGCATGAATGTGCCCACACCGTCTTTAAAACTGTGGGTTAAACCTTTAGGGGTCACACTTGCTCGGTCCATGATCTTCCTATGATCGTATCGCAAGACGCGATAGATGAGTGTCTAAGTTCGAAATCTTCTTGTCTGATAACCTAAATCAATCGCTCAAGGGGGCCAATTGGCCTAACGAAATAACCGCGCACCGTACGTTAAGATACGTTCGCAAATCGCTAGTGTAACGATATCGGTTAATTCAGTGGAAAACTGCCACCATAATTCGCAATTTAGTCAAATGACGTCCGTAAATCTTCATTCCCCTACCGGCAGAGTCGCGGATCGGCAATGTCAATACGTTGACTTAGGATCGTCACTGGTAAGACGCACTCCTAAAAGGCTGGGTCAGAAAAGAACGCGAAGCGAATTGAGCACGCGCGAGTTGCGCTTCTCAAGGTCCCAGTCGGCGGATAGATCGAGCAGACGTAAGTTAGGCAACCGCCTGATGACCGTCCCGATCGCGATAGGCGCCTCCGCTCGGGCCAAAAGGGCGCCGACGCAGAAGTGAATTCCATGCCCAAAGGCGATGTGCCGGTTGTTCTGGCGACGAACATCGAATTTGTCGGGATCCGGAAAAACCGCAGGATCGCGGTTGGCGGCGTTGAGCATCTGGAATACCATCTCACCCTTGCGAAGGTGTTTTCCGTTGAGTTCGATGTCCTCCTTCAGCAGCCGTGGTTGTCTTGACACCGGGCTTTCAAAGCGGAGCGATTCCTCCAGGGCCGATAGTAAGAGACTTGGATCCTGTTTGAGGGTCTCAAGTTGGTCCAGATGCGAGAGGATCGAGTACATCGAATTGGCGATGAAGGAAAGGGTCGTTTCTTGTCCGGCGACGAACAAAGTGACCAGGGTGCTGACAAGCTCCGTCTCAGAGATCAAGCCGGTTTCAGCCTCGGCCGTGACGAACTTCCCGATGAGATCTTGGTGAGGCTCTCGCCTCCGTTCAAGCACCATCTCGCGGATGTACGGCCTTATTTCGCTGATCGCCTTCTCAGCGCGTAGCAAGTCTTCCTCGCTGGGCTTGTTCACCCCCTGGAAGGCCAGAATATTGTCCGTCCAGATCTTGAACAGGTGTCGGTCTGACGGAGGGACTCCGAGGATCTCGGCGATCACGCTGATCGGTAACGGGGCGGCAAGATCCGTGACAACATCAAAATGCCCCTTCTCGATGACGGTGTCGATCAGGCAGTCAACCGTCTTTTGGATGGCCGGCTTCATCTGTTCCACTACCTTCGCATTGAATTCCCTGGCGATCAGCGACCGCATCCTGGTGTGGTCGGGAGGGTCGCTGTGAAGCAGGCTCTTTGTCGCGAAGTGGGCTTCGAATGCCGGATATTTTGCCCGCTTTTCCTCGCTAAGATAAGCGACCGCCTTTCCTAGACGATTCTCATTCGAAAAATGAACAGTGTCCTTGAATGAAGTGAGGATGTCATCGTAACGGGTCAGAATCCACCCTCCGATCGCATCGCTCCAATAGACGGGCGCCTCCTCTCGCATCAGCCGGAGAATCGGATATGGGTTCGCCACAAATTCCGACGTAACAATCAGTTCTTCAAAGCTGGGAGTGGTGGTTTGCATCGCGGGAACCTCATCCATAAAAGTGATCGGAGGCTTACGAGTTTTCCTTCCGAGCTTCGACCTCAATCGTCTCGAATTCTACTCTCTCTGAATGCTTACGGCGCCTCGTCGCCTATTATCGAACCCTGATGCCCCAGGGATAGAGCGCTACGTTCGAGAAGTTTAGGTACACGTATCCGTGCTCCAAAACATTGGCGCCGACGATTTTAGTGGGGTTCGTAGTTGAGATTGCTAACGTATGGTCCTGCCAATCGGTTGCATAACCTGATAACCCGCCCTCGGGGGCGACCTTATCTTTGTAGAGAAACTGTAGGTTTCGGCTCATCGGGTTTACCGGAGGAGCAAGCTTCGTTGTAAACGTATAATAAGCCGATTGCATTCCGATTCGGTTGAAAAGGAATTGAACTGCATTCTGACTCAGCCCGGCGGTCGGCGTGAGCTTCAGCTTCAATCGGTCGATCACGGTGTCCGTGCTTGGCACTTTGGCGATCACGCGCATCGAATTGACGTGGGGATCTACGAACACGATATTTAGGTCGTAACGACCGCTCGGGGTGTGTAGGATCGAAATCTCGTTGGCAAGCAAGATCCCTGAAACGTCGGATACGCTGACCCGGTCGGAGTAGCCAACTCCGGCTCGGAAGAGAAATCCGATCCTCCGGTTGGTTTGGCCAAGGGGCCAGTTTGCTCCGTCCGTTCGGGGGACGCTAACCCCTTTGATTGGCGGCATCGGACTCCCGTCGGGGCGCCAAAAGCCCCACTCAGGATGAGTCAGGTCGGTGATACCCAAGAGTCCGCCTGGAGAATTGGAGGTCAGTGTAACCATAGCGGGTACATCCAAATCGGTCGTTTGCGCTACGTTTGCAGTTGGATTGAGGGGGATCTTATCAAACAAGATCGTCGTGCGCTCGGGAGGACTGTCGACTTTCGATGGGTGCTTGGCCGGTACTGCGCATTGGATCGTACCGGTTGGATCGTCCCCGATCAGAATGTCCGCCACTGAGATCGGGTCGCCGTCGATTCGCGAAACGTAGTATCCCATCCCGCTTACGTTAGAAGTGATGGTGTCGAATGGAGTTGGGGTGCCGCTCCACTTATGATGAATGTCTTCAACCATGTCGATTCCATAACCGTCAAAGTTCTGCGCAAAGACAATATAGCGGATATTTGAGGATGGGTTATCGCTCCGACGGGAACCTAGCCAGCCATCCATGTTTTCAGGCAACGGAACCGAATTTGGCAAGAGTTCTCCTCTCATGTTCCATGCCTTTGTGCCGGTTGCGGTGCGTTGCACGATTGCAATGATTCTCACGTGACGCCCGTTTCCGATATCCGCAAACCCGTTATGGGAGATCACTTGGCCGACGACTCCATGGGTGGTAACCCCCAGGGCGATCGCAAAGATAAAACTCAAGCAAAGCGAGAGACCCATTGCGGAGGGAGAAGCCGAACCTCGAGCCCGGTTCCTTTCCAGCACCCTGGCGATGCGCGGCTTCAAGCGTCCTACTTCGAGGATGGTCAGCGAGCCGGCGAGGCTTGGCGCCCCAGCTTCTGTTGCGATCCGAAGGAGTTCGCTCGCATAGGAGTTTGGAGAGATCCCATTCAGGAGCACGACGTCATCCGCAGCCGCTTCGCACTCAGCTCGGAATTGGGAGGCGGCGAGCCAAACAAACGGATTGAACCAATAGAGGCAAACAACCAGTCGAGAAAAGGCGAAGACGATCCAGTCCATACGCCGCACATGGGCGCACTCGTGTAGGAAAATCGCACGGATCGTTTCGGCATTCCAATACATGGCATCGGTAGATAGCACCAGTCTGGGTCGGAAGTGGCCAAAAACCATCGGCACCGAAACATCGGAAGAGAAGTCGAGGGTGGGTCGTCTCTTGAGCTGTAAGGTTGTGCAGGCGCTCCTCAATTCAGATAGAAGGTCCTCTCTTGTCACCGGCCGGAGGTCGAGCCTTGAAAGTCGAATCAGTCCGATGACCGATTGGAGCAGAAGAATGGCAACCCCGAATAGCCAAACGTCGATCGAGAGCGCTACGAGCGATGGTCCGGTGTATTCGACCAAATGCGGGCGCGGTCGGCTCTGCGTCAGCACCTCGGACACTTGCGCTTTTTGGGACGGAAGACTGACGCCCGCCTTATTTGCTACGGAGCCCGGAAGGCCCTCAACGGGCTTCAGCGGGTTGCCTGAAACTATTTCGGGATTAGACCGAACATGTTCCACGACCTGTACGGTGGGCAGCTTGAGCAGAGCGATGGGCAGGACAAAGAGCGTTGCGAATGAGAGCAGCCAGACCAACCTCCGGGTCGATGCAGAGGCCCTTCGGCAAAGAAACACCGCCGCCGCGCCGATTAAAGGGGGAACAAGGCTGCGAATGGCAAGGCTGATGAGAAGTTCGGGATTCATTGTTCGGCCTCCGCTTTAGAGATGAGCACCTTGATTTCTTCGATTTCGCCTGGAGAGAGCTTGAGTTCACGATCGTTGACTAACGTGGCAACCAGGCTCCCCAGGGAGCCGTCGTAAAACGTCTGCAGCAGCCCAAGCAACGCAGACTTCGCTGCGTCTTCGCGCGGTTTTGCGGCGTAATACACGTACTTGGCGCCTGCTTCGTCATGGAGCAGCCATCCCTTCTTTTCGAGAATCGTAAGCAACGTCCGGACCCCCGAGTTGGCCAGGTTCCCCGGCAAACTGGACTGGATCTCGGTCGCCGACATCCGCCCGTTCCGATAGATCAGTTCCATGATCTGCTGTTCGCGCTTGCTGAGATATTCGTGAGTGCTCATGCTAATAATTTAGCACTGTTTTCCCAGGAATCCAAGGCTCTCTGCTAAAATTTTAGCAGAATTTTCAGATACCCCGTATCGGTATCGCCGCTAGCTCTGACAGGGTGCCCCGATTCTTGTAGGTGGCTGAATAGGCGGAACGAGCAAGGCTACTGAAGATAGCCGCCGCCGGGCTCGCCACTCCAAAGACGGCTTAGCTGCGACTGTCCGCTGCATTCATCCGAACGCTTTAATGGGGCTCATTGGACGTTTAGTGCGGACAATTCCTCGGGAGATATCGGATAGGGAATTGGTAGGTGTAACAAACCCTGGGTGATCGCGAGATGCTGCATGTCAAGTTGATGCGGCTTATACGTCTCCGCATTGCTGTCAGTACACCAGTACCAAAAGCTCTCGCTCAATGGCCGAAACTGGGAATACCCCGCCTATCCTTCCTTGACGTCTAGCCTCAACTTAATATCTTTCCTCAATATCACGTCAATCATCAATCCCCGCAATTTAAGCGTTTTTCTATTATTCCGAGCGTCTGAGTGTCACGGACTTGTGAGGGAAACGGACCCAATTGACTCTCCCGCAATGGGATCGACCACTCAAGAGAGATCTTATCCCCGTGCTTTGTCTCAGCGCTCTCCGGGAAAAAGGATGCACGCGTCAACTCAGACTACAGCCACGCCCACCGCGCGCAGTTGGAAAGGGCAATGAATCGTTACTGGGATGAGATCCAAAAGATGCGGGAAGCGGCCCATGTAAGAGAAGCTTAGGATGGGTCAGAATTCTTGGAGAAATGAGCGCAAGGTGTCGACTTCCTAGAGCCACGTGTTAATTTCTTCGACAATGTTGTCAAAGTCGATTCGCGGATCGTTCAGTTGCTCGAGCGTGAGCGCGTTATGGCGGAGCCAGAATTGTCCCTTTATACCCATTGCGTCAACAAGAGCGAGCGCCTCGCGGTTGCCTTCAGGATCCATAGTCTTTGCCCAATCCGCCAACGCACCGGCAGCTGCCGCCCAGAGTGTTGATAAGGTCGCGCTCTCCGGTGGCTCTCCTAATAGCCTATATTCCTTCAAGAAGTTGTCAGTTTCGGCAACTGCTTTCTTAAGAGCGTCGCGGGCGTCTTTGGCCAGGCCAGACCTAAAGGCTACTCCGGCAGCCATCCTGCCCGAAATGAAACTGGCAATCTGGATAAGCGGGCCTAGGGCGGGTACAAATTTCGCGATATCCAGCGACGATTGGCTTATAAGCAACTGAATTTCCTCACGGACTAATCATACGATATCCGCCGAAAATGTCAACTGCCAATTCAAATGTCTACTGAATGTAGGACACTAAGTTGTCCTACAGAAGCCGTTTTCGCAGGTTCAATTTGAACTTGAGGCTTAATATGGTGCGCCGGAAAGGACTCGAACCTTCACGCCTTGTGAGCACATGCACCTCAAGCATGCTTGTCTACCAATTCCAACACCGGCGCGCGAGCCGTTATTTTACCATGACCTGACCACTGAATCAACGCGACTACGGTTTCCGTCTGCAAACGTACATCGCTTCGACCTCATCGAGGCTGAGGAAGCGCCGTCCCCAGTGGCCGGCGGTGCCTCCAAAGACGTTGTCGACGACAAACCCGGCGGTTTGGAGCATTCGAACGACCTCCGGCGGGATAAACAGCCTCTCTTGGATAGTCATGATCTTTAACCCCTCTGGCAGGTCCCACTCATCCTCGTAATTTGCAAGCATCGTCGTCGTGTCGAAGCGTCCCGCTTGGACATGTTCGTCCTTCATCTGCCGAATGATAGAATAACCGTTCAGGGCGGTTAAGACGAACGGGGCGTTCGGCTTAAGGGAAGCGCAGATGTTGTTGAAGATCGCCTGATCGTGAGACTCGGCCTGTTCGCCCTTTTCAATCAGACCAACGCCTCCCTCGCACAGGCAGATGGCGGCATCGAATCGTTCCTCCAGCCGAAAGTCGGTCGCATCGGCCTGGATCCACCGGACGTCGACCGCCGCGTCGTTTGCCTTTCGATGAGCCTCCTGGAGCATTCCCCGGGAGAGATCCAAGCCGGTAACGCGATAGCCGCGCCGAGCCAGTTCGACGCTGTGACGCCCGGTGCCGCATCCGACATCGAGGATAGAAGCGCCGGGAAGAATGGGATATAGGGAGAGCAGGAACTCGACCTCAACCACCGTGTGCTGGGCGAACCCATTCTGGTCATAGTGGGGCGCATGGGCATCGAAGAAGCGCTGCCATTCTTTTTTGCCTGCGGTGGGGGAAGACATGGAAAGAGGGTACCCAGCCGGGGAAAGGGGCGGGGGTTGTGAGATTCGATATTCGGGATGGCGATGGCAGAGTTCACGGCGCCGGTGTCTTGGAAGATTTCAAGGCATTGGAGCGGTTGGGACCGATGACGTCGAGATAACAATCGATATGCACGCATATGGCAACAGGAACCCAGGAATAGGGGCGACCCACGGCGCGTCATCTAGCAACTGCCTATATTGTTCACCGCTGGTCATTCGGTAGTATCAAGCGATTCAAAGAGGAATTGGGCGCGGTAGCGTCGCATTGAGTGAAAGCAGCTATGTTAACTGACGACGAAATTCGACAATTTCATGCCGACGGGTACTTGAGAGGGGGAACGGTTGTTTCGGAGGAAGCAGTCGAAGTTCTCCGGACGGAAGTGCTTCGGGTGATCGACAACCGGGACGCGCCTGGTTTTCAGCCGGTACTTCTGCACAATATGGCAAGACCAGAGGCGCCGGTTTGGCAGATCGTCAACATTTGGGAAGCGAGCGAACCGTTTCGTGAACTGATCCATAACAAGAAGATCGCGGAGGAGATGGCCCAATTGACCGGGGCGACCTCGCTTAGGATTTTTCACGACCAGATTCAATACAAGCCGGCCACCACGGGCGGCGTCAACATGTGGCACCAGGATGCGCCTCTGTGGCCGATCCTGGCGCCTATGACAGAGGTAACAGCCTGGGTCGCACTGGACGACGTCGACGAACAGAACGGCTGCATGAGCATGGTTCCAGGTTCCCACCTTTGGGGCAACCACATCGATTTCTTATGCTCGTTCAAGGAATTTGGCGACATGCCGAACGAATTCGAAGGTCGACCGATAGAGATTCGGACCTGCCCAGTGAAGAAGGGGGAAGTTCACTTTCACCATGCACTCACCTGGCACGGCAGCAACGCGAACCGGAGCGGAAGGCCGCGAAGGGCCATCGCCATTCATTTCATGACCCAAGACACACGTTTCGTCGCGTCTGGAGACCATGTGATGAAGGAATTCGTCCATGTTGGCGACGGCGAGGTCATGGAGGGCGAACACTTCCCATTGGTTTATACCGCTTAGATCAGAATAGGAATTGTCGGTATCGAGTTTGGTTCAGGTTCGTTAAATAGATTATAAAGAGGGAACAAAGGCCGTGTTTCGGTCTTATGTATGAATATGATTACAACCGCGATCCTACTTGTGGCGCTCTTTCAACAGAAGCTTCCGGAGAATCCGAGCTTTGATTACTCGGGTCTCCCTCAACTGCGCACGGCGGAGAAAGTCGACGTGTTATCTCACACCGTCTCCCTGGATATCGATGCGACGCGCGAGGGGTATGTGGATGTCAGCAGCACGACGGTCTACAAGAACACGACCAACGCAACGGTCAAGGCGACTCTCGTCGTGCCCCGGAGGCGCTATGGCGATTCGATGTCGAGCTATCCGGGATTCGACATCGTCGCGACTTGGGACAAAAAGCCGCTGACTCTGGCGCCCGCCTCCGACCATGGATTCTCTGAAACGGTCGGAAACACCGTGAAGTATGCGACGGATCTGTCGACCGACGTCCAACTGGCTCCTGGCTCGACTTACGGTCTGCGCATCAACTACTCGGTTCCGATCGGAAAGGGGGGGTACGAGCAAAAGCAGAAGCTTGTGGGCTACCTTTTCGACGGCGATAAGTCGATCGGCCAGTTGAACATCTCTTATCGCTACAGCGGTCACACCGTCTTCAGCCTTCCCGAAGCTCGACCCAACCTAGGCTGGCAAATCGGCGACAGGGGAGCATTCGTACGTAAAGAGAATTATTGGCCCGACAACCAACTGACGTTCGTTGCCTTCTATCCCGGCGGGTTCTAATTGTGGTTTGAGGGCAACGTGGCCGAAAAGGTAGTCGCTTGTTGCGTTAAGTATCCGTCAGTTCTTACGCGACGCCGTTCAGAGGTTTCGTGCACTCTGCCGTTTCAACAGAGGGTGATATAGATCCCGGCGCTTAGGAGATGAACGCCCGAATGTGCTGAATGCTAAGTTGGGGAGCCTCCTCGGGGACGTAGTTGCCGACGTTAGGAAGTACGACGGTGGCAGCGTTTGGCAGGATGGCTTCCATGCGCGCGAGGGCGTCTTGTCCGTAGGTTTGGTCGTCGCCGCCCCACAGGATGAGGCAAGGCTTGTTAAGCGCAGCGAACCGCTCGGCCACCGACTCGAACCAACCGTCTCTTGCCGTCATGGCGCGCGAGAGGGCTTCCGGGCAATAGGTCTCGAATTGATTGTTGAACGCATGCTGAAACTGGTCTTGGACCCACTTGGGAAGATTGTGCTTATCGGCGAAGAGAATCGGAAGATAGAATTTGGGCGAAGGGTTGAGAAGACGAAACCAAAACAGGTTGAGGGAGCTTGTGGTGACCTGGGTCACGAAGCGAATCACGACACTTTTGTGAAGCGACCATAGCCAAGAGTTGAACAGGATCATGTCACGAAAGCGATTGGGGTTGCGAGCTGCCCAATCCATTCCGATAGATCCGCCAAAGTCGTGACCGACGACGGTGACGTCAAACAGATCGAGCCTATCGATAAGTGCCTCAAGACGCCGTGCGTGGGCGGCCGGACTGTAGTCGATCTTCTTCGGCTTTTCAGAAAGGCCAAGTCCCAGGTGATCCACCCCGATGCAGCGATAGTCCTTGGAAAGGTTGGCAATGAGCTTGCGGTAAAGAAACGACCACGTGGGTGAACCGTGAAGAAACACAATCGGGCGGCCCTGTCCCACGTCGACGTAGTGCATGACACCGTCGTCGGTTTCGAATGCCTTCCGTTCAAATGGGAATTCAACCGTATTGAGCCAGTGAGTCGGTCCCAAGAGGACCAAGCTCGGGTCGTGACTAAGCTTCGCTGGCCGAACGGCAGCCCTTTTCGTGGATGATCGTCTCATCCACGCGATTAGCCGGGCGCCGAACAACCGTAGGACCATCGTTGTGACTACATGCTCCTAAGCCGAACCATCGTTGGTTACGCCGTTCCACTGGCGTCAATAGGAGAATGGGACTTGACGCTTGCGAGAGAGAAAGACGCATTCCAGCGTTCCACTTGGACCGATGGAGCGATCATGGCTTCACCGGCCCGACAGGAACGGGAGGCTCATTCGCAACGACCGGCATGGCGGCGCGAGGCGAGCACGATACAAAATGGTGGGACATCATGGTGCATAACCATTTTGCCCTACTCTGCCAGTCGTTCTACTTAGCAGACAAGTTTTCGCGCTCGGATCGCAATGCGCCGACTAGATCGGGGATGCGAGTAAGCCCGCTGTTGTCGGCCGGATATGCGATATAGGGCTTTGGTCCACTATGCACTTCGCCCTCACCTTGATAGGTTGCCGACGGGGATTCAAAGATGAATCTTAACTTGTTATCGCATTCGGCCAGAAGTGCGGTAAACCGCTCCGTGTCGACTTTCGGAATCGTAAATGCGATTCTCCAAGCCACGACGGGATGTTCTGGCGATTGGGGGCGCAAGTAGATCAGGGGCCTAAGAACGGTGAATTCGATTTGCGATTCCCCAGGTCTACAAATCCACATAACCTTGTTCTTAAATTCCTGCGCTCCGGGAAACATACATCTACTATAGCTCGCTGGGGTTCAAATCCGTACCAAACAGGGGGCAGGAGTTGAAATGTCAGCAACAACCCGTTGCTAATTAGAAGGAAAAATGGCAATTTGGGTGTTCAAGCATCCTGTGCTTCATGGTTGCTATTGCTTTGTGAGTTTGCCAAACAAATCCTTCATGAGTTCGTATACTTCCGGTTTTTGAGGGTTCACATCGAACGTGTCGTCGGTAGGATTGGTGGGTTTGAGCGCCCACCCCCAATAGGTCCATGGCAGTCTGTCTTCTTCCAAGATGGAAGCAACGTCCTGAATCCACTCTTTGTAGCCAGGGCAATGAGTGGGAACGCCCCATTCTCCGCACCATACCGGCACGTTGAACTGCTTCCGGAATTGCAGAGCCGGCTCGATCGCCTTGGCCAGGGCTGCACGACTCCACTTGCCCGGGTAGGTTACCGGCTTATCCTTGGTTTGGCTCGTGTATTCCCAAGGGCCGTAAGTATGAAACGAGTAGATCAGGTTGGAATCGGTTTGCCAAAGACCTGGCACAAGGCCCTCTGGCCATGAGTAGCCGGTACCTTCGACAACGATTGGCCGCTTTGGATCGAGACTCCTAAAGTGGTGGATGACGTCTCGGTACCATTTCGACACCGTGTCGGCAGGCGAATCGTGCGGTTCGTTGATTGGCTCCCAGGCCGCAATATAAGGTTCGTCCTTGAGCTCGCCGATGACGTAGTCCCACATGTCCAGGTACTCGCGGTTAAGGTCGGCAGAATCGTAAGGCCCCTTGGCGTCCTTGCGGAAATCGTGGACCACCACGATCACCCAAATCCCCCGGCTGGTGTAGTAATGCACTTGCTCTTTGATGAAGGCCACCTTGGACGGATCGAATTTGCCGGTGGGAACATAGCCGTACATGTATCGAACGCAGTTGACGCCGAACCCCTTGATGTCATCGGCATCCTTCGCAGTCGTCGGTACCCACCAGAGGACATTGAAGCCACGGATGGTAATCGGTTTTCCATTCGGAGCGAGGATCTGTTGCCCCTTTATGTGAAACCCGGTTCCGGAATCCTGCCCTGCCATCGCCAAAATCGGGAAAGACAAGAGCAGGCAGCCAAGCCAGATCTGCATCCACTTCGAAGCGTTCATCTATCGAGGAACGTACCCGAATTGGAGAGCCGTCAGAATTCAAATGGAATGTCGAACAAGGTCGACCCAAATAAAAAAGGGGCCAGAGGTTGACCTGGCCCAAAAAGTTGCGCGGCGAACCGCAACCTTGCGAGAACTTGGGCTTAATCAAGCCGCGTCTCATGACTTTACGCCTCTTCACCCCCATTATAATTCAAGTCTTCCGGAGGGCCAAGATAAACTGGGATTTCTGCTGCGCTTCGTCGCGAAGTTTCGATCTCACGTTCGATACCGGTAGGCGTACCAGCGACTTTTTATTGTTTTGAATCGTGTTTAAGTGCCAGGAACAATCGAATAGATCTTCAGCACGAAGACTGTTCTCCAAATAAGATGAGGCAAGAGCTATCGAAACCGAAAGGTGAGTCGAAAATGATCACCCGTGAGAACCACTCCACCGAGTATCTCAGGAGCATTTTTGAAACTGCCTTCTTTGACTGCATTGTGGACAAAGATGGCGACCTTATCGTGTCTAGCGGATTTCGAGTCATCGTCAAGAGCAATCCTACTTTTGTCCAACTCATCGCGGTCTTCCCATGCAAGAAGGGTTCTTCGTGGTTGATCCTCTTGGAAACGATCAACAAGATGAACCTCGAGCTCAATACCCCGCGAGCCTATGCTTTAACCGATAGCTTCGAACACGCACTGGTCTTAGACTACACACTTGCCATTGGGGAGGGGATCACGGCGAAAGCGCTGGTAGAGACCCTTCGGTTCTACGAGTCCCTGATTCGAACCGCACTGCCGTACTACGAAGGCCTGCTTCGGTAGAGCACATGGGATGTGTCGTGCCCACGTTTTGCATGTCGGAGATCTGAACCAAACCTGACCGATGTGCCCATTTCAAGGGACGTTGAAGACGACTATTGTGACCACGTTTCTCGCTAATCCGGGTGAGGCGCACCCGAGCCCGATATGTTGCCCCCTCGGTCTTCGGCATCACGCATCCTACGCAAAGACAATCATCTGCACCATGCCTGGTCGCCACAACCGTTGTCATTCTGTAGTCGTGGGATGTGTCGTGCCCACGTTTTGCATGTCGTAGATCTAAACCTACCTGACTAATGTGCCCATTTCAAGGGACGTTGTAGACGGATATGGCGACCACCTTTCTCGCTAATCCCGGGGGAGGCTTACCCAAGCCCAATTTGTTGCCCCCTCGGTCTTCGGCATCACGCATCCTACGCAAAGACAATCTTCTGCACCATGCCTGATCGCCACATCGCCTTGTAATTCTGTAGTCGTGGGATGTGTCGTGCCCACGTTTTGCCTGTCGTAGGCCGTTACCTAACCTGACCAATGTGCCCATTTCAAGGGACGTTGAATACGGATATAGCGACCACGTTTCCCGCTAATCCGTGGGAGGCTTACCCAAGCCCAATTTGTTGCCCCCTCGGTCTTCGGCATCACGCATCCTACGCATAGACAATTTTCTGCACCTTGTCATTCTGTAGTCGTGGGATGTGTCGTGCCCACGTTTTGCCTGTCGTAGGCCGCAACCAAACCTGACCGATCTGCCCATTTTAAGGGACGTTGAGGACGACTATTGTGACCACGTTTCTCGCTAATCCGGGTGCGGCGCACTCAAGCCCGATATGTTGCCCCCTCGGTCTTCGGCACCACGAATCCTACGCAAAGACAATCTTCTGCACCATGCCTGGTCGCCACAACCGTTGTCATTCTGATACACGACCCGTCGGTTCTCCCGCCGTGAACGAGGCTGGATCAAGAAGGTTCTGAATTGACCAAATGGGAGTTCTGCGATTTTCAGTGAAGGCGTCTTAAAGTTCAAGTCGGCGAGCCCAGACTGCGCCTGGAAACCTATATTGAACCTAACAACAACTCAATCCCGGGAAAGAACCATTGTGCGCCGACGCTTCTCGCAAAGTACGGCGTAAGGAGTCTATCCCACAGAATGGAGCCGGATCGGATGCTGCATCTTCAAAAGGCCGGTTTGTTAGCCTCGAAATCTCGAGGCCCCCGGGGTTTTCGCGTAATACGGTTTTGTAAGGCATTTCAGCCCCATGGGCGGCCCACATAGCTCGGTTGCCTTGAGACCCTTGCCGCTCGCCACTGGAGGCCGTTACATTGAATTCAAAGTGGTCGACATTCCTTCGTCGGTTGGGTCAAGGGCCTGAGACCCCTAGTAATGTGAACTTAAGTGCAGAACCTCCATCAAGACACGGAGCCCATTGAGAGTATCGCTTATCGGATGGATCCCATGCGCAGAATTGATCGGACGAGCGGCACCGTTCATTGAGGTCGCCTAAAGCCCCAAGCTCCACTCTAGCGCGAGGGAGTCGGCGAGGAACGAACCGGTGGTGAGGGCTTCCGGTTTGAGCAGTCCCTTCCTTCAAGTTGGCTGTCGATTCGTTGCTCAAAGGGTGGGAAGGAGCTCTGGTCCGGCTTGCCGACTCATCCGAATTCAGGGCATTGGCCCCGTGCGACGTGGGGATTAACGCGAGGTGGAAGCCCGTACGCCGGGCCCGACATATCTGGTCGACGGGTGGACTGTGACCGGCAATCATCGACCACAGAACAAATCTGAGTTTTTTCTTATTCGATTGACGACATTTGTCGTACAATATCCACGAGGACGACGATTGTCGTCAAACTGCGATGGAAAAGAAGCATGGTGTGGGCCGGGCGGAGGTTGAAGTACTGCGGTATATCGCAGACCAGCCGGGTGTTGCGGTGAGTACGGTAGCCGAGCATCTGTTTGCGACAAAGGGCCAGACGCGTACGACGGCTTTAAACACGATGGAGCGCCTCCGAAAGAAGGGATTTCTTCGCCGCGAAAAACTCGACGGTGTCTTCAAGTACTACCCGGCGGGAGGAAAGATCCGACTCTTCGAAGGGCTCGTGGACGACTTCGTGGAGACGGTACTGGGTGGGTCGATTACCCCTCTCGTGGCCTATCTCACTAACAAGGTGGAGGTAGACGAAACTCAAATCGCCGAGTTGAAGCTCCTGTTGGAAAAGCTGGAAGGAGAAGCCCATGTTTCTTGATGCGCTCATACGGACATCCATTCAAGGTGGCGCGGCAATTCTCGTGATCTACCTTGCTTTGAGAGCGTTCCCCTCCGTTTCACCCAAACTGCGGCTTTGGCTCTGGCGCCTGGTTTTCCTCAAGCTCGCAGTGGGACTGATACCGGCTGCCTCACTTACGCTGTGGGTACTTCCCGCTCCTCCGGCTGCGGCAGCCAGGTCAACAGAAATGGCCATCGAGCCTCCGCTCGCGTTGGAGAGCAACGCGTCCGTTGGCACTCAAGACACATCGCCGAGCATTGCCACCGATTGGAAGATTCCAGCGAGCCGGCTTGAGCCCTTAACCAAGAATCGGTTTGAAGCTCCTGATCTAAAGCAAGCAGCGCGCCGAACGACGCCCAAATCGAACGGCACTCCAATCAATGTGTGGCTAGTTTTGTACGCGGCTGGCCTGGTGTTGGTCGGGAGCGGGACCATGTTTCGCACATTCAAGTTTCGATCCATCTTGCACGGGGCTAGGCTCGTCAGAGACCCTCACCTGTTGTCCGAGTTGTGGTCATTGGCCAGAAATGCAGGGAGGATTGAGTCGCCTATCCTGATGGAGTCAGACGAGGTTCGATGCGCGGTGGTCGTCGGGTGCAAGAACCCAGCAATTTTATTGCCTTGTGAGGAGCACAAACCGGAAGATGTCCCCCTCATCCTTGCCCATGAGGTCGCCCACCTGCTGCACCGTGACTTGGAGTGGAACTGCTTCAGCTCGGTGGTCCAGGTGCTCTACTTCTTCCATCCGCTCGTATGGCTCGCCGCAAGAGCTTATCGCCAAGCTCAGGAGTCGGCGGCGGACCAATCAGCCATTCGACTCTCGAAGGCATCTCCGCGACGCTATGCGGAAATGCTCGTTCGAGCGACAATCGTTGCCCCCAATTCGTTGGTTTCGGCTGCATCTGGGATGTCGTTCGCCGGATCAACTGCATCTATGCAACAGAGGTTAAGAGACATGAGATACTTCAACGTACGACCAACCTGGTCAAAGCTCGCCTTTGCAGTCGTTTTGACTGGAACATCGCTCGCTATGGTTCCTGGCTACAGCTTGGGTCAAGCCCAGAAACCCCCCACAAAATCTCCTTCAAATATCCAACACGCCTATCCTTCCCAAACCAAACCACATCCAAAGTCAAGAAAACAGAAGAAGCATGTTGGCAATTCCAAGGCGGGCAACGCAACTTACGCTTCCCCGAAGCCACTTGGAATATCAAAGGAGCCGATGGTCAGACTATGGGCTCTGCCTACTCCTGGACATGATTTCACGGTCGACAAAGTGGAGGCTCGTCTGGCGTTTCGAAAGCTCTTCGACCTATACGGAAAGTCCTTTTCCATTTCGCCGGACGTTGTGGGCTCAATCTCACTCTTTGCCCACAATGTTACATTTGATCAAGCGCTTCAGAACATGGCGAAACAGGTTAACGCCAGGTTCAAGATCGATGACGGAATCTATGTGATCACCGGCCGCTCCCTTGAAGCAAGCGGACAGCCCATGTCACCCAGGCCCGGCGAAATCTATGGGAGCGTCAGCAGCGGCAGAATGAACTTAAGCGCAACGTCAGGGGCGCATGACCGAATGCAGCTAAAGCTGGAAAAGGCAGACGTTCGAGAAGCGCTTAGAAAGGTCTGTGAGATGGCTCACGTGTCGTACGCGATCGATCCCCTCGTCCAAGGCGAAGTCACGCTCGACCTGAAAAACGTAACTTTCGAGTCGTCCCTTCAGAATATTCTCCACCAGGTTGACGCCACTTACCTGGTAGAGAATGGGGTTTACATCATCGGAAAGCGGATCAACCAACGGATTGGCGTTCCAGGCTCTCCAGACCGAAGACCGTTCGATCCGACGCTACCCCCTGGATTCCAGAGAGGAACGACAGCTTCCGGTTCTCGAGAGCAGTTGCAGTTGGATGCCAACCAAGCAGACGTTCGCCAAATACTTCGAAAAGTATTCCAGAACGCTAACGTCTCTTACTCGATTGCGCCGGAAGTTCAGGGCATCGTCACGATTTCGCTAAGAAACGTCACTCTTGAGGTAGCCCTGCAAAATATTCTCCGCCAGGTCGATGCCACATACCGGGTTGAGAGCGGGGTCTTCGAGATTATCAAGTCGTAGGTACGCGGATAAATACACCGAAAAACCGAAGGGCGACCTTTGAACCATTGGTCGCCCTCGGATGTTTTTCTGGATATTGGTTGTCCTCACGACGGTAAGCAAAGAATAATGTTGGGACAATGAGTTCGAACCCAGATTTTAAGCGAAGGGCTACGGACAAAACAGGTCAGAACGATCAAAGCGCAACGCCGCGGGAAAGGCGAAAACGGCAACGGCGAAAGCCATCAGAGTTCAACGACGAGATTGAAGCAATGCTCGCCCATGTCGAGCCGGAGGTTCGACAGGAAATCCGCCTGCTGATCGGAAAAGGAAAACAGGTCGAAGCGAGAAAGACGCTCATTGACTACGCGGTGAAGAGTGATCGGGCCGACCTAATTCAAGGAATTGTGCAGAAGAAGACCAAGCCAGTCGAGGAAGTCTTGAGTTGGCGGGTTTGGCTCGTAACGATCCTAATCGTACTGGTGCTGCTCTACTGCATCGGGTGCCTACTCACCAGAGGACGCGTAGAGCTTCCGTAACCCTCCAAGGACTCGACTGTGATAAAAGGCTAAGTGGGATGCCAAACAGGTGCGCCCTGAGGTCGGGGAGTTCTTCGAAGTGGAGTACAGTGCATCCTCGATCACGCTAGTTTTCAGTACCACCGTAAAGTTGGTGGTCCGGGCTAGGGACGCTCGTGCTAACCTACAAACAGACATGAGAAGATTGGCGCTTCTGGTTGGCTGCGCGGTGGCTGTTTCGTCCTGTGGCGGCGGGGGAGGAAGTCCCACGGTGGTCCAACCCGTGTCCACGTTCCGTGCCAATCAGCCCGGCGACTCGTGGAACTATGTGGTCAGTATCAACTTTGGCCAGTTCGGGTCCTATACCGGGACTCTCTCGCAATCGATTTCAAACGACACGTTCAACGGATCGCCGAGCATCAAGCAAACCCAAGTGTTCGACTTGGCTCTCAAGACCGGGCCTTCGTCGGTTACGAGTTATTCCGAATACAGCCCTACCGGCGTCCTGTTGGCCGAGACAATCAATGCGGTCCTGTTGACCGTTGCCACCGACACGTTCAATGTTTCAGGCACCTTGTCGAGCACCACGAACGACTCAGGCGTGATCACTTTCACAAGCGGCTTGACGATCGATGACACTTATCGCGTAATTGGAACTGGGGCCACAAGTACGCCAGCCGGCTCGTTCAACTGTTGGATCGTCGACCAATCAGCCGTGAGGTCGGATGGCGTCTCGGATGAGTTTGAGACGTGGGTCGCACCAGAGACTGGTAACTTTGTCAAGCTTCGAGACACCACAAACAACGGAAATGGAACCGGCTACACCTACACGGCGACTCTGACCTCGATGGTCACATCTCAGTCCAAGTCGCCGCACTTGGCCTCTTCTAAAGACATGATCGCCAAGGCGATTCGATGCCTTGCGGGTCAAGTACTGCCCAAGCATTAAGGAAAACGGAGCGACAAACCCCTTCATTAAAAACTTATAGGCGATCAGTCAGTTATTTGAACGCCTTGGTCATCGTTGTAAATTCGGATCGGCTCAGCTTTCCTTTCTGCTCCTTTCCATAGAGTGCGATGAGGTAGTGGGCAGCAAGATTGGGATCTTGAGGCTTCTTGCTCGGATCACCCATCACGGATTGGAAGAAGTCAACCACATCGACAAGTTCGGACGCATCCAAGAAGCCATCGTGGTCCGCATCGTAGTGATCGAAGATCTTGTCGACGGTCAGGGTCCGACCCGCACCCTCAAGGCCATTCTCGTCGCCGACATGGATTCCTTTCGTTAGGTGCTCCCCTTCAAACGTGTAGGTGAAGAAGGCAAAGCACATTTCATTGGTTGTCTGCTCACCAAACGTGACCTTTTTAGGTGGATTATTTGGATTATGGGGGTTTGCACTCGAGTTGTCGTAATGGGCAACGAGAGCCAGGTGGGTACCGGTTGGGAGGTGAACGGGCTCCTTGTATGTATATCGGGTTTGCCAATTAAAATCGTACGGTTCGACATGAATCAACTCGCGTTTGGTTCCGTTGGGCAGGGTCGCGGTAACCGTCATGTCATGGCCCAGCAGGTGCATATGTGGAATGACGTCGAGTAACGTGATCGGCGCCTTCAGGTCCATCGAGGCGGTGACCTCGTAGTGGGCGTCGCCCGGCAGGATCTTGATGAACTCGTTGTCTACCGACTCCCATCGGATTCGCTTGTCAACGGGGTTCTTCGCAAATCGGACACCGATCTGGCTGAGGTCGGTTTCGGGCTTGCCGTTCTTGTGATAGTGAACCTGGATAACGATATCGGCGCCCTTTGGGAGCCACATGCCATCCCCCTTCGGAAGCGACTGTGCCTGGAGTCCGGGAGCCCAGCCTCCCAACGAACCGGCGGGGATAAACCCAGGGCCGCCAAACGAGGCATATCCCGGTTTGCCGTCTTTACCGTCTTTGTTGCGCGCGACTCCACTCGTGTCCAAATAAACCAACACGTGGTGGACGACGTTGCGGTTGCCGGGTTTGACTTCCACGTCAGTCACAAACCGCCCTTCTGGATAGTTTGTGGGGATTACGAAACATCGGTATTCGTCCGCGCCCTCCGCCGATACAGTGTAGGGTTGGGCGGGCTTAGCCACCAGATCTGGAGTACCCATCGACCAACCGGGAGTGTAAGTTGGCGCCTTCGGAGCCTGAGTCATATCGCCTTGCGGCGCTCCTGCGGATGACCACGCTTCAATCGCTTCGATCTGTGCCGAGGTAAGCGTCCGCTCGTTTTTGAACTCGCCATGAGAAATCGCCTGCCAAGGTGGCATGTACTTGCTCTTGATCGCTGCCACAATTGTCGGCGCCTTGTCCCGGGCGTCGTCATAGGAGGTTAGTGTAAAAGGCGCCACTTCGCCTGCATGGTGGCAAGGTGCGCACTTCGAGTAGATGATCGGAGCAATGTCTTTTGCAAAAGTGGGAGTGGCTTTTGGGTGAACCAACACATTCTTCCCGGAATCCCTGGGGACGGCTGCGACACAGAGGAGTGTTCCAGCGGAGATGGCGAACAAGATGCGGGGGGATTTCATGAGGTTTGGGACGTAACTATGAAACATCCAACCGGCGCACCGAGTGCCGGTTTGGGTTGTTTGTGGGACAAAATCGCTTCGAGGGCGTCACGTAGGTCGTGTTGGGTTGCAGTCGGCCGTTGTTGGCCAAGGGAAATGTATCGGTCATCGATGCGGCCCGAATACACCTTGCGTCCATTGGAATCGTAGACCAAAGCCTGAGGAGTCACAGAAGCCTTGCAGTACAATGCGAACTCGCCATTCGGGTCCAGCAAAAGCTCGGAACGGCCCAGCGAGAACGACGTCGCATGAGTCCTCGCTTGCGCCGCGGTCAACCTGGGCTCGGAGTAGACCAAGTCGATGCACACGCGACTACCATACGTGGTTTGGATGCGACCGATCTCCGGCGCGTATGCGTTGCAGATCGGGCAGTCGTGGCTAATGAACACTAATGCCAATGGCCGACCATGCGCTTCTCGGAACGGCTTATGGCGGAGTCCGTCCACACCCATAACGCTGGGGGTGGCTCCCGCCAAAAAAAGGGAACCCAGGAGGGACATACAAACAACAACCATTCGCTTAAATTATCTACCCTAAAGAGCAGGTCTCCGTTTCACCTTAACAACTTGAAAGCGGAAATGGACCATTCGCATTCTCCAGATCGGGACAAGACTGCCTGCAACTCCGGTAAAGCAGTTTGGTCAATTGAAGAGTCTCCTTGGGGAGTGCATCACGAGTCGGGGCCGATTTGGAAGTAACGACGGGCGGGAGAATCTGGTACGAGAGCAGATTGTCGTCAAGGAATTCTGACCGGCAGTCGCTGCGTTGGATTTTGCTCACGTACGATCTCGGAGAGCGCTTCCTGAAGGCGAGGAGAGCGTATTTCGATGATGAACTGCATGGGGCACGGTCAATGCTAGAAGCATTCAATGCAACGGCCCCGAAAATGCAGAGACTACTGGTCACCCGTTCGTCGAGCGCGTTTCGAATCTGAATGCTACTACTTGGCACGGACCAATCGCATCACTCGGCGCGTTCTAAGTGTGGTGCTAGACTCAAACACAATCCGAACCAGAATTCTAGATTGGGCCTCAGCGCCTCCAGAGCCGAGGCGACGAAATGGAAGGCAGTTCCAATCGCATTGCCCGCCCCGGCTCTTGCGGGGTCGATTGCAAAAGGGGTCCTCAAGCCATCCAAGAAGGCAGGTTCCGCCTCTGCTTCCGACTCAGCCCAAGAGGGCTTCCACCACTACTTCTTCGGGTCGATGATTTTGTCGACTAGGCCATATTCGCGTGCTTGGTTAGCGGACATCCAGAAGTCTCGATCGCAGTCTTTCCGGATTTGGTCTGCGTCTTTATGCGTCCGCCTTGCAAGGATGTCGATATAGGTATCGAATAGTTGGTTCATCTCCTCCAGGTAGATTCGCGCGTCCGCCATCGTGCCTCGGTAACCCCCGCTTGTCTGGTGGATCATGATCCTCGCATTCGGCATTGCGAAGCGCTTTCCCGGAGTACCTCCGACAAGAAGCGCGGTGGCCATGGACGCAGCCATTCCAATACAAGTCGTCGCGACATCGCAAGAAACGTGGGTCATCACGTCGAAGATTGCGAGTCCCGCCGACACGCTTCCCCCACCACTATTGATGTAGAGCTCGATATCCTTATTGGGATCCTCCTTCTCCAGGAAGAGCATTTCGGCAATGATCAGGTTGGCTAGCCCATCCGTGATCTCTTCTCCGATAAAGACGATACGATCCTTGAGCAGGCGAGAGAATATGTCATAGGCGCGCTCCCCTCGCGGACTCTGCTCAACAACCATAGGAACCATCGAGTTCTCGGCTAACAGCATGTCGCTTCCTCCTGTCGGAATCCTGCCCGGCGCGTGGGCTCTGATTCGGGCACGGGATCCTCTTGCACATAGACGATCGGCACACGTGGTTGCCGTATTTCGGCTTGCAGAATGCGCAGTAGGACTGGCATGGAAGCATAAACGGCATAGCCCCAATTAACGCTGGCCTCGATGAGCACGTGTGGGCGGGATGCCTCAACAACCCGATGCTCAAGTCTTACGACGGTACCGCCATCGACGGGTGAGAGAGTCCACGAAACGATGCCAGGCGCGTCGTCTTCGCCGTCGTCCCAAGAATAACTCAGTCGCTTTAATCGGTCCAGTTCCAGTACCACGCCCTCAACTGCTTGGTCCGCACCGCGTTTGAGTCCATTGAATCGAAATCGTCGTCCAAGAACGGGTTCAAAGTCTGTTGGCATCAGCCACTGAGCCAATGCCTTCGAGCTAGTGAGGGCCTTCCAAACCCGCTCCGGTGGGTGGGGATAAAAGACATCGAAGGTGAGTTTTTCTTTCATGTTTCTCCTAATGTTCAGGATCCGAAACGGTCTCATCGAGGTAGCGACCCAGCTCGGAAAGTCGCTCTTTCCAATAGGGCTCATAGAATCCGAGCCAATCCGCAACCACTTTGAGTGGTTCGGGGTTCAATCGGTAAATCCTCTGTCGACCCTCCTTACGTTGGATGACAAGTCCAGCCGTTCGCAAAACCGTCAAGTGCTGCGATACCGCCGACATCGTCATGTCGAACGACGCGGCAATGTCAGTCACTGGCGTGTCTCGTACCGCCAGCATCTGGAGTATCTCCCTCCGCGTTGGCGCCGAGATCGCAGTAAACACATCGCTTGCATAAGCCGAACCCGTCATGGCTTTATGATATTTAAGAGATTACTTAAATGTCAAGCGTAAAGTTGAGAAAAGCGCGGAAGTCAATTGGAGCGTTGCAGTCAGCGATATCTGCGCCCCGTGGAGACCTTGCCGTCATAAGGGGATGATGATGGCATTGGATGGGAAGATCAGCGGGCTAATCCGTTATCGTCAATACTTGAAGGACAGTCCTTCCATCAAGGTGGTTGAATTCAGCGCGTCTTCTTTGCGTTTGGGGAAGGTCCAGTCGGTGTCTGGGCGAGCGTTCGTGGATCGGAGCCGGAAGCTCTACTCAGACGCTCGCCCCGGACGAATCCTCCAATCTCTACCTTTCTCTCGAAGCCTTAAGAATCTCCGCCTTCTTGGTGAGTTCGTCTGCGAGGACTGTCTGACCGATGGCTCGATAGCAGCGAGCGGCATCGAGCATCGGTTCGAATGCCGAGTATTTAACCCAGTCGTACCGAGCTTTGGCCCATTCTTCGTAAGATTTTGCCGCATCGAGGAGATCGCCATGCGCCTCAAAAATGCGGGCTCGGGCCGACCAAGCTCTTTGGCCGAATTGGAGGTATCGAGACCTCATGCTCAACTGTGGGAAGTATGCTGGGTACTGATCGTCGACCCAGTTCGGCCTCAGGAGGAACGATATCTTCAGATCCTGTCCGTCGATGCTGTGGTTCATGGACCGGGCCACGTTCCACTGCTCACGGCTTGCAAGTCCTACAGTCAATTTCTGGGGAACCGGAGCTCCCGAACGAAGGGGGACAAATCCCGTTATACAGAGGCTCTTCCCAAAGATTTCGTCGTATACCGGCTCATTGAAGTTCTGCGCGGGCCACACGTCGTCGATCCGCGCATAGGTCGTACCGTTTTCGTCGGATAGGAACGTCGGTAGAACGAGTTGCATCTCACTCTGGCGCACGGTCGAGACGATCCAAATCGTGCCGTCCTTGGAGATCGTTGCGTCCCGGATGTCGGTGCCCTTCGCTGAATCCAACGGTTTGGACCAAAGGTGGGCCAGTTCTCTCGCCGCGAATTCGGGCCGCACGACTGCTTTTTGAGTCTCGAGCGAAAAAAGATGAGGATCTAGTGACTTGTTGAAAGTGAAATCAGTGTGGATAATCTGACGGCTGCCTTTGAATTTTGGCCTTTCATCTGCCGCCTCCATGTCCGACTGGATGGGCAAATTCGTTTCTTTGTCAACCAAGATTTCGGCGCGGTAATTATCCTTGGCGCGAACGAACGATAACACATAAGTTGGCCTGCCGTTGACCGGTTCGTGATCTTTCACCACGGCCGTCCGAGGGATATCGGTTTCTCCAAAGTCGACCCCCTTCTTCGCGAAGTCTAACGCAGTTTGGCTGCCGTTCGTCAAATCTGCGAGCGCTTCCGGTCGAGCTTTTTCGATTGTCACAAAGTCGTCTCGCGTACAGTCGACCAGGCGCTGACCGTCCTTGACAATATCAACCGTCTCGAGGTTCGTTCCAATTTGGCTGTCGAAACGCCAACATTCATTGGCATAATACGTGCGCACGATTGTATGCCACCCGGATGGGAGTTTCACAGACAAATCGCACTCCATCGTTTTCACGTCTCGTAGAGCCGCATTGATCTGGGCGACGGTTCCGGCGACCGCGTTTCGGGGCCATAGGCCGACAATGCTCAGGGCTAGTATCGAAGCCGACGCAAGTCCAAAAGTCGCCCGACGGTTCCAGCGAATCACTCGTCGAGTGTGTTCCGGCGCTTTACACGGTGCGAACGAGCTTCCATAAGTTTTGAGCAGTCGCTCGACTTCGTTTTCATTCATTGCTTTACCTCTTCGCTCGTGATTTGGAGCCATGTTTGTTCAAACGCGCTTCGCGCACGTTGGAGCATGCTATCGATTGCTTCCGTCTTTTTGCCTACCACTTGTCCGATCTCGGCGCTGCTAAGTCCCACCACATATTTCAAAATCAGTACCTCGCGATGATCGGGGCTGAGTGTCTGCATGGCGATTCCAACCATTGCCGCTTCGTCTGCCGCGTTGTCGAAACTCACCGGCACATCCGACTCCCGAATCTCTGCCGTAGGTCGGGCCATTCTAAGCCGATCTGCCACTTTGCGTCGTGACATCCCAAGCATGTAAACGCGTAGATTGGATTTTGAGCAAGGGTTGGGTAGTGCTTGAACGACTTCGATGGCGACATCCTCTGCGTCCTCACGCTGCCCAAGGCGCAGCGCGGCGTATCGAAATACGTCGTCCAGGTACGCCATCGGGTCTTCCCCGTTTCGTTTACCAAACCAATCGATCGCTAAACTCATCTATCTCCTCGAGCATAGAGACTTCGGATCAGGAGTGTCAAAACCATCGTGGGTTCAGCCGGATATCAACAACTAAGGCTCGGAGTTTCATGATCCTGCGCCTAGGAAATAGTCTGCGTTACTTTGGATATCTTTTCACTCTGCGAATTATGTTAAGAACTTGTTCGTTTATGGGGGACAACGTGTCAAATTGCAACCCCCAGAGGCTATGGTTCAGTAGGGTGTTCAGGTCCCGAACCCGGAAGGTCGTAATTATGATTCCCGTTCGACTCGCATTCTTGAATTTCGCAACTCTATTAACTGCCATTACCTTCGCTCAAGTACAAACGAGTTCCCGTGAACTGGGGCTCGAAAAGGCAGGAGCATTCGCCGTTTCGAAGATCAAAGGGACAACTAACAGTGCATTGGCGACTTCGCCATGGCCAATGTTTCGCAATAACGTTCTGGGCACAGGGTTAAGCCCCTGGGGGGGCTGTAATGGAAACCAACTTTGGGACGTCTCGTTGGGTTCCGAAACGTTCTTTTCTTCTCCCGCAATCGGGCCTGATGGAACCGTATACACCGGCACGGAAAGCGGTGAATTATTCGCGATTAGTCCAACCGGGACGATTGACTGGAGCTTTGCGACCAAGGATTCGATTTGGTCATCGCCTACCGTCGGATCGAACGGAACCATATACATTGGCTCAGACGACTTTTACGTCTATGCGATCAATCCAAATGGAACGAAATTATGGTCATTTGCAACGGGTGATCAGGTCGTTTCATCGCCATGCCTTGGAACGGACGGCACGGTTTACATCGGTTCATGGGACGGATATTTTTACGCGATCAGCGGAACAGGCTCTCTGAAATGGAAGTACAAGGTGGGAAGCCCCGTACTTTCGTCTCCCGCGATAGCTTCGGACGGAACAATCTATGTAGGAGCCAACGACAAGAACCTGTACGCCTTCACCGCAACGGGAACGGTGAAATGGAAGTTCTTAACTAAAGGGCCTATTCAATCCTCGCCGTCGATCGGCGCCGATGGAACGGTTTACATAGGATCGGTCGCCTCTGCCGGTGACTTTTATGCGGTGACCCCGACCGGAACCGAAGCTTGGGTCTTCAACACGGGCTCATCCATCATATCGTCTCCAGCGATTGGTGCAGACGGAACGATCTATATCCCTTCGGGGCATGGCTTGTTTGCGCTTAGTCCAACTGGAAAGCAAAAGTGGGCCTTTGGATTCACTGACTACGTAAGGTCGTCGCCCGCGATTGGCTCCGATGGGGTTCTATACGTCGGAGCCGATGATGGGAGCATCGATGCGATCACGCCACAAGGCGGCTTGCAGTGGGGACGATATGGGGGCCAGTTTGTCATGGCGTCTCCTGCGATCCGCCAGGATGGGGTTATCTATTTTGGAGGCGGCAGCGGTTATTTCATCGCAATGGGTACCGAGGTAAATACGGTACCTCTCTCATCCCTTACGTTCTCGCCATCGTCGGTTCCCGGTGGATTGCAGACAACCGGGACGGTAAACCTCACGAACAATCCTCCAAATGGGGGTGACGTGGTGACGCTTAGTAGCAGTAGTTCGCTCGCAACGCTGGTCAGCCCCGTAACTGTCCCCACATTCGGAAACAGTGCGACCTTTACTCTAAACACGGTTCCTGTGGTGGCGGACACGCCTGTGACCATTACCGCCGCCTCGGGAGGGGTGACTCAAACAACCGTAGTAACCATCAAGGCGCCCGTTCCTTCGACCTTGGCGGTTAATCCAACTTCAGTGGTAGGAAGTTCAAGCACGACGGTCACCGGCACAGTGACACTAAGCGGCCCTGCGCCGGCAGGCGGTGTGACAGTAGCGCTTTCAAGTTCTAACTCGGCCGCCGCAACTGTTCCGCTCACCCTTACGATCCCCGCAGGCGCTTCCAGCGGGACGTTTACGGTAGGGCATGCAAAGGTCACGACCCAGGCGGTGGTAACCCTCACTGCGACTCTAAACGGTGTTTCAGCGACGACGACGATCACGGTGAAGGTGGGTTAATGCCGAAGTTGGGATCGGACATTCAGGCCACTTCAGTTGTTTTTGTATCCATATTCGACAGGTTGACCCTATGAAACGACATCCATTCGTCGTGTTTCTTGTCCTGACCATGTTAGCCTTTTTGGTGACGGGTCAGGTATTCGGTTCAGGATCCGGTCGTGCCAGTGCCCTACAAACGGCGGCGGCTCAATCTCGCCCGATGGGCCTCCAGGCTGGAGCGCCATGGGCGAGATTTCATGCCAACAATCAAAGCACGGGACTCGGGTTGTCCGGAGGTTCTAATGGCATCGTCGCTTGGACCTATCCGACCGGAATCTATGGCGAACCATGGCCGGTAGTCGATGCCAAAGGGACGATCTACTTTCAGGCGATGAACAGTGCCAACACTTACCAATTCTACGCGGTGAATCGGGATGGTTCGACAAAGTGGGCATATACCTTTCCAAGCCAGTATCCGGTTTCCGTTCAACAGTGTGCATCCATCAGCACTGACGGCACGATCTATTTCGGAGCTTCAGACGGCAATCTCTACGCCCTTAACCCTGACGGAACTCTTGATTGGACGTTTCAAACGGGAGCAACGATTACTTCGAGCCCGGCGATCGGGTCAGACGGGACGATCTATTTTGGTTCGCTGGACAATACGGTCTATGCGGTGAACTCCGATGGATCGCTCAAGTGGGTCTTCCCGGTCGGGGGCCGAGTCTATTCGTCGCCCGCTCTCGGTCCAGATGGTACGGTCTACATAGCGGGATACGATTCGAATCTCTATGCAATCAATCCAGATGGAAGCCAGAAATGGATTTTCTACAACGGCTCCTATCGGTTTGAGAACCCTGCAGTAGGTCCTGACGGCACTGTATATGCTTGTACCGATGACGGAAAACTAACTGCATTCAGCTCGAACGGAGTCGAAAAGTGGAAGACGCAACTAGGCACGACGACTGGCAATGGACCCTGTATCGGCTCTGACGGAACCCTCTATGCAGGAACCGTCGATGGCTTTTTGTTCTCGGTGAGCCCCGCGGGGAAGATTAACTGGAAGTTCGCTGCCAGTTCAAACGTATCGGATGCAGCCGTTGAATCAGACGGCACGATCTGTTTTGGCTCCTTTGACACATACGTGTACTGTCTCTATCCAGATGGGTCCTTGAAGTGGAAGTATCAAACGGCCGGCATTGTTGAGGATGCTCCTGCACTTGGAGCTGACGGAACTATTTACATTGGATCGAGTGATCACACCCTGTACGCGATCGGGACTCCGTTTTTGACCGGACTGACGGTCAATCCAAGTCAAGTTATTGGGGGTTCGCAGTCGACAGGCACGGTTTCTCTTGCATTGCCTGCGCCAACTGGAGGAGCTGTGATTGCGCTGGCCTCAAGCAACTCCAGTGTGACCGTTCCTAGCACATTGACGGTGCCAGCCGGAGCCTCCTCCGCCACCTTCACGATATCCACAATTGCAGTCGGCACGTTAACGGCTTCCACGATTACTGCCTCCGCCGATGTCGCGACAGTGACCGCGGTACTTACCGTATCACCGCCCGTTCCGATCAGTGTATCGATGGTTCCAACTCAAGTCGTTGGAGGAACTTCGTCGACCGGGACCGTTGCTTTGAGCGGGCCTGCAGGCTCGGGGGGCTTGGTCGTCGGACTCTCCTCAGATACCTCTGGAGTCACAGCGCCCTCGAAGGTGACGATACCGGCAGGCAAGACGTCGGCAAGTTTTGCCGTTTCGACAACTCCAGTCGTAGGAACTACCTCCGCGGTTATTACCGCCACGGAAGCAGGCACGTCCGTGCCTGGAACGCTTACAATCGTTCCTCCATCTCTGTCGAGCCTAACGATCTCGCCGAGTTCGGTAGTGGGCGGATCGTCGGCGAAGGGAACCATTACTTTGAATGGCCCCTCGCCAACTGGTGGCGAAGTTGTGGCTCTTTCATCAAGCGGGTCCTCCGCGGCTCCTCCATCTAGCGTCACGGTGGCGGCAGGTGCGACTTCCGCGACATTCTCGATTGCGACTTTTGCCGTCCCCGCATCGACGGTTGCTACCATCCAAGCGGAGATCGGCATCAATTCCATAACCGCAACATTGACCGTCGTTCCTGCCGTGCCGTCAAATCTGACCGTGTCACCGGCATCCGTGGTCGGCGGGTCCGCCTCAAATGGAGTCGTTACTCTGAATGGCCCGGCTGCAAGTGGTGGGACTATCGTAAACCTGACTTCGAACAACCCGAGCGCATCGCCACCTCAAACGGTCGTCGTCTCTTCCGGCGCTACGTCGGCTACATTCGTGATTGCAACCAGTCCTGTTTCATCGTCGACCGCGGATACGATAATGGCATCCGTTGGAACGGCCTCCGTGAAGACGACATTGACCGTCATTCCGCCGTCGGCAACGGGTCTGGGCTTTTCTCCGACTTCGGTTCAAGGTGGTACGCCCTCCACCGGCACGGTGACGCTTAACGGACAGGCGCCTACTGGCGGGATTACCGTAAAGCTCTCTTCGAGCAGCGCAAGCGCAGTGCCGCCATCGAGCGTGACCGTTTCAGCCGGCAGTTCATCAGCCTCTTTTGCGATCTCCACCAGTGCCGTAGCATCGTCGACAAATGCGACGATTACGGCAACGGAGGGAACATCTGTTTCTGCAATTTTGACTGTGACTCCGCCAACTCTCAGCAGTCTGACTGTATCTCCGACCTCGGTCACTGGGGGCTCGCCTTCAACTGGCGCGGTCACACTCAGCGGAGTTGCACCGTCTGGTGGGCTGGCAGTGAGCCTCACATCCAATAACTCGGTCGCGTCCCCGCCCACGTCCGTTACGGTCCCTGGCGGTCAGACATCGGCATCCTTTACCATTACGACTTCCGCAACTTCGAATTCCACCTCTGCATTGATTAAGGGCGTACTTGGCACTTCCTCCCAGAGTGCGACCCTAGTTGTGAGTCCTGCATCGGTGTCTGGCTTGACTCTTTCGCCGCCGTCTGTCGTAGGAGGAACTGGGGCACTCGGAACCGTCACTTTGAGCGGCGCCGCTCCTCCGGGAGGGAGCATCGTCGCCCTATCATCGAATAGTGCCAGCGTCCAAACTCCGGCAACCGTCACCGTCACCGCTGGCGCGGCCTCGGCAACCTTTTCCATCACCACATCCACTGTCTCCACGTCAACATCAGCGGCGATCACGGCAACTGCGGGCGGCGCCTCGAAGACGGCAAACCTGACGGTCAACCCGCTTGCCCTGACAATGCTCAGCCTTAACCCGACGACCGTGACGGGTGGCAACTCGTCGATTGGCAAGGTGAGCCTGAACGGCCCGGCAGGGCCCGGCGGGGCTACGATTTCTCTTGCGAGCAACTCACCTGTTTCAGTGGCGCCTAAATCGGTAACTGTCGTCGCCGGTCAGATGAGTGTCACCTTTACGGTGTCAACAAGCGCGGTGGCCACACAAAGCAGTTCCGTTATCACTGCGACTTTTGCATCCGGGTCCCAAGCAGCGACCCTTACGGTGATTCCACCCATTCTGCAGTCTGTAAGTCTTAATCCAACGATGCTGAGCGGCGGAGCCTCATCAACGGGATCGGTAAGCCTGACCGGTCCCGCTCCTGCCGGTGGCTTAGTTGTAAAACTTTCTAGCAACTCGACAAAGGCGACCTTGCCTCCCAGCGTAACAATCACCGCGGGAAGTTCCAGCGCTACCTTCGTCATTAAGACCACCTCAGTCGCGACTCAAACGACGGCGACAATTACCGCCTTGCTTGGTTCGATTTCGCAGTCGGCGACACTGACGATCAATCCGCCGTCGCTCACCTCCATAACCTTGAGCCCTTCGACGGTGGTTGGACTCACGTCGTCGACAGGGACGGCAACGCTATCGGGCGCAGCGCCCGCAGGGGGCATCGTCGTGAAGCTATCGAGCAGTCAGGCGACCGCTTCGACGCCGGTCTCGATAACGATCCCAGCGGGGAGTACGCATTCCACGTTTACAATAAAGACCACAACGGTCGCCACTTCGACGGTTGTGGCAATTTCCGGGAATCTAAACGGCGTGATCCAAATGGCAAGCCTCACCATCAATCCTCCGGTAGTCAAGTCTCTGACGCTGAGTCCAGCATCCGTAGTTGGAGGAAAAACATCGACAGGAACAGTCTCGTTGGGAACCGCCGCGCCGACGGGAGGTGTGGTCGTCACGTTGTCCAGTAGCAATAGTACGGCGACTGTCCCGTCGTCCGTCAGCATCGCCGCGGGAAAGACATCGGCATCGTTTACGATCACTACGGCAAAAGTGACGACGAAGGTGACCGCAATCATTGCGGCAAGCCTTTCCCCGACCGCAAAGGATGCCACATTGACAATTACTGGGTAGTCAGAACGCTCGATTGGTAGGGAAGCGGCTCGAATGAGTATAACGCTTCAAGGAGTTGGGAGGTGCTTGTTCGAAAGCGCCACGATTTTCGCCAACAACCTCGTCAATTCGGATGGTTTGATGGGCTTGCTGAGGAAGTCATCCATTCCGGCAAGGACGCACGCCTGGCGGTCTGCGTCATGGGCACTTGCCGTCATGGCGACGATCTTTACGTGCTTGCCCAGTGGGCGCTCGTAATCGCGTATGGACCGGGAAGCTTGCAGGCCATCGGTCCCAGGCATATGCATGTCCATCAACACGAGGTCGAATGTTTGCTGCTTTACCGCCGCAAAAGCCTCTGCGCCGTTTGGAACCATTACGATCGTGCAGCCAAGCTTTTCTAACATGGCCTCGGCGACGTGTTGATTGATCAAATTGTCTTCGGCTACAAGCACGTGAAGTCCAAACTTCTCAGCCAGCTCTCCAGACGAAGCTGGTTTTTCGGCACTCTCTTCCAATCCGAGTGCCAGCCTAATGACTCGGACGAGATGTGCTTGTCGGACCGGTTTGGAAAGGCAGGCGAAGATTCCAACCTCCTTCCAGTCGTTTCGGGCTCGAATATCGGCGGCAGAGGATAGTAACGCAATAGGAGGAAGCCTGTTGGGCCATCGGCGTTTCAGTTCCGCCACAAGCCGGATTCCATCCATGCCCGGCATCAAGTAATCCGTAAGGATCAGGTCGAAACCGGTTGAACCGCGTCCCTCGACTTGTTCGAGAGCGTCTTCGCCGCTTCCTGCTACGACCACCTCGCAGTCCCATTCTCTAAGAATCGACAAGAGCAGTTTGCGATTCGTTGGATTGTCGTCTACAACGAGCACTCGGCAACCATGTGGCAGCGACGTGGAAATCGGGCCGTCAGTCTCGGCGCCAAGAGGCAATTCCAGGTCGACCCAAAACCTGCTACCGCGCCCGAGCGTGCTTTCAACTCGAAGAACTCCTCCCATGAGTTCTACCAAGCGCTTACTGATCGCCAGGCCTAGCCCAGACCCTCCAAAGTGCCGGGTCGTTGAACCGTCTGCCTGGGTAAAGCTATCGAAGATGGCATCTAATCGATCGGCTGGGATCCCAATTCCGGTATCGGAGACCCCAATGTGGATGCTTGCCTTTCCGTCGTTGATCGATGAGACCTCGACACTCAAGACAATCTCACCTCGTGCAGTGAATTTGATCGCGTTGCCAACAAGGTTCGTCAGAACCTGCCTAAGCCGTAAGGAGTCGCCCCTCAAGGTGGGAAGGCGAATCGGTAATGCCAAGATGAATTCAATTCCCTTCGCGTGGGCCGAGTGCGCACATAACGTACCCAACTGCTCGACAAGATCCCGTAAGTTGAAATCGAAGCTCTCGATCTCCATTTTTCCCGCTTCGACCTTCGAGAAATCGAGAACATCGTTGATGATCGACATCAAGGCCTCAGCGCTTTCTTCGATCGTGCGCGCGAAGTCCTTCTGTTCCGCATCCAGATCGGTGGACATAAGCAGCTCGGTCATTCCGATGACTCCGTTCATTGGGGTTCGGATCTCATGGCTCATGTTGGCAAGAAACTCACTTTTTGCCTCGTTGGCAGCTTGAGAAGCGAGAACCGCTTCCTTCAATTGGGCTGTACGAACCTCGACTTCCACCTCGGTAAGTTCCTTTGCCACGTCTACCCGGGCTTGGCGATCAGCGATGAGGCGCATTTCGTGCATCCCTCGAAAGCAAAAGCCGAACAGCCCTATGTCCTCGAAGACGACCCAACCCACATGCTCCAGCCATCGCCAATTGCTCGCGATGGCAACGCCGAAGACCGATTGGGGATAGTAGATTCCGCGCAGCATATGATCCGCGCCCACAACGATCGTGGCGGTTAAAAGCACTCGCCAATCGCGATAAAACGCCAAAAACGCCAGCGAACCGAACACATGAAAGTGGGTCTCGATCCGTCCCCCCATCAGGTGAATCAGCAGGGCCGACCAAAGCATCTGACTGATCGCCATCACGTGCCTGGTCATCGTATGTCCCGGTTGCATCCTGGCCAAGATGATTGGAAACCCGCTGATCGCGCCTCCGAAGAAAATTGCCGCGTAGAGGGCAAAGCTGGCCGTGGTCTGTTCCCCTGCCCAAGCTCGGGGAGAGACCCAGATCGCGGCGGCCAAGCCGAAAACCCATTGAATGCCCATCAGGGCACTCATGAAACTGTCAGTTTGGCGATGGACGCGGTCTAGGTCTTCGGCCAAGAGCACGTCGGAACGCCCCTGAATTTCTTGCTCGAGTTTACGCCTCTCCATCAAACATTTCCTCGAGATGAATTCAGAGTGTGCCTGCTTTGACGTCCAGATCGGACCAAAGCGCACAACCAAACACGGGTGCAGTGTGAATGGGACAAATCTCGGTTCGGACATATTCGAGGATCGCATCTTCACCGTCACTCTCGCCCTCGTGTCCTCGTCCTGGCGTGATCCCTCCTGCAAAGAGAAGGCGGTGCCCTTTTGAACCGTAAAGTAGTACTTGTCCTGAGCATTGGACTCCAAATTGCTTGGCGATTCTCGCGTCTGAATCAACGATTAGCAAAGCGCCTGGGATAAGCTTGGCCTCGTGCCAAAGCGCGGAATCGTAACACCACGATTTTGGTTTGTCTAGGGGCTGATAAAAATACAAGCACGTGTGGAGCGACTCTTTCGAGAGGGCCACGATACGAGACAATTCGGCAATAGTGGCTCGAGAGCACGGACACTGCGGGTGGATGAAAAGGAACAAATCACCTTTCGATGCGGTGGATGGTGCGGCCAGTTTCTCCGGCGCCCTTGCAGCGATTCCAGGTGTGAACTCGTACCGCATCATAACCGCAACTCCAACGCACACACTTATCCCCCAGAGAGCTGTAACAATTACTGGCCTGACGTCCATGAATTAACATTATCTGTGAGAAATGGAAGAACTTAATGAAGGAGCTCAATTTACGGCAAGAACAAGTGTCGAACTTGGGTTGAAGGGTGTTACCGGCCATCGAAATCCATGAACCCGAGCTTCTTGAGAAATCCCCAGTGGGGATGCCTCGGCTTGAAATACGGCGTGGCGAATTTGTCGCCATTCGCCTTCAGTTACCGTAATCTGTGCAAGAAACGAGGCTTCACGAACGTAACCGTTCGATGCAAAACGCCGTTGATTGCCAGCCAAAGTTACTTCTTGATTCCCGTCTTCGGGTGTTCCATCGCCGCAATTCTCTTTAGGCGCGAATCGATATCGGCTTTCTTTGCCGCGAACATGGAGTGGGATGCTTTATCTAGAGCCTTCCTTGCTTCGGAAAAATCCCTGACCGCAATTTCGGCATCAGCCAAGTCTAGCCAGCCGCTACTGTTCCAACCGACGTCCTTCAGTGCCTTTTTGAGCAGGGTGATCGCTTCCGGGAACCTCCCATCGAGGATGCGCTCGTGAGCCAGGGCGGCGGCACACGCCGAGTAGGTTGGCGCGAGCTTAAGCGCGATTTCCAAGTAGTGGGTTGCTTGGCGACGATCGATGTCCATGAGCATCTTCCCATACATGAAATTGATCCGAGAGTCGGTCGGCGCAATCGTGACTGCCTGTTTCATGATAAAACGAGCATCGTTGGTTTTCTTCATGACCGTGTAAGCACTTGAATTACAGCTGATGAGCCAACCGAGTTCCTTGATGTCGGGAACTCCGCCGTTCGTGTGAAGATGGTCAAGGACGATCTGTGAAATAGCGGCCGATTTCTTCTTTTCGATCAACTGAGCCCACTGGGGAGTTCCAAAGATCCAAGACAGAGTGTCTCCCGTGACCTTAAGCGCTTCGGGAGATCGGTCCACCCCGTCCAATTCATGGGCATAATTGCCGACACCGACCATAAAGTGGGGATCAAGTTTTGCGATCGTCGAGAATAGACTTAGGGGTTTCAGCCACTGATGGATCCCCCACCAGGTGACCGACACACCGACTGCCAAGTTCGCAAGCAACACTCCTGCCAGCAAAAAGCTCCTTTTCGTGAAGCTGTAGGCGCATCCAATTCCAAAGAGGCAAGCCGCCGCGGTACCCGACTCTGCAAGTCGGTACGGGCCGGCCACAAAGGAAGGAACCGGGGGGAAATTAGAGACAGGGATATAAACGAGCAGTCCGCAAATCGCCAGCCATGCCAGAGGACGGTGGTTTTTCCACGACCACCATAGGAACCATGCAAACGCTCCGAGCAAAACCGCCCCCGTTGCCATCCAGGCGAAGCCTTGATAATTCTCCATCGTGAATGTCAGGAGCGATGGCCTATTCGGAGCAACCAGTGCCAAGCCATAGTGAGCTGCCGTTCTGAGGGCTAGACCGACTGCATAGAGGAATCCAAATTGAACGCGAGTAGGAGGAGGCGCGTCAATACACCAGAGCCCGACGTACACGACTCCCGCGATCCCAAACGGAATGCATAGACGCCATGCGTCCTTCCACTTCTTGGAACCAAAAACAAACACCGAAAGAGGTACGGCGGGGAGTATGAAGACCGCTTGCTCCTTGGAAAGAGCGGCGAGCAGGAAAGTAATCGTCGAGGCGATAAGCCAATTTCGATGGGACGTCTGGTGGTACTTTACGAGACTGACCATAAACGCAGCAAGGAAAAAGGCGGAGAGAGCATCGGTCCGTCCACCGATCCACGAGGCTGCTCCTACTTGCAGGGGTTGAGTCGTAAAGAAAATTCCTGCCAGGATTCCCGCAAGTTTCTTTTGAGTAATCAGCAATGCCAAGCAACTGACGAGCACTGCCGTAAAGGCATGAAAGAGGATGTTCGTCTCGTGATAATAGAACGGAGTCTGGTTCGCGTAAGATGAGTCGATCAGGATCGAAACCGTGGTCAGGGGTCGAAAGTAGTGTCCCAAGAATGGGTGAACCCAAGCGGTAAGGAGATTCGCTCTACCGAATCCAGATCCGGAAATCAAGTCGTCGTCGTCCCAAATCGAGCCTCCCATTAGCGACGGAAGGTAGAGAAGGATGGACAATGCAAAGACCCCAATGAGTCCGATGCGCCAGCCGTTAAAGAATCGCTTTTCCATTGAGATCGAGAGATTTCCTAGTCCGCGGTTGTGCAGACAGTTAGAGCGAAAGCCTAACCGACCGTAAGGACGGTTTCCGGGGCCATGAGGATTCTTTAACCGGACACCTGAGCGACTGTTGCCGATGTCAGCACAACATAGGCTCATCCAAACGTGCAAAATGGCGTAAGACTCATGTCAAAAGGCTATCTCACTCTCAAGCGTCTTTTCCTTTTTGCTTTCCTTGCTACAACCTTTATTCCTGCCTATTCCCAAACAGTTGCCGCCCCTGGGATGGCGGAGGAAGCGAGCGGACCCTTCTCTTGGTATCTGCTCCCGAGCGACGAAATAGGGTTCAAGGACAGTCCGCAAGCGTTTCAACTCACGTACGACGGTGCGCTCAACAACGGCTTTGGAGAATTACGCCTAACGACAGGCTCGGATAACGTGCCGCTGAACAATCGGGTTAGAACCTTTCTTAACGAGTATGTTCCGACAATCACGTACCGGATCCGGAAAGATCACACCCAATATGACGTGATGATGTTCGGCGCCCCGTCCGACCTTGATCCACGAGAGAACTTGATTGCATATATCCGAATTCAGGTCCTCAATTATGGAGATACTCCGCTGCACACGACGTTACGGGCAGCCTATGGACCACGTGGTAACACTGGCCGGTCCGATCTTGCATGTCGCAAATGGTTTCGTGACAAGTTCATGGATGCAGCAGCCTTTCAGAAGGACTCCGGAACCGCGGTACGCGGCGGAGAAGCCACTAAGAACGGGCATTTGATCTACGCATACAGCGGCACTCCTTCCACTGATTCAAGCGATCTGTCGGTGAAATACAATCTGGACCTCAATCCGGGCAAGTTCACGATGATCTACCTGAAAGTGCCCTTTGTTCCGATCGATTTGAGAAAGAACGGCTTCCTCGGGAAGTTTCGATCGACCGGAGTAGAGCATGCTGCGAAACAGGTCGGATTGTTCTGGACCGATCTCCTTCGGCACGCGACGGAAATAGACGTGCCCGACGAAAAGGTCTCCGAAACGGTGAAGGCGAGCTTGGAATACGATCTGATGGCTCGGGACGTCGAAGCGGACGGCAGACATTTCACTCAGACCGTAAACAAATTTCAATACCACGACTTCTATATGAGGGACACTTCGTTTATCGCTCGCTCCTACGAGATGATGAACCTGCCCGAAGTGGCACGAACCACGGTGGAACATTACTTGGTGAGGGACCAGGCAGGGAAGGTCACCGGATTTCTCCACAATGCGCCAGATGACTGGGGGCAATCCTTATGGGCAGTCGGCTCTTATCTACGAACGTGTGGCGACTCCTTCTTTGCCAAGGAGATTGCCCCCGCGCTTAGACCTCACCTGGACGACTTCGAGAAGGCCGTTGCGAGTGATCCGCTTGGGCTGTGGCCCGTTGCCGGGCCTTACGATAACGAACTGGTTAATGGCCACTACACCAGCCACAACCTATGGGCACTGCTCGGATTGCGCGAGGCAGAGCATATCGGGTTGGTCGCAGGAGACTTCAAACAAGCTTCCCGAGCGCGATTGCTGTATGCCCAGTTCTATCCCGTGTTCATGAAACGACTGGCTGCGATGACCAGTAAAGCCCAGGGCTACATTCCGCCGGGTATGGACGACCCGGACGCGGGTTACGACTGGGAAAACGCGTCTGGAGGCGTTTATCCGTTCTTGGTGCTTCCTCCCGACCACCCATGGGTTACCGCAACGTTGAACATGGAGCGAGACTACAAGTATCGGGAAGGGATCATGACCTGGGGACCCAATGCGTGGGTTGGAAAGCAGGCTTCTGATCAAGGCAAACCGTTCGATCCTCTCTACCTTCATGACTACGACACATTTCAAGTCACGGAAGCTCTGCTGGCAAGAGGGGAGCAGCGGAAAGTCGTGGAGGATTTGTATTCGACGCTCGTACACACTTCGTCAACTCACGCGGGGTTTGAGACGGGGATTCGGCCGTGGGACAATCGAGATCCGGATGGCAACTATCCGCCCCATGGCTGGTTTGCCGCAAGATTCAACGAACTGGTGCGGAACATGCTCGTACGTGAGGATGGGGAAACGCTGCATCTCGCATCTGCTCTGGCGCCCGACTGGGTGGCGCCCGGACAATCGCTGGGTATCTGGCGCGGGGCCACGAACTTCGGCCTTGTGGATATGACGATCAAATCCCACTCCGACGGCGCCGATATCGTGATCGAGCCTACTTGGCGAACCGAACCAAAAGCGCTGATCTTCCACATCCCATGGTTTGTGAAGGCAACCAGGGTCGAAGCAGATGGAAAACGGACATCCGTCCTAAACGGGCAGGTCTCCGTACCTGCCACCACGAAGCACCTCAGCATTCGATGGACTTGGACCGAGCATCCGGACTTAAGCTACGCCAAGGCGGTAAAGCTCTGGCTTCATAAAGCCTATGAACCAAATAAGGGCGAAGATAGGGACCATCTTTTCCCCTGAATATCCGTCGCTCCGCGTTGACGAGCAGTTGCAACTGAACCTCACCCGACGCTACGGGGGAGGCATGATTGTCAATGAAACATTCAAATTTGGCGTTGATTTGGAAGCATCCATAGTGACTTATTCCCCATCGCGGCCAAGGGAGTCAACGACTATCGTATTGTTCCAATAACTCACGACCGATCATCGCCAACTTACGATCTTCTCCCCAGTGGTATTGGCCGAAAATGCCGGTTTGGCGGATGACACGGTGGCAGGGAATGAGGAACGCCAACGGGTTTGCGCCTATACTGCTTGCGACGGCGCGTACCGCGCCGGGTTGCCCAACCATCTGTGCGATCGTCTGATACGATGCAAGCGTGCCTCTCGGCACTTCCATCAGAGCGCGCCAGATTTTCAGTCTAAAAGGCGTTCCGCGTAAGAGCACTCCAAGCGTTTCTTTTGCCGTTCCGCCAGTCATCCGTCGCAGAATCTCCTCGATTGTGAACTGGAGCGTTTTAGGGTCGTGACGAATATCCGCCAACGGCCAACTTCGTTTCAGATCCTCCACTGCCTCTTGTTCATTCATGACGAAGGAAACTCGGCAAAGGCCCTTTTCGGTTTCGGCAAAAAGAGCCCATCCAAACGGCGTTTCCTCAACCGACCATCGAATCACGACGTTCAACCCTGCATTCTTGAACTCACCCGGGGACATCGCTTCGGTGCTGACAAATAAGTCATGAAGCCGGGAAGAACTGGACAAGCCCAGGTCGTATGTCGTGTTCACAAGGGATGAGCTGTGAGAAAGAGCCGCCTTGGCTCGCTCTACGGTCAGCGCCTGCAGGAACTCTTTGGGAGAAACACCGGCCCACTCGACAAAGACGCGCTGAAGGTGAAACTCGCTGATTCCCAAATGATCTGCGACCTCCTTCAGATGGGGCTGGTTATGCGCGTGTTCGGTAAGGAACCGGATTGCCGAGGCGATCAGATCGTAGTGGTTCGTTGCAGAAGCTCCGTCGGCGATCATGTGCGCTCCACCTTACATGCAAAACATCCTCGTCGAGCGAAATGAACATGCAAATATTCCACGTCAGGGTTGTCAAAGAGGAGATCGATTGCCTCTTCTAACGCCTGCCCTTCTATGACCTCTGCTCCAACCATCATTCCTGTCTTATCGTAACCGCGCACCGAGAGAGGCCGTGTCAACAGCATTTCGGGAACTTCGTTGGGCACTAACTGGGCTTGAATGGCATGACGACGGACAAAGATAGGCCCTTTCGATTGAAACGGCGTTTCTGCCGGCTGATGTTCGTAATTGACCAAGAGAACTTCGGCGCCATGGGGTGCATCCTGTAGGGAAACTCGGCAAGGATAACCCGGAACCGAATCGACGTCATAGACGACAACGCCAGACTGGACGAGTTCTCCGCTCGACATGTTGTAGAACCGCTCGAACGGTTCGTTTGGTAATGCTCGAATTTGGAAGCAATGAGACATACCAAGATGATCCCTTCCCAACTCCGCCCCACTCAATCCGAAACTTGCTCTTTTGGGCAAGGCACTTGTGAATGTTATTTTCGAAGGTCCCTCCATCAAAGCCGTTACCCGGAGGTGGTTGACTCGTCAGAATTCTGTCCCCGGAGATTTCTATGTGGATAAGGCGCTGTGTTCGACAATTGTCTGTCTTGATGTTGGTTTCAGTTCTTTGGGTCGGGAACTGCGTGCCAGTTCAGGCACAGCAGCGTATCGAAAACCACGTCATCAAGCAGTTGAAGCTTGATCATATCGACGTCAGAGAAGCGATCCGCCAGACGATGAGGATCGTTGACGGACCCTATGCGATCACTGCGGATGTACAAGGGACCGTGACTGCCGACCTCGAAAACGTCACGGTAGGACGCGCCCTTCAGCAGATCCTTGGACCGTTAGGCGCTACCTATCGTATGGAAAGCGGCATTTTCAGAATCCAGATGCGAGGCGTCGAGTATTTGGATTTAGCACTTGAGCAGTCTAAGACGGACCATTTCGAATTTAACCAGGCAGACGTCCGAGACGCGGTCGGTCAGGTTTGTAAAGAATTCAAGATGCAATGCGTGTTCGATCCTGGAGTCCAGGGACTTGTCACGATGACCTTAGGGAATGTTTCCTTTGAGACGGCTCTTGAAAATGCGTTGCGGCAGGTAGATGCAACCTATCGATTACAGAACGGCGTGATCCTCGTCTTTCCTCGCCTTCACAGCATAGGGATCACCGAACCAGACCCATCAGAACATGGTCTGGTAATGGTTGATTCAACTACTACGAATTGCTCGATGACCCAAGACAGTCGGTATCTGTATTTGTATAAGGGTACAACCCTGTATAAAATTCAAAAGGACGATCTCAACCTGGTAAAGGCGAGCATCTCATTTGACGCGTTGAACCTCCCCTCATCCCAGAGTGTTTCAGGGATTGGCGTCGATGTTCGGGCCGCCCTCCGAAGTCTCTTCAAGCGGATCAACGTATCGTTTGAAATGACGCCGGAAGTCCAAGGCGCGGTGACCGACGTCCCCGCGACGACGCCCTTCGAAACGGCTCTCCTAAAGATCCTAGGGCAGGTCAATGCGACGTATAGGATTGATTCGTCAGCGTTCCATATTTATCTTAAGTCGCAAACGATCAACCCGGGCCCTGACCCTGCCAGCGCGATGGCTCAAGACGATCGCTACGTCTACCTTCTAAAGGGGATCGGTCTCTACAAATTTCAAAAATCGGATCTTACGCTTGTGAAAGTTGGATCGCTTGTAGAAACGGTGGGCAACCATTCCGTGAAGTAAGCGTCGGCTTGGAAGTGCCTTGTATAGCAACGAGCGTACGCCTCAATCGTCAAACCGCTGTCTGAGGAGATTGAGATGTCGTTAAAGAACCTGGCCCAAATTTCACTTGCCTTCCTGATCGTCGCAATTGTCTGGTGCGGAATCTCGTTGCCGGCTACCGGGCAAACGCCCCTCGAATCTCATGTTATCACGCAGGTCAGCTTTCAGAATACAGACATTAGGCAGGTGTTACAACAGTTGTTCAAGATTGTTCAGGTGTCGTATTCGGTATCACCCGACGTGCAGGGAGTAGTGACGGTGGAACTCCAAAATGTGACGTTCCAAGTCGCATTGCAGAACGTGCTCCGCCAAGTCGACGCTACCTATCGGGTGAATCAGGGGGTCTATGAAGTGATTCACCACCAGAATGAGTCAACCGACAAGGTGCAAACGCCGGATCAAATGGAGACGGCCGATCACTTCACGTTCAAGAACACCGACGTTCGTGAGGCGATCCGCCGAATCTTCAAAGCTTCCGGAAAATACTACTCCATCGCGCCAGAAGTTCATGGCTCAGTGACTCTCGATGTCCAATACGCGCCCTATGAGGCGGTGCTCAGTCTAATCTTGCGTCAAGTCTACGCCTCGTACCGTGTCGAGTCGGGCGTCTACGTAATCTTCTCGCTCGATAATCAGTATGTCCAACGGAAGGCAGGCTACTTGAAAGATGCTCCCGCGTATGGGCCTGTGCTACCGAATAAGGAGTCCTCGATCACGCAAGACGCCAGGTTTCTATATGTTATTCGCGGCACGACGCTCTATAAAGTGCAGAAATCTGATCTGAAGGTTGTGAAGACCGGAGCCCTTGATCAGGTTGACATTCGAGAAGCCTTGCACGAGCTCTTCAGTTCGGTCAACGCATCGTACACTGTGGATCCTCAAGTACAAGGAAGCGTCACCTTAGACTTCAAGAACGTGCTTTTCGAGACTGCCCTTCAACAAGTCCTTCGCCAAGTTGGCGCTACTTACCGAATCATGGATGGCACGTTCCAGATTGTCCATAAACAGGACAATATCGCTCCCAATTATGAGAATCCGAAACCCTAAGCGATGCTCTTCTTAAACCGTGTGGTTGAGGCAACGATCAGGACGGTAGCGATCGCGATGAGGGCCAGGAATTGGGGTATGAGATCCGTAAAGCCGGCACCCCGGACGATAATCCCTCTCGTGATTTGCATGTAGTGCGTTGCCGGAAGAAACGTAGAAATGAGGTAGAGCCATCCTGGCATCGTTTCCCGCGGCGAGACATAACCAGAAAGGAGGATCGAAGGCAACAAGGTGAGTTGCGTGAACTGCAAGGCTTGGCCCTGGGTTTGGGCGACCGTGCTGATGAGCAAGCCAAGCGCGAGGGACGCGACCACAAACGGAATGCTCATCACGCTAAGGGTGAGCAGATGCCCGCGCGAAATGACGCCAAACAGCAAGTTGCTCAGGACGAGGACGCACACGAGTTCGACCATCGCGAGGACGGCGTAGGGAACTAACTTCCCGATCATCAGAGCCAGCCGTCCGACCGGTGTGACCATAAGCTGTTCCAAGGTTCCCATCTCCTTTTCGCGAACGATGCTGAACGCGGTAAGGGCCACCGTAACGATCTGCAAGATCACCGCGATCAGGCCGGGAATCATAAAGTTCGCTGTCTTGCTGTCCGGATTGAACAGCACATTGATGCGGGCATCCGCCACGCCAGGTGGCAACTTGGAAGGTGGCGATACGAAGGCAAACCGAGCACGTACCGAGACTTGAGCGTCAGATCCGTCGATCATGACGCCGACTTGCGGATTTTCGCCGTGGAGCATTGTACGTGCGAATCCCTTAGGGATCGTTATCCCAACCCGGGCCGAGCCGTTCTTCAACATCTGAGCCACAATGTCGGGGCTGGACACGTTCGCCACGTAGTCGATGTATTCGCCGGCATGAAGTTCCGCCAAATACTGACGGCTTTCTCGGCTATTGTCCAAGTCGGCGACGGCGGTCTGGATATGGCGCACGTCGAAGTTAATCGCGTAGCCAAAGATGATCATTTGGATGATTGGCAGGACGAATGCAATGATCAACGTTGTCCGGTCTCGCCGAAGATGCATGAACTCCTTTCGCACGACGCTCCAAAACCCGTTCATGTCTTGTCCAAACTCCTCGTGACGGTTACAAAGACATCCTCTAGAGATGGCTCGATAGGGCGTAAGCCGTGAGATGGTAAACCCGCCCCAAGAAGGGCTTTGGTTACTTCCGAGTCTGGAGTGTCGGTGTCCATCAGTAGGTGAACCTCAGCTTCCACGAGGGTCGCGTCGTGCACGAACTTCAGCGCCTTCAAGGTTCGCAATGCAAGCGAGGGATTGTCCGTTTCCACCGCAATCCTACGCGTCCCTGCGGGGGAGACCTCTGGGAGGCGTTTCAATTCGGCGGGAGTGCCCTTCAAGATGAGCTTGGAAAGGTAAATGTAGCCGAGACCGCTGCAGCGTTCGGCTTCATCCATGTAGTGAGTCGAAACAAAGAAGGTCTTTCCCTGACCAGCCAAGTCGAAGAGCAAGTCCCACAGAGATCGTCGCGCAACTGGGTCGATACCGGCGGTCGGTTCATCGAGGAAGACCAAGGGTGGCTCATGAATCAAAGCGGCTGCCAATGCAAGACGCTGCTTCCATCCGCCAGACAGAGTCCCGCTGGGCTGGTCCATGTACTTTTGAAGGCCAACGAGTTCGACGACTGAGTGGATCCTCTCTTTCAGCTCTTTTCCCTTTAGGCCATAAATGCCACCAAAGAAGTCGAGATTCTCGGCCGGAGAAAGGTCGCGATAGAGGCTAAATGACTGGCTCATGTAACCGATCGATCGTTTGATGGCTTCTGTCTCGGTTGCCACATCGAAGCCGTTGACGGTCGCGTGCCCGTCGCTTGGCTGTAGTACGCCGCACAGCATTCGAATAAAGGTGCTCTTTCCACTCCCGTTCGGTCCAAGAAAGCCATAGATGCTGCCAGCGGGAACCACCAGGTCCACGTGGTCGACGGCGGTAAAGGACCCAAATCGGCGTGTTAGGCCCTTTGCTTCGATAACGTTCACTATGGCCATAGGCCAACCTTTTTGACGGTCGCGTACATGCCGGCCTTTACACGGAGATCGACTTTGGCGAGGCGAATCCTGATGCCAAAGACCTGCATCCCGCGTTCCTCCGGTGATTGCAGGTTTGCGGGGGTGAATTCGCCGCTTGTAGCGATGCTCTCGACTTTCCCCTTGACGATACCGGACACTCCGTCGACTGCCAAATCGGCCTCATCGCCAACTTTCACCTTGGGCAATTCTGACTCCGCCAAATAAACCCGCACCCAAATGTCGTCGGGATATCCCAACTGAATGACGGGTGCTCCCACTGACATAAGGTCTCCAACGGCAACCAAGACTCGATCTACCTGGGCATTCCGATCCGCATAGACAACTTGTTCTCGTAATGTCTCCGCGATGCTCTTTGCCTGAAACTCTGCTTGGTGCGATGCAGCCTTGGCCTTTGCGATATCTTCAGATCGATTTCCGCGTTGTAGCTCAAGCAGGCTCTGGGTTTCTTGTTCGAGCTTTGCTCTGGCGGCCCGTATGTCCTCTTCGCGAGAACCGCGAAGAAGCAGGCTGAGGTTCTGGTCTGCGTTCACCATCTCCTGCCTAGAGGCCTCGATATCCTCCTTACGGTTTCCCTTAGTCGTCAATTCGTATTGGGCCTGAGCTTGGCGATATCCCTCGAGCGCCTGGGTGAGTTCCTCATGGGGCGTTCCTTCAACCGCGCGCTTGTACGCTTCGCGCGCATCCTGGGTGTGAGCTACGTCTTGCTGGTAGGTCGAAAGTGCGGTGTCAAAGTCCTTCTTGGCGATCGCGCCTTGCTCGAACAGCGTTCTCTGCCGATCACGTTGCTTTAGGGCAAGCGCCTCGTCTGCAACCGCTGCGTCAACCCGCGCCTTAAGTTGCGCAACCTCCTCCGGGGTTAGGCCACGTAGGGATACACGGTACTTTTCAAGGGCTACGTTTGCGGCTGCCCGTGCGGCGGCGATCTCTTCAGGGCGCGAGCCAACCACCATCTTTTGGTACAGGGCCTGTGCCTCTTTGAGTTTGGCTCGGGCGGCGCGGATCTCCTCCGGCAGGGGGCCGTTCACTAACTTATCGAGAGATGCCTGAGCTTCGCCTACAACCGCCACTTGGCGTGCGATATCTTCCGGTCTTGAGCCTCTCGCAGTCTCTGTATACTGCTGTTTGGCCTGCTCGGCGGCCATTTTATTCGCGCCGAATGTCGCAGCGTAGCTGTTCGTCTCAAGTTTGACGAGCGGCTGCCCTGCCTTGACCGTATCTCCCTCTTTCACAAGGATCTGGACCACGCGGCCTTCCAAACGCGATGCCGCAAGAGTAGGTTGGCTTTCGAAGTAACCAGAAAGCAGGCTCGCTTTGGCCGATCGTGACTGGTCGATGAAATAGCCGCCGATTCCAATGAGCGACACAACGGTTATCGGGATCAGGATTCGTGGCTTCACTTGTCTTTCACCATTTCTAGAAACACATTCAGCAGCCTCTGTTCCATCGCTTCGTCGAAAACAATTTCGCTGAATGGGCCTTGATAAAAATTCCTAAACAAGAACCAACCGTCCGTCGCCGCCAAAGCGGCGAGAAACCGGGCGAACTGGGGGCTGGATGTGTCGCCTCCGAACTTTGCGATCACCTTTTCCCGCCTCTCCCGTACAAAACTCGGCATGGGGGTAGATGCCATACCGACCCAGAAGAGGAGTCTTCGGATCTCCGGATGATCCTTCAGAAACTGGAACCTTGCGATGATAAGCTCGGCAGGGTTTGCATCCTCGCTGTCCAGGAACCGATCGACCGCATTCAACATCGGAGTGACACAATCCGCCAAACATGCCGACCACAGCTCCTCCTTGGCGCCGAAGTGGTATTGCACAAGGCTCTTGTTTACGCCCGCCGCGTTCGCGATATCGCCAATCGACGCGCCTTCGTAGCCATTCTGAGCAAATGCTTCGAACGCGGCGGCCAAGATGGATTCCCGTGTCTTCATGGGGTCCAACTGACGTCTCTTCTCCACTTTGGTCGTTTGTTTCATAGTTTGGACGTTCGTCCAAACTAGTATGACATAGAACTGGAAGTTTATTGTCTGATTAACGGCGACCCAACGGACAGAAGCTCTTTCAGTTTCCAGGTTCGAACTCTGCAACTATCTCCCAAGCCCTTGGTCCTGATATGATTAGTGCTCCATGGCCTCATCTTTACGCACCTCTGCATTTATTCTTGCCGTCGGCGCTTGCCAAGCTATTTACGCACAGTCATCCGACCAGTCGGTCGTGGACCGGATCCGGGACGAAGGGCTGAATCATTCCCAGGTCATGTCGACCCTCAGCTATCTTTCGGATGTCATTGGCCCCCGCTTGACTGGGTCTCCGAGCCTCAAGCGTGCCAATGAGTGGACCCGCGACACGCTTACCAAATGGGGGTTGCAGAATGCTCATCTGGAGCCATGGGGGCCCTTTGGGCGAGGTTGGCAGCTTGACCGATTTTCGGCCCAGGTCGTTGAGCCGCAGGATATCCCTCTTATCGCCTACCCGAAGGCGTGGTCTCCCAGCATTGGCAGACCGGTGACCGCCGATGTGGTCCTTGTCGACGTGGCGGACGAAAAGGAACTGGAGAAACTCAAAGGCAAACTCAGGGGGAAGGTTGTTCTGAGTGGTGGAGAGCGACCGGTTCCCGCCCGGTTTACCGCACAAGGAACGCGATATACCGACGAAGAACTGCAAGCGATGACCGAGCCCCAGGCTCCGCGCCAACGAGGACCAAACGGACCGAATGGTCCCGCCGGGCCGGGTCAAAGAGGACAACAGCCCGCGTTTAGGGCCCAGGCCGCACTTGCTGCAGCAAGACTGCGCTTCTTCTTGGACGAGGGCGTCCTCGCCGTGCTCGACGGTTCGCGCGGTGACGATGGAACGATCTTTGTGCAATCGGCATCCGTCCCCCCTCCTGCTTCGGCCCCGCCCGCTCCTGCCGGTGGGGGTGGAGCAGGGATGGCGGCGATGACGCCTGCGCGTCGACCGGTCTCGGTTTGGGACAAGAGCGCTCCCAAGACGGTCCCTCAGATAACGGTTGCCGCTGAGCACTATAACCGGATGGTGCGCATGATCAAGCAAGGTGTGAACCTCAAAATGACGGTTGATCTCAAGGCGACCTTCTTTAACAAGGACTTGATGGCGTACAACACGGTGGCAGAAATCCCAGGCACGGATCTGAAGGATCAGGTGGTGATGGTTGGCGGTCATATGGATTCGTGGCACGCAGCGACGGGAGCCACCGATAACGGCGCAGGCGTTGCAGTGGCGATGGAAGCGGTCCGCATTCTCAAAACCCTTAATCTACAACCAAGACGAACGATTCGAGTCGCACTATGGAGCGGGGAAGAAGAGGGGCTCTTTGGTTCTCGTGCCTATGTAGCGGAGCATCTCGGAACCTACCCACCTCCTGCGCCTGGCGCAGCCCCCGCATTTGGAGGCGGCGGTGGTGGGGGACAAGCCAACCGGGGGCCTCTTACGAAAAAAGCGGAATGGGACAAAGTCAGCGCCTACTACAACTTGGACAACGGAACGGGCAAGATCCGAGGCATCTACCTTCAGGGAAACGAAGCAGTGGGTCCGATCTTCGCCGACTGGCTCAAGCCATTTAAGGACCTTGGCGCCTCAACCGTCACGATTCGAAACACTGGGAGCACCGATCATGTCTCGTTCGACGCAGTGGGCGTGCCTGGATTCCAGTTCATTCAAGACGTCATTGAATACGACACTCGCACCCATCACTCCAATCAAGATCTATTCGACCACGTTCAAGGAGACGACCTCAAGCAAGCCTCCGTCATCATGGCTTCGTTCCTGTACAACACGGCAATGCGCGACGAGATGCTGCCCAGAAAGCCACTAACCGGGCAGTAGGGTGAGAGGCGAATGAACATACGGTTTCTCGCCACCTCTAAATCGTATGACTGCAAGAGAGCGCTTCTACGCCGTCATAAGAGGCGAGCGCCCGGACCGAATGCCCTATTGGTATGGAGGTCCGCGGTCCTCGACATTTGCTGCTTGGAGAAAGCAAGGGCTTACTGAGCAGCAAGAGGTTGGTTGGGCGGAGTTTGTCGCCGAAGAGGGGTTTCAAGGTATTGGAAAGCTCGACTACGAACCCCTCCCCAGGTTCGACGAAGTGATCTTGGAAGAGCATGGAAACGAGCGGACTTGGATCGATCACTATGGTGTCAAGCGAGTTGACGCGATCTATCAACCGACGACCGGGTTTTCCACCAGGCGCTACCTAGAATTTCCGGTTAGGGATCACGCATCGTTTTGCCAGTATGCAGAGCGGTATGACCCTCGGACGACGGATAGGTTCGAACCGGTCATAGGTGAAAGCAACCGAGAAACAGCAAACCCGGACGTTTACCGGGTCGAGCAGGGAACCGTTCACTGGAAGACCCAAGTCGCCTCCTGCAACGCCAGTGACCAGCCGATAAGCATCACGGTGCCCGGCCTCTGGTGGACACTGCGAGACTGGTGCGGATTTGAAGGGCTCTGTATGCTGTGCGCGGATGATCCGGAACTCGTCGAAGAGATGATGGGGTTTTGGACCAACTTCCTAGTCGCCATGCTCGATGAGCCGCTTTCCGCCATTAAGGTCGACCACGTCATGATAAATGAGGATATGGCGTACAAGACGGCAGCGATGCTGTCGCCTGATATGATGCACCGGTTCATGATTCCGAATTACCACCGTCTAAGGAAGTTCTTTCGCGACCACGGTGTCGAGTGCATCATGATGGACACCGACGGGCACTGCGGTCAGGTTATCGAGGCGTTCTATCCAAGCGCTGTCGATGGAGTTTGCCCTATGGAGATTGCGGCTTACAACGATCCGGCGGCGTACCTCCAAAATCATCCCAGTCTCGTAGTTTTCGGCGGGATCGACAAGCGGGAGCTAATGAAGACCAAGGAATGCACACGGACCGAAGTTGCAAAGCGGTATCGACTTTCTCGCCAGATTCCTAACTACATCCCAACCGTCGATCACGGTGTACCTCCCGACGTTCCTCTCAGGAACTTCCTATACATGGTCGAACTTATTCAGGGCTTTTCGAACGGCGAGAGCCTCGACACATTTGAGCCCCAAGTCGTCTGGAACGCGAACTCGGCCCAATCGAGGAGATGTTCGACCCAAACGCCGCCTATGCGGCGGCCTATGGAAGCGAGTATTTTCCTCTCAATTCCAATCAGAAGATCCTGGGGTGAAGCCGATCAATCATCGTCAGCCGGGCACGTCTTAGAAGCTTCTCAAAAGTGACATAAGCGCCGGATCGTCCATAACCCAATCGCTGGAAAACATGCAAGATTGCAGGGGATGTAAATCGTGATGGTGGTTCTAAACATCCAGATCAGGAATCGGCAAAATCCCCTTTGCGAGCTCTACTGATCGATGTCAAATTGATCCACCGGCAAGAGTCGGTGAGACGATATGGCCTATACGCGACAATTTGGGGAATCGTAGAAGTTCTCGTAACGTGCTATAAGAAGCGTCGCCTTAGGACTGAGATGAAAGGTTACGCAAGATGGTTGACGTACAAGTGCATAGCTCCATAGCTCTCGTTTCAACGTAATGTTTTCATGAAGCGACGATCTCACGCGGCAATTACTATCTTCAGGCAGACATACCAGCAAATAACGAACTGCAGGATCGCGGTTTTTCGAGAACAGAAAGAAAGCACGGTCCAAGCATAAAGCATCTAAAGTGGGACGAACGTATTAGTCAGATTGGACGAGAGCAGTGTTTGTAGCACCAAATCAAAGTTGTGATAATGGGCACAATAAAGGTTGCTCATGCGAAAGGGCACGCGACAATCCTCCCGGCTGCCCGATCTGGCCTCCTTTGAATTCCGACAGCAGATATACTCTCTACCAAGCAACATGCCTGGACAAGTGGAAGAGCATTTACGGGCTGCCGACGTTGCCCATGGGGCGGGGCGCCTGGCGGATGCCGAATTTTGTGTCCGCAAGGCCTTATCGATCGATCCGGATAGCACTCATGGAAACCTCTTGCTGGGGGTACTTGCTGGAAAGACCGGTCGGATCGACCTCGCGGTAAACCACCTCAAGAAGGCACTTGCGCTAAATCCAGACTCTTTCGAAGCTTTGTTTTGGCTTTCGATCTTGTTTCGCCGCAACAAGGATTTTCTCACGGCTCTTGGCTACTCGCAACGTGCGGCTCAGTTAAGGCCAGACGACGCTCATGCGCTCAACGGACTAGGTTTGGTTTTCCTGGATCTCTTGCGCCTTGAAGAGGCTGCCGATTGCTTTAGACAAGCGGTTGCGATTCGCTCAGATATGGCGCCGATCTACCACAATCTTGGGACGACCCTTCACCTTTTAGGACGTGATTTGGACGCCGCCAAAGCGTTTGACCGGGCACTGATGATGGCTCCGAATTCCATCGAATCTTGTCTGGGGCTTGGCCAGGTGATGATCAGCCAGACAAATCCGGACGCAGCGATCGCCTGTGCGAGAAAGGCTCTCTCTCTAAACCCAAAATTAGCGCCGGCGCACCTGCTTATGGCCAGCGCATTGGTTGAGAACAGTCGTACCGGCGAAGCCGAATTCCACCTGAAAAAGGCGGTGGAGCTAGATCCCCAAGATACGCAAGCCCAGGCGCTCTTAGGTCAGCGGCTTCAGTCCTTGGGTCGTTTTGAGGATGCGAATCGGCACTTGATGCGTTCGATAGAACTTGAGCCGCGTCAGGGGTTTGCTTACTTTGCCTACGTGCACAACAATAAAGTCTCCGAGAACGACCGACCGATGGTCGAACGCATGGAACTGCTTGTTAAGGATGGCGGCCTGCCTCCCCGAGAGGCTAATTTCTTACACTATGGCCTCGGAAGGGCGTATGAAAGCCTAAAAGACTACGGAAAAGCAATGGGCCACTTTGATGATGCGAACCGCATTGCACGCCGCATCAAATTCGGAGACGATGTTTTTGACCGAAAGTCTTATGCCGACAACTTCGATTGGATCATCGAAACGTTTTCCAGCGGATTTATCGAGAAGCATCGGTCGCAGGGAGATAAGAGCAGCCTTCCGATTGTAATCGTAGGCATGATGAGGTCGGGCACCACATTGTGCGAACAAATGTTGTCGTCGCATTCTCAAATCGGCGCGGCCGGCGAGCATCGGTTCTGGCCCGCTAACCGGACGGTCTTATTCGGCTCCAAGGGAAGGACATTCAAACACGCCGATTTTTCAAGGCTGGGTCATCTTTATGTCGATAAGCTAAAGGCCATCGCGCCTGGAGTTCCTCATGTAACGGACAAAATGCCCGCGAACTACGAGTTTTTGGGACCCATCCACTTGGCGCTGCCAAACGCTCGCATCATCCACATGAGGCGGAATCCACTTGATACATGCGTCTCCATCTACGCCACGCCCAATCGGGTTCCCGTCGAATTCGCATACGACAGAGGCAATATCGTTTTTGCCTACCAGCAGTACCTTCGCCTGATGGAGCATTGGCGGTCCGTCCTTCCTCCGGATAGGTTCATTGAAGTCAACTATGAGGATGTCGTTACGGATCGTCAGACGCAGTTGCGGCGCATTTTAACCTTGATCGGTTTGGAGTGGGACGAAGCGGTATTGCGCCATGAGGAGAACGATCGTAACGTAAATACGCCAAGTCTCTGGCAGGTAAGGCAGCCGATTTACACGACCTCTGTGGAGCGTTGGAGGCGATACGAACCTTATCTGGGTGAATTTCAGGATCTTTTGCCGAATGTCTCGAAAACTGAATAAGGATGCTTTCACTAGGCATAAATAGTGGTGAGTAATTCGGCAATTCTTCACGTATCCTTAATGCGGATTAATGATAGAATTGTGTGGTTAAGAACGAAGGGGTTCACCGCTATCATTGCGCCCTAATATCAGGCGTCCATCTTCCGTCCTCAGGAGAAATTATGAAAAATGCCTTTACGCTCATCGAGCTACTTGTCGTTATCGCCATTATTGCGATTCTCGCAGCCATCCTCTTCCCCGTATTTGCCCAGGCTAAACTTGCCGCCAAGAAAATCACTTCCGTGTCCAACCAGAAGCAGCAAGGACTCGGCCTCATCATGTATGCAGGCGACTATGACGACATGTATCCTCGTGAAGACGGGTGCACCCTTAACGATTCCATCAACACCGCATACAACGTCCAGCCCGCTGGTACGAGCCCGCTTCCGTTCTGCAATGGAGCCAATGGAAACAACGGTGGATACGCTTTCCGAGATAACCACTATGAGTGGCAAAAGTGGGTATATCCCTATACCAAGAATTACGGTCTATTCATGCACCCAGTCATCCAGAAGGATCCTACTGGCTGGGCTGAAGGCGAATTGGATGGCGGCTACGCACTAAACCTGGCCCTTACCGGCGCCCTCAACATCAACTTGAGTACCGGGCAACTCGCTAGTTACGGTGGTAGAACCTCCTTCCTAGGTGGGTCCACGACGGCGGTTCCTCAGCCAGCAAGCGCGATGCTCATCATGGAGCAGACAACATACTCCGTCGTTGGCGGATACGAGTATGGGACGACCTCGAACAATCTCAACTTGACGTACTACCCGCTAGCCGTGCGAGAGCACTGGTCGGGATACTTCTATACTCCGGGTGGCAGCGGTCCTTGCGGAGAGAACGTTGGCACGATCGACGCGACGACCGTACCGTTCGCCGGACAGATTCCTCTGAGCTACTGCGATGGCCATGCTAAGACAATTCCAGCCGGTCAGTTCCTTGCGAACACTCCGACCGCCGCTCAATACGGTCTGAGCTTTAGCGCCAAGGAGCTATGTCCGATCTATGCGGCATATTACGGTGCAGGTGGCCCTCCGATCATCACCAATGGAACTTGGCCGATGTGGGGCTTGTAAGAATGACGAAACTGCTGCTTGCGTTCTGTGCTCTGCTGATGCTGTTCGTAGCGGTGGGTTGCTCTGCTATGGGGGGAGAAGTCTCCGCCGATCAGCAAAAGGCAAAGAAGGATGCCCTTCAGCAATTTGCGGATAAACAACCTGGTCCTCAACGAGATCCCTCAAGAGGCCGTTAGACACTTACTTAAGTGAATCGGAAAAATGGGATGGCGTCGATTCGGCGCCGTCTCATTTTTAGCTTTAGGATGCCAAGGAGAACCGCATTAAGCTAAGTCGTGACTAACTACTAATAGGCAGAGCTAGTGGTAGATCATCCGATTGCGTGAGGCGTGATCAACTTGGAGGGTGCAAGCGGATTCGGTTGGCTTGCAAAGCTTGGACTGAGGTTCGAGCTAACAAAAGGAGGGGATCAAGACGGGTTCTCCGTTTTTGATCGAGGAGTCGTTGGCGCAAATTCCCGTAGCGGTCCAGTTTGCAGCGGTCACGGCATCGATTGCTGACAGCCGGCCTTCAACGATGCTGGATATGAATTCATGGACAAGGTGGGGATGCGATCCACCATGGCCACCCTGAGTAAAGGGCTCCAGTTCCGGGGGAACCAGATCGGGTCGGAAGGGTACCGAGATTCGTTGGGATGAACCATTTCTTCTGCGCTTCGGCCGCTCTTCATCCAACGTGAACACAAGTGGATCCTCGTCATCGAGCAATGGCCATTCGAAACTTCGTCGTTCGCCATAAACGCTGAACGATTCGATGAAACTGCGAGCAACCTGGAACCAAGAACGCGTGACTTCGGCCACTGCATTCGAACCCTCTAATTGAAACAGCGCGGTCTGAAGCGGGAACGTATTTCCACCCGGCTGCTGAAGGTCTGGCCTTAGCTCTCCAGCACCGAAGCAGCACACGCGGGTGGCGCGCGTCCTAGTCAGAGCGAGAATCGGCGCGATTGCGTGGCAAATGTAGTGCATGGGTGGTTGGGCATGCCAGTAAAGAGGGTAATCACCTTCCAGATCTTGAAAGTGGGCTCCCCTTAGAAAGGTTAAATTGCCAAATTCACCTCGCGAATGCATATCCTGGACCAATAAGTACTGGCGTGAATAGGCCGCCGTTTCCATCATCATATAGACCCGGTCTGCACTCTTGCGTGCCTGAATGATCTTTCGTAAATCATCCAAATCGGTTGCCATGGGTACCGCGCATGCGCAGTGCTTGCCGGCGTTCAGTATCGACAGCGTCTGTTCAGCATGGAATGGAACGGGAGTCAGCAGGTGAACGGCCTCGATCGAGTCATTTGCTAAGACATCGTCAAGGGAGGTGTATCGTTCTTCGACCGAATAACGATCTCCAATCTCCCGAACCAAATCAGGGTTGCTGTCGCAAATAGCCACCTGTTCGACATTGGGATGGCACTGATAGATCGGCACGAAGGACCGTCCAAATCCCAAGCCAACGACAGCTATCCGAATCCTGCGAGCCATGTTGGAATCATAATGGCATGAATTGCTCAGCTTCTAGGCGGTCCCCATTTGGGGTGGAGAGGATTCATCCGGCGCAGTCCTGCCTTTGGGACTCTTGCAAAGCCTCTAAAGCGTGTTTACGCCAACGCCTCTTTCGCAAGCACCACTGCAAGTACGCAATTCGTCGTGTGCGAGTCGGTAGAAAGCAACGACCTCCAGCCGGTATGGCACAAACCTTCCGCATCATCGCCCAAAGCGCATAAGACGGAATTGGCGTACTCATGCTTGCCAAGTCTCTTCAGTTCCAATGCCAAAAGCCTGAGCGATCTCTCACGTTCTTTGGGACATTGACTGTCCTGAGTGAGCCTAAAAGTCTCCTCAATCGCACTTATCAGTGAGCCACGGTCGCCTGATCGGGAAGCATACGCCATGCGCACCCGCGCAAGGGCAAGCACTTGCCTCTTGACGCCGATCCTTGTTGCAATGCCGCTTGCTTCGTCCAGAAGAGATTCGGTCAGTGTGGGATTCATCGTACTCTCCTGCATGCTTATTTCGGCAAGAAAGACCAGTTGATCAAGCAACATGTTTTGGATGCCAGCTTCGCGCAGCCTCCTAATCCCCTCCAAAAGCAATGGCCGGGCCGCTTCTGGGCGGCCTGTGATGTGATAGAGTTCGCCCAAGTCGACATAAGCCCGGGCATGTGCGGTCTTGTCCTCAGTTAAGAGGCGTTGGGCGAAGACCTCTTCCGCGACTCGAACGGCTTCGACTGCTTCGCCCGAAGATGCAAGCATCGTGGCGTAATCAGAAAGTGCGAGTGAGCGCAGATTCGGGTTTGTGGCCTGCTCGGCAGAGGTCTGCAGAAGTTGGATAGCTCGGTCCTTATCGGAATGAACAACCACGTAAACCGCGTAGTTCATATTGTTCCAAGCTAATAAGTTGAGGTTTCCTGCTTCGGAGTAGATCCTTGCGCCATTGAGAAAGGCTCGCTCGGAAATATCCAGCCGACCGACAATTGAGAGGGCAATACCCGCTCCGGTCCAGGGTTCGCCTTCCAGTTCAGGAGAAAGTAGGGACGCGCCAAGCTCGGCGGCCCGATACAGCAAGTCGCTATCGGCGGAGGGGTTTCCCCGGGCGCAAATCGTCCTCCACGATGCCACTCCAAGATATGCTGCCAACCGTGGTTCGTTCTCGATTGCCCAGATGAGACCTCTTCTTATGTTCCCAAGCTCGCTGGCAATTGCATGGTATGCAAGATCCTGCTGGGGGCCAGTCAGTCTCCGCGAGAGCTCAAAAGCCCAGTCTGCCAATGCTCGCCAAACTCGATCAACGATACGGCTAAGGTCGGTTTCTTCAACCAGATTCTTGGCTGCGACGGCAAACGGCGCTGGAACTCTAATCCTCCTGCTCGGCCCGCTGCCCTGAATGGTTACCAAGGACCGGCGTTCCAGCGAACGCCATACGTCGGTGAAGTCATATGGGGCCGACAAGCGCGTTGCCAAGTCAAGCGAGGCGCCATCAAGCAACGACATTGCGAGAAATGCTTCGACTACGTGTGGAGGCAGATCGGAAACCGCGCTTGATAGGGTCGAATAGACCGACTCGCCATCGAACGTCGGGTTGCTTACGAACTCGGGAAGGCTCTCATCCAAACCATTTAGGATTTGAACGGGCGTCCCAACCATGAGACGCGAGGAATAAAACCGGAGTGCGGCGGGCAGGCCGTCTAATCGCCGCGCGAGTTCGGCAAGATGCACGGCCTCAGTCGACGTGGATTTGGCCGCTCCATCTTCTGCCATTTGAGAAATCAGGAGTTGAACGGATGGATTCGCATAGACGGTTTCGGCCGTATCGTTTAGCGCAGGCGTCGGCAGTGGACTCACGAGGATCTCCTCAAACCCGCAGGAGTCGATTCGCCTACGCGATTCGGCGAGCACTCTCCATCCGAGTTGGGTTGCCCTATTCATCAATTCGATCAGACTCGATTGCTCTACGCGCGAGTCGATCACAAAAAGTCCGTCTGCGGTTCGCTCTGGAGTGCCTCCGAATTGAATGGGCAGGTCATTGGCGCGTGCAAACCGCCATGCCGCCTCGCGTATGAGGTGAGTCTTCCCGACTCCGATCATGCCGACTGTGAGGACACATGCTCCCGGCCTCGCTAGAGAGGCTTCGATTGTAGCGAGTAAGTCGTCCCGTCCAAAAAGTGGAAGCGGACGAGAAATCTGGGCTCGAACGCAGGTTTCGGCCAACCGCTGCGGCTCATCTTGGTCACTGGCTACTATGCCGAGGGCTGCACGAACTGAAGACGGCGCATGGCAACCCAGTTCACGAAACATCATCGCGTCAAATTCCAAGAACGCTTGTCGTGCCCTGGCCCTTTGACCACGCTCAACGAGTCTTCGAATCAGCATCATATTTGCGTCTGAGTCCAGTGGATCGTGACGGACGGCATTGATCGTGGCGTCAAGTGCCCTCTCATGATCATTAAGGGACTGATGTGCATCTGCCAACGCCATCCACGCTCGGCGGGCCTTTTCATTGTAGGTCCTCCGCGTCGCATGAACCCAAGGCTCCTGATGTCCGGAAAGAAATGGCCCATTGAGTAGGGATACTGCCTTATTCAGGTATTCCACTTTCGAATGCGTATTGAGTGCGACGGTTGCCGAAACCATGGCCGCATCGAATGCCTGTACATCTGTATAAAGGCAGCCGGGCTCGATCTCTACCCATTGCCGGTCAGATCTCAAGCAGCATCCAAATCCCTCGACAGCCTGTCTCAGTCTTCGCAGTTCTTGGCGGAGACGAATACGGGTCAGATCAAGGTAATCGTCCGGCCACAGCATCTCGGCCAATTCGTCTCTTCCAATTCGATGATCTCTTGCCACGGCAAGGCATGCAAGCAGAAGTGCAGATCGTTTCGTAGGAAACTTGGTTTGCTGACGATCGCCGGATTCAAGTATCAAAGGTCCAAACATGCGCAACACGAAACCTCCCGACTTCAAGGGAAGGTTCTTAAAGAGCGCAGGCTCCTGTTCGGAGGCTGTATCCACTAGTGGCAACTAGACGATCTCCTTGACTGACACAGTGGGCGCGGCATATGGTTGGACACGGAAGTAGAGTAATGGACGCCTGTGCACAGCGGTATGCACGGGCACGCTGAATAGCTCACCGGAACGAAAAATGGCACAAAAGTCCTATTGGCGTCAACAGAACACAAGCGCCTATGCCCCCTAACGATTGAGTTTCCCCGACTCATGGGATCAATCAATCGAAGGATGCCACGGTGATTGCGAGATACGACCTAATGCGCAGGTGCAAAATACCGACTCGCAAACGTAACGAATGTTGGCCAATTGGGACCTGGCGTGTGCCCTCCGCTGTGTTGTCTAAATGCGATATCGCCGTCGATGAGAGACGTTTCCATGGGGGGGAATTCGCTTGTGCCCATGTCCTTCTTTCCAAGAAGCGTGTAAACGGGACCGGCTGCCGCCGCCGCCATAAACATACCCTTGGCATCGACCCACCCATCACCGTTGGTAGCGCCACCGCTTATAAAAACTGGACGAGGGGCGCACATGGCAATCAACTCATGGGAGTCAACCGGCAAATCTCCCCAACCCAGCGGACCGGCATACTTGAGGAAATTCCCTGCCATCCAATGGTACTCACCGGTACCGGCGACGTTCTCGACGATCTCGCCCCAATTTCGGCGATGAAGCTTGGCGCCGCCTTCTCCTGAAGAACTGACGTAGGCAATCGCGAACCTTGTGTCGTAAGCCATTGCGACAATGGTCGCCTTTCCGTATCGCGAGTGGCTCTCCAATCCGACCATCTTGGCGTTTACAGCTTTGTCCCTTTCAAAGTAGTCGAGCGCTCGACTGGCGCCCCAAGCCCAGGCCCGCAATGCACCCCAGTCATCAACCTTTCGGAAGTGTCCTTTGTTTACAAGCCCGATGATTCCCTTTGTCAAACCACCTCCATTATCGGCTTGAACACTTCCCGGGTTTATCGATGCGTATCCCCAACCCTTGGCAAGCACTTGCTGTTGCCAAGGGGTGCCCCCGTTTCCTTGCGGAGATCGAGAAGTGAGAGGTGGACCGGACTGGATGGGCGGGGTGGGTCCAGGGCGAGTCGCAAACGGTCTGGGTAGTCCTGGCCCGGCAAAGCCAAATTCCATAATGACGGGAACGGGACCCTTTGCATCTGCTGGAGTCGAAAGGGAAACTTGGATATCTACTTTGATGGTCGGAAAAGACGAATTGTCCACATGCCCAATCAGCTTCTTGGTGGTGACGCTGTAGTCGCCGTTCTTTTCATGAGCAGTGCTTGCTACTTCCCACGTGACCTTCGGCATGCGGCTCGGTACGCGACCATAGATCTCACGGTCAAAATCCTCAACAATTTCCTTGCGACGTCGATTCCACATTCGGGCCGAAGTAACCGTCGCCCCGTTCTTCATCACCAGGACTGAAGGCAGGTTTGGAAATGGATTCGCTTTGGCCTCGTCATAGTTGGCGTAGTTAGGATCGCGGGCATTCATGCCGTTTTTGCCAGGCCGCAAAGAGGCGATACCTAGCAAGTCCATCATTGCTTGATGGTCTTGCTGTGCGGTGTATGCCGGAGTATCGACGACGGAGCCCTGACCAACCTGCTGCGACTTTGCGAGGTAGGGAAGTAATATGGCAAGCACGCATCAATCCTATCACGGCAATTTTCGTGCTGAGTTAGGATTTGTTAACGCGTTAGCCTTTTCTCAGTTCCCACCGGTTTTGTGCGGTGCGCTCACGTGATGGTCCACCCAATGTTCGGCATGCATCGCCGCGTGGTGTACGCTTCTCACTTTGTGACGAAATGCTTTCTTCCGTCGCACGGCATTTTTCCCATGAGGCGCGCTGGTATGGTGGTTAACCCAGTTCTCAGCGTGCATGGCAGCATGGTGTACTGACTTATCATCCTGTTTTTGCAGCGGGGCGAAGCCAAAAGCCATTGCACATGAGGCCAAGGCGGTCACAAATAATAGAGATTTGATCATGTCCGTCTTCAAGGCGACTCAGAAGCCGTCAAAGTTCCGTTTCCAATGAAAATCGGACAAAAATCTTCCAAAAGGCACTTTGCGCTTAGCGGCAATTCAAGATGCTGCGCCCGACAGATTTGGCTTAGCATGCAACCAATTCGATGAGATAACGCCTGGGAACTCGCGCCAAGCTCCCGAACCCGAAAAGGCCGCCCGAGTTATACGTCGCGTTTAGCGGGATTTAAGCTGCGATCACTTTAGTGGCGAAACCCAAGGCGACGCCCCAGCCAGTGCTCAACTCGCTTTGCTTCGTGATTGGCTAGCTTTACGACAGGTCGGGTGATTTCCCTACGTATGACTTCTTTTTTCTGGTGGAGTTCACCGGCGGTGTGATATGCCCAAGTCCCCGCTTCAACTGCAGTTTTGAGAACCGAGCCGTCGTCCCGTTTTTGCTGAGTATCATCGGCCGTTGCAAGCGCGCAGGTAGCAACTGCCACTGCAATGAAAAGGGACTTGAACATAAAGTAAGTCTACGCGATTTGACTTGAAATTGGAAGTCTGCTAGTCGACAAGTTAAGCGGCAAAATGAAGATTAGTCCCCATGTCGTGCTGGGTTCTGAGGGTGCGAAGCTTTGCCTTGAAAGAACAGCACCCCGAATTTGTTTCAGTTAGCGGCCTCGCAGACGGGTATGAAGGGACTCGAGCGCTTGGAGATGCGTGTCCCGTATTCGAGTTGCCAAGGCGCAAGCATTTGATTCGTCGTAAACGTGCCACGACAGATTCTTGTCTTCAAGCATTTGGAGCCAGATCTTTTCATCGCTCCTTGGAATCAAGCCTGCTTCAAGAATGGTGTCTAAAATAGGCTTGATCTTTCTCGTGGCATACCCGAGATCGGAAACACGATCTTCGAGGCACTTCCAAGCATGTTCGAAGGCTACGACAAATCCAAAAACAATGCCAGCATTGTCGAGTTTTGAGGTAGCGGGTTTGTCGAGAAACTCTTTGAGTGCCTCTATTGATCGTCTTAATTTCTCGATTCGTGGAATGTGCGTGGACAAAAACATCTCTCCAGATAGGTATTTCTAGCGTAGCGTAAACCGCCAGTTAGTCGTAAATATATTATAAATGTATTGGTCACTCTCTTAGATTTTCCTCAACACTTTCACGCCACTAAGCGTCTGCAATATCATTCTAACCTAACTTATGAAATCACGTACTATCTCAGGTGTAGACCACTCGATGGGTACAGCCCTTATTTAACCGGTATCATTACTTGGAATGCAACAATGCACAATTGAAAGAAGCATCGACAAAGCAAGCCGTGGAGCAGCAATGAATCGAACAAGTCGGTGCTAGACACCTTATTATCACGCATCTTTTAGGTTTCGGCGCCGTAATTAACAGATCATTTCTTTCCCAGGCTGTCTAAGAAACATCTTACTTGCTCTTCATTCCTGACACCCTGGTACGACCAGGAAGCGTAGGTGGAATCGTGTGATTGGGATCGGCCCTCCTCAATGGAACTCTGCCGTTTGCAAAGGAACCAGAACAAGGGTCAGGTCAACTTCGAGTGGTTTGGGATCAATTTCCCGCGAGTTCTAATGAAGCTTGTGGTGCGTAGGCTTGAATGCTCCATCGCGGTAGTAACAAGAACTCATGCCGTCAGACTTGTCGATCGCCGACCTTTACGGTACGAGAGGCGAACCCTTCCGAATTCCTCATGCCTGGTAGTCAGGGTGTCATAAATCCATCGGAGCAATGGGTGATTGCACGCCAGATGAGGGCGAGTTCTCGGTCTGTAGCCACAATCGACGAGAACGACTCTATAATTGGTCATGAAGCCGCGTTGCCTGGTTTGTGCGATCCTCTTAGCGACTTGGGGTTGTTCATCAGAGGATGAGCCCGGGGCCCAGATGCCTACCGGAAAGCAACCGAGTTTTAAAGAACTGATCTTTAAGGCGTCTGACGGTCACCTCGTTTTTGCCGACTTTTTTCCTTCGAAAAAGCCAAATACAAAGGCAGTGATCCTCATGTTTCACCAAGCCGGCTCCAATGCCAGTGAGTACGAGACCATTGCGCCAAAGATAGCCGCCCTCGGATTCGATTGCATTGCGATCGATCAACGGGCAGGCGGCGATATGTGGGGCCGAGTCAATCGAACCGTAAACAAGTCTGGAGCAGGCGACTACATGGAGGCTTACAAAGACCTCTTGGGCACGCTCAAGTATGCCGAAAACAAGAAATATGAAGCCATCATTGCCTGGGGAAGCAGCTATAGCGCATCTTTGGTCTTGAAACTCGCCTTAGAGAACTCGACCATAAACGGAGTCCTCTCCTTCTCGCCTGGGGAATACATGGACGACAAGACGATCGTATCCACCTGGGCATCAAGCGTCATCGTGCCTACGCTATTCGCGAGCACTGAGGACGAATGGCAAGACGGCCGTTCGCAATTGTTTGAGAAGTTGCACACAAAGGACAAAGTCTCAATCGCGCTGCCAGGGGGCGTTCACGGATCTTCGACCCTCATTGAGGACAAGTCAAACGTGGCTCGACTTTACATGGAGAAGGTTCGAGCATTTCTCAAGCAATGGGAGAAGTCGTAGCCACGGGCGAACGAGAACAGCCCAGTTCATGGGATCGTCAAGATCAAACCGACTTCGATAATCAGATTGAGCCACGAGCTGAAACGGAACAAAACGAATCTACTCCCTTCAGCTCTCTTCTCTCATCCCCTAAATGACTTCTAACGAGTCTTTGTCGGGCAAGGTGGGGTACGGCGCATGGGGTTCGGCTTGATACCAGAACGCCACCGAGGCGATATCGTCCTGAAGTGGGAGATAACGTCCGCCGGATCTCCAGCCCAGAGCTTGAATCGTGACTCTCAGGTCCTCCTCAAAGCGGATCGGGTCCATGATGTGCCATCGATAGAGGCCGAAACGCTGCTGGACTTGATAGTGACCATCGCCTCGAATCACTTGCGGCATGCCCGCATACGGAGTGTTGAACTCCTGATATTCGAGGGTGTCCACGCCATATGGGTTCTTCCCTTTGACGTCGAAGTCGTACGACCCACAGAAATAGTCTTCGGTGCCCGTACCCACGATCGTGGCGAAATCGGAATCGCCGTCCATGTAGAACTTGATTTCACCTTCGCCCCACCAGCCGTTGTTGTTGACGCCCCAAGCTATGTAGGTACCCACATACTGACCGTGTCCCTTGATACCGTCGAGAATCGTGAACACATCTTTATAGGGCAGAGGGTTGGTTCGGCGAAATTGCGCATGGAAGTAGGCCGCGTCTTCTGGCACTTCAGTCAATGTGTAATTGACCTGGTAGTAAAGGGTCATATCATCGCCGATGTTCTCCATAGTGATTCGGCAACGCTTTCGGAATGGCATCTCCCAATAACAGTTGAATGCGCTCCCTGGATTGACGCAAACCGGAAGCGAGGTCACTTGAGCGAACTTGCCCCATCCACACGCGAAGAAATCGCCCACCGGGCATTCAACGGAGGGCGTTTCCTCATCGTCCCAGTAAAACCGGATGATTGAATTGCGCCATGTTCCAGTTGGCGTCATCCAGATCTGCTGAATGGCGCCAGGTCCTTCGATATCGGCTATCTCGTAAGTGGATCCGGCAACGATTCGGACGCATGGATTGACCTTCCATCCCTGTCCTAAATCGCGCGCTGGCCTTTCACCCGATCCCGTGGTTGCCATGCCTCCTTTCCCTTTCTCACCCTTCAAATTCTCGGGTGAAATGGACCGCGTCTTTGCGTTAGAGAGAAGAGATAGGTTGCCCAAATGCATACCAAGCCCGTTGAATGCCATATGGTAACTATGGGCTTGGAACAGGTGAGAAGTCAAGGAAACGGGCGAGTGGGATAAGCGTAAAAGCGCTTACGACCTCGGGCGAAATGTGATGGCGTCAGCGTCTGGGATTGAATCGAAATGAATGGTCCCATTGGTCCCTATGTTTAGGCAGCGATTCGTTTCTTCTTCTGCGAAGTTTTCGTTGGCTTGGACTATTCCGATTGGTGGCGCTTCAATTTTGTCCCTTGCCTTAGACGGCAGCTGCCACTGCCACACCAGCCGCGGGTTCCGTGTCCTTGATGGAGTTTTGCGTCGAGAATTGCCGTTCGTGTTGCCGCGGGCCTGCGACGCCATTGCGCTTAAGTCTTGGGACACTGCGAAAATTCCTCTGAAGGTCGCGACCCGATCAAGTGCCAAGCAAATCGAAGAAGCGCTTGCAAAGGAGAAGCCGAAGAGCTCTGCCAAGCCTCTGCTTCTAACGTTCGTCCGGAAGTTCGGCGACGACTTGGTTTGGGTGAGTATGCGGACGGAATATGGGTCGTCAGGCAGGATTCTCCTGAAATACGGATTGACCATGAACATGATCCAGACTCCGGCGGTTGGGCGCACGCCTTGCCTGAGGCGTCAGGATGCTCTGCATCTGCGATAACCCTAGGCGCTCTAAAATGGCGCATCAAGGGCCGTTGAACGGATCCCTCCTTAGAGCTTTGTATTCGGGACGGTCACTATTGCATAACTCGGCATCTGGCTAAATAGAGTCTGTTTTAGCAAAACTTTAGGCCATGGGCCGATGGCATGCTATTTTTATTGGGTGCTAGCCTTCGTTGCTCTTGTAAGCCTGAACCTCTCATTCGCTAACCCTCGTCAAGTGATCGATTTGGATCACGACTGGCAGTTCGTGCGCGTGAAGCAAGCGCCGAGTGAGTGGCAGTTTCCCGATGCGGTTCCGACTGCGAATTGGTCGGTGGTCAAAGTTAGCAGCGAAGAGACGGCGCAAGAAGACGGCAAGGCCGCCAACGCATTCGATGGAAGCCTCCGCACTTTCTGGCACACACGATGGAGCAAAGATCCGGCCAAGTATCCTCACGAGCTTGTTATCGATCTGGGCAGCGAAGTTACTGCCGATGCTTTTCGAGCGACTCCGCGCCAGACCGGCGCACGAAATGGGTTACCCAAGAAGTTCGAGGTCTTTCTTGGCGATCGTCTCGATGATTGGGGCGAGGCGGCCGCAGTAGGTGAATTCGGCGAGAGCTTCTCGCCCGTCGAGGTGCAATTTAAGGAACAAAAACGCGGCCGCTACCTTCGGTTCTTAGCCCTAACGGGCCATGACGACTTTTGCGTTCTTTCAGAAATCGGTTTGGCTCGCCCCACGAGCCCGGCGGAAAAGAGGTCTTGGGCTTCTCAGTACAATATCGAAAACGTCAACCTTGGCGATGCGAAATATAACTTATCGGAAACGCTGCTTGAGCAAGTTCGCGACGACGAACTGAAACACATCGAATCCGCGAATTGGCAGGCCGTGACTCTACCCCATACTGCCCATGTAGAGCCCCGGGACGCCAAGACGGTTTGGCAGGGCGTCTGTTTCTATCGTCGGAGTCTTGTGGCGCCCAGTGCTTGGCGTGACAAGCGAGTCGTGCTGACGTTAAACGGTGCGATGCAAGTCTCCGATCTCTGGCTGAATGGGAAATACATCGGCGGCCGGCGAGGAGGATACTTGCCGGTAGTGATTGACCTATCGGGCAAGCTGCGATATGGCAAGCCGAACACCATTCTTGTGCGACTCGATTGTCGCGACAATCCGCTTGTACCGCCGGGAAAGCCATGGCGGGAGCTGGATTTCTGCTACTACAGCGGCCTGTATCGCGATGCTTTCTTGACCGTGACGCCGAGAATCCACATCACGGATCCAATGTTGGTCGATCGACCCGGGGCTGGCGGAATCTATGTGACCTACCCGATCGTTAGTACTGCGTTATCTCAAATTGACGTTCGCACCCATGTCGCCAATGAGGGATTATCCGATTCGCCCCCTGTCCGCACCTTGCAGGAACTCATTGACTCAAACGGCGTCCTAGTGGCTCGATCCCAGGCCCTGTTCCGCTTGACCAATGGCGCCTCTCGTCAAGTCCTCCAATCTCTGAAACTATTTCATCCCCATTTATGGAGTTCCGATCATCCGTACTTGTATCGTTTGGTGACAACCGTGCAGCAAGGATCGGCGGTCCTAGATCGAACGGAAACTCGGGTCGGGATACGCTCGCTCCGATTTACCCGGGAGCAAGGGCTTCTGTTAAACGGAAAACCGTTGCGGCTGGTCGGAACGAATCGCCATCAGGAATATGCCTACGTCGGCAATGCGCTTTCTCGAAACATGAGCTACCGCGATATGTGGAAGATCAAGGACGCCGGGTTCAATTGTGTGCGCCTCTCCCACTATCCGCAAGATCCGGCTGTGATGGATGCATGCGATGAACTAGGCATCCTTGCCATTCCGGCGACCGCCGGATGGCAGTTCGTCAATCGCGACGAGCTATTCATGAAACGGGTGGATAAGGACATCCATGAACTGATTCGATGGCATCGAAACCATCCATGCGTTCTCATGTGGGAAGCATCTTTGAATGAAACGTACGTAGGTCCACCGATCGCAAGGCGTTGGAATAACGATGCGCATTCGGAATTCATCGGTGATAATTTCTACACGGTTGGAGACTCAGGGGCTGGCCAGCCATGGGATATGGCCTACAACAGTTGGGATGACGCGACCCATTCCAGGCCCCAATCCGGCATGCCGACGAAGCCCGGTTACATACGTGAATATGGCGACTACGAGTTCGGTGGCGAAGCATCCACTACCCGAATCAGTCGCGGTCAAGGGGAGAAAGCGGAATTACAGGCGGCGTGGAACTTCGCATGGTCACACAATTTGAATCGAGGAAACTACCCGTGGACCATTGGCGATGGAACCTGGGTCATGTACGACTACAATCGGGGAAGCAATCCGTTTCTGGAGCGGAGCGGCATTGCGGACAACATGCGCTTACCGAGGTTTTCTTACCGGTTCTTCCAATCTCAGCTTGATCCTTATGCTCCTGGCAGCCATCCGATGGCGTTCATTGCCAACTATTGGACTCCAAGATCAGGGCCACAAAAGGTCGTTGTGTTCTCGAATTGTGACTCAGTAGAACTCAAACTGAATGATCATAAGGTGAGTGAACGGGGTCCCGATAATGGCCCCGATACTCCCTATGGGGATTACGAGCGTGGCGGGAATCCTTGGGATGGCGGCAATTGCCGACACTTGAGCCATCCTGCATTTACCTTCACGGCAGTTCCCTACATGCCAGGCCAGCTCGAAGCCATCGGCCGGGTCCACGGCAAAATAGTCGCTCAATCGATCGTCCAGACCCCAGGGAAGGCGTTTGCCCTGCGTCTAAGGGTAGATCTTTCCGGCCGATCGCTCAAGGCGGACGGTGTAGACGCAGTTTTCGTATACGCTGAGTTGCTCGACGCAAAAGGCGCTATTGTGTCTCCTTACAACGGCCCTGTTTCATTTAAAAGCGACACCGGACAATTCCTCGGCGAATCGAGAGTCAACGCTGAAGCCGGAATAGCCTCCGTCCTGATGAAAGCCGGTTCCAGGCCAGGAAGGATCGCCGTCACCGCGATCACGGCAGACGGGATCAGAGGGAAATTCACAGTCAGTGCTGGGCCGTGACATGGAAGGTCCTGTCCGCTGGGAAATAACGTCAACCAAATGTGAGAGCAGAGGGCTACCTACTGACGTCCGAAAACTGGAGGTCTCACGGCCCCAGTAGCTAGCTTTCTTGTGCCAACGTGAACCTACGAGGCCTTTATTGAGACCCTATATCGGATCCGGATCGTGTTGGATGCACGATCGAGGGCCTCAACTATCTCAACATGAGAAATACGGTCAACTGATAATCGGTCGTCCAAGGGAACAATCATCGGTGTCGATGAACAGGAACGTAGACGGAGAACAGCATAAGTGGATTGAGCCGGTCGTGGGCTCCTTGAAGCATGGGACCAATTCCAAGGCTTTGGCGGACGGGGCAAACTACAGCGTCGCCCAGTTTTATCGCCGGTTTCTCAGGCACACCGGCAGCCAACCACTGAAGCTTCGCAGGCGCTTGCTGATGGAGCGGTCTGCATACGAGTTGACGAGGACTAAGAAGCAGGTTACTGATATTGCATTCGGAGCGCGCTACGAATCGCTGGAAGACTTCTCTCGCGCTTTCCGAGCCGCTTTTGGTGTGTCGCCCACCCAGTATCGGAAACTGGGTGCGACTGACTACCGGCTCGCACCGCAAAGTACAGTTCACTATGCGCCACCGATCTACCCTGAAGAATATCGACAAGGAGCAATGACTTTGAACATTCTTGACCGCCTCTTTGGAGCGCATTACATGAACATGAAACTGATCCTCGATCGGTGCGAAACCCTGACTGACGAGCAACTCGATTCGCCTATTGAAGGTTATTTCGATCCGCTGCCGTGGATGGGACAAAATCCATCCATTCGAACCTTGTTAAAGGAAACCATTGGTGAGGGCGGCCCATGGCCAGGCATTCCGTCTAAGACGATTCATGACACCAACACAATTGCCGGCCTTCGCGGGGCATTGGAAGAGAGCTATCCGCAGTTTATGGCCATGGTGGCCATACATGAGAAGCACAACACTTGGGACCTCACGTTTGTCGACTCAGATTGTGAACCACCGATGGTGTTTAGCCACGGCGGCTGGACTGGGCACGTTATCGTGTTTCAGTCGTATCGACGAATTGCACTCCTCCACTCGCTGCAAAAGATTGGTGTAGATGACGTTAAGTACTTCGACCCTATAGATTTTACGGGTGAGTATTGATCGCGACTCGATAGCTCCTCTACTTTGGTTGCGGACCTCGTGAAATGCTTGTTGCGTAAGCTATTCCGTCGATAATCGTCCACGTTTTTCGTACCTCCCAGTCGCCAAACCAAGCTTTGGCGATCTAGACTTTCTTATTTCCTGAAGAGGGTGCCAATTCGCTCGTTTAAATCGCGTCGCATAACTTTCGATTCAGGTACAAGTCTAATGATTCGGCTCCGTTAAACATCAGGATTGGCTTTTGTTGAGTCCAGTCGAATCGATACTCTGAGTTCAAGCTTCCGGGCGTGCCGCTGTATGTCCAATCCAAAAACCAAAGCCGGTTGTGAATGGCGTCAAAGAGCATTCCGTGAGGGCTGGCATCATCTGGATGAATGCGTTTGACAGTTCCGCCCGACGCATTAATCCAAGCGTCTGATCCATTGTTAGGTCCGGACGTGCCTGGGTGCAGCTTTTCCAGGGATCGATAGTTCGCGACTTGTTGGTCAGAACTTAGTTCGGACCTTGACGAGTACAAACCGTATGCGTTTGTGAACGGGGAGCGGCGTGTTTCTCCTGTGTAAGTGGCATTCGCCTTCTTGATTGACAGAATCCGACCCATTCAACCTCGACTACTAACGTAAACGGTCTGAGTCGGCCCACTGCGCTCTGTAGATGTTGCCGCGGGCTTGGGGTACGGCGTGCCTGTTCCCAGCATGCAGTCCGCAAAGAAAGAGGATAGGGTGAGAAGCGATTCGGCTGCTTGGCTCTATCTAAATCAGTGCAACGAATGCGACTTTATCGCCAGTAGTCCGGGCCTTTGGGTCTGGAGGCAGGATCGGGCAGCGGAAGGGCGCGAGCAAAGGAACCTTCAACCTGTTCTGACTTTACAGTAGGTTAAGCGTTGCCCCCAAATCTGGGCGAAGACGCGTTATAGTATTGGGATGGACGTTAGCGAAGGCATTGTGGACTCGGCGCCGCTGGACTCGATGGATGAGTGGGAAGACGATCTTCTTGAGCGATATCCAACAAAAGATCACGTTTTTCGGGACTATGCGTCCGAAGTGCGGCCAACCGTGAAGGAGTTCTACCGCCTGAACCACACGTACCAGACTCACGAGTTTGTCAAAGCGAAAAAGGAACAGTACTGCACGCTCAACACTCGCAAGATGAGCGTATGGGAGGCAATGGAGTTCCTAAATACCCTTGTCGACGACAGCGACCCGGATACGGATGCGACCCAGATCGAACACTTGATGCAGACGTCCGAGTCGATCCGGGCGGACGGCCATCCTCGATGGTTCATTTTGACTGGGCTGTTACACGACCTAGGAAAGGTTCTTTGCCTTTACGGCGAACCCCAGTGGGCAGTGGTCGGAGACACTTTTGCGACCGGTTGCCGCTATTCGGACAAGGTCGTTTTCTCCGAGTTCTTCGAGTCCAATCCCGATTCGAAAGTCCCAGAATTTCAAACTGCCAACGGCATTTACGAGCCAGGTTGCGGGTTCGATAAGGTTGATCTGTCATTCGGGCATGACGAGTACTTGTACCATGTGGTGAAGGACTACATGCCGCCCGAGTCGCTTTACATGATTCGATACCACTCGTTTTATCCATGGCACCGGGAAGGCGCCTATGACCACCTCGCGTCAGCAGAAGATAGGCAGATGCTGAAGTGGGTCAAGGAGTTCAACAAATACGATCTCTACTCCAAGGTCGACGAACGTCCCAACGTGGAAAAGCTGCGCCCCTTCTACGAGGATCTGATTGCTGAGTTCTTTCCTGCGCAAATTCGTTGGTAGTGAGTGCGTGGTCCGGTGGTCACCTGCGAACCCAATTCGTGTCACTGAACAGGTCGTCTGAGATCTCTCTTTCTTTAGAGGAATGGGCAAAACGGTGACTCGCCGTTCCTCTTTGGCGGTAGTGAATTCTTGGGCAGCCCCGACCAAGATACGCGCCGCGATCACAAACGGCCTGCCACTGGCAACCCCAATAGGCCTTAGGACAGCGGTTCGCGCCGAAGACTCGCCGGACGGTCTGTTTAAGGGCGGGTATTCCATTTGAGAATGTGGTACGTCCCGGAAGGCTTTCGGCGAAGGACGACCACCATTGGAACGTCACGTGCGGGAAGCAGATGAATTCAAGCAGCGGCAGTGGCATTCATGATTCGTCGCAAACCATTCATTCAGGGCCCGGAGGTTCGATTTCGAGAGATTCTCCCCTGTCGCCGCAATAATTAGCTGCATCCCAATCGTCGGTACAGACCCCTCAAAAACGAAGAAAAACACGCTAATTGAAGCAGAAACTAGTGTCGAGGTGTCATAAATAAAGTATACGTCGGTTTGGTGTCAGTGAAAGTCGGTACAGCGAGTGAGTGCCGTTGAAGGGTAATTCGTTAGTATGGGTTTTCCGCAAATCATTCAGGGTGGCATGGGCGTCGCCGTTTCGACTTGGCCACTGGCGCGTGCAGTGTCTCAAAACGGACAACTCGGGGTAGTTTCGGGTACGGGACTGGATGCGGTTTTTGCGCGCAGACTTCAATTAGGCGATCCTGACGGACAGATGCGGTTTGCGCTCGACCACTTTCCGATCCGGGAAGTGGCGGAGCGGGTTTGGGAGCGGTACTTTGTCGAGGGCGGCAAGAAGCTCAACAAAGCTTTTAAAAGCAAGCCGATTGCGAACCAACATTCGTCAAAGGCACTTCTCGAATTGACGGTCGTAGCCAACTTCGTCGAGATCTTTCTCGCGAAGCACGGGCATGATGGGCTGGTCGGAATCAATCTGCTTGAGAAAATTCAGATTCCTACATTGCCTTCTCTTTACGGCGCGATGCTTGCGAAAGTCGACTATGTCCTCATGGGGGCTGGAATTCCTCGGGCGATTCCCGCCATTTTGGATAAGTTAGCCAGTCTGCAGCCAACTCAGCACAAATTGGATGTTGCGGGCGCTCAGCCGGGTGAGGAGTTCGTGGTCGAATTCCATCCTGCCGACTTCGCCCCTCCGGGCGTCTCCGAATTGCCGAGACCCAAGTTCCTCGCAATTATTGCCTCCGCGACTTTGGCGATCACACTTGTCCGAAAGGGGACCGGACGCGTAGATGGTTTTGTCGTGGAGGGTCCGACTGCGGGCGGTCATAACGCACCGCCTCGAGGCACAATGCAACTCAGCGGGACAGGCGAACCTATTTATGGACCGCGTGACGAACCGGACCTAAAAGAAATCGCTCAGCTTGGGCTTCCCTTCTGGCTTGCTGGTTCTTTCGCGGAGCCGGAGAAGCTCCAGGAGGCTCTCAGCCTTGGCGCGTCCGGAATCCAGGTTGGAACGGTTTTTGCTTTCTGCGAAGAATCCGGCATCGAAGCATCGATCAAGCGGAGAGTCATTGAAAGATGTCTGAACGACACCGCTGCGGTATTTACGGATCCATTGGCTTCTCCAACTGGATTCCCGTTCAAAGTACTTCAATTGGAAGGGTCGCTCTCAGAAAAGGATGTGTACGAAAACCGAGAGCGAATTTGCGACCTGGGTTATTTGCGACAATCGTATCGCAAGGACGACGGAACGGTAGGTTACAGATGCCCGGCAGAACCGCTGGTGGACTACACGTCCAAGGGTGGAAAGCCTGAAGACACCGTCAACCGAAAGTGCGTTTGCAATGGGCTATTCTCGACGACCGGCATGGCGCAACGGCGCAAAGACGGACAGATTGAACCGCCATTGCTAACCGCGGGCGATGACATTACGAACCTGTCAAAGGTTATTCCACCCGGGCAGACGAGCTATCGCGCGATCGATGTCATCAATTACCTTTTGGGTTCTGCATAGATCCGTTGCCAAGCCATCATGCTTCGGCAGCGCTATTACGCAATGGCTCTTGACTTTGCGGATAACTCTCAAGCCGGTCAGCGGTAACGTGCCCGAGATCCCTAATTGCCGACACAGCTTGCGGTATCTGTCGTGCTTTTGAACTTCGGTGTCCCTTCTCATGAGACTTGAATCTTGGAAGGGTGATTTTTAAAACGCCGCGTCGATACTTTGCAGTGGCACGATTTGCGTCGACTGTGTGATCCAGTGGAATCTTGCATCTGAACTCACCGAAGGAACGTTCGAGCCGGGTGAATTCTTCCGCGTCTTCCGTGTCGTGATTGATGTCGCGAGATCCACAGATGCATAGTTCTTGGTCACCCCAGCAAAACCGCAGCTCGTCTTCGTCAACTCCTGGCAAATCGATGTAAACAACCCACTCAGCGGCGGTTTCTTTGACGTCAACTGGAGGCTGAAACGCTAATTTGAAGTTATCGACTGCGCAGGAAAATCGAACCGGCTCGGTCACCGCCGTGCGCATCACATCTTCGAACTTGGGTGTAGGGTCATCAGGCATTGTACGGCACTCGGAGGCTGAGAATTGATCATTGAAGTGTCGTTGACTTTGCTTTCCCATTCAAGTCGTTAAAGATATGTCAGAGATCTCGTGTCATGGATTCCAATGACACTCACGTTGTATGATTAGGGGACATGGATCAACGCGCTCTTGCAATGGCCGACTCGCTGTCGGATCGTGAGCGCCAACTGGTCGTTCTTGCTTCAAAGGGACTTACCGATACCGCAATTGCCCACAAGCTTGGTATCAGCCTCGCAACGGTCGGCACCTACTGGGGCCGGGTTCGCATCAAGTTTGGGCCACTTAACCGAACCGAATTGGTGGCGGTCTTTTTGCAGGAACACGCTACGACCATTGTTGAGGGCCTCAAGGCAGAGAACCAGAATTTACTGAAGGCGCTGGAAGAAAAGACCAAGTCCGAAGAGATGCTGAGAAGCAGTTTGGAGTTCTTTCAGGGCTTGGTTGAGTCAGCTCCGCACGCCATCCTCTTGGTAAGTGCATTGGGCGAAATTCAGCTTGCAAATGAGTTGGCCGAGAGCCTTTTTGGATATTCTTCGACGGAGATGCTCGGGTTGAATGTGGAAGAGTTGGTTCCCGACCGGTTCAGAGAAGAACACATAACAAACCGAGGGTCGTACACTGCCAACCCAGTGAAACGCCGCATGGGCGAGCACTTGGCGACCTATGCCCTCAAAAAGGACGGTTCGGAATTTCCTATGGCAACTGCCTTGAGCGCCGCCGAAACGCATAAGGGACTTATCATCACTTGCATCGTTCAAGATCTCACCGATACCTTGAATGCGTTTGCAAATGAATCCCGCTGATTGCCCCCTTGAAAGGTGGTCGTTGCTATTCGTCCCCTTAAATTTGGATGGCGGAACCTTTTGCCATTCGTGACCGCCTACGACGATGTCAACGGAAATAGTTCGAAGATAGCGAGGTGAGGTGACTTGGCGTATAACCCAGTCCGATTAGCCGAGTCGCTCATGCGACCTCCTGTAACTTCATTTCAGCCTGAGAGGACGCTTTTCTGACGACCGAAAGTAGGAGATTTATCATGAACATCGACACTCAGACAAGCCAACTCGTGGCTAATTTCGCTTCCCATGAGGGTGCTGACCGAGCTATCAAGGAACTAAGCAAGGCTCATTTTGAGATGAGGGACCTCAGCATCGTAGGTCGCGACTACCACACCGAGGAACAACCGATCGGTTACATCAATACCGGGGAGCGAATGTTGACATGGGGCAAGCTTGGTGCTTTTTGGGGGAGCATTTGGGGGATATTGTTCGGCTCAGCCGTCATCTTCGTGCCGGGTCTGGGCAGCGTAGTCCTTGCCGGATGGCTAGTAACCACCCTGGCTGGCGCCATTGAAGGCGCGGTCGTTGGAGGCGGAATTGGAGCCATTGGCGCCGCACTGTCTCGTATCGGAGTTCCGGAAAACAGCGTCATCGCTTACCAGGACGCGATCCGAGCAGGCAAGTTTCTCGTCATCGTTAGAGGTACCGTCGAAGAGATTGACCGAGCCAAGACGATCTTGGGCACACTTGGCGCCGAGTCGCTTGAAGTTTCGGACCAGCGCATCCTCGCTGCCGTCTAATCGAGAGAGTTGCTTCTCGATCATCGATTCGCAAAAAATGGCGACGGGGGAAATATCCCCTGTCGCCCATTCTATGTCATAGGAACTCTTGACTCTGAAAAGGCGACTGTCGCGCGAGGCATTCTTACCATTACAGTTAAGCCATCAGCGAATAAAAGGAAGGCACCAGTGAAGTCAGTCGTTGGAATCGATGTTGAACGGCGATGTACTTCTGTCATCGCCTTGTTGGGGCGTCTGAATTTCTCCATGGATGAGACAAATCTTGTCCATGTCACCGAGCCGATGTCCTTAACGATGCCGTACAGCGCCTATGGGGTCCTCGTCGAATCGGATGATCTTACGGCGAGCATTCAAGAGATTGGAGAGGCGGCTTTGGCAGAGGCAAGCGAGCAAGCCGCGGCACTTGGCTTACACCCGAAGACTCTCATGAGCGAGGGGTTCCCGACTAAGACGCTTATCGAACTCTCTGAGAAGGTCGGCGCCGAATTAATCGCGGTCACATCTACGGTTACCGGAACGATTGAGGCAGTATTTGGTGGAAGCGTAGCCCGAGGCCTGGCGATTTCAGCAAAACAATCTGTTTTGGTCGCCCGAGACGATCGGGTTTCTAACGGGCCTTTGCGGGCGGTCCTCGCGATTAATCAGTCCGCATTCTGTGAAGAGTGCATCCAACAGTTGATTGATTTTGCTCCAAAGGGCATATCTCATTTGACACTTCTCTCCATCCAGTCCAACGAGCGCCATCATCAACCAATTTGCCCATGTCCGAAAATCGACGCATTCGCTCAACGCCTAACCGACAGTGGTATTCCAAGTGAGTCGCTGGTGATGTCCGGTGGCATCGAAGAAACCATCCATCGACTTATGATTGGATCCCATTCCGATTTGTTGATTGTCTGTTCCCAGGGACACGGCTTTCTGGATCGAATGATGACCGGCAGCACCTCGCTCCATGAAGTGATCCATGAGCGCTACCCGGTATTGCTCTTGCGCCACAAGTGAGTGCTTCCTCGGCGAGGGTGACAAAACAGAATCTGAGGAATGATTTTCAGTCTGTGCGCAATTTCGAGTAACGCCGCGTTACGGGAACGGTTGTAACTGGCCGAATTCCAGGGCATCAACATCTATCGAGGATGGACCCCCAATTCTTGATTCAGGTCACTCTTGGAAAAGTGTCCAGACCAATGAGCATCTAAGACTGCGTTATCACGTCAACAGGATTCAATTTGCACACGGACTATTATTAACAAAGAGATAAGTTAAAATTGCGATTATTAGAACAGGCGCAGATATCCTCCGGACTTCCTTTGTTGTTGGCGTTCCCTTAGAATCTGATCCGAATTCGGATCCAACGATGCTCTTATTCCATGTCCCATTAGCCAACAATGACACGACTCCCCAAATCCAGATCTATGCCGAAGATCGGGAGCAGTTTCAACGTCATGTCAATCCAACGTTCTCGGACGCGGTTAACAAAAACCGTAGCGACCTCTACTCTCGCCTAAGAATTGGCGCCAATGTCAAGCTCAGCTCTCAATGGAGCGGCAGGGCGTATTGACTCACGTAAGAATCGCACCAAGAAGGATTCGTTGACTCAAATGAGAATCGCACTCAGGGTCCTTCTATTTGGTCGTCCATCAACGATATCAGATCTTGTCCGAGTAGGGGTCGTTTGG